>FWPV01004618.1_pt1 | contig 28823 bp, 16 predicted proteins | sample 2228371 | NCBI WGS metagenome assembly FWPV01 (sample SAMEA103939776, study PRJEB20133) | metagenome | reverse complement strand
ACGATCCGGCCAGGTCTCGCGTTCCTCGATGCCGACAATAGGCTCACCGGTCCGAATGATGCGCTGTTCATCCTCATAGGCCGGCCGCGCATGAGCTTCGGTGAAGAAGTCGAAGTCGCTCTTACCGATAGCCTCCGCCGGATCGGCCAAGCCAAAATACGTGGCCAGCGATTGGCTCATCCGCAGGAAGCGGCTCTCGCGGTCTTTGAAGTAGATATGATCCGGCGTGTTGGCCATTAACGAGCGCATCAAATATTGTTCGAACTCCAGGGCCTCGTACAAGCGCGCGTTCTCGACGGCGTTGGCCAGTTGATCGGCCAACGTTTGTAGCACGGCAATGTCTTCAGAGCTAAAAGCGTTGCCCTGCGCACTCTGAATCGTCAGGGCGCCGATGACGTTCCCCCGGCTGATCAACGGCAGGGCCAGCTCCGAGCGCGTCTCAGGCAATAAGGGGTTCTCGAAACGCACGGCTTCGGCCCCCACATCGAGCGCAATGCGAGCTTGCGCGGTGGCCACACATTGCCCGATCATGGAAGCTCCACCCACTTGTAAGCGGTGTCCACGCGCGACCATCTGCCGTCCGGCTTCCCCCGTCCCGGCCTTCAACACGGCCCAGCGGACGTTGGGATCGGCAGGATCAGGTTCTACCAGGAACAAACCGGCATAGTAGAGGTCGAAGCGCTCACGCAGCAGGTTCACCACCTGCTCGATCAACACATCGGGGTCGAGCACGCTGCTGGCCGCACGCGCGACCTCGGCGGCGGTCTGCAATTGGAGAGCACGATCCGTGATTTGTTCGGTAAGAGACACACCCTGCAAAGCACTGCTGATCTGCGCACGCAGAGCATCATAGACGGCACCCTCTTGCGGCCCAATCTCAAACAGCGCGCGCCCGAGCTGCGTGTTCATGAAATAAAGCGGCATGACAACCATGCTGTAACGGCGGTCAGTGGGCAGGAGTCCCTCCGGCACAAGCCGATACGAGGAAAACCATTCGTCAGATGTTTGCACAAAGCCGCGAATACGATCATACGCCAACAGCAAACGCGAACCGGCCGCCGGCGACCGACGGTCAACGTATAACGATATGTAAGCGCTGGGAATATCCAAACGCGGCAATTGAGAGACGATCACATTCGCCAGTTCCTCAATTTTAGTTGAGGTGATCAAGGCCTGCTCGATTTCGCGCAAAGTCTGCGCGCGCCGTCCCGCCTCTAAGCGCTGGGCAGCCTGCGCCTGCTGGGCCGCTTCGCCGATCATGATCCGCGCCTGCTGCAACAACGTTTCGACCTGCACCAAGAGGGTCTCGTCGCCGGCGCAGGATAAGGCATGCCGGCGCAACACCGAGATAACGCCTTGCCATTCCATAACATCATGCCATTCCAACACGGCTTGACGTAAAACACCATCCAGCGTCCACAAGAAGATTTCCGGCGCTGCCGCCATCTCCGGTGTAGCTAACGCCGCAACAAAAGCATCCACTAAACGGGCGCTTTGCTCGGCCAGCCGCGCGCGTGCATGATTCACGAGATCCGGAGAAGCCAGAACCTGGGTCATTTCATCTATCAGCTCGGCACGCCGTTCCGCCAGAGCCGCGACAAAGGACACCGATGGCGTCACGGCGGTACGCGACGCCGCGCTCACCTGCACATCTTTGAGTGTAGCCTCCAGGCAACCACACGAACGGCGCACAATCAAATCGGCATGCAACATCACCTGCGGCTCCACCGCCTCACCGCGGATTTGAGCTAAGACCAGTTCCGCCGCACGACGCGCCTGCAGATGCAAAGGTTGCCGCGCCGTTGTCAGGGAAGGCGTTACATAGCGACTATTTTCAATATCGTCGAAGCCGACGACGGCTATATCTTCGGGAACGCGGATACCGCGCTCGCGGAGAACGGCCAACATGGTGATGGCAATACTGTCATCATTGGCCACAATGGCCTCAATATCCTTTCCCGGCTGCAATCTGCGTTCGTCGAGCAATAGGCTGATGCCGGCACTGACGTTGTTGTAATAGACACCGGGAATGACAAGGTTCGGATCAATGGCGATGCCATGCTCGGTCAGAACATCAACATAGGCCCGATAACGCGCATCGGACTCCGGGTGTCCTTCTTGTTTATGAGAAAAAGCAATGTGTCGGTAGCCATGAACTTCAACAAGATGGCTGACTACGGCGCGCATGCTCGTATAGTTATCCAACAACACGCTGGGGATGCCGGTCAACGGCATGGCAATGCTCGCCCGCGGCACAAAGCGGAAACGGTCGCAAAATTTTTCCATCTCGGTCGGGGTGAGCGGTGTTCCTACAGCGCCGGAGGCAATAATCAAGCCATCAATTTCGCCGACGGTCAACAAATCGTAAAGCACATTGTCAAGCGCGGCGGGTGCGCCGGCCGGCGGTAAAGCCCCTCCCACCACGCAGAGCAGGTTCACATCGCGCTCACGGGCCCATTCGTCAACCCCGGTCAACAGGGCGTTCTGATACCCCGGGGCCAAGAAATCAACAAAAAGGCCAAACGTGAGTCTTTTCGGGCAAGGTGCTTCTGCAGCTACCGGTGTTGTTTCCGTGTGCTCACTCTGTATTGCCATTATCTCCTCCATCGGTTCCATCGGTCTGCCCACCCGCAACGGCAAGGGTGTCTACATCAGCCGGGGTACCCATACGTACATAGACATGGGACCCTCCCAGCGTTTGATTCAGCGCTTCGGCCGTAATCGCCATCAACGCTTCAATATCTGTCGCCCGTTGCATCCGATCGGTAATTTCGCGGATTGCGCTCTCCCTGGCCGCACGAATTTGTGTCTGACGGTAAAGCCGCGCAGCCTCAAGGGCCTGGCCTAATTGCCCGGCGAGCGCTTCAAACAGCGTGATTTCCTCCCGCGTCCATACAGCGGCATCATGCGTTCCGGCGGTGACGGATTCATCCTTGGTGAAGTTCAACACGCCGACGACCTGATCGCGCGTGATGATAGGAACGGCAAAGGTCGGTCGGCCATCCTGCCGGCCGGGGACGCCCTGCCGGGTCTGCAAAGCAGCGCGCATCTCAGGCGTCCAGTCCCCCTGCGCGACAAGGATTTCCACATCCGAGGTAGCGGGCGTTTGCCGGACACCGACATACCCCACTTCGGCGCGCGCGCGAAGCAGCCGACTCCAATCTTGATACGCAATGAGACCGTAGGCGCGGCGTTCCGCCTCAAGAGCGACCTGCGCCTGCGCTAACAAGCGCGCATTATCAAGAGCCACTGCCACTTGATCGGCCATGGTCTGCAATACGGCCACAAACTCTGGATCGAAAGCATCGGGGTGCACGCTCTGCACGGTCAATGCCCCCAGCACTTGTTCCCGTGAGCGCAACGGCAAGGCGGCCTCGGAACGGGTATCCGGCAATTCAGGGTTCCTCAGACGCACCTCATCAATTTCGGCGTGTGAAGCAATTCGGGCCGTGGCATGGGCGATGCACCACCCCACCATCCCCTCACCGACGCGGATACGGTGGTGGCGTGCCAGCATCGCCCGTCCGGCTTCGCCGGTACCAGAACGCAACTCTGCCCAGGTACGTGTCTCATCCACCAGGAACAAGCCCACGTAATAAAGGCCAAAACGTTCGCGGATCAAATCCACCACCTGGGCAACCAGCGTATCGGGATCGAGAACCGAAACTGCGGCGCGACTCACTTCCGCCGAAGCCGCCAGGTACGCCGAGCGTCGTTCAAGGTCAGCGGTACGCGAAGCCACCCGTTGTTCCAAAGTGCCGATGAATTCACGCAGTTGCGCCGTCATACTGTTAAACGCACGCGCAAGTAGCCCGATCTCGTCCTCCCTCACAACAGGCGCCGTGCGGGTCAGATCGCCTTGCGCAATGGCCGTTGCCGTTTCGGTGAGCACGTTAATCGGCCGAATCGTCTGCCGAACGGTAAGATAGATCAAGCCGGCGATCAATGCGCCACTCAAGATTAAACCGAGTAGACTCACACCGATCAGGCGAATCAGGGGACGCTGTAATTCTGCGCTTTCCTGTTGGGCGACGACCACCCAGCCGTTGTCCAAGCCATCAATATGAGCCTCCCATTGCCGTCCATCGGCATCGGTGAAGCGCAACCACCCTTCCTTGACTTCATACAATTTTGAGGCAATGGGCGAATCACGAAGGTCAACGATACGCTCGGAATACGCCGGGTCGGGATGGGCGATGATCCGATATTCCGCATCCACTACATACGTCACGCCCGTTTCACCAAAACGCTCCACATGAAGCTCATCAGGCAGCGTTTCCAAGTTCATGGCAAACATGCCAACGCCTGCCAAGCGCCCCGTCGAATCGTGAATCGGCATGGCCACAACCAGGGCCGGTTTTCCGCTTGTACGCCCGATCACAACCTGATAGGCCACCGAGGCACCGTCGCGTACTGCCTGGAACCATAAGCGGTCACTATAATCCGCAAGTGCTCCCTCATCGCTGCGCGCCACATTTTTGCCGCTTAGGTCGGTCGTACTGACCAGATAGATGTTCTCATAGACGGCAGCCATGGCTGCCAGCACCGGCTTTTGCACCACGGGGTCCATCGTCCGAATCTCCGGCTGTGCAACCAACTGTTGCAAGGCTTTGAGATTCAGCTTCCACCACAGGCGGGTGCTGTTGGCCACGAGATGACTGGTCCCGCCCAACGCTTCTTCCGCCCAAGTATTCACCGACATGCTAAAGCGATAGATGACGAAACCGACAAGCACAACCAGGATGGGGAGGGTAACGCCAAGCACGAGAGCGATCAAACGCCGGTGCAAGCGCCCAAATTGCGCAGCGGGGCCGGACATCATCTGCCCCAACACCACAAAGGCATAGCCCAGCGCCACGATGAGCGAGGTTGCCGGTACCGTGACACGGAGCGAGAGGAGAGGGCGCAATCCCAATTGCACGACAACCACGGTCATTTGCAAGACCAACAATAACGAGGCTAAGCGGCGTGTTGCGCGCGGCCTGTGACGGACAATGAGGTGCCACAGGATCGGCACGAACGGCAACAGCGCAAGGACATACATATAGAGTGGCCGCACCCTCTGTGCCACGCTTCCAGTTTCATACGCAGTGCTTGAGACATAGCCCCCTGTATAATGCGCCACATCAACGCCGCTGTACCATAATCCGCTCTGCCAGAGGACGTCACCGAGCGTCAACAGCATGGGCAAAAACAGAAAAGCATACAGCAGCCACCTCAACCATTGCCGGCGTCCCTGCAACCATTGAGGTTCAAGGAGCAGGAGGGTCAACAAAAGTAGCCCTACTTTTGCCGGTTCTGTCGTCATGGATAAAAGCACCGTCGGGAGAACGGCTTGCGAGGCGTGTGTCGCACCGAACAGGAGCCCCAGACCGAGAGCGTTCAGCGCAAAAACGAACAGCAAGAAGGCGGTATGGCGATTGACCGTATGGCGGGGATTGAGAATCAGCACATAGATGGCCAGGATCAGTTCCAGTAGACCGAACATCCACGTCAGGGCCTGTAGCACTTCATTCGTCAACAAGGCATTCATACACCGACCTCCTCCGGCACAGGCGTTGCCGCGCCGCCGGTTCCCAGACGTACCTCCACCTTGGTTAAATGCAGCGCGCTGACCATTTCCCGCACCGCAGTCTGCAAGACATAGTCAATATCCATTCTCTCCCGCAGACGAGCGCCAATTCTGGCTTCGATTTGTTCACGCAAGGCGGCGCGTCGTGACTCCTCAAGGAGACGGGCATTCTCCAGGGCCGTTCCCAAGCGCACGGCGATTTGTTCCACCAGGCTGACCGTTTCCGGGGAGATCACCGGATCTTCAAAACGCAAGTTGACCACCCCCACGACTTGATTACGCACACGGAGGGGAACACTGAGTGCAGCTTGCACGCGCCCCTCTTCGGTTTCTGCCGCCACCGTAGTCACCACGGGCGCTTGCCGTTCCAAAGCCGCCCGTGCCTCAGGTGACAGTTCATCCGTCGGCTCGACATCGCTCAAACGATAGCGATAGCCCAAGGTCTGGCGATAGCTTTCCAGGAAATTGCGCCATGACTCCTGCGTCAGACGATTCGAGGCCCGTTCCAGTTCCTGCATGCTCTGCTCCATACGCCGCAAAAGACGGGCGTTCTCGATTGCGTTGGCCAGTTGATCGGCCATCGTTTGCAGAATCGTGATGTCCTCCGGCAAGAAAGCGCCCGGTTGGGTATCCTGAACGGTCATCGCTCCGATTACCGTGCCTCGAGTTATCAGCGGCAGCGCTAGCTCCGAACGAGTATCGGGCAACAGAGGGTTAGGGCGGTAGATCGTTTCCCGGCGTGTATCAGAGGCAATGCGTGCCTCGCCCTGTGCCACGCACGAACCGATCATCGAAACCCCACCGACTTCCAGGCGATGATTGCGCTCCAACATGATACGCCCGGCCTCACCGGTTCCGGCACGCAAGACGGCCCAGCGGCGACTGTCATCAACCAAAAAGATGCCGACGTAGTACAGGCCAAAGCGCTCCCGAATCAGGTTCACCGCTTGGGGCAATAATTCATCCAGCGTGAGAATGGAGGTGGTGACCCGTGAGACCTCTGCTGCCGCAAGCAGTCGGGAGGCGCGTCGTTGGCTATCGGCCAGCAAACGCTGCGTCTCCAGAGCCAATGCCATTTCGGTGGCAATCGTGCGGGCCAGGGTGATCTGTCTTTCGGTCCACGGGGTGGCATCTGCCGTTTTGAGCCCCAGCACCCCGATCATCTCTTGGCCATACAGGGTGAGCGGCAGCGCCAGGCTCTGTCCGCCATCCTCATCCTGGGTGACGACGACGTCCATCTGGCGCACGGCCTCGCTCATGGCCGGCAACCAGGCCTCTTCGGTCACGCCCCGGCTCGTTGGCGAATGCACGTAACCGGCGATCGTTTCTGCCCGTTCTTGCCAGGCGCCCCGAATATAGCGACGTTGCGCCGCCAGGGCATCCCGCAACGCCATCTCCGCCTTCGACTTCGCCTCTTGCGCTTCGAGTTGGGCGTGCTCCTGCTCCCCCAGGAGCAAAGCGCGGTAAAGCACCTCGCTCAAACGCTGGGCCAGGCGGGCATATAATTGCCATCGGCGGCCGCCCCACATGGCTATAAAACCAAGCCGTTGTTGCTGTAACCCGAGCGGCAAGATCATATAAGTCCACCGCGACGTGGCCGCCAGATAAGTTTCAGGAATCAGTCGGCGAGATGGAAACAACAGCCCATCTGCATAGAACTCCATCCCCTGCTCACCACGCCCACGATCATACGCCAGAAACAAGCGCGATTGTCCGTCCGGCGTCAGTGAGGCTTCCCCTTCATACAACGTCACATAACAACTTTCAATTCCCACGGCGGTGAACGTTCCGGTCAGGGCCGCGCCCAAATCCTGCAGACGCAACGCCGTGCTCAACGTCAACTCGAGCGCGTTGATAGCCGTGTCTTGCTGCACGAGGAGCAGCCGTTGGTGCACCTCCTCACGCCGGATGTATTCTCCGACCAGGAGACGCGCTTCCTGCAGGAGGTCTTCGGCCCGCCGTTGCAAAGGCGTACCGGCTACGTAGATGAGTACATGGCGGCGCAACGCCGAGATGAGCGTGTTCCAGTTTTCGAGACTCACGCCTTCAATGCGCAGTTGATACAGTGTCTGTTCCAGGACGGAAAGAAAATGTTGGGGAGTCGCCGAGAGGTCCGGGGATTTCAACTCGGCAATGAAAGCCTCCCACACAGGCGCCGGTATCTTCGTGAAGGGAGGAATGTCCTCCTCGGTGTCCTCAGACACCGGCGGGGCCAGAGTATCGGTTTCATAAAGCGCCGACAAACGACAGCCGCATGACTGACGCACCACCAGTTCGGCCGGTACTCTCTCATGCACGCTCACCGCCTCACCACGCAGCCGGCGCACGAGCAGTTCAACCGCCCGATAGCCCATCGTGTAGATCGGCTGCCGCACCGAGGTAAGAGGTACCTCCAAATAGCGTCCGGCTTCGGAATCGTCAAAGCCGATCACGGCAACATCCTGAGGGACAGAAAGTTGATATTCCTCCAATACCGCCATGACAGCGCGCGCCATATCGTCATTGGCCGCCGCAATGGCCCAGGGTTGTCGCCGCACGACATCCTCCGCTTCCCCGGCCATCATAGAGGGCAAAAACTGGCGCAGGGCTCGCTCCGTGATCGCCATGTTGAAATCGCCGTTCAACACCCAATCTGGATTCAACGGTATGCCATACTCGGCTAAGATCGTCGTATAGGCACGGTAACGCTCATCCGCATCGAAGTTTCCTACAGGGCCACGGATGAAAACGATCCGCCGTCGCCCATGCACTTCGATCAAATGCTTCAGGGCATGATACATGCCCTGAAAACCGTCCACGATGATGGAGGGAATCTTTTCATGCTCCATCACCAAACCGACGACGGCAAATGAAGCCGTGAGGTCGCTCACAAAAGCGTCTAAGGCGGCCGGTGTTAAGCCATAAGTGATATTGCCGGAGACGATAATACCGTCCAGTAAAGCCGGGTCGAGCAGTTCATAGATACCGTTATTGACGCCGGCGCGCTTTTCATGCCACCGATCGCCGATGTAGCAGAATAAATTCACATCGAATGCTTCGGCGGCGTCTGTGACGCCGGTAAGCAGGTAACCTGCCCACCAAGACGTACATTCGGTTAACAGGAGCGCAATAGTCGGACGTTTTTCCGTAGTATGGGCATTGTGTGCTTGTATCTGCAGAGCCATAGTCATCCCTCATCCAGTTCGGCAGCGGGCCGGGCGTGTTCCGCCGCTTCGCGCAATTGCTCGCGCGTCCCCAAACGCACCACGGCTGTCGTAGCACCCAGGGCGTCGCGCAAGGATTCCAACGCCACCCGCAGGATGGCTTCGGTATCCGGCGCCTGACGTACCCGATCCGCTATCGCGCGTGTGGTCACCATATCGCTCAACGCCGTCTGAGCTTGCTGACGCGCGAGGTCCACCTCACGTTGCGTTTGTTTCTGTTGCTGCAGCAACAAGGAGCCCATCAGTGCACTGCTGAGCTGCCGGCTCAAAGTTTCGTACACCTCATCTTGTTCAGGGCCGACTTCAAAGAGCGCAAAACCCAGCGGCTTCTCTTGAAAATACAGGGCCGTCACCACAAAAACAGAAGGGTGGATCGCCGACAGGCCTTCATCCGGCAGCAATTGGCGAGCGTGGTAACGTCGGCCTTCCAAAGCCAGAGGATCGCGTTGGCCTTGAGCATAGGCAAAGATGAGCCGGGCTTGTTGCCGTGCTGTGTCTGCATCTTCATACAGCGCGATGTAACAACTTGGAATATGCAAACTTGACAGTTCGCGGGCAAACAAATCCAGCAGACGATCCAGATCAAAGGTCGTAACAAGCCGTTCACCGATCGAGCGCACTTGCGCGAGGAAGTCACCCCGGTAGTGCAGTTGCGCGGCATCGGCTTGCTGGCCGATATCGGCGACAAAAGCCATCGCCTGTTGCCATTGATTTTCAGCACGCTGACGCATGGGCGCCTCAAATACGAGGGGTCGCATCACATCACGCAAGGTCAAAAGTAACGTGCGGCCCACTGTCACCAGGTCATAGCCATGGGTATGGAATTGGCGCAAAATGGCGTGGAGGACGGAAAACAAATGGCCCAGGGTGGCCGGCGTAGAGGCCGACTCAAGACCGGCAGCAAAGGCATCGAGCAACTGGGCAAGCCAAGCAGAAGGCAGAATTTCTCCGGCCGGAGCGATGGCCTGCTGCAGGGCTTCAATCGCTATGGCCCGCTGCTCTGCCATAGAAACTGATGATTCGGTAGGCGATGTCGGGGTTGGAGCAACGGCCAACAGCGGCGATAAGAAGCAACCACACGATTGACGCACCACGAGTTCCGCCGGCACCGTAACATCCGCCACCGGCTCCCCGTGCATGGCCGCCAGTGCCATTGCGGCTCCTACCCGCCCCATCTCTTCATTGGGCATGCGCACCGTGGTCAAAGCCGGCATTCTGTAACGGGCATCCATATAATCGTCAAAACCTACTAATGCCACATCCAAGGGCACGCGGATGGCCCGATTTTGCAACTCTTCCAGTGCCGTCAATGCCATGTAATCGTTCGCCGCGATGATCGCCTCAAAATCCACTGCGGGACGCAGCCCCCGCTCATCTAGGAGCACCTGTACGGCACGGCGGCCGGCCGGTGCAGAAAAATCGCCGGGCACAACCAGAGCCGGATCGAGGGGAATAGCATACTCCGCCAAGGCCGCCACGTAAGCCGCATAACGTGCTTCGGCGGAAGGGTTATGGGGCGGCCCTGCGATAAAGGCCAGACGACGGTAGCCATGCTCGGCGATCAAATGTCGAATGGCGGTTAGCATGCCCGTGTAGCTATCAACGGAAACACCGGGATAGCCTTCGTAGTGCCGGTGCAGATTGACAACCGGCAGGGGATGATAATAGCGGTGATAAAATTCCTCGAAAAACTGTTGGGAGGGCCACCATTGCGCTAACAACAAACTGTCCAGGCGTTCGGGACCGATCAGATGATGAAGGGCCGAGGCATCATCGCCCAAAGTAGCGCCGGCCTCCCCGACGTTGCTGGCATGAAAAACGAATAAGTCCACATTCTGACGGCACGCTACCTCCGCCGCGCCAAGCCACCATGCGGACGCGCCGGCTACTTGATGCGTCACAATGCCTAACGCAGGGCGTGGTTTTCGTTGGATAGAAGATGCACGCGTATGATCACTCATGAGGTTATCTCCTCGGCAAACGACTCAGGGAAATTGATATGGACGGCAACTTCGGCTACGCCGGCCAAACGCCCCAGCTCGCGCGCCGCAGTCTGGAGCATCATGTCAACATCCAAAGCACGCGAGAAGAGAGCGGTGATCTCGCCGACCTGCCTTTCGCGGGCTACACGTTGCCGTCCCTCTTCGAGAAGCCGCGCAACATCCAGCGCCTAGGCAATGTCCTGAGCAGCCCGTTCGACGAAATGGATGTCCTGGACGCCCCAGGGGGCAGCCACGTCACGGCTCAAGCGTAGGGCGCCAAAAGTTACCCCGCCGGCCAATTGCAAGGGAACGATCAAAGTATTATCGTCCGTCACAGAAGGGCGGGAAGTTTCCGGAGGAGGCAAAACGGCATCCGAGGCAAGCGGGGTAAGCCCCGCTGATGTGTAGCGGTAGCCCACGATCGGCAAAGAACGCGCGGCCCAGCCGGCACGGATTTCCTCACCGTACATCCGCTGCAATTCACTCAAGGCCCGCCGGCTTTCCTCGAATGATTGCGCATTACGAATTGCCACCGCGATCTGATCGGCCAAAATACGGAGTGTGGCGATGTCTTCACGCCGGAAAGCCTCTGCCTCTCGACTTTGCACATCCAAAACGCCGATCACCTCTTGCCCCACCATCAACGGTAAGGCCATCTCCGAGCGCGTTTCCGGCAGATCAGGGTTGCTCACCCACACGATGTCTTTGTCAACATCGAGGGCAATGCGCGCACGGCCCGTATCGGCGACATAGCCCACAATGCCCTGTCCCCCCACCCGCAAACGATGTCCACGAGCCAGCATGCGCGCCCCACCCTCTGAAGAAACAGCACGCAACACGGCCCATTCGCGCGTTTCATCGAGGAGGAAGATGCCGGCATGGTAAAAACCAAAGCGCTCTGAAATCAGATGCACCACACGATCCAAGAGCACTTCAACGTCCAGAATGGAGGTTATGGCCTGACCGACACTGCCGGTAACGGCCAGGTATGCGGCACGCCGCTCGACTTCTCGCGTGCGTTCGGCAACTTGCTGCTCAAGGTTACCGATTAAGTTGTTAAGCCGTGCGGTCACGCTGTTGAATGCCTGCGCCAGCATGCCGATTTCATCCTCGCTCTCGATTGCCGCGACACGGGTTAGATCGCCGGCTTCAATGGCGCGCGCCGTCTCCGTCAAAGAGGTGATCGGAGCAAAGGCATAACGCACGCCCAAATACCCCAGAACCAGCAAAGCAGGAGTACCGGTGGCCACCAAAACCCAGACGAGGATCAAAAAGCGCTGCATTTTTGCCATAATGACGCTTTCCTGTTGCTGAACGACAACGTTGTAAAGGCGATAGCCCACCTCGGCCGGATAGCTCCACCAGCGGATGCCTTTCTCATCGGTGAAAATGAACAACTCATCAATCGTGCCCTGGCGCATGGCTTTCACCGGCGGTAGCTGAGCGGCATTGCGCAGCGGATCGTCCTCCCTCAGCAGCGAGAAATCGAACAGCGAATGCGCCACAATGCGATCCGCACGATCAACGATGTAGACCACGCCGGTATCGCCCACTTGCACTGCCGCCGAGCGCACCAATCTCTGCAAATCTTGGGGAGAAGGGGCCACTTTCTCATTCACCACACTGACGACCAAACCCGCTACGGTTTCCAATCGCTCAACAGCACTCCGTCTCAGTAACAAGCGTGCCTGACCGCTCACCAACAAAACGCCGATCAACAGGATGGGAAATGTAATCGCCAAGAACAGGGCCGCCAGGCGGTTTGCCAAAGGGCCACGCGGTATCCGTCGCTCCACCACCATCTGACGGAAGAAAATGTAGACGTAAACCACCCCATAGCCCAAGGTAGTGACGGTCATCAGCAATAGTGGACCGAGCAATGAACGGAAAGCTATCTGCAGGATGGCAATCAACACCACGAGCCCCACGAGTATGTGGGCCATCCGGCGAGAGAAACGGGAGGACCGTTTATCACCCAACACGCTCAGGGCCGGCAACAAAGGCAACAGGCCCAGCGTAATACCGTAGCCGGCCACAAACAGACCGTATAATTTCGGAGAAACATAGGCATCGAGCGGCAAAAAACCGCCGCCGTAAGTGCGGGCTTCAATGCCGCGATACCATATCTGTGTCCCCAATGTGCTGTCTACAACCGTCAACACAATCGGCACGATCAAGGCAAGGTAAACGCCCCACCACAGCCAGCGGTAGCGACCACGCAACCAGCCGGGCCGTAGCAGAGCTACCGCAGCAAGTACACAGGCCGGCAAAATCATCGGCGCAACCCCGGCGTAAAGTTTCGTCGCCAAAAGTGCTTGCTCGAGACTATCCGCCCCACTCAACAAAGCCATGGCGATATTGCCTAACGCCAAGGCACCGACCAACAGGCTGACATGGCGATTGGCAGGATGATGCACATTGAGGACCAAGATGTAACAGGCCAGAATAACGGCGATCACTCCCACCGCCCAAATGAGCATTTGGATGACCAGGTCCGCAGACAATAAGCTCATCGCCCACACCCCTTCCCCGAAAATAGCCAGATAGTCGTTAGGCTTGTAGTCCGTTCGTCAAAGCGTGCGGTGGCCGGCAGCCTGACGGCAAAATCTCGATCGGTTGATGCCGTATTTCCGATGTTGTATGGACTATCCATGCTCAACGCCTCCCGGCCCGGCAGGCGCCGGCGTCAGGTACAATTGAACTTCGCCGGCATCGAGAAAACGGCCTAATTCGCGCACACTCTTTTCCATAATAGCTTCCAAGTTCGGCATTTGCCAGATTAGGTCACTGAGTTGTCCTAAACGCTCGTTATAAAGCACCTGCTGACGCGCCCCGCTGAGCAGCCGAGCGTTCTCCAGTGCCACCGTCAAACGTTCAGCCGCCTTGCCGATGAGAGCACGACTGTCTGCATCCCAGTCTCCCTTCTCGGCAGCACGGGTGAAGGCCAGATATCCTAAAGCGACATCGTGTGCCACCAGAGGAACGACCAACAGGTACATTGCGCCATCCTCCAACCATACCGCATGCGGCTGCAGCGTCGCCATAGCCTGCTGAACCGCAGCGGCAGTTTGTGCTGTAGGTACCTGGCCGATGGTGAAAGATGTCGTCTGACGTGTTGCGAGGGCGCTGCGCCACGAGGCCAGTGGTTGCTGCGCCGAAGCCAGCCGCACTTCTTGCAATCGCCGCTGCGCTTCTTCCAGCAGACGCAATCCGTCCAGCGAAGCCGCCACGTAGCCACCAATGATGCGGAAGATTTGCAGTTCGTCTTCGGAGAAAAACGACTGCCGGCGGTGAATATCCAACACCCCGAATATCTCACCGCCTATATTCAACGGTATACTTACCTGGACCCGACTCTCAGGAAGATGGGGGATTTCGCCGGGCAGAAGAAACACCATTTGTTCCTGCCCGGTTTCCGCCGCCCGCGCCGGCGCAACCCGCTCGTGAATCGCAATAGCGCCGCCATCTCTAAACAGTTCCACCCCCAACGTGCCGGCAGTCGCCGCCGGACTCAAGACCAGCCCCGAGGGTTCTACAAAGTAGAGGGTGACCTGGTAAACGTCGCAATTGTGGGCGATTTCCTCCACGGCCCGTTGCGCTAGAGTCTCCCGCTGCCGAGTCGCGCTGAGCGTGCGACCTAACATGGCCACCCACGCCAATCGTTCTGCCTGCTCATTTTTGCGTTGCGCTTCAAGGCGGGCCTGCTCACGATCCGCCTCAAGCTGGCGGGCCATTTCACGACTTTGCCCCAAGGCCGCCGACAAATGTTGTAATAAATATGTCTGCAAGACTACAAAAAACACGGCAGCCAGCAAAAGGATAAACGTATAGCTTAGCCAGGCGGTAGGTTTCGCGTTCATCAACTGCACTTCGGGCGGAATCACCCCGTGCCCTGTGGAGAAAAGTGCGCCGGCAATCCCCATCGTGATGACCGCGATCCCTATGCTGACCATAGCCGCCCGTTTCCCCAAAAAGATCGCCGCCACGAAACAAAATCCGAGCAAAAAGAGCGGCGCATTGCTGCTCAACCCACCCCGCACCAACGCGAGCAAGGCAAGAGCATAGATAATGAACAAAAGGATGCCGCTTTGTAAACCATACGGCGCTTTCTTCCAGAATCGTATGACGCTCACCAGCACAAAAGCGACAATGTAGAAAGGAATGAATCCGCTCTTGCCGTCTTTCCACACGTAATACGAACCGAGCAACAACACCGGAATTGCCACAAGGAACACTATCCGCACCACCTGACGGAGCAATAACTGTTGCGAATTACGGATTTCTGTCATCGAGGCATCCCTTAACCCCATATCTTTTTGTTGTTCACGCATCTCTTCACCCACCCGTGGGAAAACTTATGGTAAGCCACGCTGCTCTGCAGAAGCTTCCGGCAAAGTAAGCGTCACACTCACCCCGTCTGCCTGCGTGAGGTTCAACAGTGACCGGGTCGCTTGGGCCACCAGCCTATCCCAATCTTCGCTCTGGATCAGACGCTCACCGAATTCCCGCAACCAACGCTCCTCTGTAGCCTGTTTCTGGGCTTCCTGGACCTGTCGCATTCGTTCCAGGGTCACACCCGTTAGCTCACCGAGGAGTGGGTAAAATTGCGTCTCCAGCGGGGTAAACTGATGCGCCGTATCATAGACAGCCACTAACAGCGCGCAGAACGCTGTCGGCGTGCGCAACGGCACCAGCGCCAGCCCTCCGCCCTGTGATCTGGCCAGCAAGTCGGCGCAAAGATCATGAAAACCGGGGAGTGGGAGAGCCGGGGCCGTGGCGATATCGGCAATGAGCAGCGGCGAGTGCAGAGTAGCCCCCGTCGCTAACAAAGCGGCAAAATTTTCTGTAGCGTTGTCGGCCAGGCGGGTAGCTATGTGCTCTGCGCGTAGCTCGGTGACAAGGGGTGGAGAATCCGGTCGCGTGCCGGGGCGTACAATATAAGCCGCCGTAGGATTGAAGCCGTGGGCGATTTCCAGCACCGCCGCATAGACATCGTCTTCGGTTTGTATCGCGCTTAGCCGTTCCGCCAGACGATAGAAGGGGGTGATCGTCGCCAGGATCGCAGGGCCGGCGTTCAAACGGCGCGCATTATCGAACACAAGCGCCAATTGCCAGGCTAATCCCTGCAAGGTGCGCAAATCATCCTGATCGAAATCAACATTGGCCGAGTGAATGTCCAGGACCCCCACCAACTCACCGGCCAGGAGCAAGGGCAAGACCGCCGCCGAGCGGGTCAACGAGGGATTGGGGTTCGTGCTCAAATGGGCCATATCCAGCGCGAGCGCGCCGGAAGACGACACAATATAGGGACGTTGCGACTCTGCCACGCGGACAACCACGCTTGGCTCATTCCGGTCGAGACGATACCCCTGCATCACCAGGTCACGGCCGGCGCGCGAAGAGGCGGCGCGCAAAACAAGCCACCGGCCACTCTCATCCGGCACGTAGAGAGCCACATAGAGCGCCTCGAAATGTTGAGCGATCAACTCCACCGCACGTTCCATCAGCGTCTCGAGGTCGAAAACCGCTATCAGCGACTGAACGACCTGCGTGGTGGCATCCAGGTACCTGGCGCGGCGCTGTAAACTCAAGTTCGCGTTTTGCAGCGCCCGCATCCGCTCGGTGAGGTTGCGCTGACGGGATTCCAAATCGGTGGCAAGCTGTGCGCTTTGCTGGAGACCGGCATAAACACGGGGTAGCAGGTTGTTCAACAAGACAAACAGCATGGTCGAAGAAGCTATGAAGACGATCAGGCCACTGAATAAGGTCAACGCTGTACCGGCCGCCGTTTGCGTCGCCGGCGCGATTACCCCTAAGCCGACCAGAGCGACATAGCCGATCGCCACCGCTTCAGAGACGATAAACACCGCCAGGCTGTGCCATCCACTCAGGAAGAGGCCGGACAGCATAATGGCGATGAGCAGATAAATCCGACCGTCTTCGCCCCACCCATAGACCAGTAAATCGGCCACGCCGATGCTGATTGCCGCCACCAATACGCCCCACACCCGCCATAGATAGGGGATACGGCGCAAAAAACCGCCAGCGAACAGCACACCGTACATCAGCAGCACCAGGAACAGATACTCTATTTCTCCGGTGACGAAAATATAATAGCCGCCAATCACGGCGGCCGGCAAAGCGACAAGAGCCAACACACGCAAAGCGCGCTCGAAGAGCGCTTGTCGCCAGGGCGAAAGCTGAGATAGATACGTCGTGGCCTGCTGAGCCGTTGAGATTCGTTCCTCCCCCATCGTTGTTCTCCTATGCGCTAAATGTCAGCCTTCCTTAGCCACAGCAGCGGGCGTGCCCCATGGCAACGAAAAAGTGAAGGTACTTCCCTTACCCACTTCACTGGTCACCCATATTTGCCCCCCATGCATTTCGACGAATTCTTTGCTGAGTGCCAATCCCAAGCCGGCGCCGGCCTGCCAACGTCCGTCTTTCTCTTGCCCTTTCTCGAAACGGGAAAAAAGCCATTCAAAATCTTCGGAGGGAATGCCAATACCCGTATCACTCACGCTGACATAGACCTGGTCTTCGTCATACCATGCCTTGAGGGCGATCCGGCCACGCTCGGTAAATTTTGCCGCATTGCTAAAGAGATGAACGAGAACCTGTCGCAGACGTGTTGGATCAACCTGCAGCACGGGCAAATCCTCAGGCAACTCTTGAACAAGTTCGATGTCTTTGCCGCGCACCAAAGCACTGACCGTGGGCATAACCGCAGCGACGAGGTCTTGCAATTGTACCGGCTGGAGCTTGAGTTCCATCATGCCGGCCTGAATCTGTGAAATCGCCAGAATGTCGTTGATCAGAAACAGAAGCCGCTGACCATCGTCGTAGATGCGCTGCATGTCCTGAATCTGCTGAGGGGTCAGTGGCCCGTCAATGCCTTTGATCATCAAACGCGAAAAGCCGATGATCGTGTTGAGGGGTTCGCGCAACTCGTGGGACATGTTGGCCAAGAAACGCCCTTTGAAGGCTTCGGCCTCTTCCAGTCGCTGCGCCGCCAGTCGCTCCCGCTCGTAGGCTCTGGCATTCTCCAACGCAATCGTCACCTGTCCGGCCAGCAATTCGAGGACTTCCAGTTCGTCCTCCTGGATGCCCTCATGCTCGGTACTCAGCACGGCTAAGACCCCCAAGACGCGCTCGCCCATGCACAAGGGGATCGCCACCCGACTCAAAGTGCGCCGGTACCACTCCACCGCCTCTTGCGTCTGTTGATGGTCAACCTGGGCGACGCGCTTACGGGCAGCGCGTTCCACAATCGAACCATCGCCGGCCCGCACTACCTCGCGCCATGCCCCCTGGTCGGCAACGTCAATGACGGTCTCGCTACGCGTAGCCGGACTGTGTGCGCGCAAACGAATTTCTCCCCCACCCGGTTCCACAATATAAATCGCCACCGAAGCATACACAAAGCATTCACGGATTAAATCGGCCACCTGGTTCAACAATAAGGCCGGATCGCGCACCGACGTAATGGCCTGGGCGACTTCTTGACTGGCCTGTAAGTGCAAGGCGCGCCGTTGAATCTGGTAGTTGGCCTGTTGCAGCCGCTGGGTACGTTCAACGACTTTGGCCTCCAAATCCTCATAGAGTGATTTGAGATCGGCTGCCATTTCGTTGAAAACGTAGGTCAAAATGCCGATTTCATCACGCGATGTCACCGCCAGATGTTGCGCCAAATCGCCCTCCGCCATGGCCAATGCCGATTCCGTCAGTCGAATGACGGGACGGGTAATCTGCCGGATCACCACCGCCGCGATGATGGTCGTCGCCAACGCCACCGCCAGGACAAGGGCAATCAAAGTCGCCACAATGCGATCGGTTGATTCCAACGTTTCGGATTGCGCCTGTTCCACCAACACGCCAATCCCGAACTCATCCAGTTGATAGTAAGCGCCGATAACCGGGATATTCAGGTGATTGACGTATACACCGCTCTCCCCCAGACTCTCCTGCTCCTTTTCGAGTTGGGGGATGGTGGCCTCCGCTCCCCCTGGCCAGAGCCGCGCTTGAGAAACAAGGTAGACCTTCCCCGTTTCGCCGATCAAGGACTTGTCGAGCAGGACGTCATACTGGATGACTTGGGCTAACGCCGCCTCGCGCAGACAAAAGCCGAGAATGTGCTGATGAGCGGTGCGGGTGAGTACCCACACATTGGTTTGTGTTGTCTTCAGGGCATTGATATTCACGAATGCATCAGCAGGGTCGCCGGCAGTCCGCGCCGTAGCCTCAGACGATCGAGTAACCAGGACGTCGCTCTGACAAGTCCCCTGTCGCCACAGTTCACGGCCCTGGGGATCAAAGAGCGCCGCGCCGACCAGGTCAGGTTCTTGCTTGCGTATATCCTGCCACCACGACTCACGCTGCGCAAGGGGAATTTCATCTTCATCCGCGAGAGAGGCGAGCAAGAAGTGGCGTAGATGCACAAACCATTGTCGTAATTCTTCGCCTTTTAAGGTTGCAATTGCTTGTAATTTGCTTTTAACTTCTTGTTGCAGGCTCCGTCGGTTGTTCTGAGCAGCATAGCCCCCGATCAAAGCTAACGGGAGAATGGTTAAAATGAGAAAGGCAGTCAGGAGGGTTCGCCCCAATCCGCCGCGCATCCCCGTTGTGGGGATTGTGCGCGGTGCACCGGAAGCATTGCTACCGGCACCTATTCGCGTTCCCATACCTCCTCACCGCCTAAAATTCGGCGCACCTGCTCCGGGAAACGATCGGGGTCCAACGGCTTGCCGATGAACCCGTCAAAACCTGCGTTGCGTGCCCGCCCTATGCTTTCCACCGAGACATCGGCCGTCACGGCAACGATCGGCACGCTGGCAAAACTGGGATGTGAACGCAGTGAAGCCAGAGATTGATAACCATCCGCTTCCGGAAGCGCGATGTCCATGAGGATCAAATCTACGTTCCCCAGCGTTTCGGCAAATTCGAGAACTTTCCAGCCAGAGGCTTTCCATTCGCATTTCTTGACCCCCAGGAAAGCCAACAACCGCGTCATCAGGATAAAATTGTTGAGATTGTCCTCGACAATGAGGATCACAGCATCGGCCGGGTCAATCGGTTTCCACTTCATCATCGCTCTCCGGGCATGTCAGAACAGGCTATCCCTTGTAGCCACCGGCCTTGAGAAAGCGAGCCACCTGTTGAGGCAGTTCATCAACATCAATAGGTTTGGGGATATAACCACTGCAACCGGCGGCCAGTGTTTTTTCACGATCTCCTTGCATGACGTTGGCCGTCATAGCAATAATCGGCACTTTAGCCAGCTCGGGGATTGCCCGCATGCGCTTCGTCAATTCGTAGCCGTCCAGGTCGGGGAGATTCATGTCCATCAAGATAAGGTCGGGTTTCTCTCTTAGCGCCGCCTCAATGCCCGTCGGACCATCCTCGGCCTCATACACATCGTAATCTTCCGCCATGAGGATGCGGCGTACCAGCATACGGTTGCCCGGATTGTCTTCAATATAGAGTATTTTGGCTCCCATATTCACCTCGATATGTGTTACTGCCTCATTATAGCACGAAAGGAACTCGATAACGAAGCTATATGATAAACGTTTGGTTAATGTTTGAGAAACGTATAATGTTTTTTACCGACCGATGCGGCGAACAATCTTGCCTGTAACGATCTCTACCCTGATTATATCCTTTTTAGAACAATAACGCAATTGCAATTTGTAGCGGGTTTACTCGCCGGTTACCTAAATTTTACGCCAACCGTTGAACACGGATTTCAGAGGGCGCGCCGGTATCTCCAATAAAGGCCGAGGATGATCATCCCCACAAGGCTCACCCCTATCCCTAGAGGGATCAAGGGGGGGCGATAGGTCAACGTGACACGCCATGCGCCGGGTTCGATCAAAATGCCACGAAACAGAATATCCGTGCGCCAGATGTCCTGGCGAACGACAGGGGCGCTATGATCAGCAAGCGAGCGAACTTCGACCCGCCAACCCGGATACCAGGCATCGCTCAACACCAGCAATGCCGGCGAGGAGACGGAGCAGTCTATCACCACCGTATCGGCGGCATAATGTTCCACCGTCACCGAGCCGGCCATGGCGGGACGCGCAGGCCACGTGGAGGCCAACGGCAGGCGATCACAGGCAGCGATCACGGCCTGCCGAGCCGGATCGAAGCCGGGATCGGTCAGCAGCGCCAGGGCTTCGTCATCGGTGGCAGCGCAGCGGACTTCATCAACCAGGAAGGCGCGCGGCAATACGCGCAGGTTTTCGTAGATTTTCACGTCGCCGGAATGGATCAGGCGAAAGGCAGCCGACAGTACCAGCGGATAGAATGCGCCGGTGCGCCCATCTATGAGGCTGGCGCCTGTCAAGGTCAAGCCGCCCGTAGAGGCCCGCACGGTCAGCGTCGTCAGCTCCGTTGCCATGCCGAGTGGCGCTTGATAGACACCTTCGTCCGCCGGACGTGGCGGCAACGGCAAGGTCACGGTCTCGCCGGAGGTAGAGGTGGCGGTCATTTCGCCGGCGCCACTGTAAAGCCACCCCAGTGCCGTGGCCGTGAAATCCGACGGCAGCCAGGCCAGGGTAAGCGTCTCGCCGTCCGCCAGGTGGGGTCGGAATTGTCGGTCATAGAACACGTCCGCCATCCACATATCACCGGTTTTGTCGGTCATCACATAGCGCACTCCTAACAGCGAAAGCCAACGGTCGGCGGGGATACGCGAAAGGTTCTCGCGCAGCCGACCGTCCAGCGTCCCTTCGGCCAGGAAAAGCCGTGAGAAGTTGACGTAATGGTGAAGCGGGAGCAGTCCGCCATCGTAGCCATCCACGGCGGGGACTTGAAAAGCCAAAGGCAGGTTGGGGACCAGGACCTCGCGCTGTTTGACGGCCACTTCGTAGGCCCAGAGGGCATCGGGAGAAAGCACTGCCCCGTACAACGCTTCGCTATCCACCTCGTCGCCGGCCTCAAACAGGGTGGGCGAGAGACTGAGGAAACGTCCCGCCGGTTGGCCGGCCTCGTCCGCTGCGCGGGCTGCGGCGACCAGGTGCGCCGTCGCCGGGCGGAGATCGGTGTAGGCGCGGGGGGTCGTAGCATCGGCATGCGGCATCTGTTCGGCGGATAAGAGCAGTTCCACGTAGATCAAGCCGCTCAACAGCAGCGGCGCGACTTTCATCCCCAAGGCATAGAAAGGACGGGGCCGGCCATCCGATTTTCTGCGGTGCCGTGTGGCTAATAGCGAGTCAAATCCCATCCCCGCCAACAGTGTCGTGGCCAGCACGTACAGGGCGAAGAAACGCGCGGGCGCGCGGAAATGCGCAAATCCCGGCGCGCCCAACCGCGCTGCCGCCAGATACAGCGGATTGTAGCCTCCCATCGCCAGGAAAACCCCTACCCCGCCCAGCAGGAGCAGGGCGCAGCCATAGCGATCCCGGTGGCGCAATGCCCGCCAGCCCCCCCATGCTGCCAGCAGCATCCCCACCAGACCGATGTAGGCGACGGCTTCGGGCAACAACGGGGGCCATAGATAGGGCGGCAGCAGCGCACGCGGCAATTCCCAGGGACGCACGGAGAAAGAGACCGCCTCACGCCACGGTAAGCCGCCACTGCGCGGTGAGAAGCGTGCCAGTTCGATTGTCGGCAGCAATTGCGCCGCCGCAATCAAACCGGCGAGGGTAAAAGGGAGTAGACGGTAGACGGTAGACGGTAGACGGGAGATGGGAGACGGGAGACGGTAGACGGGAGACGGGAGACGGGAGATGGGAGATAGTAGACGGTAGACAGTAGACAGTAGACGGTAGACGGGAGACGGGAGACGGGGAAGAAGGAGAGGGAATTTGTTACTCGCCATTCGCCATTCGCCATTCGCCATTCGCCACTCGCCATTCGCCACTCGCCATTCGCCACTCGCAATCCACACGGCCAGTCCCACCAGCGCAATAAACGCCATCTGCGTATGTCCCGCCAGCAGAATCATCGCCAGTGCAACAATACTGAGCGGAGACGGCAAAGGTAGCGGTTGCTTTTTCCACTCCCCCGCTCTCCCCCTCTCCCTCTCTCCCTCTCTCCCGCTCTCCCTCTCTCCCGCTCTCCCTCCCCCGTCTACCGTCTGCCGTCTACCGTCTACCATAAACAACAACGGCAACCACGCCAGCCCCTGTAGCTGATTGAGATGCTCGACGTGAAGGCCCAGGTAACCGCTGCCGGCGTAGAGCAAGCCGCTCAGGGCCGCGCTCCAGCGCGTCAATCCCAGGCGGCGCGCGAGGATGACAACATTCACCACCGCCAGGCATAGGTGAAGCAGCACGCTCCAATGCAGCGCGCGCGTCATCCCCTCCGGTGACGGGCCGGCCAGGAGCCATAACGGCCAGTTGAGAGGATAAAACACGCCGGCCTGCGAGTTCGCCAGAAGCGGCGCACCGGCGAAAAGATAGGGATTCCACAACGGCAACCGCCCGGCCTGCAAAGCGCGCGCAGCGGCGGTCCAATAGGGGAAGAAATACGTCTGCAGATCACCGCCGGCCAGTACCCATCCGGCAACCAAGCGGCGATAAAGCCATAATACACCACCCAGTACGAGGAGATAGTCCAAAGTCAAGAATCCAAAGTCGAAAGTCGCAACCAGCCGTTGCTTGCGGTGACTTCAGCGTCATTCAGCAGGCGCGGTTCACCCTTCATGGCTGACACATTCTCCGCACTTGCAGAGCATTGGCATCTTCAGGATTGAGCCGGAGGGCAGCCTCGATATACGGTATAGCTTCATGACACCGGTCGAGAAGGTAATAGGACATCGCCAGTGTGTAATAGGTCTCGATGGCAGGCCCCTTGACGCGCCCCACATCCCCGCTGAATTGCACGCGGCCATCCGGCGCCGGAAAAATGGCGTCGGTGCGCGCCAGGCGTCCCTCCGGCCATTGCAACGGCTCGAACCAGCCGATATAAGCCTTGCCGACGGGTGCCGGCGGCACTCCTTCCATTTCCAACGCATAGCGGCCACTGACCACATCGAATCTCACCCGGCCGGTCGGTAGCGAACTATCAGGCGCGCCCTCGAATACACCCCGCAAGGGGGCCTCGAAATCGGCCGGATGAACAAAAGTTGCCCGCGCCACCTCCTCTCCCGTCGGTTTATCTCCAATCGCATTGATGTTTTCCAACGTGAGGATCAGGTAGACCGTGCGCCGCCGCGAACGCGCCTCCCCATAACGAATAGCAGGTTTGAACATCTCAATGGCGTCTTCGTAGTTGCGCTGCTGAAAATAAAGGGTGCCCAGGTGCGCATAGGCTTCCCCAAAGGTTGGATCGAGCTTGATCGCCCGGCTCAGGTTGATTTTCGCTTTGTCATAATCCCCGCCGAGCAGTAACAACAGGCCGAGACGCGCCAGGGCGGGCACATGATTGGGGTCAACGGCAACCGCATCGCCATACGCCTGCACTGCCAGAGGCCAATTTCCCAAAGCGTTGGCATTGCGGCCAATGGCCATGGGCAGATGAACCAAGCGGTTATGGACCTTCAACGCTTCCCGATAGGCTTCGATGGCGCCGTAGTAATTGCCCTGTGTCTCCAAAACGTAGGCGCGATTGCGCAAAACATCCACATTGGTCGCATCCAGTTCCATGGCCGTGGCAATGGCTGCGTTAGCGGCAAACCAATTACCTCCATCAACGTATGCCTCTGCCAGATAAGCATAAGCTTCCGGTAGCGTCGGATCAAGGGAGACGGCCTTCTCGCAAGCCGCCATAGCATCCAGCGGCAATCCCAACCAATCATAGGCCATCCCTAGCAAGGCCCAGGCACGGGCATTCTCCGGTTGACGGCGCAACGCCTCACGTGCCATCTCCAAACCGCGCTCCGGCTGTGCCTGATAGGTCAGCAAACGGGATAGAGCCAGGTAGAGATCAAACTGGTTCGGCTCGATGTCCAGCGCACGCTGGTAAGCAACAATCGCAGCTTCTATGTTGCCGGCCCAATAGGCATCCTCGGCTTGGGCCACGTAGAGTTCAGGGGATGGCGTCGAGGTGGGCATAGGCGTAGGAGTATTCTGCACGCGCACGGGAGTCTGCATGCCGGTCAAAATGGTGTTGACGATGTAGAAGCCGGCAGCGATCAAGGCCAGCATGCTCACGATGCGCAGCCAGGACACCCGCCGACGGCGGCGATACAGGTCACGGTCGGATTTCAGGTACATGTAGGTAGACGGGAGACGGTAGACGGTAGACAGTAGACGGTAGACAGGAGACGGGAGATGGGAGACGGTAGACAGTAGACGGTAGACGGTAGACGGTAGACAGTAGACGGTAGACGGTAGACGGTAGACAGTAGACGGTAGACGGTAGACGGGAGACGGTAGACGGTAGACAGTAGACGGGAGACGGTAGACGGTAGACAGTAGACGGTAGACGGTAGACGGTAGACGGTAGACGGTAGACGGGAGACGGGAGACGGTAGACGGTAGACAGTAGACGGTAGACGGGAGATGGGAGATGGGAGATAGGAGATAGGCGAGTCCATTTTATAATAGTCCATGTTCACGATACCAGGTCCAGGCTTCGAGCACTGCTTCCCGCGCCGAGCCGCCGACAAAGCCTAATTCGCGTGCGGCTTTATGACCGTCGAAGTACATATCGCGCGCGCTCAGGTGCAACTGGCTGCCATCCACCAACGGCTGCGTATGCCCAACCTGCCTCCATACATCCACCAATGTAGCCAGAGGTGTCATCAGCAGCCGGGGGATGGTAAACCACGGTGGACGGCACCCGGTGACCTCAGCCGCCAACGCCATCAACGCGCGGTGCGAGACGTTCTCGCCGTTGAGGATGTACCGCTCGCCCGTGCGCCCCCGTTCCGCCGCCAGCACGTGCCCTGCGCCGGTCGCTTTCGCCGAGACAACGCCCATCCCACCCGGCGGCGCAGCGATGAGCAGACCGCGTTGCGCCGTCCGCAGGATTTCGCCGCCCACAAAATACACGTCGCGCTGCCCGATCACCGAGACGGGATTGACGATCACCACATCCAGGCCCTCCGCCACGGCGCGCTGCACCTCGGCTTCGGCCAACACTTTGCTGTAACCGTAGTGAAACTGTTCAGGGCGTAAATTGAAGGCCGCCGACTCATCCAATACCTGCCCGCGCCGCGTGGGGACACCCAACACCGCCACCGAACTGGTAAAAACGACGCGCTGCACGCCCTGCGCCCGCGCCGCCCGCAGCACGTTGCGCGTCCCTTCAACGTTCGCTGCGTAGATCGCCTCGGGCTTGTTACGCCAATACTGCGAGATTGCCGCCGCATGGAAGACCAGGTCACAGCCTTCCATCGCCACACGCAGCGACGCCGCGTCCAGCACATCGCCCACCGCGTATTCGGGATCCAGCCCCGCCAAAGCGTCCAACTTCGACGTCGCACGCCGCAGCGCCCGCACCGCATAGCCACGCGCCAGCAGTGCCTCCACGATGTTCGCCCCAACGCAACCGGTAGCGCCTGTTACAAGTGCCTGTATCGTCATAAAAAATCATAAGTGCCAGAAAAACCGGCTGAAGCCGGAGTGTACTCGTAAACACCGGCCTTTAGCCGGTCAGAATTCGAGTTTTCCAACCAGGAACGCTCCGGCGGCATCACAGATAAGGTCTCAACCAACACCCAGCCTCCTGTGAACCTTACAACTTTCCATCCACCGCCGCCACCAAATCGCCACCTGCCACCAGGTCGTGAACCGCTTCAATCAACGGCGAGAGCGGTGCATCGTGCTCCAGGAAGGGAACGCGCGTGCGGATCGCCGCGTAGGCCGCCGCCGTGCCCTGCCCCAGCCGCGCCGCTGCGCCCAACTGCTGACGGCGAAAATCTATGCCCTGCGCCGCCGCCAGCAATTCAATGGCGATGATGCGCTCCACGTTCTCCACCACCTGGCGGGTGTGATGTGCGGCGTTCGTCGCCATGCTCACGTGATCTTCGGTGTTGGCCGATGTGGGAATTGTATCCGCAGTTGAAGGATGCGCCAATACCTTGTTCTCCGAGGCCAGCGCCGCCGCCGTGTACTGCGCAAGCATAAAGCCGCTCTCCAACCCGCCGTGGCGCGTGAGGAACGGCGGCAAGCCGTGGCTCAGGGATTCATCCACCAGCCGCGCCGTGCGTCGCTCGCTGATGTTGCCCAACTCCGTCAGCCCCAGCTTGAGGTAATCCAGCGCCAGCCCTACCGGCTCGGCGTGGAAATTCCCGCCGGAGAGCACCAGCGGACGACCATCCGGCTCGAAGAAGATCAACGGGTTATCGGTGACGGCGTTCAGCTCGATCTCCAGCGCCCAGCGCGCGTAAGCAACCGTGTCGCGCACCGCCCCGTGAACCTGCGGGATGCAGCGCAGGCTGTAGGCGTCCTGAATGTCGCGGGGATCGTGCGGGCGGACGAACGTGCTGCCTTCCAGCAGGCGGCGGACGTAAGCGGCGGCGTCCACCTGGCGCGGGTGCGGGCGGACGAGGTGGATGCGCGGATCGAAGGCCGTGGCCGTGCCGCGCAACGCCTCCAACGAGAGCGCGCCCGCGATGTCGGCGGCGCGGACGAGGTTCTCCGCGCGCAGTGTGACCAGCGTGCCGATCGTCGTGGTCACCGCCGTGCCGTTGAGCAGCGCCAGCCCCTCCTTCGCGCCGAGTTCGACCGGTTCGAGACCCGCGCGGCGCAGCGCCTCCGCGCCGGCCAGCCGTTCACCGTCGTAAAACGCCTCGCCCGCGCCGATGAGCACACACGCCAGATGCGCCAGCGGGGCCAGATCGCCGCTCGCGCCGAGCGAGCCGTAGGCGGGAATCACCGGCACGATGCCCGCGTTCAGCAACGCCAGCAGCGCCTCCGCCACCTGCGGACGGATGCCCGAATAGCCCATCGCCAGCGTGTTGACGCGCACCGCGATGACCGCGCGCACCGTCGGCGCATCCAACGCCGGGCCGACGCCGGCCGCATGGCTCAACACCAGATTGCGCTGCAACGCCGCGACCTCGTGCGGGGGGATGATGCGTCCTTTGAACGCCCCAAAGCCCGTCGTGATGCCGTAGGCGATCTCGCCGTTCGCCAGGAGCGTCTGCACACCCTCCCACGAGCGCGTCATCGCCTCCGCCGCATACGGGGCCAGCGTCGCCTGCACTCCTGCGGCGACGGCGGCGACGTCTTCCATCGTCAGGTGTTCGCCGGTGATGATGACGGTTTGCATTTCAGGTCAACCTCATTCTCGACCTATTTCCCAATGGACAGACGAATTATAACTGTACATATCCTGGAATACAAGCGTGTGAGCGCATTTTCAAATTTATGATCGCTCGCCATTTGTGACCTTTTGTGATATAATGTAGTTACATTATAACGCCTTACTATTTACCCAGAATGTGGAGTGCTATGGAAGCTGTCACGACAATCCGCGAGTTGAAAGCGCAACTGAGTACGTATATGCGCCGGGTAGAAGCCGGTGAAACCATAACGATCACCCGGCACGGCAAACCTGTGGGGCGCATCGTGCCGATGGAAGAGACCTTAGAAGCGCGCCTGGCAACATTGAAACAGACCGGATTGCTGGCTTGGAATGGTCAACAGTTGCCTCCGCTGGCACCGGTAGCGAAAACGCAAGGCCAGGTGACGGTTGCCGAGCTGCTGGTGGAGGATCGCGCGTGATCGTCTACCTGGATGCCAGCGCCCTCGTCAAGCGGTATCTGGTCGAGTCAGGGTCACAAGATGTAGCCCGGCTCATCGCTGCGGCGGCCGCCGTTGGCACATCGTTGATCAGCCGGGCAGAGATGAGCGCGGCGCTGGCTAAAGCCGTCCGCATGGGCGTGCTAACCCGCGCAGGCGGCGCGGAGGCCTTGCAGACCTTTCGCCGCGAATGGCCGATGTTCATCCGGGTGCAGGCGACCGAGCCGGTTATCGCGCGGGCCGACACCCTGGCCTGGGAACAAAATCTGCGCGGTTGCGATGCTGTCCATCTGGCCTCGGCGATGCTTTGGCAGGAAGGGCTGAACGCCCCCATCACCCTGGCGACGTTCGACCGGCACATGAACGCCGCCTGGTTCAGCCCGGACGGCCTGGCCGCGCTAGGAGCCTTCGACTTGCAGGCCGCCTG
>FWPV01004617.1_pt1 | contig 28833 bp, 18 predicted proteins | sample 2228371 | NCBI WGS metagenome assembly FWPV01 (sample SAMEA103939776, study PRJEB20133) | metagenome | reverse complement strand
CTATCTCTAACGCCTGCTCGCCGGTGTCGGGTTGGGAAATGTACAGGTCGTCCACGTTCACCCCACACTTGGCCGCATAGACCGGGTCCAGGGCGTGCTCCATGTCAATAAAGGCCGCCACCCCACCCATCTTTTGCGCCTCGGCGACGATGTGCTGGCACAGGGTGGTCTTGCCAGAGCCTTCGGGGCCGAATACCTCGGTCACGCGGCCACGGGGGACGCCACCCACCCCCAAGGCCAGGTCGAGGGCCAGGGAACCGGTGGGGATGACCTCCACCTGCAGGTGGTCGGCCTGCCCCAGGCGCATGATGGCCCCCTCGCCATACCGCTTCTGAATCGTAGCCAATGTCGTTTCCAGAGCTTTCGCTTTACCGCTTGCGGCCATTTCCACTCTCCACTGCCCGCTCCTGGCCGGGCCTGTTGCAATAGCCCGGCCTAGCAGCCATCCTGATGCACCGTTGCTGTCCAGACCGTTTATATTATACCCCAGGCTGTTGCAAAATGCAAACCGATGCGCGCGCGGATAGGGGGAGGATCGTATCGAGGAAAAGGCAGAATGCTTGTAGCACAACTCCGCAGGAGTTGCGCTACTCTCACACAAAAAGTTGACGGACACCCCGGGGTTGAAAAGCAATTGCCAAGACCTGAAGGTTGTGTTATACTATTGGGCGACGAAAGCAAGCGTCAGAGCCAATACGTGATAGTGGCCAGACCGACGCGACCGGTCTGATAGACGCCAACATTGTATAATCAAGCCGCTCGTGTCAGCCTGTGCAGGCAGAGATCGGGCGGCTTTTTTGTTGGGCTAAGCGCGGGCGACGGTGTTTTGCCAAAGGAGGGGGAGATGAAGCGGCAATCGGTTTTCACTCTCGTGTTGGCTTTTTTGATGATCGGCGGCCAAGTTCCAGGTGCGGAGGCCGGGAATCTCGCTCAGGGGCCAGGGCCTCGCTCTGTTACGGCCCCGATGCCGGACATGGCTGCCGCTGCTACCTGGGTGGTTACCTTCACCGACGTGGCTGCCGAAATGAACGCTGCCGCGCCTGGCTGCGGTACGGCCGTGGCGTGGGGCGACTATGACGACGACGGGGACCCGGACCTGTACATCGTCAACCTGGGGCCTGGGGGGGGAGGTCAGGCCAACGTCCTGCTACGCAACGATGGCAGCACCTTTAGCGACGTGACCGCCGCAGCCGGCGTGGGCGATGCCGGGCCGGGGGTGGCGGCTGCCTGGGCCGACCTGGACAACGACGGCGATCTGGACCTGTTTGTCTCCAACCGGCCGGGCAACAATGCCCTCTTTTTTAACGACGGGGCCGGTCACTTTCAGAACATAGGTGTCGCGGCTGGGGTGGCAGACGCTGGTGGTTACGGCGAAGGCGTGGCCTGGGCCGACGATGACCGTGATGGGCTGGTGGACCTGTACGTGGCCAACTACACCTGGGCAGCACCGCCCTATGCGCCCAACCGCCTGTTCCGCAACCTGGACGGGTTCCACTTCCAAGACGTGGCTGCCGCAGCCGGCGTGGCCGATACCGGCAACGGCGAAGGGATCGCCTGGGCCGATTTTGACAACGATGGCGATCTGGACCTCTACATCGCCAATGCCGGTGGCATGAACGCCCTTTATCAGCGGCAGGGCGACGGCACGTTTGCCAATGTGACGACGCAGATGCATGTGCCGGGCGGTCCGGGCAGCAGCTACGGCGCAGCCTGGGGCGACTATGACAACGACGGCTGGCTCGACCTGTATGTCGCCCAGCAAGGGGCCAACAAGCTGTACCGCAACCTCGGTGGCACCGACTTTGCCGACGTGACCGACCAGGCCGGCGTGGGGGGCGGAAGCGACCGCTGGAGCCTGGGCTGTGCCTGGGGCGATTACGACAACGACGGCGACCTGGACCTGCACGTGGCCAACGCTGCCATCGCCGGCTACGACCCCGCCGATATCCTGTTCAGCAACGAGGGAGGCAACCCTGTCACTTTTAGCGATGTGACCGCTCTGGCCGGGGTGACCAACACTCTCGATGCCCGGGGGAACGCCTGGGGGGATTTCGATAACGATGGCGACCTGGACCTGTACGTGGTCAACCAGGGAACAGGCCAGCCCAACCGCCTGTTTCGCAACAACGGCAGCCCGGCTCACTGGCTTCAGGTCCGCTTGATCGGCTCCATCAGCAACCGGGCGGCCATCGGGGCACGGGTGACGGTCACGAGCGACAGAAGCCAGATGCGGGAGATCGGTGGCGGATCGGGCTTTGCTTCGCAGGATAGCCTGCCGGCCGAGTTCGGCCTGGGCAACTGGGACGAGGCGGTGGACCTGGCTGTGCGCTGGCCCAGCGGCATCGAGTCTTTCCACCCCGGGGTGATGGCCGACTGCATCATCACCCTGACCGAGCCGGCCCCCGACCTTTTCGGCGCGGTCAAGACTGCCAGCACAGAAGCTGCCCTGCCCGGCGAGGTGCTGACCTACACGCTCGTCGTGTCCAACACCGGGGACTGGACCGCCCCGGCAGGCATCACCGACACACTGCCTCCCGGCCTGATGTGGATCGGCTATCTGACGGCCACCTTGGGCACACCCGCGTGGGATCCTGTCGGGCGGCAGGTGCTGTGGTCAGGGGTGATCAGCCCCGGGGTGGCCGTATCGCTCACCTATCGGGCGATGATCCGGGTCGGGCTTGTGCCTGGCACGTTGATAACCAATGCTGCCACTGTGGACGATGGCTACCGCCCGCCATTCGATACCCCACCGGTGACAGTCACGGTCCTTTGTCAGGAAGTGGGCGGTGTTGGTTTTGGCTACACGCCGACAGAGCCGCTGGTGGGCCAGGTGGTAACCTTCACTGCCGAGGCTACCGGCACCCTGCCCCTCACCTTCACCTGGAACCTGGGCGACGGAGCGATAGGCAGCGGAGCCACCGTCAGCCACGTCTATACGGCAGCAAGCAACTACCGGGTCACCCTGGTGGCCGCCAACCCGTGCAGTCAGGAGGTAGTGACCCAGACCATCACGGTCGAAATGCCGGTGTGGAGGATCTATCTGCCATTGGTGATGCGGGACATTCCATAGCGCGCGATCTGCCGAGGTGGCGTCTAGCCTGCCCCTTCCCCAGATTCCAACTTGTGCCGGATCCGCTCCAGCCGGTGGCGCAGGTTGGCCAGGGCCTCACGGCGTTGCGGGCCTGGCGGCCAGCTTTCGGCCAGGGCGATGCCCCGCTGCGTCCAGGCCAACGCCTGCGCCAGATCCTCATCGTGCCATTCATAGTGCTTGGCCAGCTCCTCACAGGCATACAGCGCCCCGTCCAGTTCGGCCAGTTGCTGCCACCACCGCAGCGCCTCGTGGCGGCGTTCTTGGCGCTTGAGAAGGTAGGCCAGATCGCGCCGGGCCATCTCCCGCACCTGAGCCAGGCGACAGGTCTGGGCTGCCCTGGCGTAGGCGGCCTCGGCTTCGGCCAGTTGTTCCGCTTCCTGGAAAAGGCGCGCCAGGCCGTACAGGTCCTCACCGGGCAGGTTGTCCTCCGGCGGCAGCGGTGAGGTCAACAGCTTGCAAAGCTGTGCCGCCAGGGTCACCAGCGACAGGATATCCTGAGCGTTGTGATAAAAGATGCGCGGCATCTCGGCCGCGTCGCCGGTGCGGGCATAGTCCATGTACAGGCTGGGGATGAGCCAGCCGGGGACGTCGTCATGGGTGCGTTGCACGCCCAACACCTCGGCCTCCAACGAGGACAGGGCGCAGGAATCAAGGCGATATTTCCACAGGCGACGGGCAGCGGGCAGCAGGTCCAGGTGCGGGAGATCGGTCAAGCGGGGCGTCTGCCGGGCCATGAGGAAGCGCGTCTCCAGCAGCGGCAGGTCAAAGCTCTTGCCGTTAAAGCTGACCACCGCCTCCATGTCATCGAGCAGCTCGCCCAGGGCGTGGAGGAGGGCAGGCTCTTCGCTATAATCGCGCATGAAGAACTGATGGACCGTGAACTGCTCCCCTGCAAAGACCCCCACGCCCACCAGGAAGGTGTAGGTGCCGGTGCCGCCGGCCAGTCCGGTGGTTTCGGTATCCACAAAGGCCAGCCGTTGCAGGTCCACCCTGGCCAGCCGATCATCGCGAGCCAGGCGGGCCGGAACGGACATTGGGTAGGTCGGCAGGTCGGCCAGGGCATGATGGCCGTGGCGGTAGTCCGGCCCGTAGCTTTCCCGGTGCAGGAAAAAGGGGCCATAGGTGGTGTCCACTATCTCGCCGGAGAGCAGATTTTCGATGGGCCGTGCCCGACGGCGGGGCTGCGATGTCAGATGGCCCGCGCCACGGTGTACCCCCAGGCGTCTCAAGCGGTCATAGAGGTCGGTGTTTTCCATTCGCTCTCCTCGGCGCGGATTATACCATCCTTTCCGGGCTCGCGCAATGGCATTTGCCCTTTTCGTCGATCTATGGTAGAATCATGCCGTGAGGAGGGAAATGTTCGAGGGCATTCGCTGCCAGCAATCACATACGACCCGCCAATCATCGGCGGCCAAGGGTTTCATGGGGGCCTGCCCCCCGATGCACACCTTTTGTTCAGGTTGAGCCTCTTGCCGTCTGATTCTGCGCATTTTTGCATGAAACGTTCTAAAAGTACCAAATCCGAGCGAGGGGCCCCCTCGCTCGTTCTGTTGCAGAGAGCGAGGCCGGAACGGGACAGACACCCTGTGCGTCTCCCGCTTTCTTCAACGGGCTCCGGCCTCGCCGCCTGGTGGGGCAGAGATACTTTATCACAAATCGCGGTGGTGTCAACCACCCACAAAACCAATAATACCAGGAGAGGATCGTGGCAAAAAAGATACTCATCGGCGTGGCCTGGCCCTATGCCAACGGCTATCAACACCTGGGGCACCTGGCGGGAGCATATCTCCCCCCCGACATCTTTGCCCGCTATCACCGTCTGGTGGGCAACGACGTGCTCATGGTCTCCGGCTCCGACGCCCACGGCACGCCCATCACCGTCCGCGCCGACGCGGAGGGCGTGCCGCCGCGCGAGGTCTTTGAGCGCTACCACCGGACCTTTCTAGAGACCTACCAGCAGATCGGCCTGACCTTCGACCTGTTCACCCACACCGATACCGAGAACCACCATCGCGTCGCCCAGGACATCTTTCTCAAGATCCTGGAAAACGGCTACCTGTACAAGGAGGTGCAGCGGCAGCTCTACAGCCCGCAGGAGGGCCGCTTCCTGCCCGACCGCTATGTGGAGGGGACCTGCCCGCACTGCGGCTACCCCGATGCCCGGGGCGACCAGTGCGACCACTGCGGCAAGCTGTTGGAACCGACGGAGCTCATCAATCCGCGCAGCAAGGCCAGCGGCGACACCAACCTGGAGCTGCGGGAGACCGAGCACTATTTTCTCGACCTGCCCAAGCTCCGCGACGAGCTGGTGGACTATCTCAGCCGTGATAAGGACCACTGGCGGCCGAATGTCATCAACTTTGCCCGCAATTATGTCCAGGATCTACACGGGCGACCGATTACACGCGACATTGACTGGGGCATCCCCATCCCGCTGCCGGGTTACGAAGGCAAGTGCTTGTATGTCTGGTTCGAGGCGGTCATCGGCTACTTTTCGGCCAGCATCGAGTGGGCCAGGAATCGGGGCACGCCCGACGCCTGGCAGGAATGGTGGTATGATCCTGAGGCGCTGACCTACTATTTTATCGGCAAAGACAATATCCCCTTCCACACCGTCATCTGGCCGGCGGAGCTGCTGGCCGTGGGGCGGATCTATTGCCAGGGTGAGAGGGGACGGCTCAATCTGCCTTACGACGTGCCGGCCAACGAATATATGAATTTCCGTGGCAGCAAATTCTCCAAGAGCCGGGGGCGCACCGTGGACGTGCCCTATTTCTTGAGCCGCTACGACCCCGACCCGCTGCGCTACTACCTGACCGCCGTCGCGCCCGAGACACGAGATACCGAGTTTGCCTGGGAAGAGTTCGTGGAACGCAACAACAACGAATTGGTTGCCACGTGGGGCAACCTGGCCAACCGGATGCTGAGCTTTGCCTACAAGCGCTTCGAGGGCCGCGTGCCGCAGCCTGGCGACCTTGACGCCGCCGACCGCGAGCTGCTATCCAGGGTAGAGGAGGGCTTTCAGACAATAGGGGAGCTGTATGCTGCCTGCAAGTTCCGCGCTGCCCTGGGCGAGGCGATGGCGCTGGCTCGTGAGGCGAACGGCTACCTGGACCGCAAGGCCCCCTGGTTCCAGATCAAGGAGGACCCGGCGGCTGCGGCAACGACGGTGTATGTCATCTTGCGCATTGTGGACAACCTGAAGACGATCCTGGCGCCGATCCTGCCCCACACGGCACAAAAACTCCACGAATATCTGGGCTACGAGGGCCGGCTCTTTGGCACGCAGCAGGTCGTCGAATATCGGGAAGAGACCCGATCCCACCTGGCGCTGACTTACGACCACAGCGGGGCGGTGGGCGTCTGGGCACCGAGCGCGCTGTCGCCGGGGCAGGCGCTGCGCGCGTCGGCACCGCTCTTCAAAAAGCTGGAGGAGAGCGTGGTGGAGGAGGAATACGCGCGATTAGGAGAGTAAGGCACCAGACCAACCCGACCTCCGAGACTGGGCTGGTCTCCTGTTTACAGCTTGTCAAACCAGATCAACACGCCCATCCCCACAAATAGCACGGCTGCGATCTTGCGCAGCACCGACTCGGGGATAAAGCGTGTCAGCACCTCGCCGCCCAGCACACCGATGCCCGTCACCGCGGCCAGGGCCAGCACTGCGCCAAGGAAAACCCATAGCGGCATCTTGTGCTTGGCCGTCATGCTGATGACGGCTATCTGTGTCTTGTCACCCAGCTCGGCGACAAAGAGCAACGCAAAGGTGCTGAGCAGAACTCTGAACTCCTCAGACATCGTTGTCTCCTCGATGTTGTTGTAGGGCGATTTGCCAAATCGCCTAGCGCACCCACCAGCGCAACTGGTAGCGGGCGGGGTAGATGCGCGCCAGCCTGTCGCCGGGGAACGGTTCACCGTGGCCGACATAGACCATCCGTGGCCGGAGGGCCTGCATGCGCTCATAGCTCCGCTGCCATGCCGCCCGGTCGGAGAGGTAGAGGGGCTGGCTGGGAACGGTGTAATTGACGAACAGGTCGCCGACAAACAGGTCCCCGCCGGCGGTGACCAACCCCAGCGAGCCGGGCGAGTGACCGGGCAGCAGCACCGTCTGCCCCTCCACACCATAGGGCGAGAGGTCTACCCCATCCTGAAGCAACAGGTCGGCTGCCAGCGGCTCCAGGCGGATCAGCGACGATAATAGCAGATAGGTCCAGCGGAAGGCACTACCGCGCAAGGTCTGGGCTGGGGGCAGGGCGTTGCGCCGCTCCTGGCTGAACTCCGGCTCGCCGGGATAGGCGGCTATCGGCGCGCCACACCAGGCCTGGACCTGATCTGCGGCGCCATAGTGGTCCAGGTGGCCGTGGGTGACAAGAATCAGCCGCACCTCGCCGGGCCGGACACCGGCGCCGGTCACAGCGGCGATCACCTTCTGCGCACCACCCGGCGGGCCGGGATCGATCAGCACGGCCCCGCCATCGCCCCGCAGCAGATAGCAGTTGGTCTCGCGGACCGCAATTCGTGTGACGAACATCATCCCTCCAAAACAAACGCTGCCATTGTACCACAGGCCAACGGCGGTGCAAATCCAAGGAGGCAAAACGCGGCCCACTGCCTTCCCCTGTTGGCAGTGGGCCGCTGTGCAGGATGCCCGGTTATGCGCTCACTCCGCCGCCGACCGGATCAGAAGCCGCCCGCGCAGCAACCCCCAGGCCAGCATGGCCAGCCCGGCAAGGATGATCAGCCCCGGTCCCACCAACCTGAACAGCCAACCGCCGCTAAAGATGGCGACCATGAGCAAAAATCCCGCCCCGGCGAAGCCACACAGAACAAGCCCGGCGGTGATCACTCCCGACGATCCTTTTCGAGCACCAACCGCCAGCAGCGCCACCCCCACCGCCAACGGCTCGATGACCCACAACACCGACCACCAGTGCCATAATCCGGTGATGGCGCAGAACTGAAAGACCAGCCCGTTCAAGCCGATGATGATGGCCGGAATGAGCAGCTCGCTGACCCGCATATAGAGCGCCGCTGCCAGGAAACCCACTGCTACGGCCAGCACCTCCTGCGGCCACAGCCAGGACCACAAGGCCCAGCCGTCCAGGACGCTGGCGATGAGCAAGAGGCCGGCTGTAACCAGGATCGGCACGCCGGGGATGAACAGGGTGCCGAGCCCCCTCTTGCCGCGCACCAGCAGGGGAGGCAGCACAAAAGCCAGCCCCGCCGCCGAGACGATCATCGGCCAGAAGCGAGCCGCAAAGGCCACCAGGTTCACGCCCAGCACCGAGGCCACCAGGCCGAGCATTGCCCAGGCCACCCCCAGAAGCACCAGGGTGCTGCCTACAAGAATCAGATTCCGTCTATCCATTTCTTTTCCCTCCTTATTCTATCCCCGAATCAAGCCCAACACAGGAACAATGACGGCCAGGATCATCGTCGGGCGCTTTACCTTCTCGGCAAGCTGGCCGGCTATCCGGCTGCCACGTTCACCCTGGCCGGCCAGGTGTATGGTGTACAAGATGACCCCGCCGACCAGCAGCGGCTCCAGTGGCCACAGGAACATCCACAGATGCCAGGCGCCGGTGATGGCGTAGAAGGACATCAGGTAGCCGTTGCCCAGCACGATACCCGCCGGAATCAGCAGCCAGATGGAGCCGCTGGCCCTCATGATCGCCGCCAGCAACAGACCGATCAGGAGCAGCTCAAACGGCCAGCCCCGGCCCCAAATGCCCCATTGCCGGGTTATGGAGCCAACAAATATGGCTGCCAGGTTGCCGAGGACCAGCCATGCAACGGCGTTCAAGACCTCCCACGTCCGCTGCTCCGGTTGGGCCTGCAGAGCCGCCGCAGGCCCATCGGCCGATGCGCTGCCACGGGCTGCCTGTCGCGCCACCCGCCCCTCTGATCCGCCGGCGATCGCTTCTGATGGCCGACCTGCTTCGCCCTCCGCTTTCTCGGCCACCAGCCGCTGACCCAGCCTGGCGTCGGTCTCCTCGGTGGCAAATTCCGCATCACGCATCCTTTCCCGCGCCGATCCCGAAAGCACCGCCACCGACTCTGATGGCGCTCCCGGCGTCGTGAAGGACAGCGGCAATGATACCCTCTCCGGCACTTTGAGCCCTGCTTCCTCGACTGCCTGTCGCAGCGCCCCGGCCATCTCCTCAGCGCTTTGGTACCGATCCTGAGGGCGCTTGGCCAGGGCCTTGAGCACCACCCGCTCCATCGGCTCGGGGATGGCCGGATCACGCTGGCGTGGCAGGGGCAGCGGATCATTGACATGCTTCATCAAGATGGCCAGCGGCGTCTCGGCATCGAACGGCGGTTCGCCCAGCAACATCTCGTAAAAGACGATGCCCAGCGAATAGAGGTCGCTACTGACATCGCACTGGCCCTCCAGCCCCTGCTCCGGGGCCATGTAGGCCAGCGTGCCCATCAACGCGCCGGAGACGGTGTAGCGCGTGCCACCTACGATCTGGGCAATGCCAAAGTCGGTGAGCACCGCCTGGCCGCGTCGCGTCAGCAGGATGTTGGCCGGCTTGACATCGCGGTGGATCATTCCCTCGCTGTGGGCGTAGGCCAGCCCGTCGAGCACGTCGAGAAGGATGCGTATCACCTCGCCCCACGGCATCCGTTCGCCCCGCGTCCGGTAGTCGCTCAGGCGCGTGGCCAGGGTATCGCCCTCCAGCAGCTCCATGACCATGTAGTACAGGCCATCCTGCACATCAAAGTCAAAGACCTGGACGATGTTGGGGTGGCGCAGCGCGGCCACCGATCGCGCTTCCCGCTTGAAGCGGGCCAGGAACTCTTGTTCTTCTACCAGGTCGGATCGCAGCACCTTGATCGCCACATAGCGGTCAAGCTGCGGGTGATAGGCGCGATAGACACGGGCCATCCCCCCACGGCCCAGCGGCTCCAGCACGCGATATTTGCCTAGATTTTGTCCTTCCAGCGAATCAGATGGCACGTTCCTCCTCCTCGTGCACAGCCCTAACTATAGCACACTTGAATGCCTGTTACCTATCCGTTGGCTAACAGCCGGCTATTACCTTGCTACGAGTTCGCAAAAAAGCTGACGAGTCTGTGCGAAATCTGCCGGACCGGGTTTATCGTTCGCCGGCGACAAGCTTGTAGCCCAATCCGCGTATCGTCAGCAGCAATTGGGGATTGGCCGGGTCGGGTTCAATGCGGGTGCGCAGGCGGTGGATCAGATTCTCGATCTGGTAATCGTACACCTCTTCGCCATATTCGGGCCACACGGCGTGGCCGATCTCGTCCTTGGAGCAGACCTGGCCGCGATGATCGAAGAGGTAGGCCAGCAGAACAAACTCTTTTGGAGAGAGCACAACAACACGGCGGTCCACGCGCACCACCCCGGCTGCAGCATCCACCTCCAGCTCGGGGAAGGGGGTTTCCAGGAAGGTGCTCTCTGGGTCGTGAAAGATCAGCTCCACGTCGCCGATGGAGACGCAATCGCCGTCGCGCAGAGCAACGGGGGTCAGCACCCGTTCGCCGTTGAGGTAGGTGCCGTTGGTGCTGCCCAGGTCGGCCAGCAGCCAACGCCGACCCTCGCGGCGCACGCAGGCATGTTCGCGGGAGACCCGCTTGCTGGTAATGACCAAGTCGTTTTCCACGGCGCGACCGATGGTGGTGGTTTGACCGGCCAGAGGATGCTCGCGCCCGGCCGGATCGGTGAAAAATGGGACAGCTTCTGTTGACGACATAACCACCCCCGCCACTATGAATATCAGGCGCATTATACCACACCTGGTGAGAATCGAGAAGATTGTGGTAGCGGCACTGTGCAGGCCCCCTCGGTGAGAGCGTAACATCCTGGGGACATACAGGGTGCAAAAGCCGGCCATCGGGAAGTAGGACAACTCCGCAGGAGTTGTCCTACTGACTTGTGACGCTCCTCCTCGGTTTCCTGGTCCCTCTGGCCGTTTTGGGGTATAATGGGGGCAACGGAGGTGTGGCCGATGCGCGATCGACTCATCACCCTGGCAGCCGTTCTGATTGCCATAGTGGGTTGGTGGGGGCTCTATGAACTGACAGGCAGGATGACACCAGATCGCCCTGGTGCCCTGGCTTTCTTTTTCGCGCTCCTGTTTCTGGCTTTGACCGGCACATTTGCGCCACCGGCAGCCTATCTAAACCGTCGCTTTGCTGCCCAGGCCGTCGAGCGCGATCCGTGGCGGTTTTTGCGCCACAGCGCCTGGGCCGGCCTGTGCGTGACCGCCTGGGCCTGGCTGCAAATGCATCGTGCCTTTGACCTGGGTATGGCTTTCATCATCGCCCTGGTGTTTGTTACGATTGAAGGGTTGATCGCGCGGCTGAGGGGTGGATCGTGAAACGTGAAACGCGAAACGTCAAACGTCATTGGACGCCCGGTGTTTGACGCCTGACGTTTGACGCCTGACGTTTGACGCCTGACGTTTGACGTTTGACGCCTGACGTTTGACGCCTGACGTTTGACATCTGACGGAGGTAAAAATGGAACTGCAAGAGGAACTGCGCAAATTGCCCGGTGTAGACCGCCTGCTCCAGGAGGAAGCGGTCGCGGCGTTAGCCGTGCGGTGGGGGCATGATCTGGCCGTGGAGGCCGTCCGCGAAACGCTGGACGCAACCCGGCGGGCCATCCGCGCCGGCAACCCCTGTCCACCCCTTGGGGCGCTGGCCCAGCAGGTAGAGGAGCGCCTGGATGCCCGCCTGCGACCCACGTTGCGAGCGGTCATTAACGCCACGGGGGTGATCATCCACACCAACCTGGGGCGTGCCCCGCTCAGCGCCGAGGCGCGGGCGGCGATGGATGCCGTGGGTCTGGGCTACTCCAACCTGGAGTACGATCTACAGGTCGGCTACCGTGGTTCGCGGTATGTCCACGCCGAAGAGCTGATCTGCCGGCTGACTGGCGCTGAAGCAGCCCTGGTGGTCAACAACAATGCTGCCGCCGTGCTGCTCATGCTAATGTGCTTTGCCCGCGGGCGCGAGGTGATCCTCTCCCGCGGACAGTTGGTCGAGATCGGCGGCGGCTTTCGCATCCCCGACGTGATGCGGCAGAGTGGGGCGGTGCTGGTGGAAGTGGGGACCACCAACCGCACTTATGCAGAGGACTATGAAGCGGCCATCACCGAGGCGACGGTCGCCCTGATGCGTGTCCATCGCAGCAACTTCCGGCTGCTGGGCTTTGTCCACGAACCGACCCTGGCCGAGCTGGCGGCCTTGGCCCAGAAGCGGGACCTGCTCCTATTCGACGACCTGGGCAGCGGCACCCTGTTGGACACGGCGGCTTATGGCCTGGCCCACGAGCCGACCATCCAAGAGAGTGTGGCGGCGGGTGCCTCGCTGGTGTCGTGCAGCGGCGACAAGCTGCTGGGTGGCCCCCAGGCCGGGATCATCGTGGGGCGCAAAGACCTCATCGCCCGCCTGAAAAAGTTCCCGCTAACCCGCGCCCTGCGGGTGGACAAGACGACGCTGGCCGGCTTGCAAGCCACACTGCGCCATTACCTGTTGGGAGAGGCAACAACCAAAATACCGATATGGCGCATGATCGCTCAGGACGAGGCAACCTTGGACCGGCGGGCACGGGCGTGGGTCCGCAGATTGAGGAGGTTGGGGGTGACCTGTCAGGTTGTGCCTGGCCGCTCGACGGTGGGGGGTGGCAGCCTGCCCGGTGAGACGCTGCCCACCCGCCTGGTGGCTCTGACGGTGGACTCGCCCGACGCCGTGGCCGCCCGCCTGCGCACCGGGGAACCACCGGTCATTGCCCGTATCGAGGATGACCGCCTAGTGCTCGACCCGCGCACTGTGTTGCCGGAGCAGGAGGCGGCCCTGTGGAAACGAATATCCAATCTCTAATAGACTCTATCGGAAATAAGGATTTTGGAACCGCCCCCCCCTGCCTGCGGCGGGGGCAGGCGACGACAAGTTTTACATTGAAATTCTTTGCGCCCTTTGCGCCTTTGCGGTGAAAAATGCTATTCTCGATAATGTCTAATATCTTCTATTTGTTTTGGAGACTCGCTTGACCGACGGAACCGAACGACCAGAAGTTGCCGCCAAGGCCCAAATCGCCCGCGCTGCCGGGTTGGTGATGGCCCTGTTCGTCGTCAGCCGAGCACTGGGCCTGCTGCGCGAGATGGTCATCAGCCACCGGTTCGGCACCGGCGGTGAATTGGATGCTTATCTTGCCGCGTTCCGCCTGCCCGACCTTCTGTTCCAGATCGTGGCCGGGGGAGCGCTGGGTTCGGCCTTTATTCCTACTTTTGCCGGGTATCTGGCCCACGGCGACGAGCGGGGAGCCTGGCGGTTGGCCAGCAGCGTCATCAACCTGGTGCTGATCATCACGGCGGGTCTGGCAGCGATAGCGGCGCTGCTGGCCCCCTGGCTGGTGCGCGTCGTCGTCGCTCCCGGCTTTGACCCGGCGCGCCAGGTCCTCACCGCCAGCCTCATGCGGCTGATGCTGGTCACCCCGGCGGTCTTTGGTGTGAGCGGCGTGGTCATGGGCATCCTCAACGCCCGGCAACACTTTTTGCTGCCTGCTCTGGCGCCCATCCTCTACAACGTCGGGATCATCGCCGGGGCGGTGCTTCTGGCCCCAACGTTGGGGGTGTGGGGGCTGGCCTGGGGTGTGGTGGTTGGGGCGTTAGGACACCTGCTGGTTCAGGTGCCGGGGCTGACCCGCCACGGGATGCGTTACACGCCGGCCCTCGGCCTGCGCGACCCCGGTGTCCACGAGGTAGGCCGGCTCATGCTGCCCCGCATGTTGGGTCTGGCAGCGGTACAGATCAACTTCCTGGTGAACACCATCCTGGCCTCTGGGCTGGCCGCCGGCAGCCTGGCGGCGCTAAACTATGCCTGGCTGCTGATGCTTCTGCCACAGGGCGTCTTTGCCCAGGCGGTGGCCACGGCGGCCTTTCCCACCTTTTCGGCCCAGGCGGCCAGGGGGGAGCGTGCCGCAATGCGCAGCACCCTATCGGCCACGCTGCGGGCGGTGCTCTACCTGGCCGTACCGGCTGCTGCGGGCCTGATCGTGCTGCGCTTGCCGTTGGTGCAGCTTCTCTTCCAGCGAGGAGCCTTTACCGACGCCTCAACCCAGATGGTGGCCTGGGCCCTCACCCTCTATGCCCTGGGGCTGCCGGCCCACTCTGCCGTCGAGATCACCGTCCGCGCCTTTTACGCCCAGCACGACACCCGGACGCCGGTGGCCATCGGCGTGGCAGCGATGGGGCTGAACATCGTCCTCAGCCTGACCTTCCTCGCAGCGTTCAGGGCGCTGGGCTGGCCGCCCCACGGTGGCCTGGCCCTGAGCAACTCACTGGCGACGACAGCCGAGATGGCCGCGCTGCTTCTTATAATCCGCAAACGGCTGGGGGGCCTGGAGGGCCGGCGGCTGACAGGGTCGCTGCTGCGCATCGGGCCGGCAGCAGCAGCAATGAGCGCGGTTGCCTGGGCGGTGGCGACGCTCCTGGCCAAGGAGAGCGCCTTCCTGGTCGGCGGGCTGTCTGTGGCTGCCGGGGTGGCCGTCTATGGCGGCGCGTCGCTGGCCCTGGGCTCACCGGAGCCACGGGCGGTGTGGGGGATGGTGCGCCGGGGCTGGCGGACGTTTCGCCGGATGGCGCATTCGCCCAAGTTGTGACAAGTTCCCGACTCTGTTGAGGAGGTCGCCTTACTGAGCACTATGACGGATAACCGGCTGGTGTTTCGCACCTTCATGCGGGCGTTCGTGAGAAATCCGCCGTTCCGCCTGGGGAGATATCCGTTGCCCAGTCGCTCTAGCCTGGGCTTTCGGGCTGTGCTTGAGCAAGATGGTAAGCCCGATCGGCCAGTTGTATCGGCAATTCTGGCGCAACTGACCGGTTATGCCACCGTTCTGGCTCAACCCAGCCCCAGACCCGGAGCCAGCTATGGCTTTCCGTCGCCAAGCCACCACGCCGGCCCAATCCTGATTGTCGTGTTATTCAAATGCTAAATTTGTCAGCCGACCAGATTGGAGGGTCCAGGTCCTGTGCAATCTTTGCCTTCCATCACTGAACTGACCACCGAACTCAGCCAGGCCTTTCGACGCTATCACAGCCTGCTGGATTTGTCGCGCTCGCCACTGGCGCACTCGGCGCTGGTCGAGCCGGCCCTGGTGCGCACACCTGCGCCGACTGCCGATGAGCGAGGGCGCGCCCTGCGCGTCGTGCTGCGTTGGGCCGTCAATCGGCTTGCGCCCGCCCTCCCACCACCCGATCCCCCCGACTTTGCCGATCCCTTTTGGCGCGATCCCCACTGGCGCAATTACATCATCCTGCGCTATCGCTACATTCAGCCATTATCGGCCGACGATATCGAAGATTTGGGTTGCGCCACACTGAACCAGGCCTTACTCAATTTGACAGGGCTGATCAGCGAACGCAATCTGTTTGACGAACGCAATCGCGCCATCAGCCAGGCAGCGGAGCTGCTGCGCGAGCAGCTCATCCACCACGCCAGCGACGACGAACTGCGCCGTATGGCGGTTGAAGAAATCTGCCAGTCCTTGCAAGCCTCGCCGCAGACTTTTGCGCTGCTCGAGCTGGCCGCCACGTTTCGCGGTGCCTTCCCGCATGAGTGGCTGCTGCAACTGGCAAAACATGAGCATCTGCCCCGGCCCAACGCTGCTATAGACCGGCTTGTGCGAGAACGTCTATTGGCAGAAGGCGATGCCGGCGCCAGTCTGCTCATGCCACCCGCGTTGCAAAAGTACCTCCACGCCCGTCAGACAGCCGGCGACTTGCTGCGCCGTCACCGCCTGGCAGCCGAGTTCTATGTGGCCGGGCACGACCCCCTGGAACTCGCCTGGCATTTGCACCAAAGCGGGCAGTATGCCCAGGCAGCTCAGGTCCTGCTACAAGCCGCCGATGAGCTGATCAGCGAGCTACAACTGACAGAGTTGCGCGACGCGCTGCTCCAGTTCAGCCAAAACCAGCTTCCGCCCCAACTTTGGTGCGAGACGCAAACGTTGCTTGCAGATTTGCTATGGAAGACCGGCGACCGCGAAGGGGCGCTCGCCGCGTGCCGCCGCGCCCTCCAAGTCACCGCCGAACCGACCCGCCAGGCGCATCTCTATCGCGTCCTGGGCAAACTGCACGAAGACCACAATCCGCTCATCGCCCTGGGGCATTACACCAAGGCCGACCGGCTTTTTGCGCCCGATGACGCCGAACGGCCCACCCTGCTCAAAGACCGTGCCTGGCTGCACATTCACCGTGGCGAATGGGCTAAAGCGCAAGCTGACCTCGACCTGGCGCTGAGACTGGCGGAAGCCTTGCCCGATTCGCCTCAGAGCCGGCGGCAACGTGCCGATATTCACAACGCCTTTTCGGGGTTGTATCGGCGACAAGAGCGTTACGATCTGGCCATTGCCCACATGCAAGAAGCGCTGGCGCTGCGCGAGACATTGGGCGACGCTGCGCTCATCGCCGATTCGCACAACAGCTTGGGCCTGATTTATGCCGAAATGAGCGAGCCGGAAAACGCCCTGCGCGCTTATAGCGAAGCAATGAGGATCTACCAAAAGATGGGTTACCAGGAAAGGATTGCCTCTACCAACCTGAATCTGGGCGGGGCACATTATTACGCCGGGCGCTATGACCAGGCCATTGGGCTGTACCATGCGGGTTTGGAGCTTTTCACACAGCTCAACCTGCCACGCGGCCAGGCTGAGGCGCACTATAACCTGGCGGAAGCGCACTTGGCGCAAGGGGAAATTGAGCTGGCTCGTTACTACTGGCAGGCGGGGATCGAGATCAACCGACGCGAAGGGTTGAACCTGCAAGAGCAGTTTGATGAGCTGGGCAAAAAATTGGACCAGGCTGCCTCTGCGGCCAGCATGGCCGTGTCTGACCTGCTCTTGCCCAAAGAGCAACAAACGCTAGACATTGCCCGCCGTGAGGGCCACGTAACCACCGCCAGGCTCGTGGCACAAGGCTTTAGCCGTGCCGACGCCAAGCGCATTTTGAAACGCCTGACCGACCGGGGCCTGCTGGTCAAAGTAGGCAAGGGCCGTCCGATTTACATTTCGTGCCGCCGACCATAGGCACATTTGCCAGGCTGTCCTACGGCCTATAGAACCCCCCCAGGCTGAGAGCCTGGGGGGTGCTTGTTGCCAGCAGCTTTAGCGCAACACCAAGGACAAGTTGGCTTCTTGCAAATTATGGTCAATCATCGGCTCGGAGAAGTAGCGGAACATAGAGCGTAAAGATGCCCACATCAACGGATGCTTCATTTGAACGCGCCACCACCTGCGCCTGGGCATTGCGGGCAATGACAAAGTATAGATGCACACCCGAAGGCAAGTTGCTGGGCGTGAACGTCGTTTGTGTGAGCGGTACAACGGCAGCCAGCTCCCATGTCCCACCGCCAGGCCACAGGGTGTAAACGGCGTAATCCACTGCCGCGCTCGTGACCACCGGTGTCCAACTCAGTCGCGTGCTATCCAATGCGCCTTGCACCGTGAGCGTGAGCGACTCAGTACCGGTGATGACCAGGGCTGGCGGCAGTATGTTGCACCACCCCCTTACCGTCGGCGTTATGGGCCCGTACCAATCCGAAAGGAAGGTGGCCCATCCGCTACCGAACGTAGAGGCCCACGGCTTGGTGATAACGACCGTCTGCGTCGGCAGCCAGACCAGGGTTGCCGTTAGCGGTGCAGTGGGGGTATACAGGCTGGCTCGCCAAACCACATCCGGTGTGAGCGCGAGCGTTGGCGTCAGCGGTGCGATAATTGTCGGACCGACGTCACTGAGGTCCCAATGCACCTCTGGCTTGAACCAGGGATTGCCTGCTGTATTGGTCGTGTTGGAATGAACGCCATTCAGCGCGGTCAGCACGTTGCCCGCCTCCGTGTGAACATCCGAGCCGGGCGCAAAGTACGCCTGGAGCTGCACCGCGAACGAGCGCAAGCCTACCTGCTCATCCGGCGGGCACAATTGCCAGTCGTCCGCGCACAACGTGGTGTCGGCAAACTGGGCAGCAAGGGCAGCCGCAAGAATGTCGTTGACTGCTGATGGTTGACCGCTGAGAGCTGACTGCAAGGCTTCACCCAACCCGTTGAGAGCATCGGCAATCGCCGCAACGTCGCCCGCGCGCACCCAAAAGATAGCGTTGGGATGCGTCTCGTCGAGCGCGGCTTCATACTCGTCAACGATGGCTTGTGCAATCTCTTCCGGCGCAGCGGTGGGCGTGAAATGCGGCAGGTAGCGGTCGTAGGCAAACGCGGCCCAGGCATAGTTGGGCGAAGCGACAATGACGTTTGACGTTTGATGAATTTCGTACAGAATATCCAGGCTGCCGTAAAAGCAGCCGTCGAGGAAAAGCACGTCAAAGGGATTGGTGCCATCATTCGTAGCGGCCAGCAACGCGCGGCCCAGTTCCGGCGTGCTCAGATAGGTACCACTGTGCCCATCCATTGGCGTGGGGTCGCGCCCGATGGGCAGGGGCAATTGGGAAAATATCCCCATCATTTCTAGCGGGCGGACGCTGTGTATTTCGGGCATAAGACCCGCGCCGTGGCCGAGCAAGGCGACAACGGCGCGGTCGGTAGGGCGCTGCGCCCGCGCCCAGGTGAGAAAGCCGCCGAGAACTTTTGGGTCGGCGGTATCCAGCTCGCCCGTAAAGGCAGGAACATCGTTTTGCGTTACAACGCCATTGGCCACTTCCAGCACACGCGTATCGCTAAACTGGTTGCAATCCGCCAGCAGTGTGGCGTGGACGGTTGAATTGGAGAGCGTGCCGAGGCGCATCCTTTCAAGTACATCGGACAGGTGAGGGCAGAGGTTGTTGTCGAAAGCAACCACAGCCATCAAGTGAACGGCAGCAGACCACTCATACGCCCCCATATCCACTGCATTGCCAATTATACGTGAGTTGCCGTCTAGATCGGTAGGGACGGCGACGGCGCCGTTGTCGCCAGCGTCAATGGCGGGCGAGCCTGCTTGCAAATGCAGGTCGCCGTTAATGGCATCTACAAAGAGCGGGTCATTATTGATGTTGCCGGTGCCAGGATACACACCATTGGGCAATTCCACGTCGCTATAGGCGACAATGGCGGTGGTGGAAGGGTGATTATAAATCTGCGGATCGGTCAAAGCTAGGTTGCCCCATACAATGGTATTCGTCATAGTGAAGGTACTGGTGTAAATGTTATAGAGCCCACCCCCCGAGTCAGCCTCATTGTAGCTCAGGGTGACATTGGTTAAAGCAATGTTGCCACCCTCATTGTATATCCCACCGCCGCCGCTAGCCTCATTGCGGTTAAAGACAACATTAGTCAACAGAAAATCACCACCCTCGTTGTACAGCCCCCCACCTTGGGGGCTGTAATTACCGCTGAAGAACACATTGACCAGCGTCAGATTGCTATAATAGTTGGCTATACCGCCGCCGTGCAAGCTGCTCCAGTTGCCGATAAAGGCCACATTGCTCAGGGTGATATTGTCGCTGCCCAGGCTGAACATGCCTCCCCCAACATTATTCGGGCTGTCTCCGTGCGCCTGACCGGCGGTGACGATAAACCCATCCAGGATGGTCGCGCTCTGGCGAATATTGCTAATGACGTGATAGGCATTGCTACCCACGATATCGTTCCAGGTCTCGGCGATAAAATTTCCATCGGTGTTTATATCATTTTGATCAATATCGCCGCTGAGGATGGTGGGATGTACCCTCCAATTGCGCTGGTCGCGCGCCGTCTCAGAGCCGGCAAAGCCGCCGTAAATCGCTATGGTGGATGTAAGTTCAAAGGTGTCGCTGATAGTTGTGCCGGGATAGTACACGCCTTCCGCTACCCAGATTTCATCACCGGCTTGCGCTATGGCCAGCGCCTCTTGCAAAGTAAGGAACGCCTCGGCCCAAGAGGAGCCGTTGTGCATCGGGCCGGGCGCGTCGTGGTCCACATAAATCGGCGTCGCTTGTAGTGCAGGCAGGGTGTGGGTGATCTCTATTTCTGAAACAGCAGTGGATTTGGACACATTGACAGCATGTTTCCACCCGGCAATCTCTGCGTTATTAAGCCTTTTCGGTGATGCCGGCTCCACCCACATCGCTTCGACCCGCGGCATCACCCCAAAGACAATTATGGAGATGATAATCCAATTGAGCATAGCTTGCCTTTTCATCTGCAGCTCCTCCAAAAGCGCGCTTTAACCGCTTTTCACAACCAGCGGCAGATAGATGCGATAGCCGCTGACAAACTCATCCGCGCCCAAATCCGGCGCCAGGTCACTCCAACGCGGCTCGCCGTCAATGTCGGTGGTTATGTCTGTGGGCACGCCGCGATTGAGCGCCGCCGAGTCGGCCGTGAGGTGGTAGCCATCGGCGGCAAAGGCCGGGTCGCCATAGTATTGATTGTAGACAGTGCTCGTGGCCGACGATGAAACAGCAATGGTAACAGGGGTATTGTGCCATAATATGCCGGTCGTCGTGACCCTGGAGGTGCCGGCTATCTGCACTCCGATAGCCTGGTCAGATATAATGGTATTGGTCAGCCAAACTTGGGCGCTAAGCCAAACCTGTGGGGCGCCAACCGACAAGCCTATTCCTTGCTCCCCGCTGTTATCAGCCAGCGTGTTATGCAAAAAGTAAAGGGATCTCCCGGCACCAATACATGCTCCACTCAATCCATAATTGCCACGAATTACATTATTGCTTAGTATGCATCCATTCGCTGTTACTGTCAGCCCTCCACATCCTTCCAAAGCCCGATTATTCAAGAACAAATTGTTGGCAATTGACCCGCAGGTGGATTGAAACGAATCCACTATCAACCCTCCGTTCCTGAGCGCTATATTACCCGAGACAACATTCCCGCTAAAATTGACAGAACCCCTCACAACGCCTCCGCCGCCGCTGCCGCCGCTCCAATTGTTGACAAACGCGCTCTTCCGAATATTGCCCAGCCCACCATCCACATATATCCCCCCACCATCGCCAAAGGCGCGGTTGCCGCTTACGACGCTGTTGCACAGGCTAAAGGCCGCTACGTGTCTTAACCAGATTCCACCGCCATCACACGATTCGTTGTTCAAGACCTGCGTTGCGCTGAGAACAAGCACATTACCATAAGCACAAATCCCTCCGCCCCAATAGGCGCGATTGTTCGCAATGATACTATTGGTCACAGTTAACACGCCACCGCCATCCAGGTCTATTCCACCACCCTCAAATGTACCAAAGTCGGTAGCAGCCCCCCCCACAATGTGGAAACCATCAAGGGTGGGGCCAATGGCTCCCCTGACAGTAAACACACGCCCAAGCCCCAACGCGTCCAGCACGGTGGGGTTGGCTTGCGGGTCAGGGTTATCCCAGTTGGTCGGTGTATAACCACCCTGCAAGGCCAGCGTCTTGGTCAGGTACACATGTTGCCTACTGCTGCCATAATTGTTGATGCCCGCGCAAACCCCGGCGACTTTGACAATGTCGTGGGGCGAGGAGCTGGCGTCTACGGCTGCCTGAACACTCGGATACTCCACAGGACTGGAGTTGAGCCGCACGTGACAGTTCTGCAACACAGTCTCGGCGTCAGCTGTGATCCTGGCTCCGGTTGTGGTGGCCGTGACCACATTGTGCATAGACAGAGGCAGGTTGGTCGGCAAGACGGTAGTAACCTGTGCGGTCATCGTCAGGCGCGCGCTATCTCCTGCATCCATTACTCCCAGGTCGCAATGGATGATTCTTCCCTCGCCTGTACAAGTTCCCCGATTCGACGCCAGGCTTTGCAGTCGCTGCCAGGCAGGCAAGGTATCGGTGAGCAGCACAGGCGCAGCGAGGGAGACGCCGGCCCGTGTGATGTTCAGGTGATAGGTGATCACCTGTCCAGGATTTACCACAAACTGGCTTGCGTCCTTCTGCACCTGAAGGCTGACGCCGGGCCGCTCGTACGCCCCAAGGTCAAAGCCCCCTCCTGCGGGCCGTGGGACGCCATCCCGATCCACCCAGATGCGCCTATCCCTGGCCCGGTCCAACGCTGCCGAGCCTGGTCCCAGATGATAATCTCCACTCAAAGGGGCGATAAAGCCGGGATCGCCATAGAACATGGTGCCGGTGATAAGCATCGCGTCGCCGACATAATCTTGCCCATTCGCCCACTCGCCTGTCCCCCACAATACCCTATCTATATCTATTATACCCTTTTGACCGCCCCCGCTGGAAGCTTGTATCCCGATGGTATGGCCGACTATAATGGAATCATACATCTGCAATTTGCTGATACGGTCGGGCTGAAGATAGATACCCGTTCCGTTCCGGGCAATTGTGTTGTAAACAACTATCATGTGGGCAACAGACAAATACACGCCAGTGCCACGATTGTCTGCAATAAGATTGTTAACCAGATAAAACGTCCCTCCTAAGACGCTATAAATTCCATCTTGGTTACGGACGATAGTATTACGTGTTATGCTTGTTACATCCATGACACTTTCCAGATAGATAGCACTCCCCAGGAAACCAGAAGTATTGTCCGTAAAAAGGTTGCCCTCTATCAGAATTGGCTTCTCGGTATTTACCACACACAGTCCACCGCCGCCACCGCCGAACCCTGCAGCGTTAGCCGTGATGATATTGTCAACAGCTGCAATCTGGCTATATTGAGCGCCAATGCCGCCGCCAAAGCCGAATTGGGTGATGTGGTTATCAGTAATCGTATTGTGCAAAATGTAACCATAACTGTCTTGAAAAAACATGCCGGCGCCTGCAGCTATAAGGCCAGATGAGCGATTCCCGTGGATCCGGCTATCGCTCACCGTCGCTGTCGCACTACCCACATAAATGCCAGCGCCCGAATCCCACCAAAAGCTGCCACATTGACCTTTGGCATCCCCGCGAGTGATCTCTAGCCCGCTCAAGGTAACCGTGACATTTCCGCCAACAAAGATTCCTCGCCCTTGATATTGAGCGTCAATGACAGTTGGCTGAGTAAGGGGATGCGGCACATTCCAGTCAGATGTGCTGTATCCTCCCTGGAGAACCAGGCTCCTGGTAATAAAAACCACCTGCGTCAGGGGCACACCCTCGCCCATATGGGGGCAGTCAGAATACCCGCTAAAAAAGTAAGTGCTTGGGGCAGGGCGAACGTGGATATCGGTGTACAACCCCTGCGCCACCTTGACCGTCTCGCCGTCGGCATCCACCGCGTCCACGGCGGCCTGCACGCTGCTAAAGCACGGCGTCATCCCCCCGCAGTTGCCGCCAGGGGCGACGTAATAGACGCTGTAACTATCCGTGGCAGATGGAGGGGGAGCGGCCAGCGCAGACCAGCCTTGCATCCAGACTACCACGAGCACCAGCAACCCCAAAGCCAGGGCCAGGCTGAGAAACAATTTTCGATGTTGCGCGTTCATCTTGACCTCCTGAACAACAACTTGCTACCGCAAAACCAGCGGCAGATAGATGCGATAGCCGCCAGTGGTGACCGTCCACCTCTCGCTCCATGCCGAATGTCCCGCCGCATTGAACGCCCGCACCCGCCAGGCGTGCGCGCCAGCGTTCAGGCTGGCGGCATAGCTGGTCGCCGTGGTCGTGATGACCGCACCGTCCAGCTCAAGGTTATAGCCCTCCGGCGCGCCGCCCACGCTTGCCTGCCAGCGGAAAGAGATGTTCGTTGTCGTGGTCACTGTCGAGGCCATATGCAGCCAACAGCAAATTTGAGCAGGTAGCCTGCGCGCCCTGCAGAGCGCAAAGCAACCTCCATCGCAAAATGGAGATTGCTTTGCTGCCTTGCTTTACACGCTTTTTCGCAACGGCAATTCAGTTGCAAGCCTGTCACCGAACTATAATCGGCATATAATATACAAAGGAAGAGGTAGTAGTACTCGACACATTGGAATATGCTGAATCTCCCCCGGCATTATAAGCTTGCACACGGTAGTAATATGTTGTGTTGGCGCTCAACCCTGTATCAGCATAAACAGCTACATTCGTGCCCACGGTGGCAATCTGCATCCACGCGCTGCCATTCCACCGTTCGACCTTGAAACCGTACTCATTCGTGCTATTGTCTACCCACGTCAGACTGATTTGCGTCTGCGATTGCGCCGTCGCCACCAGATTGCCCGGCGCGGCAGGGGGAATAGTGTCACTATACTCATCTGCGCCTATATCCCACCCGCTGCCCTGTGGGCGAGGATCGCCATCAATATCAGTAGCTGGCGCATAACTGCTGGTGCCGGCATTGATGACCAACGCACTGCTGATCAGGTGAAAGCCACTAATATCACCATCTTCCGCTCCACTGAATTGGCCATCGTTTACAAAAATCACCTGATCATTGTTTCCCAGAATGTTATGGGAACCAAAAGGTGGGGTAACAGGCAGGGTGGTAAATGGCTGTTTATCAAGCACCACAACAACGCCATTGCTGGAAGGCAAGATATAATTATAATCGAAAGTCGAATTGGGGTCTATGCTGTAATAGTCAATACCACCCCAGCGATTATCATACAACAGATTGTTCACCGTGCGGCTCTGCTTATCATTGCCATAGCATATTCTGATCCCTGCCCCATGCAGAAGGCCATGATATTTAATCCACGACCACGTCGGAAAATCATACCCGTTAGCAACGCTGGTGTTGTTTGCAATGACTGTGTAGTAAGAGCCGGTGGTGTTGATACCCGCCCCCATATTACGGTAAGCGATATTGTTTTGGAAAACGACGCCCCAATTGTTAGTGCACGTTGGTGATGCGGGACAGCCACAAGGCGTGCAGTCTAGTGCAAAGCCATTGCCATCCAGACTTGTCTCATCCATCTGATAGGCCATGTAATTGTTTTCGATGACATTGCCAACGCCTACATTGTTCAAATGAACGCCTGACGTACCCGGATTTTGCATGATCACCGAGTACAATCCTCCATACAAGCCGATATTGCCGCGAAGAGTGACGTTGGTGATTTTCAAGCTTTCGGTGTCGGTGGGCGACAGATTATAGTGGTCAAGTCCGACATAGCGTGAATCGTTGCCTTCTATCAAGATGTAGTGACTGCCCGGCCACACATTCACGCTCCGCCCCAGGATGTGTCGAAAAGAATTATTCCTTACCTGGCTATCCACAGTGTTGGAAAGTGACACTCCCCCAGCGCAGTGATGAGCATAATTCTTTTCCACTACAGCTTCCGGGACCTGGGCAAGTTGGTCGGCAATATTTTCCAATGCAATGCCACCGCCCCACAGGCTGACAGTGTTGTGCCTCACAACAACCCCGTGCGCGTTGGAGATCAAAATCCCCGCCACCCATGGCTTCCAGGTAATACTATCTGGCAAAGAAGCATTAAAGCTTCCATTGCAAGCATGGGGTAGCTGCACCGTCTGTCCATAGTGCAAAGCCATGAAAGCCGGGAACTTTTGACAAACCGGCCCACGCCGATTCTCCCAGTGATAATCGGTCCACGGCAAATAAACGTCGGGCGCGCTATCCACCCGATGCGGCATTTCCTCCCAAAATCCCCCCGTGACCCACGGGGAAGTGGGGCTGTAATAATCTGGAAGCCCATACATAGACACAACACCCACGATAGTAAAGCCTTCTACGCTGACATACGATATATTGGAGAGGTCAATCCGCCCATTAAGAATCACCATCCCGCTGGAGCCGGGCGAAGCAGTAGGGTCATAAGGATCTGCGTATCCATCGGCATCGGCATCCACTACTATTCTGATCGGCGCTGAGGCAAGGCCACTGACCTTGACGCCGACATAATAGGGGCCATATTCGGCTGGTGTGAGATTGCCTTGCGCGTCTTTATTGGGCTGAACACATAGAATGTCGCCCGGCTGAAGGGGCCCCGTGCCTGAATAGGGGAATGGGTTACGCAGCGTCCGCCACGGTTGAGCAGGAGTGCCTGGATTGTCATCGTTGCCGTTCGGTGACACCACATAGGTACAAGCATCACACAACACCTGCACCGTCCATTGTGACATATCGGTCACGTCAGGAAGATAGCCATACGGCGCCTGCGGGTGACCTATGGCAGTAGCTGTGTTGGTCAATAGCCCACAGTCGTCAATGGTGGGAACATAGGAGCGCGTAAAGGTTACCACCTGGCCCGGCTGCAAGATGCCATCCCAAATGGGGTTGCCAGAAGGGTCGAGGAGCGGGTCATACACCTGCGCCCCGCCGTGCAGCACCACATCGCTACAGTTCTCCACACGAAAATGATAAATGATCGTTTGGCCCAAGCTCACTGAAACGGGACCGGTCTTGAGCAGCTCGATGCAGGTGCGGAAGAAGCCAAAGTCAATGGTAGGGTTATGCTCGCCTGCCGCAAGCGTCACGGAAGCGCGATGATAGACAAGGTCACCGTCACTATCTAACGCGTCATTGCCGCCCTGGTTCGGCGGGCTGGCATACCAGCCGGCCAGCGCACCGCCGGTGGCAAAGTTAGCCGCCGCAATTGTCACTGTGTACGTGCCGGCCGCCAGCCCAACGAATTCGTAATAACCTGTGTCGGTGGTCGTGGTGGTGCCCACCAGGCCGCTCGGGCCGTGCAATTCAACCACTACATTCGCTATGCCAGGCTCGCCCGGCTCTTGAATGCCATTGCTATTCAGGTCATGCCATACCAAATCACCCAGCGAAGCAAGCGGCAGGAACAACCCCGCGTCCCACGTGAGATCCGTCTCGCCCGGTGAGAGTGTGGTGACCGGCGCACAGCCTGTGAGCGCATCCGCGTCGCTGTCCAGCGCGTCATCGCCGCCCTGATGCACCGGGCTGAATTGATAGCCTGCCGGCGCGACAAAGCACACGTAATACTCGCCCGGCTCCAGCCCCTCGAACAGATACCACCCCTCGCTGCTCGTCACCGTCGAGCCTACCAACGTCCCCCCCGCTGTATAGAGGTTGACGGTAACTCCGGCCAGGCCTGCCTCGCCAGCGTCTTGAATGCCGTTGCGATTCGCATCGTGCCAGACCCGGTCGCCAATTGTTGCCGGCGGTGGCGTTACCGGCGCACGTACATTCACGCCTGAGAAATAGAGCGATTCACCCATTTCATCATAAAAATCGCCATCTTGGTCTTCGTCACACCAAGGCCCAGGTGGGGGGTAATCTGGCGGCGAAATAATCTGGGCCACTACCTGTGTAATATTGCCCGGTACATTATGCAAAGTCAGCGTAGTAACGTGCAGTTCCTCTCCCACGTTGGGCACAATAAAAGTCTCTGTTTGCGAAATAGGACCAGCCGCAGCCCTTACCCGGCCTGAACGGCAGCCAATTCCTACATCAGTAACCACGAAATCAACCTGCACATCTCGCACTACGGGCATAGCGGGGATCGTAAAAACCTCAGTATGGGTGATGATAGGTGTGGGTAGGGCACGCCACCAGGCATAACCGTGCGGCAAGTCGCCGACGTTGGCATAGCTGGCGCCGCTATTGCGAAATACATAAGCCACAAAGGCACGCGGGGTATAATAGTCAGGGTTGCCTACGCCCACCACGTAGGCCGTGATCTGGTCAGCCGGTTCAAGGATCACTTCGTAATTGTATTGGCCGTGCACATTAGGATCCTCGTACCATGTAGGTTCAGTCAGCACAATCAACTGACCGGCCGAGGTCGTGAAAATCACCTGACTGGGCGGATCCGCGATTCCAGGCGAAACCTTGAGAACCACCTGGGCTATAATATACTGCACATTGGCAGCATTGGGAATGTCAAGGGTAGCTGGATTATTCGTGACGCCGTACCGACTTCCCATCCCAATCCCAATAGTCTCAACCTCCATTCCAAAAGGGTAATCCCAGCCACCCAGCTCATCCAGCAAATAATGTTGGGGATTGTCCGGCAGGTTTTGGCCTGGCGAAACGACATGACCTGGGTCCAGCGGCTGGGGCGGTTCGTTTGCCGAGTCGGTCATCACCCTCGGCGGTGTTCGGTTCACAGCAGGCGCCGCCAGAGCCGAATAAGGCACATACACGGTAGCCAAAAGAATAATGCAGATCATCAACCCATGAAACCGAGCGCGGATGTTCATCTCAAACCTCCGTTTATTATTCGAGTTTGGCAAAGTTTAGGGCGATTCTGCCCTTGAACAAAATCACCAAAAGTGTAAATCAATAGAAATCATCAAAAAAACTTTCACCTCGCGCAGAGACGCCAATTTGTGCAGATTTTGTATTGATTCCTTTGGTATCTGCGCGAGGCAAGGTGTTTATTTCAGGGTCTAATACGGTCTATAGGCGCGCAACGTGGCATATGCACTGCCATTGGGGTTTCGTATCTCCACAGTCAGATAATGGTAACCGACCGTGAGGCCTGTAAACGTATATTTCCAACAGCCTGGACCATTCCCACTTATGGAACGCAATTCTCCATCAGCATAGTATCGCAGCTCGCCGCCATTGCTTGAGCAATGCAGAATTGTCAGGCTGGGGCCGAAGAATGCACACCAGTTCACCCCGCAATACGGGTCAACTATGCTTATTGAAAGCGGCGGCGGTAGCGGCGATTGAAAGGTGGTCTTTTTAGGTTGTGCGGCATTGGCAAGTTGCGCCAGTGCCATCAGCGATATAACAAATACTACTATGAACAGGCCTAAACTCATGGATTTCTTTTTCATGGTACTCCTTTCTGTGAATCAAACTTGAGAGATGTGACGACCTTCCCTGTCTCGTAGGGAATACGCCGGTCCTCGACCGTGATGTAGGCTCTCGCCCTGCCGTGCCATTGCCCCGGACAGGCTCACGCCCTCTACGCGGGGTTGCGGCTCTTGGAGAGCCATTGACA
>FWPV01004616.1_pt1 | contig 28839 bp, 30 predicted proteins | sample 2228371 | NCBI WGS metagenome assembly FWPV01 (sample SAMEA103939776, study PRJEB20133) | metagenome | reverse complement strand
TGAACGCCTGAAGCCGGGTGCGCAGCGCCTCCAGGCTGGGGGTGTGCTCCATCTCCAGCAGCAGGAAGGGCAAGCCGGCCCGCTCCAGCGCGGCTCAATCTGGCATTTGCAACAAAGCCCTTATATGTCGCCTCAGCTCTTGCAGGTGCGCAGCACTCAATCGCCCGATTTTTTGTCGCAAGCGCCGCTTATCAATCGCCCGTAGTTGAAAGGCCAACACCACCGAGGGCAAGCTCAGCCGATTCTCGGCATCGGGCTGAACCAGAAAGGTGGCAGGAAATCCTTGCGCTGCCAGCTTGGAGGTCAAGGGCACAATGAGGACAGTGGGCAACCGTTCGCTGAACCCGGTTGCCTGCACGATAATTGCCGGGCGTGTCCCGGCTTGCTCGTGCCCGTTGCTGGGTGGGATCTCGACTTGGTAGATGTCGCCGATCTCCATGCTCAAAGCTCTTTTTCAAACTCGAACAAAGCCTCGTCGCTGAGGCGGTCCCACATGTCGAACTCGGCTCGGAGATCGTTGACGGCTCTCTGACTGTGAGCCAGGATGCTCTCCTTGTACAGGCGCACGATTTGAAGCAGGATGGGAAACAGATCGTCAGGCAGATCCCGGGTCTCCTCTAACAGCGCCTGCTGATAATCTATGTTTTGCACCAGATCACCTCACTTTCCCAATAACCATGTCCGTTCGACTCCTGGGTGCCCAAGACATCCCTCACCCCCGCCCTCCGCTCCGCGTCGGGCACCCCCTCTCCCACGCTTGGGAGAGGGGGCCAGGGGGTGAGGGCTTGCTACTGACCAATCTAACAATGCCAGGCTATTCTATCACGACTTGAGCAGTCGGTCAATTACAGCATCTCGATGAACGCCTGAAGCCGGGTGCGCAGCGCCTCCAGGCTGGGGGTGTGCTCCATCTCCAGCAGCAGGAAGGGCAAGCCGGCCCGCTCCAGCGCCGGGCGGACCAGGGCATAGTCGAAGGCATGGGGCTCGCAGAACTTTTCCAGGACCAGGACAACGCCGTCGGCCCCTGTCTTTTGCGCCTGCTCCAGCAGGTAGCGGCCGGGATCGTGCGCCGGATGGAGCTTGGCCGGGCAGGGTGGGCGCTGCAGGTGGTAATCGGCCAGCGCAGCGAGGGGATCGCCTTCTGTTCCCACCTGGCCGAAAAAGTGGCGGCTGCCGCTGCACAGATCGTCGCCCACAACCTGCGCGCCCAAGCCATCTATCAGGTCCAGCAGGCGCGGCTCGTCGAGCACGGCGCCGGTGAGGAACAGGCGGGGGCCACCCCGGGCCAGACTTGCCAACTCTCCACGGGCCTCGGAACCCTGACCGGCCAGCAGCCCGGCCAGGAGGGGGTTCCCCTGTTCGCGGGGCATCACCTGGGCTGCGTCCAGCACGGCAAAGAACTGGGCAGCGGTCAGGCGGTGGCGGTAGCGTTGCAGCTCGCCCACCAGCCGCCGCGTCTCGTCATAGAGGGCAATGCTGGCCCTCAGATCGTCGTCGGTGATGGGCCGTCCGGTGAACTCGGCCAGCCGCCGGCGAAAACGGTTCAGCTCGGCCAGGAGGTAGGGGCGGGCGGCGGGCGTGCCCAGGTTGGTCGGCTGCATGACCACCTCTACGAAATGGGACTCTGGGGTGTTCATGCGCCACAGGTCGGCCAGGGCCTGCATGGCGTCGCAGGAGTGGGCCAGGACCGTCCCGACCAGGAACCCCAGATCGCCGCCCAGGACCTGGTCGAGGCAGCTACGGCACAGGGCGCAGGTGAACGATTGCAGGTGGGCATCCACGTGGCGCAACGGGGCGGCGGTCCCGCGCACCCGCACCGGTGTCAGGCCGGCGGCGTGGATGATCTCTTCCGGCACATAGCTGCACAGGACGCCCATCGCCCGGCGGCCGGGGTAGCGGGCCGGCCAGTCGCGCAGCAGGGCGCGGGCAGCGGCAACCAGGGTGTTTAGGGCTTGGGTTTCAGTCATAGGCAACATTGGGAGCTTTGCGTAGCAGGTACGCCTTTTCGTGAGGGCCTACAGTCAAAAAAACGACCGTTTGGTCGGGCAACCCCTCGCAGAAGCAGTACTGGCATTCCGGCACGCGCCGGCACTCCTCACAGATGACAAAGAGGAGCCGAAAGTTCTGGCCGACATGGGTGCTGCGGCAACAGCGCAAATCCAAACCACCGGGCTGTTTTCCCAGGCGCTCGGTATTGTGATAGGGATCCGCCACAACCTCCTCGACCCGGCGTTTTATCCGCTTGCGGATGGATCTATAGCGATTTAGATTCTGAGTGAATCGGTCTTTAATAAACTTCGTAGCTACTCACCCCACACCTCGGTGTGTGTGTAAAGCTTGATCCGGCCCTCTTTTTTGCGTTGGAGGATTTCCTCCATGTCTTCATACAGCGGCGATCCCGGTTCCAGATAGACCACGTCCGTCTCCTCCTGGCTGCCGGTCATGGCCCGGGCTACCTCCTCACGGACCACCTGGCGGATGATGTCTACCAGCGCATTCAGGTCTATGTTCACCATTTGAATAGTTTCCGGCTGACTCATAGTTACTCTCCACCTTTCACTTTTCATCAGGGGAAGGCGGGCGCAGCCACTCTATCTCCCTCTCCCGGAACGGGCGACGCCGCTCCTTGATCTCGGCACGGCGGGCCAGGAAGCGCGGTCCTGTGGCCTGCACCCAATCAATCATGTGCGCCCGCAGGCCCTCCGGCGTCCAGCGTTGACCGGTGCCGACAACCGGGTCGAAGCGGAGCCGCACGCCCTCTCCGTCGTGAACGACCGTCGCCTCGCGGCTGCAGATGGGGCATACCGCCCGGTCACCATGCAGCACAAAGGCCTCGCTGCGGCAGATGGGGCAGACATCAGGGGGCGGCGGGGTGGGCTCCATCTCGCCCCGGCCAAGGCGGCGGCCGGCAGCCTGCACCCGGTCCAGCAGCTTTTCGTCGAGCAGCACCTCGCCAGGGCCGGGGGCCACAGCGGTCAGGCTGTCAATCGGTCGGAAGCCAAAGGCGCTCACCAGGGCATTGAGCACCGGCAAGGTCACCCCACGCCAGCCCTCCAGTCCGGCAGTGGCGATCGTCACGGCCGGGCGGGGCGGGGGCAGCGCTTCATCCACCCGCCCGGTGACCATCAACAGCCGGTCTAGCACCAGTTTGACAACGGCTGCCGGTCCCAAAAAGTAGGTGGGCGCCGCCAGCACCAGTCCATCGGCGGCCTGGATCGTCTCGATCAGCCAGGCCATATCGTCGTCCAGAGGGCAGGGCTGGCCGCCGATGACACAGCGCATACAGCCGGTACACGGCTCCAGATGCAAGGCAGTCAGGCGGACCATGTGGACTGCCGCCCCTTCGGCCTGGGCGCCATACAGCGCCTGGCGGACCAGCAGCTCCGAGTTGCCCCACGGTCGCGCCGAGCCAACGAGACCCAGGATAGCCCTCATGGCCCACCCCGCTTACGGCCCTTCGCCTTCAGGCTGGTCGGCCATCGGCAGCGCCGGCGTTTCCTCTTCCGGCAACCCGATCAGGGGTTCAAACGAGGGTTCTTCCGGCCTCAGTACCGGTTCGAGCGGTCCGGCAATGCGCCGTTCAATGGCCTGCTCAATGGTCAGACCCTGCTGGTACAGCTCGGCCAGAACCGGGCCGAGGTTGCCCAGGCACATCTCCCGGCGCGGGCGGAAGCGGCTGGTCTGCCACAGATTGTGAAGTGCATCGGTGTCCAGCTCGGCGGCGATCAGCCCCTCCGTGCGATTGGTGCCGGCCTGGATCAGCAGGCCATCCCCCCGCAGGGTCATTGAGATGGGGGCCAGCAGCGCCGATTGCCCGACATAGTCCTCCCCGCTGTCGAGGCCCAGGTGGTTGGGGCCCAGCAGGAAGCAGGCAGCGGCAAAGACCTGGTTCTCTTCGGCGCGGAGGGCCAGCGCCAGGCGGATGACGGCTGCCTGGGCCGTCCCCGGCGCGGCAGCAATGCCGACCAGCAGCTCTGCCCCCTGCACCGCCAGCAGGCGGGCCAGCTCCGGATACATGGCATCGCGGCCGATGAGCACGCCGACCCGCCCAAACTCTAGCGGAAAAGTGGTCAGGTCGGTGCCAGGGGTGGCCAGATCCTGCTCACCGGGGCTGAGGTTGAGCTTGTCCTGGTACCCCAGCACCTCACCATCCACGTCAAAGAGGTAGGCCCGGTTCCGCACCGTGTCGGTTTCGGCATCGTAGAGGTACAGGCTGCCGGCCAGGATGGCCGTGCCATATTCGCGGGCCAGCCGGCCAAAGGTCTCGAAGCAGGCATCGCGCAGGGCATCGCTGTTCTTTTTGAGAAGGCGCTCCACACTGCCACGAAAGCCGCCGCCGAGGGCGCTCCCGGTAAAGCCGGCCAGGCGCCCTAGCCTTTTGGCCAAAAAGCCGGCGGTGGGTCGCTGCCCTTTATCCGCCCGCTGGATAAAACTTCGCTTCAGGCCCGAGATCAGGGGCGGGGCCAGCATCAGGCCGGCCAGTTCGGGAAAGATGGTCAGCCGGGCAGCTTTGGCCTGAGCCTGGTGCAGAAAGCGCCGGGCTTCGGCCTCAAATTCCTCACGGGTGGCCGGGATGCTCATGCGCTGCTGGACACAAGCCACAATTATGTTCTGTTGAGCGGACATTCCAGTTCTCCTAATCCTTTGTGGGGGAAGGCAGTTCACGCTACGACATCCCTTTCAGTTCCGGCCAGGCCGGGTTAGAAAGATGCGATCGGTAGCGCGAGCTGCCCCCCTTTCGTAAGGCCCTCAGCCACGAGATGAAGGCCAGCCTCTTCCCCGCCGTGGCGGGGCCGGGTGGCGGCTCCGCCCAGGGACTCGACCCTACCCGTCACCGGATCGCGGTGAGCGATTGGTCCAGGATGTCCAGCGCCTGGTCAATTTGGGCCTCGGTCATGACCACCGAGGGGTTCATCCGGATGGTGTTGCCCAACCAGCCCTGGCCAGCAGGCAAGATCAGCCCTCGCTTGCCGGCCTCGATCTTGAGCCGGAGCGATTCGGTGGTCGCCGGCTCTTTCGTCTTGCGGTCGCGCACCAGCTCCACGCCGATCATCACCCCCCTGCCCCGGACATCGCCGATGATCTCGTGCTTGTCCTGCAGTCTCCTGAGGCCCCGCATCCAGTATTCGCCCAGCACCGCCGCCCGCTCCCACGGCTTTTCCCGCAAGATCACCTTCAAGGAGGCCAGGGCTGCAGCGGCCATCAGGGGGTTGCTGCCAAAGGTGGTGAAATAGAGCGGCGGCTCTGGCGGAGCAAAGCTGCTGGCGATCTCTTTTCGGGTTAGCATCGCCGAGATGGGCAGGCCATTGCCCAGGGTTTTGGACATGGTCAAAAAGTCGGGGACGATCCCAAAGTGTTCAAAGCAGAACTTTTTGCCGGTGCTGCCAAAAGAGGTAAAGATCTCGTCAATGAACAGCAGGATGCCATGCTTATCCAGGATGCGCTTGATCTCCTGGAAATAGCCATCCGGCGCCGGGATGTTGCCCGCCGTACCCTGGATCGGCTCGGCGATAAAGACGGCCACTTCTCCGGCCGTATCGTAGAGGAGGGCATCTTCCAGCAGCCGGGCGCACTGCAATTCACAGGAGGGATAGGTCAGGCCAAGCTGGCAGCGATAGCAATAATAAGACGGGATGCGCGTCACGCCGGGCAGGTAGGGGCTCATCCCTTTCTTGAGAGGCGCATAGCCCAGGATGCTCCTGGCCCCGTGGGTTCGGCCATGGAAATCGCCGTACAGCGAGACCAGCTCCGACCGCCCGGTGTGCTTCTTGGCCAGGAACAGGACGACCTCGACCGCTTCGGCCCCGGAATTGGCGAAATAGACCGAGTCCAGAATCTCAGGGGTCGCTTCGATCAGCTTCTCGGCCAGCGCCACCGCCGGCGGGGTCGGGAATTCGACGCTGACCGCATAGAGGCGTCCCACCTGTTCCCAAATGGCCTCGACGACCGCCGGATGGTTGTAGCCCAGCAGGGTCGCGCACCCATGAGAGGAGAGCAGGTCCAGGTATTCTCGCCCCTTCGAGTCAATCAGGACCGCCCCTCTGCCCTCGACGAACAACACCGGTTCATCCCCAAACCAACGGCGCACACACGGCACGAACAGGCCACTCGTCTGCACAATCTGTTCGTCGGTCCAAGATGTGAGTTGCATTTCTTTCGAACCTCCATTTTCACTTGGTACAGACTTTTGAGTCAAACCGCTGAACGGTCAAGGTTGCAAGATGACCTTAATGGCCCGGCGCTCGCGGATGAGCTGAAGGGCCTGGTCCATCTGGTCCAAGGGCAAGATATGGGTCACGATCCGGCGAGTGGTGATCTGGCCCCGGGCCAACAGCCACAAGCTCTCCTCAAAATCCTCCCAGGTATAGCAAAAACTGCCGATGACCTGTAGCTCACGGCGGACGATGGTCGCCGGGGTGATGGTGGACGGATCATGAAAGATGCCCGCCAGCACCACCCGAGCAGCAGGCGCCGCACAGGCGAACACGTCGGGCAAGGCTCCGGCATTGCCGGTTGCTTCAAACACGACGCTGGCCATCCGCCCCCCGGTCCAGCGGGACACAGCCTCGGCCGGATCGCCGTCCTGGGTGCTCCAGACATAGTCCGCGCCCAAGTCGGCCGCGACGGACAACCGATCGCGGCTGCGGCCAATGAGGATCACAGTGTGAGCGCCACGGGCCTTGATCGCCTGCAACGCATACAGGCCGATGGGCCCTGGGCCAAAGATGACCACCGTGTCCTCGACATCCACCGCCGCCTTGCGGATGCCGCGGTAGGCCGAGGCGATGGGGTCCACCGCCGCCCCATCCTCAAAACTCATCGAATCGGGCAGGCGGTGGAGGCAGCTTTCGGGGACAGCGACAAACTCGGTGTAGGCGCCGTCCACGTGAATGCCGATCTCGATCAGGCGCTCACACAGCGTCTCGTTGCCGATGCGACAGTAGTAACATCGCCCACAGCCCACCACCAGGCCAACGGCAACCCGGTCGCCAACGTCCCAACCCTGCACCCCAGGGCCGACCTCGGCGATCACGCCGGCGAACTCGTGGCCCGGGATCAGCCCGGGCGGGACAGGTCGGATTCCCTCAAAGATGGGGATGTCGGTGCCGCAGATGCCCACCGCTTTGACCCGGACCAGGACCTGCCCGGCACGGACCTCCGGGCGAGGGACCTCCTTCCAGGTAAAGCCGGGGCCTGGTTGATCTTTGACTACCGCCTTCATGCCTCCCCCTTTCCGCTCAGCGACCCAGGTAGGCGCGACGGATGTGATCATCGTTCAAGACATCGTGGCCCGGGCCCTGCAAGACCACCTGCCCGACCTCCAGCACATAGGCATAGTCGGCGATGAGCAGAGAGTGGCGCACATTCTGTTCGACCAACAGCACCGTCTGTCCCCGGCGCTTCAGCTCTCGAACCACCTCAAAGATCTGGCGCACCACCAACGGGGCCAGGCCAAGGGAGGGCTCATCGAGCATGATCAGCCGTGGCCTGGCCATGATGCTGCGGCCAATGGCCAACATCTGTTGTTCCCCGCCAGAGAGGGTGCGCGCCGGTTGATTGCTCCGATCGCGCAGCACGGGAAACAGAGAAAATACCTCCTCGAGGGTCCGCTCCCGGTCGGCCTTGGCCCGGGGGTGCATGGCGGCGGTCAGCAGGTTATCCCGCACTGTCATGGCCGGAAACAGCTTGCGGCCTTCGGGCACCTGGACAACGCCGAACCGCGCCACCTGGTGAGGAGGCATGGCCGTCAGCTCCACATCATCGTAGTAGATGCGTCCCTGGACCGGCTTGAGCAGGCCGGAGATGGTGTTCAGCAGGGTCGTTTTGCCGGCGCCATTGGCCCCGACAATGCTGACGATCCGCCCATCCTCAACCGTCAGCGATACATCGCGCAGAGCCTGAAAAGCCCCATATTGCACGCGCAGGTTCTCCACTTTAAGCATCCGAAACCTCCTCACCCAGATAGGCCTCCAGCACTCGGGGGTCGCGGCTGATCTGGTCCGGGGTGCCTTCGGCAATCTTTTCGCCAAAGTTGAGGACCACAATGCGGTGCGAGAGGTTCATAATCACCTGCATCACATGCTCGACCAGGAGGAGGGTGATCCCTTCCCCATTCAGCCGCCGGACCAGGGTCAGCACCTCTTCGATCTCGACCGGGTTCAGGCCGGCGGCAACCTCATCCAGAAGCAACATCCTCGGCTCGGTGGCCAGCGCCTTGGCGATCTCTAGCCACTTGAGTTCCAGCAGGGTCAGGTTCTTGCCCAGGGTATTCGCTTTGTGGGCCAAGCCCACCTGCTCCAACACCTCGCGGGCTTTCCGTTCGGCGGCGCGGGGGGAGGGATAGCGGAAAAAGGCGCCGATCAGCGCGTTCTCCAGGACGGTGATGTCGGGAAAGGGCTGGACGATCTGAAAGGTGCGGGTCAGGCCCAGGGCGCAGATCTCGTGCGGCTTGCGACCATCAATCCGCCGGCCGTTGAAATAGATCGCGCCGGTGGTCGGCGCTAAAAAGCCAGAGAGCAGGTTAAAGGTGGTCGTCTTGCCCGCCCCGTTGGGGCCGATCAGGCCCAGGATCTCCCCCTCCTGCACCTCAAAACTCAGGTTGTGGACGGCCATCAGGCCGCCGAACTGCTTGCTCAGGTTTTCCACGCGCAAGAGGCTCATCCTTCACCTCCCTGAGCAGGGGGGCGGCGTATCTTGGCCCATACCGTTTCGGCCAGGCCGACGATCCCCCTGGGCATGAATAGCATGACGATGACCAGGACCGTGCCGTATAACAGCAGATGAGCGCCGGCAAAACTGCCCCCCAGTTTGGCCCGGGTGATCTCGGCGATCGGCACCAGAACGAGGGCTCCGACCGTCGGCCCCCACACGGTACCCAACCCGCCGATGATGGAAAAGAGCAGGATCTGCACCGACGGCCCCTCCCCAAAGACAGATCGGGGGTTGATGTAGGTAAAGTACTGGGCGTAAAAGGCACCGCCGATGGCGGTGAGCGCGGCGCTGATCACCGTCGCCCGCACCTTCTCACGGAGGAGGTTGACGCCCAACGCCTGGGCCGCATCCTCGTTCTCCCGAACCGCGACCAGGTAATAGCCAAAGCGGCGGCGGCTGAACCAGTAGGTCACCAGGATGCCGACGGCGGCCAGCACCAGGGCGATGTAATAGTATCCGGCCTTGCTGCCAAACTGGATCAGCAGTGGATTATTCCCTTTCCAGGGCACCTCAAGCCCCCTGGCTCCGCCCAGGACTCTGATGTTGGTCACCAGATAGAGCATCGCCTCGGCCAGGGCAATGGTCACCAGGGCGAAATAGGGCCCCCGGATGCCGTAGCGAAAACAGAGATAGCCGACAAACCAGCCCATCAGGGCGGCGACGGCCGCCCCCGCCCACATCCCCAACCAGGGGGTGAGGCCCCAATAGACAAACAGCGCGGTCGAGACATAGGCTCCGGCCCCCAGGAACATCCCGTGGCCCAGCGAGTGTTGTCCCGCATACCCCCCCAGGATGTTCCAGGCAGTGGACAGGTAGGCGTACATCAGGATCAGGGCCAGGATATGCACATAGTACTCTCCGTTGGGCAGGCCACGCATCAGAGTGGGGAACAAGGCCAGGATCAACAAACCAACGATGCCAAGTAGCATACGGAAATTGAGTCGCCGCCTCATGCCTGTCGCCTCCCAAAGATACCCTGCGGACGGAACAAAAGAAAGGTGACAAAGATGACAAAGGTAAACACCCGCGATAGCGAGCCCGGTAACAAAGCGGCGCCCAGCGATTCGCTGAGGCCGATAATGAGACCGGATACCAGTGCCCCCATAAAGTCGCCCATGCCCCCCAGGACGACGACAACAAAGGCGATCAGGCCAAAGAACAACCCGACCGTGGGCGAGATGTAGTAGAAAGGGAGCATAAGGGAGCCGGCCACCCCCAGACAGGCGGAGCCGATGCCAAAGGCCACAAGATAGGTGCGCTGGACGTGGATACCCATCAGGCTGGCCGCTTCCGGGTTCTGAGAAGCCGCCCGGATGGCCCGCCCCAGGTCCGTAGCCTGCAGGAAACGGTAGAGAAACCAGGCCGCCAGGACCGAGCCGCCAAAGGCGATCAGTTTGGGAAGCTCAAACATCACCGGCCCCAATCGAAAGGTAACCTGATTGTACCAGGTCTGCACAAAGAGGACATCGGCCTTGAACAACACCAGGGCCAGGTTCTGCAACACCAGCGACAACCCCAAGGTCAGCAGGATCTGGTTCATCTGCGGGTCCTTGAGCACCGGGCGGATGGTCGCCTGAAAAATGACACCGCCAACGAGGAACAAGGCCGGCACGGTGAGCAGGATAGTCAGGTATGGGTCCAGGCCAGCCTTGGCCACCGCAAAATAGGCGACATACATCGCGATCATCAGGAACTCGCCATGGGCAAAGTTGATAATCTTCATGACGCCCCAGATCAACGTCAGACCGACGGAGATCAGCGCAAAGATACCGCCGATCATGAGGCCATTTACCAGGGCTTGTAATAGCAAGGTGGTGGTCATAGATTCCTCTCCCGGGTTGAAAAAGGTGCTAAAAAACCATCTTTCCACCGCAGAGACGCAGAGGGCGCAGAGTTTTTAAGGCAATTGCTATCAGATTCTCCGCGTTCTCTGTGCCCCTGGTATGAAAATAGCTTTTCCAGTAGGACAGGCTTGAAGACTGTCCTACCCAATTGCCATGCTTTATGGTGCCCGAAAGGGCATGTTGAACTGCGGTGAAATTCCGACCCTTTTTCAGCAACCTCGTGAGGAGGGGGAAGGGCTCTGGTTCAGCCCCTCCCCTGCTCCTGGATGATATACTGCACGCGGTCACAAATTGCGTTTTTGGGCACCTGGGGGGCCTATGGCCAAGCGACCGCCTACGCGGACGCGGCTCAACCGACCGTGTAGGCGGTCGGCCGGCGCGGTGGGGATACCCCTTGTGGGTATCCAAATACCCACTCAGGCGCGGTTTCAACCACCAGCCAGCGTGAATGGTCCCGGCTCATGTAGTACCCAAAAAACGTAAATCATGCCCGCGCCGAGTATATTTGGGCGACGAACCACCCCAGGCAACTTTGGAAAGGAGCTGCCTATTGGCCCAGCTTGACCTCAGCCGTGGCAGCCGTGGGTGGCCAGACCGGCATTAGCTCGCCCCCCTGGATCTGGACGATGTACAGTTGGGCGTACTTGTTCTGCCCGTCTGGGCCGAACTCCAACTGGTCGGCCGGCAACACCACCTGATCGCCGGACAATTTGGTCGCAGCCAGAGCTTCCCGCACGGCAGCCTTGTCAATCGAGCCGGCCCGCTCCAGAGCATCGGCTACAACCCATCCGGCCTGGTAGGAGTGGACCGAGTTGCCGGTCATGTCCTCGCCATACTTGGCCCTGAACCGATCGTTGAGCTCGGCTCCCCCCTTGGCATACTTGGAGAACTCGACCACCGACATCATCCCTTCGGCCGTCTTGCCCAGCCGCTTGATATACTCTGGGTCTATCGTCCCCCCCGCCGTGTCAACAAAGGGGATGGCGGTCATGCCCAGCTTCTCACGGGCCTGGGCGATCAAGACGCCGTCGTTGAGGTAGGTCACGGTCAACACCGCATCCGGCTTGGCCGCCTGTACCTTGGAGACTTCGGTGGTCAGGTCGGCGGCGTTGGAGGGATAGCTGACCTCCAGGATCATCTCGATACCGGCCTGGGCCAGGTACTTTTTCTGCCCCTCCGCCGACGATTCGCCAAAGTCGGTGTTCTCGTGCAACAAGGCCACTCTCTTGACCTCCAGACCGGCCAGGTCCTTCAGGGCTTTCAAAAAGTCTACCTGGTCGCGGGCATACCAGTCGGCTTTGGGGCCAACCCGGAAGACCCACTTGAGGCCTCGTTCGGTGATCTTGTCCGAGATGGCAATGTCCACCAGGAAGGGCGTTTCCAGCCGCTCGGCCGCCTGCGAGGCGGGCAGGGTGACGGCCGACTGATAGGCGCCGACGATCATGACTACCTTTTCCTGCTGGATCAGCCGTTCCACCTCAGAGATGCCAACGTCCGGCTTGCCCTGGGAATCGCCAAAGACCAGCTCGATCTTGGCCCCCCCTAGCGACTTGATGCCGCCCGCCGCATTGATCTCTTCGATGGCCAGAACCAGGCCGTTTCGCACGTCCTCACCCAGCTTGGCCAGCTCGCCGCTCAGAGGATAGAGCGCCCCGATCTTGATCGTTTTGACCTCAGCCGCCGGTGGCTGGGTCGGCTGAGCCTGTGGTTGGGTTGGCTGAGCCGGCGGGGCGGTGGGCGACGGCGTGGGCCCACACCCGGTCAACACGCCACCCAGCACGGCCACAATCAACATGGCAGCAAAGAATCGTTTCATCTCTCCTTGACCTCCTTTTGTAAAATGATTGGTTTCTCTATGCAACAATGTCACCTGTTGGTTCTGAATGGACCCACCTCCTTTCCTTAGCGTGAGAAACCCCTACGATTCGCCGTACATCTCCTCAAACCAGCGGCGCAGGCCCAGGTTCTCGCGGAGGATCTGAAGAGCCAGCTCCGCATGGCCGGGCCGATAGCCGTTGCCGATGAGCATGGTCACCGCCCGGCCCGCACCCTCGGCGCCTAGTGCAGCCCGGGTAAACGATGTGGACATGCTAAAAAAGACGATCTGGCCGTCAGGTCGAGTGGAAAGAATGGTCGCCATCTCTGTGCCCCCGACGCTGGCGCAGTTGATGCTCACATCGGCCAGCCGGCCGGCGGTGGCCGCTTCGACCTGGTCCAGGACGGCCAGCGCCTGGGTTGCATCGGCCTGGATGACGACGTCGGCCAGGGCCAGCTTTTCTACCTGCCGACAGCGTTGCGGGTTGACCTCCACCAGAAGGACCCGGCCGGTCACCCCAACCCGCTTGCGCGCTTCGTGCAAGCAGAGCAGCCCCGCCTTGCCTCCACCGACGACCAGCACCGTATGGCCCGGTCGGACAAGCCAGGCGGTATGGGCCGGCGCGCCGGCCACGTCCAGCACGGCCAGGCTGACAGATTGGGAGAGATCGGAAGGGAGCCTGGCCCACAACCCGCTTTCGAACAGGACTGCCTGACCCTGGACGCGCACATGGCCGTTGTCCAGTCGCACCTCGTCAATGCGCTGGAGGGACAAAGGGGTCAACGACAACGAAACCAGGGAAGCGATGGGATCTCCTGGCCGGAGATCGATCCGATCCCGCAAGGCAGGTCCAATCCAGGCGGCACGGCCGACCAACACCCCGCCCGATCCGGTGACCGGGTCCTGGAACTTGCCCCGCTCCGCCACGATGGCCTGGATCTGGGCGGCCACCTTCGCCGGGTCTCCGTGGGCTTTACTCACCAGACGTCGAAAGGCGGTGGCGGTGATGTGCAGCCTGTCCACGTCAATGAGAATCTCGTTGTCATACAGCCGGCTGAAATCGTGGTCCAGGCGCGTGGCCGCCTGGGGCAGTTCCCCGGCAGGAGCCAGCACACGATGGGTACCATATCTATGGCCGAGGGCCATCGTCTCCTCCTGACCGCAAGCCCAGCATCTCCCGTGCCTGCTGGGGCGTCGCCACGGGACGGCCCAGCTCGGCGGCCAGCCGGGCGACGCGGGCTACCAGTTGCGCGTTGCTCTGGGCCAGCTCCCCGCGCCGGTAATAGATGTTGTCCTCAAACCCAACCCGCACATGGCCCCCCATCGCCAGGGCCATCATGGCCATCGGCGTCTGGGCCCGGCCGATCCCTGCCACCGACCAGCTAGCCTCCGGCGGCAGGCTGTCTACCAGATAGACCAGGTTGCGGGCCGAAGCGGGGAGACCCCCGCGCACGCCGAGCACCAGGTCAAAGTGGAGCGGATCGGCGATGAGGCCCAACTGGCGGAGGCGGAAGGCATTGGCAATCATGCCCGCGTCAAAGACCTCCAGCTCGGGCTTGACGCCATACTGCCGCATCGCCTCGGCGAACTGGACGATCAACGGCCAGGGGTTCATAAAGACCTCATCCCCAAAGTTCACCGAACCGACGGTCAACGTCGCCATCTCCGGCCGCAGGGCCAGCGGCTGAATGCGCTCCTCGGCAGACATGCCGACTGCGCCGCCGGTTGAAACCTGGATGATGGCATCGCAACGGGCACGGATGGCTTCCATCGCCTGGCGGAACCGCTCGACATCCTGGGTGGGCTGCCCATTGGGGTGGCGTACGTGGAGGTGGATGATGCTCGCCCCTGCCTCGCACGCCTCGGCGGCCGCCTGGCCGATCTCCTCGGCGGTGATGGGCAGGTTCGGCTGATCGGCCCGGGTGACCTCAGCGCCCACCAGGGCAGCAGTGATGATCACCGGTGCGCTCACCCGGCCCCCTGTCTCTGCCGCGACGCAGGCACGACACACACACCGCTGGCCCTGGCCACCAACTGAGGCTCGGCCAGCACCTCCGCCGCCGACTCGGCCCCCGGGCCATACGCAGCCTGGATCACCTTGTGAGCAGTAAAAATCATGCGCCGCGAGGTGCGCCCCGTTTCCACCAGCCGGGCCCGGACCTCCACATAGTCCCCAGCATAGACCGGGGCCAGGAACTCGACCTCCTGGTAGGCCCGAAAGAGGCCTTCATCCCCATCATGGCGGATGCACAACTCGGTGGCGGCATCGCCAAACAGTTGCAGCAGCCGCGCCCCATCCACCAGCCCACCCCCGTAATGGGCTTCGTGGGCCCCAATGCGCAATCGGAGAAACGATTCGACTTCTGGATCCACGCTTCCCCCTTTCGGTGTGACATCCCTCATCCGCCAAAAGCCCTGGCCCGCTCTCCCTTCAGCTTCAGCCAGGGCCAAGCCCGAGTTTGCAAAGGCCCTTGGGATGGCGCGCAGCAAAAAACGCTACCGTGCCGATCAATTCGGTTGTGTACTCTTGAAAACATGTTTGAAGGGAACTCTCTAAATCCTCCAGGCGATCTCGGCGGTTGTTCATCACCCGGACTTTGGGGTGCAGCGACGAATTATACACGCTCATAAAAAGCTTGCCCAGCAACCCAAAAGTTACCCCTTCTCCCAGAATCGTCGAGCCAAAAAGCACGCCGCCAGGGGCCAGGCAAGGGGCCAGGTGTTTGAAAACCACCCCCTTTGTTTTCAGATCGCCGGGGAGGCAATGCAACAGAAAATTCAGGCCGATAGAGTCGAATTGGGGCAGATTGAAAGGGAGCGGCTCCAGCACGTTCGCCTGATAAGTCCTCGGTTGATAACGCCGGAGGCGGCGAGCCGTAGCTTTCAATGAATGAGGGTTCAGATCGAGCAAGGCGATGCTTGGCTGGGACGAAGGGAATTGCGCTTTATCAAGAAAATAACCGGTTCCCACACCAACATCCAGATGCCGGGATGAGACATGTCGGTTATAAAACGCTAAAATCTGGTCCGAAGGACACCGCCAGACAAAAGAGTTTTCAAAACGGATCACCAATAGATCATAGATAGAGAGTACAAGAGGACTATACACTGCCGCCCCACGGTAAATCTCCTCAAAGGTGAATTGAGCATCCATAGGCTTGATCATCCCCTGATTGATCTATGAGTTCAAGGGTCTCAAACGCTCCGGCAACCAGCGTCTGAGCGCCCAAAGCAAATGGTCAACCCCTCTCCCCAATGCAGGCAAGTTTACCCCTGACTTGCATCCATGTCAAATGTATACAGGGCAAACAACTACTCGCTTATTATAGCATATTTTGGCATAGGTGCAAGACAGCAAGGCCGTCCCGGCCCACAAGGGAGCCTTTTAACTTTCTGGGTAGCTTCAAGGGACGGCTACCACCAAGACGCCAAGGGAATCTGAATTGGTGTCTTGGTGGTAGGCTTCATGAGCCTATGTGCCGGGATTCCATTGCCAGGCCAACATGCTGGTCGAGCGACCTCGCGGTGGAAAGGTTTGCACAGCCCTCCTAAATACTTGACAGATGGGTTGGAGTGTGGTATCATGTATGTGCATTCTGCATATAGTGGATTCAGAAGGAGGTCAAAACAATGCCTCATGGCCGTCATCGCTGGCGTGGTGGAAGGCCGGACACAGTCTGTCCCCGGCGCATACACCGCTTCCTGGAGCCATGCCTGCTGCTGATCCTGCATTGCGACGAAATCCATGGCTACGAGCTGTTGGAAAAGCTTAAACCCTTTGGGTTTGAACAGGATCCGGTGGACCTGAGCACGATATATCGCATCCTGCGAACCTTGGAAGATCAAGGGCTTGTTCTCTCTCATTGGGATACCAGCAGCGCCGGTCCACCTCGCCGCCTCTATCAGATAACGGCCGAAGGTGATCGCTACCTGGCCTGCTGGGTGCAGGACCTGAGGGAGACCGATCGGGTGCTCCATCATTTTCTGGACACCTATCAGTCGCACATGCAGGCGCACCAATGACCCTGCTTGCATCCGGTCGCACAGTCAAGAGCGAACAACCGGGAGCGAATGTCGAATATCTATCTATCAAGAGAGGGCGTGAAAAGTGGTTACAGAAACTCAAGTACGCAAGGCACTGGCAGGGGTCATGGACCCGGAGCTACACAAAAGCCTGATCGATCTGGGGATGATCCGCCAGGTGCGGATCGAGAAGGATCGAGTAGAGATCGTCCTGGCGCTGACGACCCTGGGTTGCCCGCTGCGGGATCAGATCGTGGGCAACGTGAAACAGGCCGTAGGCGCGCTAGAGGGCGTTCAAACGGTCGAGGTCAAGATGACCGAGATGACGGACGAGGAGAAGCGGCGGATCGGCATTGGCGTGCCGAGGGAAGAAAAAGGCGCCGCCGAGGATCTCAACGACATCCGCCGCGTGATCGCCGTCATGAGCGGCAAGGGTGGCGTGGGCAAGTCGCTGGTCAGCGGCCTGCTGGCCGTTGCCTTGCGCCGCGAGGGGCATCAGGTGGGCATCCTGGATGCCGACATCACCGGCCCCAGCATCCCCCGCATGTTCTTCCCCGACGGGGCGCGGCTGGGGATGAGTCCCATAGGTCCCGTGCCGCCACAGACCAAGAGCGGCATCAAGGTCATGTCCATCAACCTGCTGCTGGAGCAGGAGGATATGGCCGTCATCTGGCGTGGGCCATTGGTCAGTGGGGCGATCAAGCAGTTCTGGGGCGACATCTTTTGGGGGACGTTGGACTATCTGATCGTAGACCTGCCGCCCGGCACATCGGATGCCTCGCTGACGGTCATGCAGTCGCTGCCGATATCGGGCATTGTCCTGGTCAGCTCGCCGCAGGACCTGGCCGGCATGGTGGTGCGCAAGGCAGCCAACATGGCACGGCAGATGGGGACCCCCATCCTGGGGCTGATCGAGAACATGAGCTACTTTGAGTGCCCCGACACCGGCAAACGCTACGACATCTTTGGCCCCAGCCACGCCGAAGAGACGGCGCAGCGGATCAGGGTGCCCTTCCTGGGCCGGCTGCCCATCGTCCCCGAAATCGCCCGGCTGTGCGACACGGGCCACATCGAGGACGCTGGGGGTGCCGCCGAGGCCTTTGCGCCCATCGCCAGGGAACTAGCCGGAAGAACGCTGGAGGCACGGCGGCCGGCTTTTATGTAGATGCACGCCGGCCGATGCCGGTCGGCGCGAAAATCGCCAATATCAAGCAGAAAGGAGGTGAGCAGGATGCCAGGAGGAGATCGAACCGGACCGTTGGGCATGGGGCCGATGACGGGCCGGGGGATGGGCTTCTGTGGCGGGTACGCCGCGCCCGGTTGGGCGTATCCAGGGCCAGGTCGCCGCTTCTTTGGCCGCGGAGGCTGGGGCGGTGGCGGCTATGGGTGGCGGCACTGGTACTACGCCACTGGGCTGCCGCGTTGGGCACGATGCCTGTGGCCTTCAGGCCGGGGCTTTCCCACGGCCTACACGCCGCCAGCCCGCGAGCAAGAGCTCGAGGCGCTTAAGGGTGAAGCGGAGTGGCTGAAGGATCAGCTCGATGCCATCAACCGGCGGATGGAGGAGCTCAGCCAGGAATAAGCGACGCCGGGGAACGGAGCAGGGGCGGGCCGACAAGGGTTGAGGCTCGTCGCCCGTCCCCGCTCTCCCCACCTGGCCAGGGGCAGGTGGCTCCTGGATTATACCACAAGCACAGGAGATCGATCAAATGAGAATTGCAGTTTCTGCAGAAGGTGACACCCTGGACGCACCGGCCAGCCCGGTCTTTGGCCGCTGCCCGATCTATATATTCGTGGACATCGAGTCAATGGAGTTCGAAGCGCTGCCTAACCCGGCGGCGAGCCAGGGTGGGGGCGCGGGCATCCAGGCTGCCCAGTTCGTAGTGAACCACGGCGCCAGAGCGGTGCTGAGTGGCAACCTGGGGCCAAACGCCCTTGACGTGCTGCAGGCGGCCAATGTGCCAGCCTACCTGGTGCCGGAGGGCACGGTCCACCAGGCAGTGGCTGCCTACAAGGCCGGCCGGCTCCAGCCGATAACTGAGGCCAACGTAGCGACCCACGCCGGGATGGGCGGCGGCCGCGGCAGGGGACAGCGGCTGGGGCAGAATGGGCAAGCCGGCCCAGCGCCAGAGCCCACATCGCAGGAGAAAGAAGCCGAATTGGCCAGCCTGCGGGAGTCTCTTAGGGGCCTGCGCCAACAACTGGCCGAGACGATGGCCAGGATCGAACAACTGGAAAGAAAGGAGTAAACCAATGCGCATCGCTGTTTCTGCCGACAACAAGAATGGCCTGGACAGCGTGGTCAGCCCTCATTTCGGACGTTGCCCCCACTTTATCCTGGTAGACCTGGAAGGCCAGCAGGTCACGGGGGTCCAGGAGGTGGACAACCCCTACTACGGCAACCACCAGCCGGGGCAGGTCCCCGCCCTGATCTCCAGCCTGGGGGCGAACGTCATGCTCACCGGCGGCATGGGTGGCCGGGCGATTATGTTCTTCCACCAGTACGGCATCGAGGGGGTGACCGGGGCCTATGGCACGGTGCGCCAGTCGGTGGAGCGCTACCTGGGCGGCCAGCTCCGTGGTGCAGCGCCGTGCAAGGAAAGCCAGGAGCATGGCCATGGGGATGTTCCAGCCGATGGCGCGTACGAGAAGGATGAGCTGGGCCGGCTGCGCGAAGAGGCGGAGATGCTGCGCCAACAGTTGGACGCAACGGCCAGGCGGCTAGAGGAGCTAGGCTAGGAGGAGATCATGGGCAGAGGAAAGGGACGAGGACAGGGACAAGGACAGGGGCGCGGCGGCGGACGCGGCGGCGGGCGCGGCCCAAAAGCGGCCGGCCCGGGCGGCCAGTGTGTCTGTCCCCAGTGTGGGCACAAGATACCGCACCAGGTCGGGCAACCGTGCTACGAAATCAGGTGCCCCAAGTGCGGCACGGCCATGGTACGGGAGTAAGGAGCAGGGCGGACCGCTTTGTACACAAACTCTGGCAGGAAGAGGAGCTGTCCAAGATGGTGGAAGGCGGCGTTCCGTTCCCCATGCTCTCCAACGGTGGCGGGCGGATCGGCATGGTGTATGGGGTCTACGGCGAGGCGGCCGACGTGGTCGTGGGCCGGATCGAGGACGCCCTGGACCTGCTGCTCTGCCCCCAACGGCTGGTAGCTACCCTGCGGCAATGACTTGGCACAGGGTGAGGGGCAACAGGTGAAGGAATCGGAGGGGAAAGGTTAATCAGATGATAATCGCCGTCGCCAGCGGCAAGGGTGGCACGGGCAAGACGACGGTCGCGACCAGCCTGGTGCTGTCCATCGCAGACAAAGCACCGCTTTTTCTGGACTGCGACGTGGAAGAGCCCAACGCCGCACTCTTTCTCAGGCCCAAGCTGGATCAGCGCCAGGAGGTTGGTGTTCCGATTCCCCAAGTTGATCTCGATAGATGTACCCGCTCTGCGTGCGGCCGCTGCGCCAAGGTGTGCGTGTGGCATGCCATCGCCGTCGTCGGCCGTAAGGTGCTGCTGTTCCCGGAGCTGTGCCACGGTTGCGGCAATTGCACCCTCAATTGCCCAGAGGGCGCCATCCAGGAGGTGTTGCATATCATGGGCACTCTGGAGTCGGGTTGGGCCGGCCCCATCCTGTTTGCCCAGGGCACCCTGGACGTGGGCCAGCCCATGGCCGTGCCGATCATCCGTCAGTTGAAGCACAGATACCTGGAACACGAAAGGGTGGCGATCCTGGATGCGCCGCCCGGCACCTCCTGCCCGGTGGTTGAAACCATGCGCGGTGCCGATTTTGTGCTGTTGGTCACCGAGCCGACGCCCTTTGGGCTGCACGACCTGCGGCTGGCGGTGCAGGTCGCCCGCGATGAATTGGGATTACCGGTGGGCGTGGCCGTCAACCGCGACGGCGTCGGCGATGCAGGCGTGGACGACTACTGCACCGCCGAGGGTATCCCCATCCTGCTGCGCATCCCGCTGGAGCGGCGCATCGCCGAGGCAATTTCAGAGGGGAAAACCCTGGTAGAGGCGCTGCCGGAATACCATTCCCGGTTCGTCCAGTTGTACGAGCGGATCGTTCGGGAGGTCGCCCGGTGAAACAGCTGGTCATCCTCAGCGGCAAGGGGGGCACAGGCAAGACCTCGGTCGCCGCGGCGCTGGCCCACCTGGCCTCGCAGGAAATGCGGATCGCATTGGCCGACGCCGATGTGGACGCGGCCAACCTGGAATTGGTGCTGGACCCGACCCGGCTGGAGGAGCATCCCTTTATGGGCGGGCAGGTGGCGGTCATCGCCTCGGACAGGTGCACGCTGTGCGGCCGCTGCTACGAGGTATGCCGCTTTGACGCGGTCATCCCCGGCGAGGGCCGCGAAGCGTACCGCATAGACCCGCTGGCCTGCGAGGGCTGCGCCTCGTGCGTGTACCAGTGTCCAGAGGGGGCCATCCATGTCCAGGAGCAGCAAGCCGGGCTGTGGTACCGCTCCGATACGCGCTTTGGGCCTCTGTTTCACGCTCATCTCTTTGCCGGACAGGAGAACTCGGGCAAGCTGGTGACGATGGTCAAGCAGCAGGGGCGGCTGCTGGCCCTCGACGAGGGCCGTGAGCTGCTCATCGTAGACGGACCGCCCGGCATCGGCTGCCCGGTCATTGCCGCCAGCGCCGGGGCCGATCTCGCCCTGCTGGTGGCCGAGCCCACCGTCTCCGGCGTGCACGACCTGGAGCGCATTCTGGGCACAGTGAACCACTTTCGGGTGCCGGCGTTGGTGTGCATCAACAAGGCCGACCTCAACCCGGCGCACACTGCCAGCATCGAAGCCTACTGCCGGGCGCAAGACATTGCGTTGGTGGGCAAGCTGCCCTACGATACGGTCGTCACCGAGGCGATGGTCCAGGGCCAGCCGGTGACGGTCTACCAGCCCGAAGGAGCGATGGCCGGCGCGCTGCGCGCCGTCTGGACCCAGGTGCGAAAGCGGCTGAATGATATAATACCTTGAGAGTGAAATCCTGGCATGTTTGGCAAGAAAACCTACCACCAAGACACCAGGTCACAAAGCCATGTTTTCTTGGCGCCTTGGTGGTTTCTCCTTTTGGTTCCGGCTCGTCCGGGTTAGGAGGAGGTGAAGTGGCGTGATCGTTGTACGCGCAGAGCATTGTGATGGCTGTGGCGCCTGTGTAGAGGTCTGCCCGACCGGTGCCCTCTATCTCGTCGATGGCAAGGCGGCTGTGGAATCGAGTTTGTGCCGGGGGTGCGAGGCGTGCGTCGCCGCCTGCCCCAGGAAGGCCATCGTCATCGCGGACGACCTGAAGCCAGAGACAGAGCCGGTTCGTGTGCCTGCTCTACGTCCGGAGCCTGAAGTGGTGCAAGGGAAGGTCGAGCCCGCATCACCTCCTCTGCGGTCCAGAGTGCCGCCCCTGGTCGGCACGGCACTGGCCTGGGTTGGGCGCGAGATCGTACCCCGTCTGGCCGACTATGTGCTGTATGGCCTGGACCGCCGGAAGGACGGGCAGCGGGCGGTGGGCAGGCGACCGGACAAACGAGGCCTGGCTCGCCGCAGCGAGGCCCAACCACGGCACCGCCGCCATCGCTGGCGAGGAGGAAGCAACCAAGGGTAAAGGTTACCTGCCTGGTTAACAGCTAAGCCCAGGCTCGTTCCACCCTGTGGGGAGAGCACGGCCTGGCGTTTCTCATCGAAGCGCAAGACAGGCGGGTGCCGTTCGATACCGGTGCCAGCGGCACGGTGCTCCTGCACACCACGGGCAGAGGTTCTACACGAGGCGACTTTCAGGGAGAGTTCAATGACACAAAAGGAAGGCGAACGGACCGGGTCTCATTCCCATCGAACCGGCTGGATCGCCGGTGGGCTGCTGGTTGTTGCCATCATTGCCCTGTTGGCCGCCATCGTCAGGCGAGAGACACCGGGCGCGCCAAGCGACGATCTGGCTCCTGGCGAGAGCGAGACGCTCCGCGCCCGCGTGATAGAGGTGGTGGAAGAGGGAACCATCACTCAGGGCGAATTCGAGCAGCCTTACCAACGCCTCAGGCTGCGCCTCACCAGTGGGGCCCTGGCCGGACGGGAGATGGAGATCGAGCACGGTCTGCTGGGCCTGACCAACCAAAGCCGGATCTTCCGCGCCGGCGACCGGGTGCTGGTCGAGCACAGCCGCACCCCAGACGGCGAGGACCTGTTTCTGGTCACCGATTATGTGCGCACCGGGCCGCTGCTATGGCTGACGCTGCTGTTCGTGGCCGCCACGCTGCTATTAAGCGGCTGGCAGGGGGTGCGATCCCTGGCCGGCATGGGGATCAGCCTGGCCGTCATCGCCGGCTTTATTGTGCCCCAGATCCTGGCCGGGCACAATCCGGTGACCATCACCATCCTCGGCTCGGTGGTGATGATGGGCGTCAGCCTGTACCTGGTCTATGGCTGGAGAGGCAAGACCCACGTGGCCGTGGCCGGGCTGTTCCTCAGCCTGATCCTGACCGGCCTGCTGGCAGCCTGGTTCGTGAACTGGACACGCCTTTCCGGGTTTGGGGCCGAGGAGGCAGGGTTTCTACAGGTGGCCGGGGCACGGTTGGACCTCCAGGGTTTGTTGCTGGCCGGCATCCTCATCGGCACACTGGGTGCGTTAGACGATGTGGTCATCAACCAGTCGTCGGCCATCTTTGAGCTGAGCAGGGCCAACCCCAGCCTGGGCTGGCAGGCCCTGTTCCGGCATGGCATGGTCATCGGGCGCGACCACATCGCGGCTATGGTCAACACCCTGCTGCTGGCCTATGCCGGGGTCGCCTTACCGCTCCTGCTCTTGCTGTCCGTCTACACCGAGCCGCTGGGCACCACGCTCAACCGCGAGATCATCGCCGAGGAGATCGTGCGCACCCTTGTGGGCAGCCTGGGGCTGCTGGCCGGGGTACCGCTGACAACTCTGATCGCCGCCCTGGTTGCCCGGCGCACATCGCCCGAGATCGATCGGACGGATGTCCAGGCCAGGTCCAAGAGGGCGATCAACGTCGAGGAAAGGCCAGAGGAATAGATTCCCATATCCGATCAGGAGATTACCCGGCGGCAAGGCTATTGGCGGGATGAGGTAGAAGCGGCTCCAATTGGGTGCAATTAAGCTGCAGCCATCTCTTGTACACACAACAATTTTTGTGGTATAATCTAGTTGTACTTGGACCGGTGTGCCAGAACAGGAGATGCGGTGATTACAGATCAGAAACAGGGAAAGGACTTGAACAGGCTGCTGCTGGACTTGATCTACCGCAGCAGCCTGGCCGCCGATCTCCAGGAAATGCTGTCTGTCTTTCTCCAGGGAGCGAACGAACTGCTGCCCGGCGATGGGGTGGCCGTCATGCGCCTGGAGGGCGATCACCTCGAGATCCTGTCTAGCCTGGGGGAAGCTGCTCCGCTGCCGGGCCTGATCCTGCCGGTCGGCCAGATGGGCGCGGCCCGCGCCGTCCTTGACAGCGGCAAAGTGCTGGTCATCGCCGATGTGCTGGAGGATGCTCGCTGGCAGCCGGTTCCGGGTGAGGGGCACATCCGCGCCTGGCTGGGTGCCCCCCTATGGGTGGAGGAACAAAGGATCGGCCTGGTGGAGTGGACGGCTCAAGAGCCGGGACGGTTCGGCGAGGAAGATCGGATCGTAGCAGGGGAGATGACCCGCCTGCTGGCCCCGATCCTCCATCAGGCCCAGAAACTGGAGGACACCCGCCTGCGCCTGCGCGAGCTGTTGAAGCCGCGTTCAGCGGTGACGCCCCGAAGCATGGACCTCAGTGTCGAGCTGCAACCAATAGTCCGCGAGGCGCTGGACCTGGCCGCTGCCCGACACGCCTTCGTCTTCCTAATGGGGGAGGGAAGCCGCCGGCTGCGCTGTGTGGCTGCTTCCGGCGAGCAACGGGACCGGTTGCACAGCGTCACGTTGCGTGGTGATGGCACCCTTGGCGGCTGGAGTGTGCCCATCTCCCAGCCATCCGACTGGCTCAGCAGCGGCCCATCTGACCGGGAGGTAATGGCCTCTTTGGGGATCGAGACAACCCTCATCCTCCCCATCCGCGTGGGCAAGGAACAGGTAGGGATGTTGGGCGTGGCCGAGCCCCGCCACGGGCGCACCTTTGGTCAGGATGCCATCCGCCTGATGACCCACCTGGCCAGCCAGGCCGCGCTGGTAGTCGAGCAGGTGTATCACGCCCGACCAGAGGCAGACCGCTATGATTACGAGCTGGTGGTCCAGTCCTCGCCGTTGGGCATTGGTGTGCTGACCGTCACCGGCGAGATCCGGGTCTGCAACCCGGCGTTGGGCGCTCTCCTCTCCCGTTCCGACTGGCGACTGGTGGGCCGCAAACTCGCCGACTTTTTGCTGCCCGCCGATGCACGTCGTCTGGAGCACGCCCTGGAGGAAGTGGCCATCAGCGGACAACGGCGGCAAGTGGATGTGCGGACCCGCTCCCTGCAGGGCGAACAGCGCCACCTGCGCCTGTCATTGGCCCTGGCCCACATCTCTGACGACGCCGGCGGCAACCTGGTGGTAGTGATGGAGGACGTCACCCCGCTCAAGATCCTGGAGCAAGAGCGGGTGGAGCACCTGCGCGAGCTGCGGGAAAAACACGCCTTGCTGCAAGAATTGGATCAGGTCAAGTCGCGATTCGTGTCCAACGTCTCTCACGAGCTGCGCACCCCCCTGGCCGTGATCAAGCTCTATGCCACGTTGGCCCGCAAAGGGCGGCCAGAAAAGCAGGCGTACTATTTGCAAACTATTGAGCAGGAAACCCACCGACTGGAGACGATGGTGGAAAATATCCTTGACCTGACCCGCATGGACCGCCATGCCCTGCGTATCCACGCCGAACTGCTATCGGTCGAAGAGCTAATCGCCCAGGTCCTGGAGGTGTACGAAGAAGCGGCCAAAAAACGGGGGATCGAGCTGCGCAATCACGTGGCAGGTGGCCTGCCCCCGCTGTGGGCCGACAAGAACCACGTCATCCAGATGTTGACCAACCTGGTGGACAATGCGCTCAAGTACACACCTCGGGGCGGACAGGTGTGGGTCGCCGCCCGTGAGATAGGCAGCGATCCGCAGCGGATGCTCGAGATCGCCGTCGGCGACACGGGCGTCGGCATCCCAGAGGATGAGCAGGAAAAGGTCTTTGATCGCTTTTTCCGAGGAAGTAACAACACCCCCGGTTCGACGGGCACAGGCCTGGGCCTGGCCATCGTCCAGGAGCTGATGGCGCAACACGGCGGCCGGGTGACACTCAAGAGCAAGGTCGGCGAAGGCAGCACCTTTGCCCTGCAATTTCCGCTATCAGCACCGGTCGGCCAGCCGGAAAACGCAAGCTGAATCGCACACCGACAGGGAGGGATCGGAACAATGACCAGCCTGAAACTGATGATCGTGGACGACCATGCCATCTTCCGCGAAGGACTGCGGGCTTTGCTTGACCTGGAGGAAGATTTTGACGTCATTGCCGAGGCCAGTCGGGGGGACGAAGCGGTGCTGCTGGCCGCCGAAGAAAAGCCGGACGTGATCCTCCTCGACCTCCACCTGCCCGACGGCAGCGGGGCCGATTTCTGCCGCGACCTGCTCAAAGCCAGCCCCAACTCCAAGGTGCTGATCCTGTCGGCTTATGACGACGACGAGGAGATCAGCGCCGCGCTCATTGCCGGCGCGTCGGGCTATGTGCTCAAGACCATCGGCGGGGAGCGGCTGGCCGACAACATCCGCTCGGTGTACGGCGGCGAGGTGCTGCTTGCCCCATCCATTGCCGCCAAGGTGGTGCAGCAGCTAAGCCGCCTCCAGCAGGAAACCAGCCGCCGCGAAGAATCGCTCCACGCCCTGACACCCCGCGAGCGGGAGGTCTTTTACCTGGCCAGCCGGGGGATGAAGAACTCTGAGATCGCCGCCGAGCTCTACCTCAGCGAAAAGACGATCAAGACCCACCTGCGCAACATCTACAACAAGCTGGACCTGACCAGCAAGGCCGACCTGCGCCTGTTCGCGGTCCGCATGGGCCTGACGCCGGACAAGAGGTCACCCTAGGACCTGGCCGGCGAGATTCTTGCTGGCACCCCTCCCAACTTGCCAGAATGCAACGATTGTGCTATACTTTATTGCAACTAGTTGCAGCAACAGCCGGGGGCAATTGGGAGGGAGGAAGGGATGAGCAATCGGACCCTCGCCTCAAGCGGATGTTAAGGTGAATAGCCCTTGGGTATTTTTGACATCTGGTCAGGTTTGATGCTAAAATGAATGTGGTGTTCTGTAGTTTACAAATCAGATCGTAATTCCAGCGGTGGTGCCCAACGGGTCGGAAACCAGGGCTGAAAGGCGAAGCCGGTGAGAGTCCGGCGCTGTCCCGCAACTGTAACCTGGCAGTGTGCTGCCAGGAAGCCAGGCCGCCCGCCACCGTCTGGCGCTTAACCACCTTCGCGAGAAAGGGGGGCGGCGTATGAGCTATTCGTGAACCGTCCCCTTGTGACTTTGTCCAAGGGGATTTCTATTTCAGCAAGTACCTGATTGCCCGACATTCTCGTCGGGCTTTTTTTTGTGCACAAAATCATCAACTTATGAAAGGAGCAGATGCCATGACGATTCGATTCAATCTAAGGCGGCTGGCCTTGGGCCTTTCAGCTCTTGGCCTGGCGATGTTGTTGCTGACCCTCTGCCTGGCAGTATCCACCGATGTCGCACTGGCTCAGGGCGGGGCCAAACCGGCCACAAAAGCGCCGGCTCCAGACGGGGCATACCCCATCTATGACAGCCCGCCCATCTCTCAGGCATTGGCCTACATCGCCACCAAGCAGTTGGACAACGGTGGCATTGAAGGCTGGACGCCCGGCGTCGCCGACGAGTTCACGACCATCAAAACGGTCCTGGCTCTGGCCGCTGCCCGGCGGCCGGTGAGCGCCATGACCTCGGCCACCGGCAACACGCCGCTGGACTTTCTGGCCGGAGTGGCCATTACCTACACCCACGACCTCAGTGGCACCCTGTTGCCTGGCCGGGCGGGGATGTTAGCAGTAGCCGTCGTTGCCGGCGATGGCAACGCTTACGATTTTGGCGGAATGAACATCGTCCACGAACTGACCGGCACCTACCACGCCGCAACCGGCGCCTACAGCACCACCGCTCAGGCCGGGTTCTCCAACGGCGCAGCAGGCACCATCAACCAGTTGTGGGCCATCCTGGGATTGGCTGCGGCTCAGGAGGCGGTACCTGTCGGCGCGACCGACTTTTTGATCGGCCTCCAGGAACCAGACGGCGGTTGGGGCTGGGGATCGGGCGCCGGCGATGTGGATACCACGGCCATGGTGGTCCAGGCCCTTTTGGCCAGCGGCAACCTGGAACCGACCCATCAGAAGGTGCAGGAAGGGTTGGACTTTTTGCGGGCCACCCAGGCAGACTGGGGTGGCTGGGAGGCCTGGGGAATGCCCAGCGCCGACTCGACTGCCGCTGCGATCCAGGCCATTGTCGCCGCCGGCTACGTCCCGGCTACAGAGAGCTGGGCGCACTCGCCCAATCCCCAAACCGGGCTGGCCGGCCTGCAGGCCGCCGACGGCAGCTTTGGCGGCAACGCCCTGGGCACGGCCCACGCCATCGCCGGGTTGGCAGAAGCCCCCCTGCCCATTCCGGGACGGCTGCAACGCGCCCGCCTGGCGCTTACCTGGATGAACGAACAGCAACAAGCCGACGGCTCGTGGCCCGGCTCTCCCGGCCCGGAAGGCGCTACCTGTGACGCCGTATTGGCCTACGCCGCAGCAGGTTATGACCCGAACACGGTCACGGCCGCGGGCAGCCCCACATCGGCCATCGAACTCCTGGCCGGCCGGGCGGCTACCTACGCCAACGGCGGCCCCGACCAGGCAGGCAAGCTGGCGGTGACAGTTGTAGCCGCCGGCCAGGACCCCCATGACTTTGGCGGTGTGGACCTTGTCCACATCCTCACCGCCACTCACTACAGCCCAACCCTGGGGGCCTTTGGCGTGCCGACCAATACCTGGCACCAGGCTTTTGCCATCCTGGGCCTGGCTGCTGCCGGTGAGACAGTGCCGGTATCGGCCACCCAGACCCTTCTCAGCCTCCAGCAACCGGACGGCGGCTGGAAGTATGACCTGTCGGACTCTCCCTGGAACACCACCACGCCCGACAGCACAGGCCTGGCCATGCAAGCCCTCATCGCCGCCGGCGTCCCCGTCAACGATGCCAGCATTGTGAACGCGCTTGGCTTTATGCGAGCTCAGCAGGATGGTCAGGGCGGCTGGGGCAACGCCAACTCGACCGCCTATGCCATGCAGGGCCTGCTGGCCGTCGGTGAAGACCTGATCGCTGGCTGGTCTGTCGGGGGGCACAGCCCCTACAATGCCCTGGCAGCTTATCAAAAGCCTGACGGCCCCTTTGTGTGGACCTGGGACTGGGCCGAGGACAACGGCCTGGCCACCTGGCAAGCAGTGCCGGCGCTGTTG
>FWPV01004615.1_pt1 | contig 28841 bp, 24 predicted proteins | sample 2228371 | NCBI WGS metagenome assembly FWPV01 (sample SAMEA103939776, study PRJEB20133) | metagenome | reverse complement strand
TCACGCCGGGGGCCATTCACGAAACGATGAACTCGGCCTGGGGGCTGGGCCTGCATAACCTGTACTACGTGGTGGACTGGAACGACTTCGGCATTGACGACCACCGCATCAGCGAGGTCGTGTACGGAACGCCGGATGATTGGTTCGGCTCGCATGGGTGGCGCACGTTTGGCGCGCTGAACGGCGAGGACTGGGAAGAGATCACCCACGCCATGCTCCAGATGTTCTACGGGCCCAACCCCGAGGGCGTTCCCTCCTGCACGTGGATCAAGACGCGCAAAGGCCGCGGCTATGGCAAGTACGACAACGTATCCCACGGCGCGCCCCATTCGCCCATGGACTGCGACGCCTTCTGGGCGTGCAAGGAGCCGTTCTGCGAGAAGTACGGCGTGGAACTGGAAGGCTTCGGCCAGCCTGCGCCGCCGACCTACGAGGAACAGCGCGCGCAGACGGCCACCAACATGCAGCGCGTCCTGTCGGTCCTCCACCGCGATCAGGAACTCATTGACTACATCGCCGACACCCTGGTGGCATTGGGCGATTCGGTGCCGGAGATGGTGCCCAACTTCCGCCTGTTCCGCAAGACCAAGGCCAACCCGTGGAAGGACGAGCGGCTCTACGACTACGAGAACTACCCGCCGCAGTTGTACGTGGCGCCCGGCACCAAGATCCCCAACCGCGCCGCTTTGGGCGCTTGGGGCGCTTGGGTCAACGCATTCGGCTACGAACACTACGGCCGGCCGCTGTTCATCGCCATGTCAGCGGACCTGGCCGAGTCCACCAACATCGCCGGGTTTGCCAAGAAGTGGGGAGACTTCCCGGGCTGGGGCTGGTACAACCGCAAGACCAACCCCGAGGGCGCGCTCCTGCCGCAGGAGATCACCGAGTTCGCCAACGCCGGCATCAGCGTGGGCATGGTTACCGTCAACTTCGCCGACGACCCGTGGAACGAGTGGGACGGGTTCTGCGCCGCCTCGTCCACCTACGGCTCTTTCGCGTACCTGAAGTACGGCCCCATGCGCCTGTTCAGCCAACTGGCGCAGGACTGCCCGTTGAAATTGGGCAAGGTGCTGTGGGTGGCCGGGCATTCGGGTCCTGAAACCGCCGAAGACTCGCGTACCCACTTCGGCATCTTCGCCCCCGGAGTCGGCCAACTGTTCCCCAAGGGGCAGATCATCAACCTGCACCCCTGGGAGTACAACGAGGTGCCGGTGGTGCTGGGGGCGGCGCTCAAGCAGGATGCGCCCATCATCATGCTGCACCTGACCCGCCCGCCCATCACGATCCCCGACCGCGCCGCGCTGGGCATAGAATCCCACTTCGCCGCGGCTAGGGGGGCCTACCTCATCCGCCCGTACAAAGAGGGCCAGAAAAAGATGGGGACCGTCATCGTTGAGGGAACCAGCAGCACCCTCAACATCGTCAATATTCTGCCGGAATTGGACAAGGCCGGCCTCAACGTGAAGATCGTCGCCGCGATCAGCCCGGAACTGTTCGCCTTGCAGCCCAAGTGGTACCGCGACCGCATTCTGCCCGAGGAAGACTGGTGGGACTCCATGGTCATCACCACCTCCGCCCTTCGCCTCGCCAGCGACTGGATCACCAACCGCGTCTCGGAAGAGTACTCTATGGCCGCGGACTGGGATAACCGCTGGCGCACGGGTGGCAGTGTGGAAGAGGTAGTGGACGAGGCGCACCTGTCGCCGCCGTGGCTGCTCCAGGGGATAGAGCGGTTCGCCCGCGAGCGGGAGCAGCGGCTGGCGCGGATCCGTGCGATCGTGGAGGCCGCCGGGTAACCCTGGCAGCCTTACGGGAGACTTCTCTCTGCAGAGCGCCGCGTGCCCACACGTGGCGCTCTGTACTTGTGCAGAGACGCGCCCTCTGCTAAAATGCGCCACCAAAACGAGGCAGAAACAAGAAGACATGAAGAGACTGTGGACGCCCTGGAGAATGAAATATCTGGAGAGCAAGCGGCCAGAAGGCTGTGTGTTCTGCCAGAAAATCGCCGACAGCGATGACGCGAAAAACCATATTTTGTACCGCGGGAAGCATGCCTGCGTGATGCTCAACCTGTACCCCTACAACTCGGGGCATGTGATGATCATCCCCTACGTCCATGCGGGGCGGCTCGCGGACTTGAGCATGGAGGTCCAGACCGAGATGCTGGTCCTGCTGAACAAGTCCCTGGACGTGCTCCAGCGGGCCTTGTCGCCCGAGGGGTTCAACGTCGGCATCAATCTCGGTCGGGCCGCCGGCGCGGGCATTGACGAGCACGTCCATGTCCACGCGGTCCCGCGCTGGACAGGCGACACCAATTTCATGGCCATCTTCGCGGAGACCCGCGTCGTCCCCGAGTGGCTGGATGACACCTACCGCAAACTGAAACCTATTTTTGACGAGGTCATGCACTAGCCACGAGGCACGGCTTCATCCCGAAGCCTAACCCCGAGGCCCAACTCGGCAGCGCGTGAGGTTGTGGGGTTGACATGAAACGCTTGCGAGAACGCTTGCGGCGGCGGATAGCCCACCTTCGGATAACCTGGAGAAGGTGGGCCTATCAGTTTAGGATGCGGCGAGCACGGTGGCTTCGCCGCGTTCAATATCTGCGTTCGCGCCTGCCCTGGCGACAGAAGCGCGAGACCGTCCACGAGGAGAACATCTGGAACCTGTACCTGGACGTCGCCTGGTGGGGAATCGCCAACGGCGTCTGGATCACCTACCTGAGCGTGTTCGCCGTGCGGTTGGGCGCGTCCACCGAATGGCTGGGGGTGCTGGCGGCCCTGCCCGCCCTGGTCAACATGGTCTGGGCGATTCCGTCTGCCCGCATCGTGGAGGGTGCGCCGCGGCGATTGCCTGTGGTGCTGCGGGTGGGATTCCTACAACGCCTCGCATGGCTGGCGGTGGCGCTGGTACCGTTCCTGTTGGACGGGAAGGCGAGCGTATATGCCGTCGTCTTCATCGCGGGGCTGAGCACAATCCCTGCGGCCACATCGGCCGTCGCGTTCACCAGCATGATGGCCGACCTCATCCCGCCGCAGGATCGCGCCCGCGTCGTCAGCATCCGCAACGTCCTGCTGTCTGCCACAACAACGGTAACCGTCCTCGCGTGCGGCCCCATTTTGGATGCGCTGCCGTTTCCTCTGTCGTACCAGGTGGTCTTCGGCGTCTCGTTCGTTGCGGCGATGATGAGCCTGCGCCACGTGGCGCGGCTTCGCGTGCCCGAAGAAGTTACGGTGGTCCACCGCGAACGTCCCAAGTCGTGGATAACCATCAACGTGCGCAACGCCGTGCGCGAGGTCATGGCGGCCCAGCCCTTTGTCAAGTACGCGGCGAGTTCGTTCCTCTTCCATTGGGGCATCTACTTTCCAAGCGCCCTTTTCTCCATCTACCGAGTCCGCCATCTCGGAGCCACCGACACATGGATCGGCCTGCTAACGATGGTGGACTCGGTCATAACGATCCTGTCCTACATGGTGTGGGGGCGGCTGGCGACGCGCTGGGGGAATCGCAGGGTGCTCATCATCGGGGCCTTCGGCATGATCCCCTTCCCTGTGCTCACGGGCCTGGCCACATCCCTGCCCATGCTGCTGATTCCCGCCGCCATTGCCGGCATTTTCACGCCGGCGTTCAATTTGGCCGCGTTCAATGAGTTGCTGGCGGTATCACCGGAGACGCACCGCCCGCGCTTCATCGCCGTCTACACGTCGGTCGTCACCTCCGCCGCCTTCGCCGCGCCGCTGGCGGGGTCCTACTTTGCCACCGCCACCGACATCCGCCTGGCGCTGGTTATAGGCGGGGCATTTCGCTTCCTCGGCGGCCTGGCATTTCTTCTGATGCTTGGCGCCGGGGTGGGCAAGAGGGCAACTGCCCGCGGCTGATGCGCCTAATGCGAGCGTGCGGGGGCACGGGAAGCCGTCGCCTTGCCCCGGACGCTGCGCGGTAATGCCCGGCCTACGGATCCCGCAAAAAAGCCAATTGGCTGGTCTGTGCGAACTTTATGTCAAATAGCACTTGACGAAATTGGCAAAGAGCGCTATAATATTATGTAGTGTTTGTGCCGCGGAAAGCGTTGGTTAGGCCCTTCGTAGTTCGGCTCTAGATGCAAGGAGGGATCATGAAACGCACTAGGGTTCTCCTCGTGGCTCTGCTCGTTGCCGTCATGCTCCTACTGGCCCTGGGCCCCACAACCGCAAGCGCTGCTGGCCCCTGGTATCCTTGTGGGGGATACCATGTCGTCTGTCCGGGCGAAACGCTGACCCGCATCGCGTGGCGCTACGGTACAACCGTAGAAGCCATCGCCGCGGCCAACGGGATATGGAACCCCAACTGCATCTATGCAGGGCAGGTGCTCCGCATCCCGTGCCCCGGCTGGTGGCCCCCGCCGCGCCCGTGCAGGCCCACCTGCCATGTGGTTCGCTGGGGCGAAACGCTGTACGGCATCGCGCGAATGTACGGGACCTCGGTCTGGGCGATTGCCAGGGCCAACCACATCTGCAACATCAACTACATCCGCGCGGGACAGTGCCTCGTTATCCCGTAGGCCACAGGTGGCTATAGGAACGCAAACGGGGGAGTCCACCGGACTCCCCGTTATCCCCTTTGCCGTAGATTCTGGCTATTCCAGCGCTGCCGGCCTGGATAGCAGGGCCGTGAGCAGTTTGACAGAGTTGTGGACGTCGTCCTCGTCCACCATCTCGGACACCGAGTGCGCGTAGCGGGTCGGGATGGAGAGCACGCCTGCGGGAACGCCTTCTTTCGTGGTCTGCATCGCCATCGCGTCCGTGGAGCCGAACTCCAACACCTCTAGTTGATAGCGAATGCCCACTTCTTCCGCCGTCTGGATCATCCAGTCTTTTAGCCCCTGGTGCACGATCATGCCGCGATCCATGACCTTGATGGCCGGGCCTTTGCCGATTCCCACCGCCATGGGGTGGCTTTCGGGTGTGTCGCCCGTCGTCGTGATGTCCACCGCGATGGCGTAGTCAGGCTCCACGCCGAACGCCGCCACCGTCGCGCCGCGCACGCCGACCTCCTCCTGGGCGGTGAACACGAAATACGTATCATACGCGGGCGTGGGCATGGTGCGCAAGGTTTCAATCAGCACCGCGCACCCGATGCGGTCGTCAAACGCCTTGGCGATCCAGCGGCCATGCTGGGCCACGAAAGGCTGCCAGAAGGTCGCGGCATCGCCCACCTTCACAGGGCAGGAGTCCTTGTCTTTGGCCCCCACGTCAATGTACATCTTGTCCAGGTCGGGGGTCTTGGTGCGGTCCTCCAGTTTCTCCAGCCCAATGGCGCCGACTAGGCCGTTGCCGAAGACCACGCGCGAGCCCGGAAGCCCCAAGGGCCTCACGCCGCCGATGCGGGTAAACCGCGCGAACCCGTCCTTGTCTATGTGCGTTACCATGACGCCGATTTCGTCCATGTGGGCCGCCACCAGCGCCCGATGGCTTCGGTCTTTCCCCTTCTTGAGCACGAACAGGTTGCCTATGCCATCGGTGCGCACCTCATCTGCAAAACCCTGCACCTCGGCAGTGATGATGGCTCGCACCTGCCCCTCAAACCCCGAAGGGCCGTAGGCTTCCGTCAGTTTCTTTACCAGTTCCTTCACAGATTTGCCTCCTTAAGGCCGCCTTTCGCAAAGCGCGCCGCAGACTTACGATTCGGGCCGAATGGTGTCCAGAGTCAGGGTGCGCAATGTCTCGCGCACCAGGGTTATCGTATGCTCAAAATCCTTGAGATACAGCAGCGCCACCGGCGAATGGATGTACCGACATGGGACGGCGATGGTCAGCGAGGGGATGCCCTCGCGGGTCAGGTGAATCGCGCCCGCGTCGGTCCCGCCGATGCCCGGCTGTTTGAACTGATAGGGGATGCCGTGCTTCTCGGCCACCGCGATGGCGTGGCGCAGCATTCCGGCATGGGCGATGAACGTGCGGTCCATAACCGTGAGCACGGGGCCGCCGCCCAAGCGGCTGGTTGGACTGACGTCTTTCTTCTTGGGCAGGTCGTCGGCGATGGTGCCCTCTAGGGCGATGGCGCAGTCGGGCTCCACGCTGTAGGCGGCCACGCGCGCGCCGCGCAGCCCCACTTCCTCCTGCACCGTGAAAACGGCATGGAGGTCAAACGGATAGTCGTGCTTCAGCAGTTCCACCAGCACGGCGCACCCTGCGCGGTCGTCAAACGCCTTGCCCTTGGCGTAGGGCCCCAATTCCTCGTAGGCCGTGTCAAACGTAGCGTAATCGCCCACGCGGGTCAGCGCCTCGGCTGCAGCCTGCGTGGTAACGCCGATGTCAATAGCCATCTGCTCGTACTTGGGGACTTGGTTCAACTCCTCGGCCTTGAGTTTGTGGATTGGCTTGACGCCGATGACGCCCGGCACCTTGTTGTCGCCGATGAGCACCTTCTTCGCCAGGAGCAGACGCGGGTCAATGCCCCCCGACGCCTGGAATCGGAGTAGGCCGTTCTTGGTGATCTCCGTGATCATCAGACCGACCTCGTCCATGTGGGCCGCCAGCATGACCCGACGGGGCACGGGCGAGTCGGCGGATGTGCGCGCCTTCCGCACGACGATGAGATTCCCCAGCGCGTCCACGCGGTGCTCATCTACGTACTCGCGGACGTGCCGGAACAGGATAGAGCGGATTTCATCCTCGCGTCCCGAAACGCCACGCGCTTCTGACAGTTCTTTGAGCAGTGCCACGTTCTCCTCCACTCTGCCCACCCGCTACGCTTCCACGTCCAGGCGCGGCGTCAGTTTGTCCATCGTAGAGGCGTCAAGGCCGGCGATGAACGCCGCCAAGAGCCGACCCGCGCGCTCAATGTCGGTTACGCAGACGGTCTCCACCGGCGTGTGCATGTAGCGCAGGGGCACGCCGATGACGCCGGTCGGGATGCCCTCACGGGACACCTGCATCGCCCAGGCGTCGGTGCCCGAGCCTCGGGGCATTGGTTCTATCTGGTACGGGATCTCCAACTTCTTGGCGGCCTCCACCAGCATCTCGTAAATCTTCGGGTGGACGTTGGGCCCGTACCCGATGACAGGGCCGCCGCCCATTTGGAAGTTCTCGCCGTCGGCGGAGTCGCCCATGGAGCCGAAGGTAACGTCAATGGCAATGGCGATGTCGGGCCGAATGCCGTAGGTGGTGGTGATCGCGCCGAGGAACGTAACTTCCTCCTGGCATGTGGCCACGCCGTAGACATCCCAGTTGTGCTTCCAGCGGTCGGCCAGGTTGGAGAGGCACTCGCCTACCACCACCACGCCCACGCGGTCGTCAAAGGATTTGCCCGCAACCCAGTCCTTTTGGAGCGGGATGAACGGCCGGCGGAAGGTAACCAGGTCGCCGACCCGCACCCATTGGCCCACCTCGTCCGGCGGGAGCGCCACATCCACCAGCAGTTCGTGGAGCGGGATGACTTTGTCGCGATCCTCTGCCGCCAGCACGTGGGGCGGGCGTGCGCCGATGATGCCGGGCAGTTCCCTCCGGCCGTGCACGATGACTTCCTGGCCCGGGAGAATGCGGGGATCGAGGCCGCCCACCTCGGCCACATGGAGAAAGCCGTCTTCAATCTTGCTCACCATGAGCGCGACCTCGTCCATGTGTCCGGCCAGCATGATGCGGCGGCGCGGCTCTTCGCCCTCGCCGCGGCGGAGCGCGACGACGCTCCCCATCTTGTGCATCTGGACATCATGGGCGTAGCGCCGAAACTCCTCGGCTACCAGTTCGCGAATGGCGCGCTCGTACCCGGAAGGCCCAGCGGCCTCCGATAGACGTTGAAGAAACTGTTTGCAATCCACGATTCCTGTCCTCTACCTTCTGCGGCATGGATTGCCGCGCGGGGTTGCGCTGGCACGCCAGGCCATTATACGCCGAACTGCACCGTTGTCAAAACAAATTTGCACGTGTCCACAGAGGCTGTCTCAACTCTCACGACGACAGGCATGGGCACGCTTTGCAGGAAACGCCCGCGCGCCCAAAGGCTCAACGCGCCCAGCAAGTACAACAGTAGAATGAACCCCACCAGAATCCACCACACGGTACGTTTGAATCGCTCGCGATCGTCCATACTGTCCGTTGCCGCTGCGTCAGAGAGTGGAAGGCGTTACCTCGGGTGGCGCGGTTGGAGCCGGCGTAAGCCCCGCCGTCGGCGTTTCCGTCGGCGACTCCGTCGGCGTCTCCGCAGGCGTTGGCACGGGGCTGAATGTTGGCGTGGGCGTGGGCGTCGGCGTCGGAGACAGGGTGAGCGTCGGGGTCGGGGTGGCCGACGGCTGGGGCGTGAACGTGGCCTGCGCGGTCGGGCTGGCCGACGGCGATGTCGTGGGCGTGAGCACGGTGGCGGTCGGCGACGCGGTTGCGGTTGGCGATGCCTGTGCCATAGCGGTGGCCGTGGCCGTCGGGCGGGTCTGCACCGGCGTGGTAAACTGGAGCGCGAGGAAGCCCAGGCAGTAGCATGGCAGGGTCAGCAGAATCAGCGCGACGAGAAACAGGTACACGCTCTTTTGCTGTTCCGAAAGGCCTGACCACCATTCCCGAATGCTCACGGCGCTTTTCGCTCCATCCCAGAGATATGTAGCGCGGCATGTGCCTTGGCAGCGGACATGCCGCCGCCGTATTTATACCACCGATTGGCCGGCAGGTCAATGTGGCGCGTGGAGCCAGCAAATAGCACCCCTCGATGTTGGGCCGAAACCGAGCAGCAATTCTCGATATGGAAGAGGGGAGGGGAGGGAATGATAGGGGGTTAGGCGAGGTCAAGGGGCCTAGCGTTGCCTTGGCAATTCTCCACAAAGCCGTATTGAGAATCGCCCGAAACCGAAGCCCCGATTTGGGCAGATAAACCCATCGTGCTATAATGCACAGTTGGTACGTCCCACGCCGTCCCTGTTGCGTTGCGCAACGAGGGGGTAGCGCACAGCCCAATGGAAGGACAATCAGGCAGCCGAGGGACACCCCGGCTGCTTTTATGCGACTGCAATAAGAGGAGTTTGAGGAGGCTTTCACGATGACGAAGAAGTGGGTGTATCTGTTCCATGAAGGCAATGCCAGCATGAAGAATCTGCTGGGCGGCAAGGGCGCAGGCCTGTCCGAGATGATCAACGCAGGGCTGCCCGTCCCACCTGGGTTCACCATCACCACCGAGGCCTGCAATGCCTACTACGCATCGGGCAAGAAGTTCCCCGAAGGCATGTGGGAACAAGTCCTCGCCGCGATGAAGGAAGTGGAGAAGGCGACCGGCAAGAAGTTCGGCGACCCCAAGAACCCGCTGCTGGTTTCCGTTCGCTCCGGCGCGCGCGTGTCCATGCCCGGAATGATGGATACCGTCCTGAACCTGGGCCTGAACCCCGACACGGTGCAGGGGCTCATTGCCCTGACCCGCAACGAGCGGTTCGCCTACGATGCCTACCGCCGTTTCATCCAGATGTTCGGGCGCATCGTCATGGGGATTGACGGCCGCAAGTTTGAGGAAAAACTGGAAGAAATCAAGCACAAGTACGGCGCACAACTGGACACCGACCTGGATGCCGAGGCGATGAAAGAGGTCGTGGCCGAGTTCAAGAAACTGTACAAGCAGGAGATCGGCGAGGAGTTCCCCACCGACCCGTACAAGCAGTTGGAACTGGCCATCGGCGCGGTGTTCGGCTCGTGGATGGGCAAGCGCGCGGTGGATTACCGCAACTTCTACAAATTGCCTCACGATTGGGGCACGGCGGTCAACGTCGTAACCATGGTGTTCGGCAACATGGGCGAGGATTCGGGCACGGGCGTCGCCTTCACCCGCAACCCCGCCACCGGCGAGAAGGTGCTCTACGGCGAGTATCTCCAGAACGCCCAGGGTGAGGATGTGGTGGCCGGCATCCGCACGCCGAAGAAGATTGCCCAACTGGCCCAGGACATGCCGGAGGTTTACAAGCAGTTTGCCGAGGTCGCGGAGAAACTGGAAAAGCACTACCGCGAGATGCAGGACATGGAGTTCACGGTGGAGCGTGGCAAACTGTGGATGCTCCAGACCCGCGCGGGCAAGCGCACGGCGGCGGCCGCGGTCAAGATCGCCGTGGACATGGTGCGCGAGGGCCTCATCACGAAGGAAGAAGCCCTCATGCGCGTAGAGCCGTCGCAGGTCAACCAGTTGCTCCTGCCTCGCTTTGACGTGAAGGCCAAGGAGGAAGCCGAGAAGGCTGGCAGGCTCCTGGCGAAGGGCCTCAACGCATCGCCGGGCGCGGCCTACGGGTTCGCTGCCTTTGACGCCGATACCGCCGAGGAGTGGGGCAAGCAGGGCAAGCGCGTCATCCTGGTGCGGCCCGAAACATCGCCCGATGATGTGCATGGGATGCTGGCGTCCAGGGGCATCCTCACCCAGCGCGGCGGCGCAACAAGCCATGCGGCGGTGGTCGCTCGCGGACTGGGGCTGCCCTGCGTGGCCGGCTGCGAGGCCATCCGAGTGGACGAGGACAAGAAGCAGTTTGTCGTCAACGGCAAGGTCATCAAAGAGGGCGATGTCATCTCCATTGACGGCGGCACGGGTGAGGTCTTTGAGGGCCAGGTGCAAACCATAGACGCCAATTTCGCCGACGAGAAGGACCTGGCCACACTGCTGGAGTGGGCCGATGAGGTGCGGCGGCTGGGCGTGTGGGCCAATGCCGACTACCCGCGCGACGCCCGACGCGCCCGCGAGTTCGGCGCTACGGGCATCGGCCTGTGCCGCACCGAGCACATGTTCTTTGAGGCCGACCGCCTGCCCATCGTCCAGAAGATGATCCTGGCCGAATCCGAGGAGGAGCGGCAGAAGTACCTGGACCAACTCCTGCCTGTCCAGCGCGGCGACTTTGAGGGCATCTTCCAGGCGATGGACGGCTATCCGGTCATCATCCGACTGATTGACCCGCCGCTCCATGAATTCTTGCCCAGTTATGAAGGGCTCCTGCGCGACGTAACGCGGCTTCAGATGGCTCAGCACAAGCCCGAACTCCTGGAACTGGAGAAGGCCAGCCGCGAGGATGAGGAACTGCTGGAAGAGGTGAAGAAGGCGGGCAAGGGCGACCTGGCGAAGGGGATCCAAGCCGTTCTGCCCGAGAAGGTCAAGATGCTCCACGCCGTGGAGAAAATGCGCGAGATGAACCCCATGCTGGGCCTGCGCGGCATCCGCCTGGGCATCACGTTCCCGGGCATCACCAAGATGCAGGTGCGCGCCATCTTTGAGGCGGCCTGCAACATGGCGAAGCAGGGCGTGGTGGTCAAGCCCGAGGTCATGATCCCCCTCACCGGCCACTACAATGAGTTGAAGGTGGTGCGGGAGATGCTGGAACCCATCGCCAAGCAGGTGATGGAGGAAAAGGGCATCCGCGTGGACTACAAGTTCGGCACGATGATTGAGATCCCGCGCGCGGCCCTCACCGCGGGCGAAATCGCCCAGTACGCGGAGTTCTTCTCCTTCGGGACGAACGACCTCACGCAGACCACCTTCGGCTACTCGCGCGAAGACGCCGAGGGCAAGTTCCTGCTCAAGTATGTGGAGGACAAGATTTTGCCCGAGAACCCGTTCCAGGTGCTGGATCGCCCCGGCGTCGGCAGGCTGATCAACATCGCCGTTACCGAGGGTCGCCAGACGCGGCCCGACCTGGAAGTGGGCATCTGCGGCGAGCACGGCGGCGACCCGTCGTCCATTGAGTTCTGCCACGGCGCGGGACTGAACTATGTCTCCTGCTCGCCATTCCGCGTGCCGGTGGCTCGGCTCGCGGCGGCGCAGGCGGCCCTGAAAGAGAAGATGAGCGTGGAGCGCGACCGGTAGCGCGTTCGCCACACCGCAAAAGACAAAGTTCTCATCGGCAGGGGGCCCTCGCTCCCTGCCGATTTCTAATCTAGGAGGGGACCATGTTCAGCGAGGCGATCGTCTCGGCGATTGAACCCGTCGGGCGGCTGTTCCTGGCGGTGCTGCTGGCCGCAGCCATCGGCTGGGAACGGGAGAAGCGGGGCCGGCCCGCCGGCTTCCGCACCTATATCATGGTGGGGTTAGGGGCCGCCATGTTCACGCTGGTGTCCATGTACGCATTCCCAGGGAGCGACCCGGCCCGCGTGGCGGCGCAGGTGGTAACCGGCGTCGGTTTCCTTGGCGCCGGTACGATTTTCCAGCGACAGACCGACGTGCACGGTCTCACCACGGCCGCCGGGCTGTGGGCCGTCGCCGCGATTGCAATGGCTTCCGCCGCAGGCTTGTACCTCGTCGCCGTCGTGGGAGCGGCGCTGGCGGTCATTATCCTTTCCGTTCTGCGGCGGGTGGAGAAGCGGCTGGCCGAGTAAACCGGCGGCCCGCATCCCCCGGGCGGCGAGCCGCTACACGAGGTTCACGACCAGCGCCACCAATCCCACCGCCCAGCAGTACACGGCAAAGGGCCAAAGACCCCGCCTGCGCACAAGGCCGAGGAGGAAATTGCCGCAGCCGCGAAGCCCAGGGCCAACGGCAAGAGTGCGGTCGTCCCAGGCTCGCGGATGGCGTTCACCACCTGTGTTAGGCCCGCGCCCAAGATGATGGGCACGGACAGGAGAAAGGAGAACCGCGCCGCCGCCTCGCGGGTCAAGGAGCGGGACATGCCCGCCGCGATGGTCAACCCGCTCCGCGATAGGCCGGGGCAAATGGCCGCCGCCTGTGCAAATCCGATTACGATGGCGTCCGGAAGGCGAACGACGGATCGTTTTCCCAGGTGCGGGTATGCGACCTCGCAGGCCGCCAGGACGGCACCCGTAACGATCAGGAAGGCGCTCACGGCCACCGGCGCGGAGAACAGGCTCGCGAAGTAGTCTTCCAACAGGAAGCCGATGACCGCCGCGGGAATCGTCCCCACGATGATGAGCCACGCCATCCACGCTTCCAGCGAGTCAACTTTCCTGCGCCGCACGCTGTCTACCCAGGCCCTGACCATGCCCACAAGATCGCCCCAGAAGTAAGCAACGACGGCCAGGAGTGTGCCCCAGTGAAGGATGGTGTCAAAGAGCAGCCCGGGCTCGCTCCACCCCAGCGCCCACGGAACCAGCACCAGATGTCCGGAACTGCTCACGGGTAGAAACTCTGTTAGGCCCTGTACCAGGCCCAAGATGACCGCTTGCAGCGAATCCATGAAGTCGCTCCTTCAAACGAGATGTTGGCACATGGACTGGGATGCCGAAGACAGGATTCCTACTTTTGCGCCCGCGGCGACCGAGCGGCCCTGCGGCTCTCCCGCGCCGCGCGATTCTGGGCGCGCACCTGCTCGTCGGTAATCCGATATTCGGCCAGGAAGTCGTCTTTGAACGCGGCAAACCTATCCTCGGCGATGGCTTTGCGGATGTCGCGCATGAGTTGCAGCAAGAAGTGCACGTTGTGAATGGTGGCGAGATGGAGCCCCAGAATTTCGTCGCTCATCACAAGATGCCGCATGTACGAGCGCGAAAAGTGCTGGCACGTGTAGCATGCGCAGCCCTCTTCAATGGGCCTGGGGTCGCGGGTGTACTGCGCGTTGCGCAGGTTGAGGCGGCCCGTGCGGGTGAAGACGGCTCCGTTTCGCGCCAACCGCGTTGGGAGCACGCAGTCAAACATGTCCACGCCGCGCGCCACGCTTTCCAGGATGTCCTCCGGCGCGCCGACGCCCATCAGGTAGCGCGGCTTGTGTCGGGGCAAGTGCGGCTCCAGCAGTTCCAACGTTCGGTACATGTCCTGCTTGCTTTCGCCCACGCTCAACCCGCCGATGGCGATGCCCGGGAAATCCAGCCCCGCGATGAACGCCGCGCTCGCGCGCCGCAGATCGGGGAAGATGCCGCCCTGCACGATGCCGAACAGCGCCTGGTCAGGGCGGGTGTGGGCCGTCTTGCACCGCTCGGCCCAGCGGTGGGTGCGCTCCATGGCCGCTTTGCTGTACTCGTAGTCGGTGGGCGTGGCGCACTCGTCAAAGCACATGATGATGTCCGCGCCCAATTGCTCCTGGATGCGCATGACCTTCTCGGGCGTGAAGACATGTTCGGAGCCGTCCACGTGCGACCGGAACACCACGCCATCCTCGGTAACCTTGCGCAGGCCGGTCATGCTGAACACCTGGAACCCGCCGCTATCGGTGAGGATGGGGCCGCGCCAGGCCATGAACCGATGCAGCCCGCCCATCTCCGCCACGATGTCAGGGCCGGGCCGCAGGTAGAGGTGGTACGTGTTCGCCAGGATCAGCGTCGCGCCCAGGCGCTCCAGGTCGCGGGGGGCCAGCGTCTTGACCGTCGCCTGCGTGCCAACGGGCGCGAAGACCGGCGTGGGAATATCGCCGTGAGGCGTATGAAGCATGCCCAGTCGGGCGGCTGTCTGTTTGTCTTCGTATTGGAGAGCGAAGGAGAACGTCATCGCAAGCCTTTGGCTGTCGGCCTTTAGCCCGCCCGCCGACTGTGGGTCGCAAGCAAAGGGCCAGCGGCTAACGGCCGTTTTGCGGAATTATATCACAACGCCCCAACGGGGCGAAATGGTCGCGGGGCCGGTTCAGCAATTCTCAATATAGAGATTGAACAGGGGTGGCAATCGCTGTTGGAGCGGCGTGCGGCGCATTTCATCGCTTGGAAAGGTGTGGGAGGGGTTGGGCGAGGTCCAGGGGTCTACCTCTGTCTCGGCAATCCTTAACAGACCCGTAGGGAGAATGGCTGCTCTGCCCGGGGCAAGTTTGATTTTTGCACCGACTTCGTATAAGATGTGGACACTGTCCGACCCATTCGGATGGTGCGATTCTACGGTCTTTATGCGAAGGAGGCTCCTGAACATGCAGGTACTGCTGCTCAAGGATGTTCCCAACCTCGGCAAGGCGGGCACGGTCAAGAACGTGGCCGACGGCTACGCGCGAAACTACCTCTTCCCCAAGAAGTTGGCTGTGCCGGCGACACCGGAGGCCATGAAGCAGGCCGAGGCCATTCGGCAGGCCGCGATGCGTAAGCAACAGCGAATAGAGGAGGCGGCCGAGACCTTGGCCAAGGAGTTGGAGGCGGTTACGCTGACTTTCAAGGCCAAAGCGGGCGAATCGGGCAAACTCTACGGCTCTGTAACGGCGGCCCACATTGCCGAGGCCCTCTCGGCCAAGATGGGCATGGAGTTTGACAAGCGCAAGATTGACCTGGAGGACTCGCTCAAGGAACTGGGCACTCACCAGGTGCGCATCAAACTTGCGCCCACCGTAACGGCTTCTGTTCGGGTTGTCATAGAACCTGAGGAATGAGCCATCGGCGCGCCCCATGGATCGCCTGACCATTTTCTGGATCCTTATGGCCGCCAGCATTGCCCTGTTTCTATGGGGCGTGGCGGCCAACGTCGCTATCTACCGCCGCGGGCGGGGGCGTTCGTCCTCCGATGGCCTGTCCACCGCCCCGCGCAGTTCTCGCGTTCTCGGGGCGCTGTTGACCGACGGGCTATTCCATCGCGCCCTGTTCCGCGAGAGCAAACCGCGCTGGGCGGCGCACACGCTCTTCGCCATCGGCTTTCTGCTCCTGTTCGCGCTGAGCACGTTCACGGGGTTCTTTGAGGAAATCCTGCGCCAGGGCTTGGGGATAGAGACGCCTTTTGTCCTCGCCGTCGTGGACAAGGACACGCCCATCATGGCCCTGCTCAACGAGATTCTCGGCCTGCCGTTGCTCGCGGGCTGGCTTGCCCTCGTGGTGCGCCGCTACATCCTGCGCCCGGCGCAGTTGCGCACCGAGGCCGACGACACATGGGTGTTGGCTCTGCTCGGCATCGGCCTGCTGACCGGCTACCCCACCGAGGCGCTGCGCTTCCTGGCAGAGGGCACTGCCCCCGCCGTTGGGCGCATCTCGTTCATCGGCTATCCACTGGCCCAGGCCCTGCGCCCGCTCGCGCTCCCGTGGGCCCAGTGGCACTTCACCCTGTTCTTCGTCCACGTCCTGCCGTTCATGGTGCTCTTGGTGTACATGCCGTACAGCAAGTTTTTCCACGCGGCGATAGGGCCGATTGTGGCGACCGTGAACGCGCTTCGGCAGGAGGCGGCCCGATGAGCAGCCTGGATTTGTCCCGCTTCAGCGCGTGGCAGTTGATTCAGACGGACGCCTGCACCCGATGCGGCGAGTGCGTAAAGTGGTGCCCCACCTTCGCCGAGGCCCAGCGCGACGAGATCACCCCGCTGTCCAAGTTGACCCGATTCCGCTCCTTCGCCAAAGGGCTGTATGGCGGGTTCCTCGCGCGCCTTTTCGGCCACCGCCCGCCGACGGACGCCGACATCCGCCTGTTCTCCAAAGGCGCGTATGACTGCACGCTGTGCGCGCGGTGTCGGGTCGTCTGCCCTGTGCACATTGAGACGCGCGATCTCTGGGTGTCCATGCGCGAGGAGATGGTGGCCCAGGGCGTGTATCCGCCTCTGTTTGACACCCTGCGCGCCGCATTGAGCGAGAAGCACAACATCGTCGGCGAGGACAACGCCCAGCGCATGGTGTGGAGCGAAAACTTGGACGCACCGCTGGGCGACATCGTGGGCCGTCCCCATGCGGAAGTCGTGTACTTCGCCGGATGCGTCTCGTCGTTCTACCCGGCCGTGTACGGCGTAACGCAGGCGTTCGTGGGCATCCTCATGGGCGTTGGCGCCGACTTCACCATGTTGGGCGGGGACGAGTGGTGCTGTGGGTTCCCCCTGTACATCGCGGGCATGGGGGACGCCGCGCTGGAGTTGGTGCGCCACAACGCCCAGGCCGTCCGCGCCACGGGGGCGAAGCGGTTGGTAGCCACGTGTCCATCCTGCTATCACACGTGGAAGCACGACTATCCGCGGTGGCTGGGCGAGCCGCTGGGATTTGAGGTCGTCCACGCCACGGAGATGCTGGACGAATGGCTGGCGAGCGGCGCGCTCACGCTCAAGCCGATTGAGGCGAAGGTAACGTACCACGATCCATGCGACCTGGGGCGCACCAGCGGCATTTACGAGGCTCCGCGCCGCATCATCCGCGCCATACCAGGCGTGGCGCTGGTGGAGATGGAAGACCACCACGAGCGGTCGCTGTGCTGCGGAGGCGGCGGCGATGCGGAGATGGCCAACGCCGAACTCACCGCGGCAGTCGCCAAGCGGCGGCTCGCCCAGGCTCAGGCCACCGGCGCGGAATATCTGGTGTCGGCCTGCCAGCAGTGCAAGCGCACGCTCGCGGCGGCGGCGCGGCGCGAGAAGGTGCGAATCCGCACTTTGGACGTCGCCGAACTGGTGTGGCAGGCCATGCAGTGAGCGCATGAAAGGAGGGAGTGGTCGTGAAAATCGGTAAGTACGAGTTTCCCGAAGACCGCTACTATGATAGGGATCACAACTGGGCGCTGGTGCAGGAGGATGGCCTGGTGGTGCAGGGCCTGTCGGACTTCGCGCAGGACATCGCGGGCGAGATCCTGTACACCGAGCCGCCCCGCCAGGGCCGCGATTTGGAGCAGGGCAAGCCCTTCATGTCCATGGAGTCGGGCAAATGGGTGGGCCGCATCAAGGCTGTCATCAGCGGCAAGGTGGCCGAGGCCAACGCCGAACTGGAATGGGACAGCGCGCTCATCAACAAAGACCCCTACGGCAAAGGGTGGCTTGTGAAGATTCGCCCGTCCAACCTGGAAGCCGAACTGGCCAATCTGATGAAGCCGACGTCGCCCGAATTCGCCGACTTCATGAAGGCCGAGATGGCCAAGTATGGGAAATAGGCTCCTGCTTCCAGCCGTTAGCCTTGGGCCTTTGGTCGGCCCGCGCATGCAAAATCAATGGCCAAGGACTCATCACCAACCAGCGAGGTGTGCATGAACCTGTACGACTTGGGCGTTGTGCCCTGGCTCCATTCGCAACTGCTGTACCACGCCCTGCCGCGGACCGGCGGCTCGGGCGTCATCCTGCTGTCGCCTGCCACGCCCTACGTCTGCATCGGCTATCACCAGGACGCGGCCCAGGAGGTGGATTTGGACTTCTGCCGCGCCCACGGGATTCCCGTGTTCCGGCGGGAGGTGGGCGGCGGGGCCGTGTACCTGGACGGCAACCAACTGTTCTATCAAATCGTGCTGCCCCCCGGCCACCCTGCGGCGCAAGGGGACAAGGAAGCCATCTACCGCCGCCTGCTGGCCCCTGTGGCGCGCACGTACCAGGCCATCGGCATCCCCGCGGAATACAAGCCTGTCAACGACATCATCACGGGCGGGCGCAAGATATCGGGCAACGGCGCGGCGGAGATCGCCGGCTCCACCGTCCTCGTGGGCAACCTGATCCTGGACTTCAATCATGAGATGATGGCCCGCGTGCTCCGTGTTCCCGACGAGAAGTTCCGCGACAAGGTGTTCAAGACGCTGAAGGACAACCTGACGACCATTCGCCAGGAGTTGGGTTTTGTCCCCCCTGTGGCCGAACTGAAGGCCATCCTCGTGCGGGAGTTTGAGGCGGTGCTCGGCCCGCTGGAGTCGGCGGCGATCCCCGCCGAGGTGTACCGCACAGCCGATGAATTGGCCCCGCGGATGACGAGCGAGGACTGGCTCATGAGGCGCGGCCAGCCCAGCCGCGAGCGGGATGTGAAAATCCAGGCGGGGCTGCATGTCATCCAGCGCGCGTACAAGGCGCGGGGCGGCCTCATCCGCGCCCTTATGGTTGTGCGCGATGACCGCATCGCAGAACTGGAACTCTCGGGCGATTTCTTCTTCTACCCGGCTGACGGGTTGGGCGAATTGGAACAGGCGCTGATCGGGGCGCACGTGTCCGAGGTGGAATCCCTCCTCGCCGAGTTCTATCGGGTGCACGCCGTTGAGTCGCCGGGCGTCGGCCCCGCCGACTTCGCCGAAGTCCTGCGCATCCCCGCGTGAGGCTGCCGTGGAGAGGCGAGCCGTTTCCGCGCGCTACATCGGCGGCGAACGAGCCGAAGTCCGAGTCGGCGACTATGCCCTCGTCGTGGACGAGCGGGTCAATCTGCACCGCCCCGGCGCGGCGCTGTGTCCCGTGGAGTTGGTTGCGGCGGCTCTGGCGGCATGAATGACCCTCACCATGGCGGCGGTCGCCGCCAACAAGGGGTTCGCGCCGGAGCGGCTGGAGGTGCGCGTGGAGTGGGAGACCCGCGAGGCGGGCCGCGAGTGGACGACGACATTCCGCACGGCCATAGACCTGGGCAGCGGCCTGGACGACCGAGCGCGGAAGATTTTGTTCAATGCCGCGCGCAACTGCGAGGTGCACAAGTTGCTGCGGGGAAACGTGGAGTTTGAGGAGAGGGTGGGGTAGATGCTCTCCGGTGTCTACAGTTCTTGGACAACGGTGTAGAGAAAGGGTAGCATGTTCTGCCGCAGCCGGAACTTCGTGCCATGGTTATGTCCGGTGCGCGCGTCAAAGTCAACGTAGACGAACCCCTCCTCAATGCCTTGCAGCAGGCGCTCCAAACTGAAATCTTGGAGTATCCAGAGTTTGGAGTAGTGAAAGAACTCTAGATGACCCTCCCTTTTGACTTCTGCCTGGACGTAGAAACAGTTCAACAGCTTGGTTCCCGCCTTGTGGTACAAGTCATCAAAACCCCAGTACGGTTGCGGGTCCAGTTCACCCAAGCCGATCCGGCTTTCAACGCTCTTCAGCCATTCGGAGTGCCTAGGATCCACGGCGCGTGCGTCAAAAGATATACATACCTTACGCTGATTTACCTTAAAGCCTCTGTCGCTTCTTTCGCGCCCGCTGATCGTTTGGCGAAAACTCATCTCGGAGGCGATGTATTTTCCCCCCGCTTCCTGATGAGGCCAGCCGTAGTACGGCAAAAGAATTTTCGGGACGAATCTCAGAGCCCTGGGAGAAGGCTCCATGTGGAACAGCGTGATCAGCGACGATGTATCCGCTCTCTGGCATTTCAATTCCCATTCCGCTGCATTCGGAATGGGCAGGTTGTTTTCGTCAACGCCGAGCAGGTCTTCCAGAGTGTTTCCAACCCCGCCCGGATTGCCGGGCCTCGCGTTGGGTATCCATCCCATATCGCGAATTCGCCTTAGCGCCTCAATCAATGATTCTTTGGTATAGACACGCACGCGCTCGTTCCTCCGGTGATCGTGCTCATGGATCCCGTAGCCCGGCTTGTCTTCAGCGATAAGCCGCAATTGTTGATACCTTGCATCGCTGTAGTTGTCGTACCGCTCGCGCATTGACTAATCGCAATTCGGCGCATCCAAGGTCGTTTCTCGTGGAGGACGCCAAAAATCAAGAAGGTACTCAAATGTAGTTCCCATGGTTATGTAATTGGAAGGCCAACCGAAAATCCCCACACGGTTTACGATGTTCGTGCGGTCCCAAATGATGATATTTCTCAGTTCGTACCCTCGCCGGCGTAGTTCCTCAACGAGGGCGACGTGAATGGTAATTCGTCTATCTTCCCACCACATATCGGGTACGTTGATGACACAGTGTGCCTTTGGGCGTAGGAGGGGTAGGAGTCGCTGGAAAATGTCGCCCATCGCGGTCGTATAGACCTCAAGGGGCATTGTCCCTAAATCCCGGGGATCTTGTGAATACTGCTCTACCTTGCCAAATTGCTCGTTCTTGCGCTCATCCCCTCGGCGCGACTTGTTCTTGCGCCTTCTGTTCAGGAGATTCGCATATGGGGGGGATGTCCATATGAGGCTGACCGTGTTGTGCCCCAAGTAATGGTCGATGTACAATGCGTCGTCCTGTACTGCTACCTGTTGAGCTTGACTGAAGAGGTTGGTATTGAGAGATAGCCGTTCTGCGCAAAGTTGGATGTAGCGTCTCTGGAGGTCAAAACCGACGGCATTTCTATTCAAGTCTTGCGCCGCAACTAAAGTTGTGCCGCTGCCTACAAATGGATCTACAACGAGTTCCCCCTCATGAGTGAAAAGTTCAATCACCTTCCGCGCCAGGGCAATAGGAAACACGGCCGGGTGCAGGTTCTTGTCACGAATGTCGCGCCCTTCGTAGCTAAACTGCCAGACCCCGAGTTGGCTCTTTATCCACTCCTTGGGTGTCATGCAATTCAGATGATTCGGCTTGCAGGCGCAGGTCTTCCTATACCCTATGGGAAGCCTGGTCCGATACAACGGACTCGCGCTGTCAATGATGCGCGGTAGCAAGACCTCACCGGTTTGAACCTCTGCCTCCATCTTAGTCGAACCCCTTCGTTAGCGTCACCAGAGTTGGCGCTAATCTTCATTACCCATTATAGCGCAAACCTTGCCATTGTGCCACTGGGCCTGATCATCTGAGTTGCTGGATTATCCGCACTCCCTCGGCTGGTCTAGATAATTGGCGTGTACAAGGGAAACAGGGTTACGTGGTGATGGCGCAAGCAATTACCCCCACCCCGGCGCCCACCGCCGACGCGAGGAGATTCACCCAGTCATTGTTCAGCCACGCCCGGCCGCGCAGGGGCCGCGTCGGAGTCCCGCAGACGTGCACGCGCCGCTCGGTCTCCTTGCCGCAGGCGGGGCAGTAGGAGATGCCCTGCACGGTGGCCCCCAACAGCGAGTCGGCCAGCGAGCCCGCTAGCCCGCTCGCCGCCCCCGAAAGCAGGTGCGCCCACGGCGCGGGCGATCCCGCCGCCCACGCGCCCAGTGCCGCGACCGCTCCGATAGAGGCCGCGCCCGCCAGCGCCGCGCCGGTGCCCAGAAGGGACACGCCGCCCGATGTGCCTGCCGGGACGCGCCGTCCTGTGGTGATGAGCCGCGGCGGCCGCGTGGACAGCACGCCCAGTTCGGTGGCCCACGTGTCCGCGTTTACCGTCGCCATCGCCCCGAGGAAGGCGGCGAACCACAGCGGCGACGGCCAGAGGAATGACGCCACGGCCAGGAGCGCCCCCATGCCGCCGTTGGCCAGGGCCTGCCCCAGGTCGCGGCGCGCCCCTTTGGCGAACTTCTCGGCCACGTGCTCCTTGGCCTGGGCGCGGTAGCGGGACAAGCCGCTGGAGGAAGTGAAAAAGGCGATGAGGAGGAGACCCCAGTCCCACCCGCCGAAGGCGAAGGTTGGCGTGCCCACCAGCACGGCCCCCAGGACGCCCGACGCCGACAGCGCCCCGCGCCAATACCCAAGCCCGCCGATTGCCAGGCTGAAGAGGATTCCCCCGACTAGGCGCAGCAGCATCTGGGCCACTCCCTGCGGATCAGACGGCAACTGCGTGCTCAAACTGGCTGTAGTACAGTTCGGCGTAGAACCCGTTGCGCGCCAGGAGTTCTTCCTGCGTCCCCTGCTCCACGATGTCGCCGTCGCGGATGACCAGGATGAGGTCGGCGTTGCGAATGGTGGACAGGCGGTGCGCGATGATGAACGCCGTGCGCCCCTCCATGAGCCGATACATGGCATCCTGAATCAGCATCTCGGTGCGCGTGTCCACCGAACTCGTGGCCTCGTCCAGGATGAGGATCTTGGGATTGGCCAGAATGGCGCGGGCGATGGTCAGCAACTGCATCTGCCCCTGTGAGATGTTGGACGCATCCTCGTTGATGACCATGTTGTACCCTTCGGGCAGGGTGCGGACGAAGTGATCCACGTGGGCCGCGCGGGCCGCCGCGATGACCTCCTCATCCGTCGCGTCGGGCCTGCCGTAGCGGATGTTTTCCATGATGGTGCCGTTGAACAGCCACGTGTCCTGTAGCACCATGGCGAAGATCTTGCGCAGGTCTTCGCGGCGGAAGTCGCGGATGTCGTAGCCGTCCACCAGAATGGCCCCGCTGTCCACGTCGTAGAACCGCATCAGCAGTTTCACCAGGGTTGTCTTGCCCGCGCCGGTCGGCCCGACGATGGCCACCTTCTGCCCGGGCTTGATGAGCGCCGAGAAGTCCTTGATGACCACCTTGTCGGGGTTGTAGCCAAATCGCACGTGGCGAAACTCCACCTGGCCCTTCACGTCGTCCAGGCGCACGGGGCTAGCCGTGTCGGGAACTTCCTCTTCCTCTGCCAGGAACTCAAAGACGCGCTCGGCGGCGGCAGCAGTCTGTTGCAGTACGTTGGAGATGTTGGCGATCTGCGTGATGGGCTGGGTGAACGACCGCACGTACTGGATGAACGCCTGGATGTCGCCGACCGTGATCGCGCCGCGCACCGCCAGGTATCCACCCAGGATGCTCACGCCGACGTATCCCAAGTTGCCCACGAATCCCATGACCGGCATCATCAGGCCGGACAGGAACTGCGACTTCCACGCCGAGTCGTACAGCACGTCGTTGAGGCCGTCAAACTTCTCCACGCTCCTGGCCTCGGCATTGAAGGCCTTGACCACCACGTGCCCGCCGTAGGTCTCCTCAATGTGGCCGTTGATATGCCCCAGGTACTCCTGTTGCCGCCTGAAGTACCGCTGCGACCTGCCGATGACGAGGCTGATGATGACGAGCGACAGCGGGATCATCAGCAGGGCGACCAGCGTCATCTGCCAACTGATGGAGAACATCATGACCAGCACGCCCACCAGCGTCGCTGTGGAGGTGATCATCTGCGTCAGGCTTTGGCTCAGCGTCTGGTTCACCGTGTCCACGTCGTTGGTGATGCGGGACAGCACCTCGCCGTGGGTAGTCTTGTCAAAGTACCGCAATGGCAGGCGGTTGATTTTCGCGGCGATGTCCTTGCGGAAGCGGTACGTGATGTTCGCGGACACGCCGGACATCACCCAGCCCTGGATGTAGGCGAACAGCGCCGACAGCAGATACAGGAACAGCACCGTGAGCAGAATGCGCCCGATGTAGGCGAAATCAATGCCGGTGCCGGTTCCGGCGATCTGGGCCATGACGCCCTCAAACAGTTTGGTGGTGGCCTTGCCCAGGATTTTGGGGCCGACGATCATGGCGACCGTGGACGCGATGGCGAACAGCATGACGACGGCGATGGACACCTTGTACGACCCCAGGTACTGGAGCAGTTTCTTCATGGTGCCCCTGAAGTCGCGGGGCTTCTCGCCGCGCATCATGGCCATGGGGCCATGTCTGCCGGCTGGGCCGAACATAGGCCCTCGCCTGCCGGGCGCTCCTGGGCCGAAAAGCGGCGCGTGTTCTGCGGGGGAAGCCCGTCTTTTTGGGGAGTTGCCGCCGGGCACGCTCATGCCAAATCCTCCTTGCCGAGTTGCGACAGGGCAATCTCGCGGTACACCTCGCACGTCTCCATCAGTTCGCGGTGGGTGCCTTTGCCCACGATTCGGCCCTCGTCCAGGACGATGATCTGGTCTGCGTTCTTGATGGTGGACACGCGCTGGGTAACGATGAACACGGTGCTCTTCTGGGTGATCTCCTTCAGTGCCCTGCGCAACGCGGCGTCGGTCTTGAAGTCCAACGCCGAGAAACTCTCGTCAAAGATATAGATGGGCGGCTTCTTGACCAGCGCGCGGGCGATGGACAGGCGCTGTTTCTGCCCGCCCGACACATTGGCCCCGCCCTGAGCGATCTCCGCCGCCAGGCCCTCGGGCGTGTTGAGCGCGAACTCGCTTGCCTGGGCGATCTCTACCGCCTGACGGATGGCCTGATCGTCCGCATTTTCGTCGGCGAACCGCAGATTGCTCTCTATCGTGCCGGAGAACAGGGTGCCCTTCTGTGGGATGTAGCCGATCTTGTCCCTCAGTTCGCTCTGCCGCACCTCGCGGATGTCCACGCCGTCTACGTAGATCGCGCCCGACGTTACGTCATAGAAGCGCGGGATCAGATTGACGATGGTGGATTTGCCCGAGCCGGTAGAGCCGATGAAGGCAGTCGTCTGGCCGGGCCTGGCCACGAAACTGATGTCGTGGAGCGTGTCCTCCAGCGCGTTAGGGTATCGGAAGTGCACATGGCAGAACTCCACCGTGCCTTCAAAGGGCTCCTTGAACGACTTGGGACGCTCGGGGTCGCGGATGGCCGGCTGCGTCTCCAGCACTTCTGCGATGCGGTCGCCCGACACCGCCGCTCGTGGAAGGAAGATGAACATCATGGTCAGCATCAGGAACGAGAAGACGATCTGCATGGCGTACTGGAGAAAGGCCATCATGTCGCCCACCTGCATGGTGGACGCGGCCACCTGGTGTGCCCCCACCCAGATGATGATCAGCGACAGGCCGTTCATGATGAGCATCATCGCCGGCATCATGGTTACCATGACGCGGTTCACGAACAAGGTGGTCTGCGTCAGGTCTTGGTTGGCCTCGTCAAACCGTGCTTCCTCAAACCGCTGCTTGTTGAACGCGCGGATGACCAACATGCCGGACAGGTGCTCGCGGACCACCAGGTTCAGGCGGTCTATCAGGGTCTGCATGGCCTTGAACTTGGGCAGCGCGATGGAGAACACGGTCAGCACCAGCCCCAGGAGCACGAGCACGGCCACGGCGATGATCCACCACATGTTGGCGCTCTTGTCAATGGCGCGAATCACGCCGCCGATGCCGATGATGGGCGCGTAGAAGACCATGCGCATCATCAGCATAATCACCATCTGCACCTGGGTTACGTCGTTAGTTGAGCGCGTGATGAGCGACGCGGTGGAGAACTTGTCAAACTCGGCGCCGCTGAAATCCATCACCCTCCGGAACACGTCGCGGCGCAGGTCGCGGGCGACCCCCGATGCCGTTCGCGCGGCCAGAAAGCCGACGATGATGGCGCAGACGATGGACAGGAGCGAGATGAGGAGCATGGTGCCGCCGGTGCGCAGGATATACGCCGTCTGAAGTTTGCCGGTGTCCATGCCCAGGGCGTCATACTCGGCTTTTACGGCGCGCACGGCCATCTGGTTGAGCATGCTTTCGCCCAGCGCCGCAAATCGCTCGTTGATGGATGCGCGCATCTGGGCCAACTGGGCTTCGGGCAGCCTGCCCAGAAGAGCGAACAAGTCCACGCCCGCGGGTAGTCGGCTGAGGTCAAACCCCAGCGTCTGGTCCATCGCGGCGGCCTTGCTGGGGTCGGCCATGATCTGCTCAATGCCCGAGACGATGACCAGCGCCCTGGCCATAATGGGGGTCAAGGTCGCGCGTTGGGCCTTGTCTATCCGATTGAGCACGTACACGGACTCTGTGGCCAGTGCGGGATACCGTCGGGTGTACGTCTCGTAGTCCGGCGAGGTCTTGTCCACCCGCGTGTAGTGCGAAAGCACCAGGGCCTTGTCCTCGGCGGCCATGAACAGGGTCAGCCTGTCCATGGTGCGCTGGCGGATGGCTTCGGGCACGGCGCTTTCCACGCCGCCCTGCTGGATGCCGTAGTTGACGATGCGCGACATGTAGTCGGGCAGGGCCAGGTCGGCGTTGGCCTGCACGAACAACAGGGCGAGGGTCAACGCGATGAACAGCGCGTAAGGCTTCAGATAGCGGATGAGCCGCCACATATGCACTCCGTTTTTCACTGGTGAATTCGGGTCTGCGCCTGCGAGGGGCCGAGGAGTGGCATGCTCTCGCGGGTGGATCCGTTATTTAGCGAGGCGAAGTATATGCCCGAAGCCGTGCGCTGTCAAGAACCACCCACGCTGACTTACGACCAAGGCGAGATTGCCGCCCACAAAACGGCGGGTTGCCCTGCCCTCATGCAGGATTCCTAGAGTAGCCGAAACGAACGAGTTCCATTGAAGGATGATAACCTCTTCTGTGGTCAAGGGATTCTCTCTTCTCCTGTGCAGTCTCCCCACCGCAGTTTGGAGGAATCCCCATGGCCTTGTTACCCTCACATCACTGGTTACGTGGAGAGCCGAGGCGGCCCACCTCGGCTCTCAGCATGTCCAAACGCTTCCGTGTGCCCCCCGCGTGGGTTGCCCGAGGGTGAAGCATCGGACTGGGAAGGCCGGTCCATGGGGCGGCCTTGCTTGGCGCGGCGGCTTTGGCGTCGCGGCCCCCAAGCATCCTGCACCTGCTCGCGAGCGTGGTAGGAACTGCGCACCAGGGGCCCGGCCTCCACATGTTTCAGGCCCATCGCCTGGCCCTCGCGGGCCAGCGCCGCAAACTCCTCGGGTGGGACGTACCGCTCCACGGGCAGGTGGGCGCGGCTCGGTTGTAGGTACTGCCCCAGCGTCAACAGGTCGCAGTGGACACGTACCAGGTCGGCCATGACCGCCCGCACCTCGTCGGGCGTCTCGCCCAGGCCCAGCATCAGGCCCGTCTTGGTGAGCGCGTTCGGGGCCATCTCCTTCGCGCGGCGGAGCAGGCGAAGCGAGCGGTCGTAGTCCGCGCCGGGCCGCGCCACAGGATACAGCCGCGGCACGGTCTCCAGGTTGTGGTTCAGGACATCGGGGCCGGCGTCCATGACGACCCGCAGCGCGTCCTCGCTCCCCTGGAAGTCGGGGATGAGCACCTCAACCCTGCATGCGGGCGTTCTGCGGCGAATGGCGCGGATGGTCTCGGCGAAGAGGCCCGCGCCGCCATCGGGCACGTCGTCGCGGGTTACGGAGGTGATGACGGCATACTTCAGACCGAGTATTTCCACCGCGCGGGCAACCCGTTCGGGCTCTTCCCAGTCCAGCGGCGCGGGCGTCCCCTTCGGCACGGCGCAGAAGCGGCACCGCCGCGTGCACACCCCGCCCAGGATGAGGAAGGTCGCCGTGCCGCTGTGGAAGCATTCGCCCTTGTTGGGGCACTGGGCCTCCTCGCAGACGGTATGCAGCCCCAGGTTGTCCAGCAGGCTATTCACTTCCCGATACGCGCCGCCCGCTGGCAGTCGCACCCGCAACCACGGCGGCTTTGGCCCCGAAACCGGCATCTTTACCCCCTGTCCGCATGCGCGGGTTGGCGCCCGCTAGAAATGAATCGGCATCCCCGCCGCCGCATGGGCCGCTTCCATGACGGCTTCCGAGAGCGTGGGGTGCGGCCGGACGGCGCGGGAGAACTCCTCGGCGGTGAACTCCTGACGCAGCGCCAGCACCGCCTCGCCGATGAGTTCCGTGGCGCCGGGCCCGATGATTTGCACGCCGAGCACGGCGTCGTAGGCTTCGCCAATCACGAGTTTCACAAATCCCTCGCGCTCGCCCGCGATAACCGCCTTGGAACATGCCATGAAGGGGAACTTGGCCGTGCGGACGGTGTGGCCCTTTTCCCGCGCCTGCGCCTCGGTCAGGCCGACGCTCGCCACTTCTGGGCGCGAGTACACGGCGCGCGGCATGTGGTCGTAGTTCAGCGGGCGCGGGTTCAGCCCCGCCATGTGCTCTACGGCCACAATACCCTCGGCGCTGGCGACATGGGCCAGTTGCAGCGTGGGCACGCAGTCGCCGATGGCGTAGACCGACGGCACGTTGGTCTGCATGTGGCCGTTGACGGGGATCCAGCCGCGGTCGGTCTTGACGCCCGCCGCCTCCAGGCCCAGGCCGTCGGTGGCCGGGCCGCGCCCCACGGCCATCAGCAACTTCTCCGCCGCGACAGTCTCGGCCTTGCCCGCCGCCGTCGTGAATGCCACGCGCACGCCCTCCTCGTCGGGCTCCACTTTCTCTACCCGCGCGCCCGCCTCCACGCGAATGCGCTGGCGCTTCAGGCTCTTGGCCAGTTCCTCGGCCACCTCCGCATCCTCGGCGGGGAGCACCTGCGGCAGGGCTTCCAGCAGGGTTACCTTGCTCCCCAGCGTCTGGAACAGGCAGGCGAATTCCACACCCACCGCCCCCGCGCCGATGACAACCAGGCTCGCGGGGATGTGGTCCAACTCCAGTGCGCCGGTGCTGGATAGAATCCGCTTCTCGTCAATGGGCACACCCGGGAGGGTTTTGGCGTGCGCGCCGGTGGCGATGAGGATATGCCGCGCCGATAAGGTCTCCGTCGTCCCGTCCGCCTTCTGCACCTTCAGCGACGTTGGAGAAGCCAGGGCCGCCGTGCCCTGGACCAAGGTTACCTGATTCTTCTTGAGGAGCGACTCCACGCCCTTGCGCAGGCGCGAGACGACCTGGTCCTTTCGCTTCTGGATCTGGGCCCAGTCCACTGCCGCGCCCGAAAGTTGCACGCCGTACTCGGCGG
>FWPV01004611.1_pt1 | contig 28846 bp, 22 predicted proteins | sample 2228371 | NCBI WGS metagenome assembly FWPV01 (sample SAMEA103939776, study PRJEB20133) | metagenome | reverse complement strand
TAATTTTAGAATTTAAAAAAGAGTTTATAAAAAAGAAAAGAGAATATTTAAGATTGATGAAAAATTATCAGTTTTCCCAAGCATTAGGATTAATTTATGATTTTTTATGGCATCGTTTGGCTGATTTTTATATAGAACAATTGAAAAAAGAGATTATAAATGGTAATATTAATGTTTTAAAAGAGTTAGAAAGAGTTTATTTAGAAAGTTTGAAGTTGTTGCATCCTTTTGCGCCATTTATTAGCGAGACAATATGGAAGATATTTAAAGGAGAAAAAGAAAGTTTATTAAAAGAAAGTTTATAAATTAAATTTAAAAAATATGAAAAGAACTTGGCAACCAAAAAAACTTAAAAGAAGAAAAAAACATGGGTTTTTAAAAAGAATGGCAAGTAAAGATGGAAGAAAAGTGATTAAAAGGAGACGATTAAAAGGAAGAAAAAAATTAACTGTTTAAAAATTATATGATTAAAGAAGGTTTTTTTAGCGATTTTTTTATTATTCCAATATTAAATTTATTGGTTTTGCTTTATAAGGGATTTTTATTTATTCATCTTCCAGGTGCTTTTGGTTTTGCTATTATTGGTTTAACAGTAATTATTCGTCTTTTGTTAGAACCATTTTTTCATAAACAATTAGAGACTACTAAAAAATTAAATGAGTTAAAACCGGAAATCGATAAATTAACAAAAAAATATAAAAATGATCAAGCAAAACTTCAACAAGAACAATTAAAATTATATAAGCAATCAGGGATTAATCCAGCCTTGGGTTGTTTATTGCCTTTAATTCAACTACCAATATTTATCGCTTTATATCAAGCTTTATCTTTATTTTTATTAAATGGAACTGGTGATAAAATAATTTCAGAGATTAATAAAGTAGTTTATTTTTCTTTTATGAAAATACAGTTAATTGAGCCTTGGTTTTTTGGTTTTAATTTAGCATTAACTCCGGCAAATTCTCGACAAATTTATTATTTATTAATTCCTTTAATAACAGGATTTTTACAGTATTATCAGACAAAAACAATGATGGTTTCTTCACCTTTATCGGTAAATAAAGAAAAAAAAGACAAAGAAAAAAACAACAATGAAGATTTTCAAAAAGCTTTAAATACACAAATGAAATACATGTTTCCTATTATGATTGGGTTATTTTCGTATTCTTTGCCAGTTGGTTTATCTTTATACTGGAATGTTTTTTCATTATTTTCAATTTGGCAACAAAAAAAATTAAAAGTTAAATAAAAAATTATGGATAAATTAGATTTAATTAAAAAAGAAACTGAAGAATTAGTTTCAAAAATTGTTGATAATTTTTCTGTTGAGATAAAAGAAGTTGATGGGGTTTATAATATTGATATTCAATCAGAAAATGAAGCTTCGGTGATTATTGGTCGACATGGTGAAACTATTCGATCAATTCAAAAGTTATTAGAAGTAATTTTATATAAAAAACTTCAAGAATCAGTTGAGATATTGGTAAATGTTAATGATTTTCGAGAAAAACAAAAAGAAAAATTAGAAGTATTAGCTAATGAATACGGAGAAAAAGTAAGAACTACTAACGAGTCAATGGTTTTAAGAAATTTATCTGCTTATGAAAGAAAGATTATCCATGAATATATTAGTAATAATTTTTCCGATTTAAAAAGTTATTCTATTGGTGAAGGAAGAGATAGAAGATTAGTGATTGAAATTAAAAAATAAATCAAATATCAAAATCCAAAAATCAAAAATCAAAATTCAAAAATGCAAACCAAAATCCAAAAAGAAGAAAACATAGAATCGGTTATAAGGTTATAGGTTATAGGTTGGAGTAGAGAAAGCAGAACGTGGAACGTAAAGAATATTGTTAAATGGTTAAATTGCTAAATTGTTGAAACTTGTCATCCTGAGGTACCTTAGGCACCGAAGGATCTTGCTAGAATTATTTATTGCCTAAGACATCTCAAAATAATAAAGAGAGAAAATTGTAGAATTGTTAAATTGTTTTTAACTCATAACTCGTAACTTGTATTGTACGACTTTTTAAGATTTTAATTTTTTAACATTCTAACTTTATAAACTTTATAACTAACTTATTATTGTTAGTTTTTGGTTTTTTTGATAAGATGAAATTATATGAATAGTCATGAACATGATGATGACATAATAGAGGGAGAAAAACAAAGAAAAAAAGAAGAGTTAGAAAGATTAAAAAGAGAGGCTGAAGAAGAAGCGAGAAGAGCTAGAGAAAAAGAGATTGATGAAGAATTAATTAAAGAAATAATTAAAGAACAAAGAGAAATAGAAGAAGCAAGAGAAGAGATAGAAAAAATGAGAGAAGATTTAAAAAGAGGAAGACAAACAACAAAAAAAGAAGAATTTGAGACAAAAACTAATAATGCTTTTAGATTAGTAATTAAAAGAATTTCTGAAGTTAATCAGGGTAAATTAAAGCCAAAAACACCTCAAGGTGAAAAATTTGTAAGAGATTTAGCAGCTAAAGGAGTTTTAGATAGATTAAACACTTATAATGCTCCATATATTTATCCATTAATAGAGAAAATGATTTTATTAGACAATCCTGATTTATTATTGGGAGAGTTGGTTGAGGGTTTTGAAAGATTAAATAAAAATAGTTTTTTAGATCAAGATTTAATGAGATCTTTAGCTAAAGTTTGTAGTGATACGGCTAAAGAGATTGCTCCTAATCTTAATCCGTTTGAGTTATCTAAAAGGTTTAATCCTTCAGAAAAACATTTTCAATCAAGCACTGACCCAGTTCTTTATGAGATGATTGAAGAATTAGGAGAAGATTACGCGGAGTTTTTTGAAGGAATAATGAGTTCTAAAAATTTTGTAGAATATGCTAAAAGAAAACAAGAGCAAATAAGGGAAGAATTAAAAAAAGAAAATCCTGGTTTTGATAATTTACCAGAAGCTAAAAAAAGACAGTTGATAGCAGATAAATTTACAAAATATATAAAATCAAAAATTTCAACAATAATTTTTAAAATTTATGGGATTTCAGATCTTCATCAAAATGAGGCATTTGATCATATTGAAAAACACGGTGTTTTTATGTTAACTCCTTCAGATTTTTATTTAAGTTTTACTCATCGGCTAGAAGAGTTGAAAGATCATTTTTCTTACAATGATGATTTAATAGTATCAATACCAAAATTTATAGAAAAAAGAGAAGTTGATAAAGATACAGGTAGAGAATTAAGACCAAAAGTTTTATTAAACGAAAAAGAATATTTAAATTTAAAAGATGGGTATTCAGCGAGTAATTTTTTTGAAAATTTATATCAGTATGCTACGTCTGAAAAAGAAAGACTGTCCTTTGGTCATAATATAAGGTATTTAATTAAGGTAGGTTCTCATAGTCCAGATGTACAAGAAAAAGGGTTTTTTAAGATGTTACAAAATTTTTCAAATCATTTAAATTCTTCTTACATTGATGAGATATTTTTAGAAGATGAATTAAATGAAGTAGTTATGTCAGCGATGAATATTTTTGAAAGAAGTTTAGAAAGAACTTTATCAAAAAATCAATGGCAAGGTGATCCTAAACTTTTAGAAACAATTTTTGCGAGTTTGTCTTCTTATGAGCGCGAAATGTTGGATGAATTTGTAAAAAGATATGGTGGGAAATATAGTTTAGAAGAGATAAGAAGGGCAATTTATAATGCGCAAATTATGTTTTTAGGAGTTAATTATCAAGCGCTTCATTATTTTTCTTTTGTAGAACCAGAAAATCCAATAACTATAGGAGGTTACGGAGAAATAATGATGTCTTTTTATAATCAAGGATCCAGTATTCAAAGAAGATTTGGAGGAGATAGTTTAATAGCGGGTGGCGCAGATTATATGCCGATAAATTATTTTATAGAAAATTTTGATCATCGTGATTGGAAAAAGTGGAAAAAAGCTTATGAAGACTCTTTTAAAATGGGAAGAGCAGCTTTTTTTCCATTAATTTTAGGTGATGATTGGCAAACAGTTAGATTAGCTATTAATCCAGGAAATATTGGAGAAGCAGGTGGTTTTGCTTATTTAGCTCGTTGGCGAATGTTTAATGCTTATAAATACTATTTAATGGAGGCTGGAGTTTTAAATTCGGATAGTGAAAGCTTAGATACTAAAAAATTTGGTGAAAATATTTATCAGATTACTTGGAAAGCATTGGAAAATTTAGGAATAGATGTTTTGAAAAATTTCGCTGTTGATAAGTTTGTTTTAGGAAGTTTAGTTGATAGTTTGGGTAAACCTCAAGAGAAAAATATCAATGGTTTTATTAATCTTTTTGATTATTTATATGATCGGTATTATAGTCGAGAGTTTGTTAATAGTAAAGGAGAAAGATTTAAAATTGGTCAATATTTTTTACCTGAGAGTATTAAGACAAAAGAAGATTTTATTAAGTATTTAAAAGAAAGATTAAGTAGTAAATATCCAGGATCAGTGATTAAAGGTTTTGCTAAAGGTTTAATATATGATACTTTTACAATGATGTTAATCGAGCGGTCGCCTTCCAAGCTTTTAACTTTGGAAAAACCAATGTTTACTCAAAACGGAGAAAGATTATGGGATGAGATACGCAATAGTTTAGGTTTAAGTATAGAAGGCATGGATGAGGCAATTAAAGACTTGCAATATGTTGAGACAGAGTTAAGAACAAGAACAATTAAAGAAATGTTAGAGTTAAAAGAGAAAAGAGGTAATGCTTATGGAGATTTAAATAGTAGTCGAAGTGAGATAGATTTTATATTAGATGAAAGAAAAATAGAGCGTTATTTAAGAGAATTTTACCAACTAAAAGGTTTATCAGAAAACGAAATTAATTTAAGAATTAGAAATGTAATTAGTGCTTATAGATCTATATATGAACAAGCAAGTGATAAACCTGTAAAAGCTAAATGGGAACAAGGTTTAGATAGTCAGATAAGAGAAAAAAAAGAAAAACTAAAAGAAGAAAAAAAGAAGTTTTTAAAAGACAAAAAATCAATAAAAAAATTAGAAGAAGAGATATTCCAATTAGAGAAAATGAGTGAAGTAAGAAGTCAATTTATGTCAAGATTTAGATGGTTTTCTAAGATGTGGAGAGAAGATGAGTGGGGAATGTCGATTACTTCGGGAGATAATGCTTATGCTTTTTTGAGATTTTCTGCTGATGGGCCTGAATTGATGACAAGAGTAGCTGGTTTTAATTTTGATGTAGCTGAAACACCAGCTAAAGTATGGGCTGGTGGTTTTACAGAAGCTTTAAGACAAGCAAGAGCTAGTCATAGTTTAGAACCAGTTTATAAAGTGATGGATCAAGTATATAAAGCTGCGGCAGGTCAATGGGGAGAAGGACCACAAGCTTCAAAATGCGTGATGCCATTTTTAAAAAGAATGGGTTATTATTTTAGAAGAGATGAGAGAAGGGGAGATCCATTATCAATAAAAATAGGTAAGTTAAAAATACCAATTCCTTTTTCGCGAAATGCTAATTTGAGAAAATTGATTGATTTTTTTACCACATCAAGAAGTCATGAGTTAGAAAATTTGAGTTATTCTTTTTCACAACAAGATGCTGGAGGTTGGCGAGCAGGAAATATCTATGATTTTGGCCCTGATGATTTAACGGAGATTTCTCGAGCAATAATTGGCGGAAGAGGAATAAAGTATATGGATTATGAGCCAGGAGCTGCTGATATACCCTATAAATTAATAACTGTTGGAGAAAAACATCCATTGATTGGTAGATTAGCCAAAAGAATACCATTTTTTAAGAAGTTGGCTGATAAAGTAATTACTAAAAGAGATTATGGTAGAGAAGTATCAGCTCAAGCAGTTAAGTTTAACGGTGGATTTAGTTGGGATAAGTTTTGGAAGTTAGAAATAAGTCCAAGATTAATATTGATTTTCCTTATAATTACTCTTATATTATTAGGTAAGAGCGCTAAAGAAGATTTAAAATTAGGAGCTAAATAAAAAGTATGATTAAAAAGATAATTTTATTTTTGTTATTTTTAATTATTTATGTTTTTCCTGTTTATGGATTAGATTTTAATATTAAGTGTGGTTATGCTAATACAGAATTTAATAGTTGTTGTGTTCAGCCAACAATTCAACAAAATAATAATTCTTTAATAGAAAAAATAGGACAAGAAATAATTGAAGATGTTAAAGATGGTGCTCAGACAGTAATTACCAACTCTCCTTTGGGTTATTTTATAGGTAAAAAATGTGTTATAGGCGAACCAGTAGAAGAAAATGATCAATGTATTTGTAAGCAGTTAGTTGAACCAACACCAGTGACAAATTATCAAGGTATTTGTGAAAGAATTTTTAAAGATAAGCCAAATTTTTTAAATAGTTGTCAGACTTGTATTAGAGCTGGTGGTTATTATAGCGCAATTGGTTGTGTGCCAATTAATTTATCTAATTTTATTAGTCAGTTTTTATTAGGTAGATTGATTGGGTTAGCAGGTTTTATAGCTTTACTTTGCATTATTTATTCGGCTTTTCAGATGCAATCTTCACAAGGAAATACAGAAAAGATTAAAAAAGCTCAAGACATGCTTATTAGTTGTTTATTAGGTTTAGTATTAATTATTTTTTCTGTGTTCATATTAAGATTAATTGGAGTTAATATACTACAGATACCTGGGTTAAAATAAAATAATTTTTATTAAGGTTTATCCACCACTACCGCCACCACTAGCTAAAAAAGCATCTCCTAGTTTTTTTAAATTAGCCTTAATTCCTTGTGGAATTTGATTTTTGTCAGTTTCAGCATCAGGACTTCCTGTTTTTCCAGGAGGTTGTTTTTTACCCGTTATTAACTCATAACCCTGTTTAAGATAATATAATTGATTGGCAAAACCCATGGCTGTAGAGCCAACTGTTGAAGCAGCGCCAAATAGCATTCCAGGAGATGCTGAAATATTTAAACTTTCTTTGCCAATAATTGTTTGTTTTATTACTTTTAATAGATCTGGAATCATTAAAAATATATATGTGGCAATGATTGGTCCCATTGCTTTATTGGCGCTTATAATAGATAGTCCTGGGAACAGTAATGGGGTATCTGTCAAAGTTATATTATAATAGATAGTTTTTGCTAATAAAATTAAAAATAAAAATCCAGGAATAACAATTAAATTACCTAAAATATTTTTAATCCAAGAAGAAAAACTTGATTTTCCAGGTATTGCTTCTAATAAAAGATATACTGGAGCTAAAACAATATAAATAATTAAATTTATTAAACAAGATATCAAAGTAAAAAATATTCTAAAAGCTATGAGCAACATACCAAAAAAAACGATTAAAAAAGGTATTAATATAGAAAAAAGAAGTAGTAAACCAGCAAAGATAAAAATTTTTGCTAAATCTAACTCCGCTACAACTAAAGATGCTTTCCAATCTCCTATCATTTTAGTAATAAAATCCGCAATAGGATTAACTAAAATTATAAGTAAAAAATAGATTGACATTTGAAAAAATATAGCAATAGGAAAGCTCCATTCATAACTTGCACCAAAAATGCGACCGCCTAAAATAGTAGCAAGAGTTTCAATATACATACCAAAATTTTTCCAATCAAAAACAATTGAAAATGGAACATTGAGACTTGATGTAAATTGTTGAAATATATTGTTAATTTCTCCAACTTCTTGAGGAGGCATTGTTTCACTAAAAACATCTTTTATTATTGGTAATGAAATATATACTAAATCAATTAATAATCCGACAATAGGATAAGAAAAGGTGATTAAGATTAAGGTAATGATGATTTTTGGTAGAGCGTTTTCAACTGAGATGACGGTCTGGGGATTCATTTTCATCCGAAACATAATCATAAAACCAATGGTGATTAAGACTAATACTATTAAAATAAATGAAAGATTTCTGACATTTTCCCAAAGTTTATATACCATCTGCAATGAGGCTAGTCCAATACCAGGAACAGCTTGAGATTGAGCATACGATTTAGGAATTAGTTGGGCTTTTTCTAAACTATTATGCACCCAATAAATCGATGAAGCAGGGGGAATAAAAAATATTGAAGTAAATAATTTATCCATCCATCCGGAAAAACTACTTTTATAGTTTTCTTGGTCATTTTTTTTATTCTGACATTCTTGACCAAATAAAAAACATAAAGAAGCTTGATAAGTTTTGACAAAGTATTTTTCTTTAGTTGGGTCTTTTTCAGATAGAACTTTTTTATAATAGTTTATGTCTTCTTTAATAATTTCTTGTTCAGTTTTTACGTTAACAGAAGTCTTATTTTTTTGGGTAAATGAAGAGAAAAGAAAAAAAACTAAAAAATATACTGTTAAAACTAAAAGTACCTTATTGATTATAGAGAAAAATTTTTTAATGTAAAACCAGTAAAAAGACAACATATACTTTAATAATAACAGATTAATTTATCTAAAGTTAAACTGATTTTCTGGCAAATTGGGAAAATTGTCATTTACCCATTTAAAAAACTCTTGTTTATTTTCTTCTTTTGGTTCGTTTAAGTAAACAATAAACTTATCTTCACTATAATCAAAATCAATTTTATATAAACCGCTATCAAAAGGAGTTAGGTTTCTTAAATTTTGTTTTTCTAAAGCTTTATTTTTAATATTTTCTGGTGGTTCTTCTTCTAAAACTCCAGTAAACTCTGCTGGAGTAATAATTATAGGCTGATTATTTTGAAAATTATTTTCTTTATTAATTTCAATAGATGTAGGAGTAGGAATTAAAGTTTGTTGATCGTCTAATTGACTAGACTTTTTATTTGTTGAATAGAAAATTAAAACTAAAAACAGTATTATTAAAACAACTGAGATAAATAGATAAACTTTTACATTTTGATAATTCATATAATAGATTATAGTTATTTTTTAACTCCAAAAGCAACCCGATATAATGGAAAAGGATAGCGACTATTTTGATTGATGGGTGGCGCTTGAAAACGGCCATAATATGGATCATAAGCCAAAATATTACCATTACTATCAATATCAGTAATCCAGAAAAAATGACCGCCACCATTTTCGCGAAAATTAGCTAAAGTAAAAAAGGTCCAGCCAGCATTAATGTATCTTTTTAAATCATTAGTGATTTTATCAGCTGGTTGAAGATTAAAATATATAAAATCAGTAGTTTTTAAACCTAAACCTTCTAATAAACTTTTTGCATCATAATAACTTGAACCATTACAACCTAAATAATATTTTTTTTCACCATATTTATTAATAATAAAATTTGGATCATATTGATTATTTAAATAAGTTGAAGCAATCATAGCTGCGGTTGCTGCTCCACAACCAGCTTGACACATATTGCAACCATTTGGTAATGATAAATCAGCATACGAACTATCGCATTGAGCATAATAGAAATATTTAGAACTTGAATTATTTGAAGAGTTGGTACTGAAAAGATTATTATTAGAAGAATTATCTGATTGATTATTTGTTTTTAATTTTGGAGTAATAGAAATTTCATCAAAATAAATAGTAAATAATCCTAGGTTAATTGGAGGAATTTTTGTTGGTGTTGGTTTATTATTTTTATTATTTTCTTTTAATGATGAATTATTATAAAATTGAGCATTTTTTTTATATTCAATTAAATCTAGCTCTGGATTACCAGCAAAATTTTCTAAATTATTTTCTTTAAGCCATTTTTTAAAGTCGTTTATTGCTAAAGGAGTTTTTTCTTCTAAAATAAATTTATCTTTTTCAGGTAGATAATCAAAATAAAAGTTTTCATTTTCATAAGGAGTGTAAGGAATAAGTTTATCAGTTATTTGATTTCTTTTTTCATAAATTAGTTCAATTGGAGTTGGGGTAGGTAGATTTTGAGTTTTAGATATATTAAAAGATTTTTTATTTGTTAAAAAAAAGATAATTAATATTAGAATAATTAAAATTATGTTTGCAATTAAAATAATTTTTTTCATATAATCAAATTTATGAGTACTTTCTTTGATTTTATAAAAAAATCACCTAATGATGCAAATCAAAATAACCAAGGAGATCAATTTATTCCAAATAATTATATTAACAATACTAACAATCAAAATAATAATTTATCTCAACAAAATCCTAATTTAACAATAAAACAAAATTTAATTAATTCATCAGCACCAAGTCATCAATTTGATAATTCAACGCAAACTACAAATAACCAACAGATAAATACTAATCAAAATAATAATCAATCTTTAAATAATATTAATAGTAAAAAAGATGAGAATAAAGACAAGAGCCAATTAGAAAATAAAAAAGAAACTTTAAATAAAAATGAAAATAAAAAACAAGCAGAAATAGATTTAATGACTCATTTAACTCAAAGATCAAATCGGGCGATAATGATGGCACAAACAAAAGCTAAAGAATTAAAATCAGAATATTTAGACAGTGAACATTTGTTATACGGATTATTAGCAGATCAAGAAATTTATCAATTATTAATTGAGATAAAAGTTCAACCACAGTTAATTCAAGAAGAGTTAAATAAAATATATAAAAAAGGCAATAATGAAAGACAACTACAAATAGCACCAAGAGTTAAAAAAATTATTAATGATAGTTTAGTGGTTGCAAGAAAACTTGGTTTTGAATTTATAGCTCCAGAGCATTTACTAATTGCCTTATATGAAGAAGGAGAAGGCGCAGGAGCAAGAGTCTTGGCAAAGTTAGGCCTATCAAAAGAAGAGTTAAATAAAAAAATTACTGGAAAAAAAGAGGGTTTGTTATCTGAGGAAGAAAAGAAAGAGACAAGAAAGAAAAAGGTTTTAGAGGAATATACTATTGATTTAACGGCTAAAGCTTCTCAAGGCTTACTTGATCCAGTAGTTGAAAGATCGTCAGTTATTGAAAGAGTTATTCATATCTTATCAAGACGAACAAAGAATAATCCATGTTTAATTGGAGAGGCAGGAGTGGGAAAAACTGCTATAGTTGAAGGATTAGCTCAGAAAATAGTTGCGAAAGAGGTGCCAGAGCCATTAATAAATAAAAAAATTTTACAGTTGGATTTAATGAGTATTTTAGCAGGTGCTTCTCATCGGGGAGAGTTTGAAGAACGAATGAAAGATTTATTAGAGCAAATTAAAGCCTCAAATAGCCAAATAATTCTATTTATTGATGAAATTCATAATATTGTTGGAGCAGGATCAGCTGGAGAAGGTAGTCTTGATGCTTCAAATTTTTTAAAACCAGCCTTAGCTAGAGGTGAACTTCAATTAATTGGAGCAACAACAATTACTGAGTATCGAAAGTATATTGAAAAAGATCCAGCTTTAGAAAGACGATTTCAACCGGTAATAGTTCCTGAACCAACAGAAGAACAAGCAATTAAGATGTTAACAGCAACAAAAGATAAATATGAAGCTTTTCATAAAGTAAAGATTCCAATGGAAGTAATTGAGACAGCAGTTAAACTTTCAAAAAAATATGTTGGCGATCGATTTTTACCTGATAAAGCGATTGATTTAATAGATGAAGCAGCTTCAGCAGTTCGTTTGCCTTTAATTTCTTTACCAGAGGAGATTAGATCTTTAGAATTAAGAATAAAAGAACTAACCCAAGAAAAAATTGAGGCGGAAAAAAAGAATGATAAGGTAAGAGTAAGAATTTTAAATTCAAAAATCGATGAAATTCAGTCAAATTTAAAAGAAAAACAAGAAGAATATAGTTTGAAAAAAGGTCAGACGACTGGAGTAGTCTCTGTAGAGATAATTAAAGACATTATTTCTCGTTGGACAGGAATACCTGTTGCAAAAATTACTGCTTCAGAGACAGAGAGATTAGCTAATTTAGAAAAAATTATTCATCAGAGATTAATTAATCAAGAGGTAGCAGTGCAAGCAGTTGCCCAAGCAATAAGAAGGGGTAGAGCTGGTTTAAAGTCTAATAATAAACCAATTGGAAGTTTTGTTTTTTTAGGACCAACTGGAGTAGGAAAAACAGAGTTAGCAAAAACTTTAGCTGATATTCTTTTTGACAGTGAAGAAGCAATTATTAGATTTGATATGACTGAGTATATGGAAAAACACGAAGTGGCAAAATTACTTGGCGCGCCTCCTGGATATGTTGGTTATGAAGAAGGCGGAAAGTTGACTGAGGCAGTAAGACGCAAACCTTATTCAGTAGTTTTATTTGACGAGATAGAAAAAGCCCATCCAGATATTTTTAACATTTTACTTCAAATTTTAGATGATGGACGATTAACTGATAATAAAGGTCATGTAATTTCTTTTAAAAACACGGTTTTAATCTGCACTTCAAATATTGGGACGAAGTTAATTCAAGAAGAGATGTTAAAAAACAATAAGAGTAAAAATTTAAAATCTAAAACTAAAGATAATAAAATCAAAAATGAGACTAATTTTGAAGATATCAAAGAAAAAGTAATGAATGAACTTTTAAAGTTTTTTAGACCGGAGTTATTTAATCGTTTTGATGAGGTAATTATTTTTGAGCCATTAAAATATGAGCATATGGCAAAGATCGTTAATTTGCAGTTAAAATCTTTAAAAAAATTATTAGAAGATCAAGGAATAGATTTAGCTTATGAAGATAATGTTGTTGAAGAAGTAGTTCAAGAGGGTTTTGATCCATTTTATGGTGCCAGACCTTTAAAAAGAGTGATTCAAAAGATTATTGAAAATCCGATTTCGATGTTAATCATTGAAGGTAAAGTTAAACAAGGAGATGTTATTAAAATAAAGAAAGATAAAGACGAATTAATTTTTGAAATAGAAAAACCTCAGTTAACAAACATAGTTAAGAAAAAATATTTATGCGAAAATTGTCAATATAACTTTGAACAAGAAGTAATTCCGAATTCAACAGTAATTTGTCCAAAATGTTTAAAAATTATCTTTGATAAAAAAGATGAAAAAAATACTAGTTCAATCAATTAATATTGGAGGTCAGCCAATTGAAGGACCTTTAAAACTTCCAGGACTATCATCAAATGAAATTACTTTAGGACATATTGTTAGTAGAATTTTATCTTTTATTTTACCAATTGCCGGAATAATATTATTGTTTGTTTTAGTATCAGGAGGATTTGATTATATGATATCACAAGGTGATACTAATAAAATAAAGTCTGCTCAAGCTAAAATTACTACTGCTTTAATAGGCTTTGGATTATTAATTTTTTCCTTTTTGTTAACAAAATTAATTTCTTTAATTTTTGGAATTCAGACAGGAATAATTTGATTAAATAAATCTTTTTTTATATAATAAACATTTAGATTATGATTTTTAGTTTTAAAGAACCTCCGATTATTATCTCTGTAGGTGGTAGTTTAATTTATCCAAACGGCGGAATTGATACAGAGTTTTTATCTAACTTAAACAAACTTATTAGAAAACAAGTTTCAAAAGGTAAAAGATTTTTTTTAGTGGCTGGTGGAGGAAAAATTGCGCGTCATTATCAAGAAGCTGGTAAAAAAGTAATTGGCAACATCTTAAATGAAGATTTAGATTGGTTAGGAATTCATGCAACTCGTTTTAATGCTCATTTACTAAGAACAATTTTTCAAGATATTTCTTATCCTGTAATTATTAAAGATTATGGTCATAAAATTTTTAATTTAAAATATCCAGTTGTAATAGGGGCTGGTTGGAAACCAGGATGGTCAACTGATTATGATGCGGTAATTTTAGCAAGAGATTATGGAGCTAATTTAATTATTAATTTATCTAATATTGATGGTGTTTATGATAAAGATCCAAAAAAATATAAAGATGCTAAATTTATTAAAAAAATTACCTGGGAGGAAATGGAAAAAATTACTGGTACTAAATGGACTCCAGGTTTTAATGCGCCTTTTGATCCAGTAGCAACTCCTTTAGCAAAAAAATTAGGTTTAACAGTTGTTGTTGTCAATGGACATAATTTTGATAATTTAGAAAAAATAATTGAAGGAGAAAGTTTTATTGGGACGGTAATTACTCCTTTAGATATTAACTCTAGTTTTTATGATAAAGATTATTATTTTGGAAAAAAAGGCGGTCATAAAATAAAATATACAGGTTCTTTTTTAAGTAATTTTTTTCATAATTTTAAAGATTTAGTTCGTGCTCTAACAATTAAAATTCAATTTAATCCAAAAAGAGTTTTAGATGTTGGTTGTGGCTTAGGAAGATTAGTTTATTGGTTAAGGTTATTAGGAGTTGATGCTTATGGAATTGATTTTTCTGAAAATGCTTATTTATTAGTTTCAAAAAAAATTAAAAAATTTATTCAAGTTGCTGACGCAAAAAAAATTCCTTATAAAGATAATAGTTTTGATTTAGTTTTAAGTATTGATTTATTACAACATGTGGATAGAGATAATCTTAAAAGTGTAATTAAAGAGACTATTCGGGTTTCAAATAAGTATATTCTTCATAAAATCTATACGAAAGAAAATATTTGGTTTAAACTTACTCACAGATATGATCCTTCTAATGTTTCTTTATTTTATAAAAAATATTGGGATAAAGTATTTCAATCTTTTAATAATATTATTCAAATAAGAAATATATTTAGACTACCTGATTTTATCGAAACTAAGTATTTACTTAAGAAAAAATGAAAAGATATGGTTTTAAGTAAAATTATTCTAAATAATTTTAGAAATTTTGAAAAAAAAGAGATTAATTTAAATAACTCTTTAACTTTAATTTTTGGAAGAAATTCAACTGGAAAAACTAATTTATTAGAAAGTATTAATTTTTTATTAACTGGTGAGGGCTTTAGAAATTTTAAAGAAGAAGAGTTAATCAATTTTGATAAGAATTTTTTAATTGTTGAAGGTTTTTTAAAAACTGAAGACAATAACCATACTTTAAAAATAGCATTAAAAAAAAATAATAATTCAATAGAAAAAAATTTTTTTATTAATAATATAAAGAAAACAAAAAATCAATATTTAAAAGAAAGTTTACCAGTAGTTTTATTTTCTCCTGAACAATTAGAGATTATCAATGGATCGCCAAAAAAAAGACGACAATACTTTGATTTAATACTATCTAAGGTTGACCCAATTTATAAATTAAAACTAAACAATTATAATCAAGCCTTAAAAAAAAGAAATAAACTTTTAGAATTTATTCAAAATATTAATAGACTAAAAGATGAGTTATATTTTTGGAATAAGTATTTAATTGAAAATGGATCTTATTTAATAAAAAAAAGGAAAGAGTATGTTGATTATTTGAATTGGAAAAAATTAGACAGCAAAAATTTTAAAATTCAATATTTAGATAATAATATAAGTTTAAAGATTTTTGAAAAAAATTTTAATAAAGAACTACAAGCAAAAAAAACTTTATACGGACCGCAAAAAGATGATTTTATTATATATTTAGAAGAAAAAAATATTGGTCTTTATGGATCAAGAAGCGAAGAAAGATTGGCATTATTATGGTTAAAGTTAAATGAATTGAATTATCTTGAGAATGTTTTTAAAAAAAAACCATTACTTTTACTTGATGATATCTTTTCAGAATTGGATGATTTTAATAAAGCTTTTATTTTTTTATTATTAAAAAATTATCAGGTAGTTGCCACTTATACTAATAAAGAGATAATAAAGTTAATTAATTTTTCTAATCACTCCTTTGACAATTCCATATATTTGTAGTTGTTTTTTTGGAATTAGGGGAGGATATTTTGGATTGGCAGCTTGAAGAAAAATCTGTTTTTTAAATCTGTCAGTTTTAAATATTTTTAAAGTCCATTCGTTATCAATTTGCGCTAGTACAATGTCGCCATTTTTTGGTGGTTTGTTTTTTTCAATAATGACAATATCGCCTTCAAAAATGCCGGCATTGATCATTGAATCACCAGAAACTTTAAGTAAAAAACTTGAATCTGGATTATCAATTAGATAGTCATCTAAAGTTAAATATTCTCTATTTTCTTCAGCCAAAATTGGATAACCGGCTTTAATATAACCTAAAAGAGGAAGAGCAAAAAATTTTTTTGTTGGTGATATTTTTTTTCCGTCTTTTTTTATAAAATTATTTTCAACTAACTTATTAATAAGTTTAAAAACAGCGTTTTTAGAGGAAAAATTAAAAATTTTCAACATTTCAGAATAAGATGGTAGTCGGTGATGTTTTTTAAAAAAACGTTTTAATAAATTAATTTTTTTCTCCATAAATAATATTATAAGTGAACGATTGTTTACTTGTCAAGAGGTGTTTATTTTTGAAGCATTGAGTTTATGATATTTTGAGGCACTTCCTCATAATGACTTGGTTCCATATAGAAAATTCCTCGACCTTCAGTTAAAGATCTTAAAATAGTGGCATAACCTGACATTTCCGCTAGAGGAACTGTGGCTTTGATAACGACAGCACGAGCTCGTTTTTCAGTTCCTAAAATTTTTCCTCGTTTTGAGGAAATATCACCAATTGCTACACCCATAAATTCTTCTGGGACAGTTACTTCTAGTTTCATAATTGGTTCAAGTAAAGTGAGACCAGCTTTTTTAGCGCCGTCTTGAAGAGCCATGCTACCAGCAATTTTAAAGGCAATATCTGATGAATCAACCTCGTGATAACTTCCATCATATAAAGTAACCTGAATATCAGTCATTGGATAACCTAATAAAACTCCTTTTTCCATAGCTTCAATAACTCCTTTTTCTACTGATGGAATAAATTCTGATGGAATTACTCCTCCTTTAATTTTATTTACAAACTTAAAACCTTCACCTCGAGGAAGAGGGTCAATTTTAATTACACAATGACCGTATTGTCCATGACCACCAGTTTGTTTAATATATTTTCCTTCGATATTTTCTACAGATTTTGTAACAGTTTCTTTATAAGCCACTTGTGGTTTTCCAACATTTACATCCATACCCATTTCTCTTTTCATTCGATCAACTAAAATTTCAAGATGTAATTCTCCCATTCCTGACATAATGGTTTGTCCTGTTTCATGATTAATCTTTACTTTGAAAGTTGGGTCTTCTTCTGACAATCTTTGTAAGGTATAAGAAAGTTTTTCTTGATCAGCTTTTGTTTTTGGTTCAATAGCTAAAGAAATAACTGGTTCTGGAAATTGAATTTGTTCTAAAATAATTGGTTTTTGAGGATTAGCTAAAGTGTCACCGGTTTTAGTTTCTTTTGGTCCAACTAAAGCAACAATCTCTCCAGCAAAAGCCTTATCAATCTCTTCTCTATTATTAGCATGCATTAATAACACCCGACTAACTCTTTCTTGCTTGCCTCGATTAATATTATGAATATATGAACCAGATTCTAAAACACCAGAATAAATTCTTGCATAAGTTAACTTTCCAACATGGGGATCTAACTGAATTTTAAAAGCCAAAGCTGAAAATGATTCTTCAGGAATTAATTTTCTTTCTTCTTCTTGATTATTGTTTGGATTAATTCCTTTAATAACTTTTAAATCAGAAGGAGAGGGAAGATAGTCTACAATTGCGTCAAGCAAAGGTTGAAGAGCTTTATTTCTTAAAGAAGTACCGCAATAAACTGGAATTAATTTATAAGCAATAACAGCTTTTCTTAAAGAGGATTTTAATTCATCAACAGTAATTTTTTCTCCATTTAAATATTTATTTAAAAGGTTATCATCAGTTTCGGCTATTTTTTCAATTAGTTTTGCTTGGGCTTCTAAAACTTTAGTTTTTATATCTTCTGGAATTTGATCGGTTTCTTCAAACTCAATTCCTTGAGGATCTTTTATCCAATATTTAGATTTTAAGGTTAAAAGATCAACTACTCCTTTAAATTCTTGTTCTTTACCAATTGGATAAGTCATTACTGCGGGATTAGCGCCCAATCTATCTTTAATTTCTTCAACAGTTGCTTCAAAATTAGCTCCTAATTTATCCATTTTATTAATAAAGCAGATTCGAGGAATTTTATATTTATCAGCTTGACGCCAAACAGTCTCTGATTGAGATTGAACACCTTCTTCAGCATCAAAAATTACTACTCCACCATCTAATACTCTTAAAGATCTTTCTACTTCAGCAGTAAAATCAACATGACCGGGAGTATCAATAATATTGATTCTAACTCCTTTCCAAAATGTAGTAGTGGCAGCAGAAACAATAGTAATACCTCGTTCTCTTTCTTGAGGCATCCAGTCCATTTGTGTATTACCTTCATCAATATCGCCTAATTTATAAGTTCTACCTGTGTAAAATAGAATTCTTTCAGTGGTAGTAGTTTTTCCTGAATCAATATGAGCAATAATACCAATGTTTCTAATTTTTTCCAAAGGAACAATTCTGTTTTTAGTAATAATATTTTGTTGTGCCATAGTTTACCACTTTAAATGACTAAAGGCCTTGTTAGATTCGGCGAGTTTTTCAGTTTGTTGTTTTTTAGCAACTGCTTGACCTTGATTGTTAGCAGCGTCTAAAATTTCTGCTGTTAATTTATCAGTAAAGGTTTTATATTCTTTATTGTTTCGAGCTTTAGCAGCTTCGATAATCCAGTTTAATGATAAAAATAACCTTCTTTCTTTTCTAACTTCTGTTGGTACTAAATATGAAGCGCCTCCTAATCTTCTTGGTCTAACTTCCATTAAAGGAGAAGTATTTTCAATAGCTAAATAGAGAGTTTGTAATGGATCTTTATTTTGTTTTTTAATATTTTCTAATGTTTGATAAATGATTCTTTCAGCGATAGTTTTTTTACCATCAACCATTACGTAATTTATAAATTTAGCAACTTCAAAACTATTATAAAGTTTATCTGGCTTAGTTATTATTTTTTTATATTGATGTCTTGGCATATGTTAAATTAAATTAACTTGTTGATTGAGTTTTTTGTAATTTAGTTCCATATTTTGATCTTGAGGTGACTCGATTAACAACTCCGGCAGTATCGTATTTTCCTCTTACTATATGGTATTTTACACCTGGTAAATCCTTAACTCTTCCACCTCTAACTAAAACAATTGAGTGTTCGGCTAAGTTATGACCGATACCTTGAATATAGGCAGTGACTTCCATTTTGTTTGATAATCTGACTCTGGCGACTTTTCTTAAAGCAGAGTTAGGTTTTTTTGGTGTCATGGTTCTAACCACAGTACAAACACCTCTTTTAAAAGGATTGTTATTTTCAGTATATCTCCTTTTTAAAGAGTTAAAACTTTGTTTTAGAGCCATTGCTCTAGATTTTTTTATTTTTTTATTCCTTTTTTTCTTTATCAGTTGATTGATTGTTGGCATACTTTCCTAAAAATTGAGAATAATATTTATTAATTAACTCATTATTAACTGGTATTAATCTGCCAATTATAACATTTTCTTTTAATCCTAACAAGTAGTCAATTTGACCCTTAATGGCAGCTGAGCTTAGGACATTGGTTGTTTGCTCAAAAGAAGCAGAAGACAACCATGAGTCTGTATGTATAGCGGCTCTAGTTATTCCTAAAATAGAAATTTTTCCTGTGGCTGGTTTTTGACCTTTTGCTAAAACTTTTTTATTTTCTTCCTCAAACCTTATTCTTGAAACAACTTCGTCTTTAATAAATGAAGTATCTCCTTCATCGTCAATAATAACTTTATCACTCATTTTTCTTATGATTATTTCAAAATGTTTATCATGAATGGCAATTCCTTGAGATTCATAGACTTTTTGAATTTCATCTAATAGATATAATTGAGCGGCTTTTAAACCTTTAATTGATAAAACATCATTTACATTTAAATATCCTTCAGATAAAGGAGTACCGCTGGCGATTAAATCGCCATCTTTAACCTTTAATTTTTGAGATTTAGGGATAATAAACTCTTGTTCTTTAATTTGTGAGTTTTTATCTGTAGTTGTTATTTTTATATGATAAACATCTTTTTCTGTGTCTTCTTGAACTGATACTTTACCGCTAATTTCAGAAATAGGGGAGACAATTTTTGGTGTTCGCGTTTCAAAAAGTTCCTCGACTCTTGGAAGACCTTGAGTTACATCTGAAATAACAATACCTCCAAAATGCCTAACTCTCATTGTTAATTGAGTTCCTGGTTCTCCAATTGATTGAGCGGCAATTACACCTACTGGTGTACCAATTTCTACAGGCTTATGAGTTGATAAATCTAAACCATAACATTTTTGACATACACCATAAGGAGATTTACAAAATAATGGAGATCTAACAGTAATTTTTTTAACATTATTTTTTTCAATCTCTTGAATTTTATCTTCATTAATTAATTGATTAGTTTTAGCTTCATAACGTCCTAAAATTCTTTCTTTAAATTTATTACCTCTTTGATCTGATGTTGTTATTTCTAAACCTTCAGTTGTACCACAATCTTCTTCTCGAATAATCATATCATGAGCAACATCAACTAATCTTCTGGTTAAGTAACCAGCGTCAGCAGTTTTTAAAGCAGAGTCAGTTAATCCTTTTCTTGCTCCGCGGGCATTAATAACATATTCAAAAATTGACAGACCTTCTCGATAATTTGATTTGGTTGGAACCTCAATAATTTTTCCTAAGGGATCAACTACTAAACCTTTCATTGCTGAAAGTTGTTTTAACTGTTCTTTAGAAGCTCTGGCTCCTCCAGATTTAATAATTATTTTTACTGGATTTTCCTCATCAATACTATTCCAAGTTAAATTAGCTAATTTTTCAGTTGTATCAATCCATAATTTATTAGAATATCGTTTTTTCTCTTCAGCAGTTAAAAGACCTTGTTCATAGTTCTTATTAATTTTTTCTATTTCTTTTTCGGTTTCTTCAATAATTTTATTCTTTTCTTCTATTATTTGACAATCAAAAATTGAAACAGAAAGGCCTCCAGCTAAAGTAGCACCATAAAAACCAATATCTTTTAAATCATCAATTAATTTACCAACAGTTTTTTCATTATAGATTTTAATTGCTTTAACAATTAAATTTTTTATATCAGAAGCTTTTAATTCTTGATTAATAAATCTTAATTCTTGTGGTAAGGCTTGGTTTAAAATAATTCTACCTATTGAGGTTTTAATAACTTTATTGTTAATTTTAGTAAAAATAGGTTCTCTTAATTGAACTTTTTGTAAATTATAAAAACTTAAAGCTTCTTGTTCTGAGGCAAATATTTTTATTTCCTCGTCTTTTTTATTTTTATAATTATTATCAAAAGTTGTCAAATAATAACAACCTAAAGCCATTTCTTTATTAGGTAAGACAATTGGTGAACCATCAGCTGGTTTTAATAGGTTATAATAGGGAAGCATACGATTTTTTACTTCTTCAATTGATTTTTTAGATAAAGGAAGGAAGACGCCCATTGCATCACCGTCAAAATCAGCATTATATCCAGCACAAACAGTTGGATGAAGTTTAATAGCATAATCATCAGTTAAAACAGGGTAAAAACCTAAAACTGATAGTTTATGTAGGGTTGGAGCTCTGTTTAATAATACCGGATGGTTTTTTGTTATTTCTTCTAAAATATCATAAACAACTGGTTCTTTTTTTTCTAAAAAGTTTTTAGCGCTTTTGATATTTGGCGCTAAACCACGAACAATAATTTCATGAAGTAAAAATGGCTTAAAGAGTTCTAAAGCCATTTCTTTTGGAATTCCAACTTGATCAAGTTTTAATTCTGGTCCGACAATAATAGTTGATCTTCCTGAGTAATCAACTCTTTTACCAAGTAAGTTTTGTCTAAATCTTCCTTGTTTACCTCTTAAAATATCGGATAATGATTTTTGTACTTTTGAGGCTGCTCCTTTAGTTTTAGCTCGACCTCGAGTTTTTTGTAAATCAATTAAAGAGTCTACTGCTTCTTGCAACATTCTCTTTTCGTTTCTTAAGATGATTTCTGGAGCGCCTAAGTCAATTAACTGTTTTAATCGATTGTTTCTATTAATTACTCGTCGATAAAAGTCATTTAAGTCTGAAGTAGCAAACTTTCCGCCTGGAAGTTGGACAACTGGTCTTAGATCAGGAGGAATAACAGGTAAAACAGTCATAATCATCCATTTTGGTTCAATGTTGGCCTTGATGAAAGATTCAAGAACTCGTGCTTTTTTTAATAACTTATTTCTTTTTTCACCGCGAGCTTCATTTAGTTCATTAATTGTTTTTTCATACTCTTTTTTAGTATCAAATTTATTTAAGATCTCATAAATAACCTCTGATCCCATACCAACAGTTAAAAAGTCTTCAATATTTTTTTCTTTTAAAAAGAGATAGTCGTCTTCTTCGATAGTTTCATTTATTGAAATATTTTTTATTAATTTAGTAATTCTGTCATAAAAGCTAATAGTTTTTGATTTTTTTTCTATATATAAATTTGAAGTTAACTTTAATTGTTCTCTTAATTTAAAATCAATTTCTTGTTTAGTAATCTCCCATTGTTCTTGATTATTAATTCTTTTTTTCGTTTCTTCCATTTCTTTTTCAAATCTTTTTTTTATCTCTTCCTCTTTAATCTTATGTTCTTCTTCTAATTTTTTGATTTCTTCTTTCTGACAATCTTCAATTGCTTTAGCGGCTTTTTTTTGTTTTTCTTTATCAATATCTTTTACTAAGTACAAAGCATAGTAAATTATTCTTTCTAAAGATTGAGGAGGGATATCTAAAGTGATACTTAAAACTGAAGATGATCCTTTAAAATACCAAATATGAGCAATAGGAGAAGCTAATTTTATATGACCCATTCTTTCTCGTCTAACAGCTGATGTAGTTACTTCTACACCACATCGATCACAAATTATACCTTTATAACGAATTCTTTTATATTTACCACAATAACATTCATAATCTTTAGTTGGTCCAAAAATTTTTTCATCAAAAAGACCATCTTTTTCTGTTCTAAAAGTTCGATAGTTAATAGTTTCTGGCTTAGTAACCTCTCCGTGGGACCATTTTAAAATATCTTCAGGAGAAGCTAATTTAATTTGTAAACCAGAAAAATCAATAATGTTGTTGTTATCCATAGATTATTTAATATGTTCAATTGCTAACCCTAATGCGTTTAGTTCCTTAATTAAAACATTAAATGATTCAGGGACATTAGATTGTGGTATTTCTAATCCTTTAATAATTGATTCAAATGCTTTAGTTCTACCTCGAACATCATCACTTTTAATAGTTAACATTTCCTGTAAGACATATGGTACTCGATGAGATTCTAAAGCCCAGACTTCCATCTCTCCAAATCTTTGACCGCCAAGTTGAGATTTACCTCCTAAAGGTTGTTGGGTGACTAAAGAGTAAGGACCAACTGAACGAGCATGGAATTTGTCTTCAACCATGTGAATTAATTTCATAATGTAACTTGTTCCTACCAGAACTTTTTTATCAAAAGGAAGACCGGTTTGACCATTATATAAGGTTGTTTTTCCATCAATGGGAAGTTTTAATTTTTTTAGTTCGTTGATAATAAAATCTTCTTTTATTTTTTCAAATACTGGAATTGAAATTTCTAAATTATTATATTTAGCGATTGTACCTAATAAATTTTCAAATAGTTGACCCAAATTCATTCTTGATAAAATTGATAAAGGTGAAAGAATAACATCGACTGGAGTGCCATCTTCTAAATAAGGCATATCCCATTCAGGAAGAATTTTTGAGATTACTCCTTTATTTCCGTGTCGGCCAGCAAGTTTGTCTCCAACGGAGATTTTTCTTAATTGCGCAGTGTTAATAATGATTCTTTTTAAAACACTTGGCTCTAATTCGTTTGGATCCTTTTTAGCATCAATAATTTCTAATCCAACAACAACACCTCTTTTACCATAGGGCATTCTTAATGAGGTATCTTTAATATCTTTAGCTTTTTCTCCAAAAATTGCTCTTAATAATCTTTCTTCGGCTGTTAGTTCTTTTTCACCTTTTGGAGCAACTTTTCCAACTAAAATATCGCCTCCCTTAACTTCTGTACCGATATTAATTAGGCCATTTTTATCAAGATTGGCTAATAATTCTTCTCTTACATTAGGAATATCACGAGTTAGTTCTTCAGGTCCTAATTTAGTATCGACTAAATCAGCAATAAACTCTTCCATGGTAATTGAGGTTAGAATATCTTCTTTAATTAATCTTTCTGAAATAACAAAACCATCTTCATAACCTAATCCATTTAGTGAAGTGTAAGCAACAACAACATTTTGACCTAAAGCTAATTTACCATTTTTAGTTGCTGGACCATCTATTATTACATCTCCTTTTTTTATTTTTTGATTAAGTTCAATTAAAGGATTTTGATCAAAAACAACGTCTTTATTAGTTCTAATAAATCTTTCAAGATTATATTCATAAACCTTTCCACTTTTTCCTTTAAGAATAACTTTATTACCATCAACGTATTTAACTACTCCATCTTCTGGAGCAATAATAGTTCTTCCTAAAGCTTGAGCAATTTTTTCTTCTTCACCTGTATTAACAATTGGAGATTGAGGTTTAATTAAAGGAACAGCTTGACATTGCATGTGAGTGCCCATTAAAGCACGAGAAGCATCATCATTTTGTAAAAATGGTATTAAAGCAGCTGAAATACCAACAACTTGTTTTGGAGAAACATCAATAAAATTTATCTTATTTTTTGAAGCTTCAATAATATCTCCTTTATACCGGGCTACTACATAGTCTTTAACAATTTTATTATTTTCATCAACTTCGGTATTAGCTGAGGTTATGTAATAATTTTCTTCATCATCAGCTTGAAGATAAACAATTTCATCAGTAACTTTTCCATTAACGACTTTTTTATAAGGAGTTTCTAAAAAACCATACTGATTAACTCTTGAGTATAAGGCCATATAAGTAACAACACCAATATTTGGACCCTCTGGACTTCTAATTGGACAGATTCTTCCATATTGAGAAACAGCAATGTCTCGAATTGAGAATGAGGCTCTTTCTTTTTCTATACCGCCTGGACCACCAACAGTAATACGTCTTAAATTATCAAGTTCGGATAAAGGGTTAGTTTGATCGACTATGGTGGAAAGTTGATTAGTTCTAAAAAAAGAATTAATTGCCATAATTAATGGCTTGGAGTTTACTATTTGTGAAGGTAAGACATTATTATCACTTGCTACTAAACTCATTCTTTCTTTAATTTCTCGAGTGACTCTAACCATTCCGACTCTTATCCCATACATAGAGACTAATTCGCCTACAGTTCTAATTCGTCGATTTCCTAAATGGTCAATATCATCAAATTCTCCTTTTCCTTTAGTTAAATTTATTAAGTATTTAATAGTTGCTATTAAATCAGTTTTAGTTAATAAATGATTTTCTTTTGATATCTCAAGATTTAATCCTAATTTTTTGTTTATTTTATATCGACCAACATCAGCTAACGAATATCTATTATTGTTGAAAAAAAGATTATTTACAGTTTCATAAGCATTTTCTAAAATTAAAGGTTCTCCTGGTTTTACTTTTCGATAAATTTCCAAGACTGATTCGTCTTTATTTTTTGTTTGATCTTTTTTAAAGGTTGGTAATAAATATTTTTCAATTAAATCTTTATCAAGATCATTAAAGTATGATAAAAGTATGTTATTAGAGTCACCGTTAAAAACTTTTAAGAAAGTAGTTGCCAAAAACTTTCTTTTTTTATTGACTTTAATCTCTATTAGGCCATTTTTATTAATAGTTAAATCAATCCAAGCACCGATATAAGGTCTTATTTCTGCATTATATAAAGTTAATCCAGTAGATTTATCTATTTCAGCTGTAAAGTAAACACCAGGCGATCTAACTATCTGATTAATTATTGCTCTTTCAATTCCATTAATAATAAAAGTTCCTTTATCAGTCATTTTTGGCAAATTACAAAAATAAACATCTTGATATTTTTCTTGTCCGGTTTTTTTATTCAAAAGTTTTAATTTTAAATAAACAGGATAGTCATAGGTTAGTTTTTTTCTTAAGCAAAGTTCTAAAGAATATCGAGGTTCACCAAAAAAAAGATCTTCAAAATAGAGAGTAAACTTTTTACTAGTATAATCATCAATTGGAAAAAATTCTTCTAATGTGTTTTTTAAGTTGTTATTAATAAAATAATTCCAAGATTGTTTTTGAACCTCAATAAGGTCAAGTTTTTCAAGTTTATTATTAATTTTTTTTCCTAAAAAAAGATTTTTTTTAGTTTTTACAATATCTTTGTGATTGTTTTTTTTAATCATTTGTTAAAATGAAAGGATAATAACCTTATTTTTAATAATAGAAAAAACCCTCTTTTTTAAGAGGGAATTATAAAACTAATATATAATACACTAGTTTTTTCAAAATGTCAACTTGATTTTCTCTTTAAAAAAAATTTTTTATTGTGATGGTTGTTTTCGGTGGTAAATTTTATTTTGTTAATAATATTTTCTAAAAAAATGTGTTTTTTTTTCAATAACTCTTTTTTTTCATTAAATTGATTTTTTTTATCTAAGTTATCTTCATCTAAAAAAAAATTAATTTTTTTTATTGTTTTTTTTAAGTCTTTAAATAATAAAAATAATTGTATACTTGTAATGATTATAAAAAGGGTGGTAATTGATATGGCAATTGATAAAAGAATTTGAATTTCAGTCATAATTTTTTAGAGTAATTTATTTTTTATTTTTTCTGCAACTAAATTATTAGCTCTTAATAGTTCGTCGTGAGAAGATCCTGCATCAATCCACCAATCTATAATTTTACATTCAAGAGTTCCTTCTTTTAAATAAAAATTATTTAAATCAGTTACTTCAAGTTCACCTCTAGCTGATGGTTTTAATTTTTTAATAAAATCAAAAACTCGATTATCATACATATAAATACCGGTTTGAGCGATATCTGATTTTGGATGTTCTGGTTTTTCAACAATAGATAGAACATTTCCTTGGTTATCTATTTCAATAACGCCATAATTCTTAGCGATCATTTGAGGAAATTTTACTCCAAAAACCATTGCTCCTTTTTCTTTTTTTTTGAATTTATCAATAGTAGATTTAAGATTATAACTAAAGATATTATCTCCCAAGACAACCAAAACTTTTTTATTTTCAACAAACTCTTTAGCTAAGTTAATTGCGTGAGCAATACCGCCTTTAGGATTGTCTTGAACAGAGTAATAAATTTTTACTCCAAATTCTCGACCATCTTTTAAAAGTTCAGTAAAAGCACCAGCGTGATCAGGAGAAGTTGAAATCAAAATTTCCTTTATTCCTGCTTTTATCATTGACTGTAAAGGATAATAAATCATTGGTTTGTTATAGATAGGTAATAAATGTTTATTAGTAACTAAAGTCAATGGTCGAAGTCTTGTAGCTAATCCACCGGCTAAAATTACACCTTTCATTAAATTAAAATTAATTTAAGTAAAAAAATAGTTAAGAAACCAATAATAATATATTCTACCACAATTTTTAGATTAAGTCTATTTAATTTAATATGATGAAAAACGCCCCAAAAAATATAGAGATTAACAAATAGAGTAAGAATAATAAACTGTTCAAAACGATTACCTTTAAAAAAAGATAATAAAGTAATAAATAGAATACCAATAGTAATGAATATTAAATAATCAATAAAATGTTTTTTTAGATTTTTTAGAAAAAACGTAATCATAGTTTAAATAATTGCACCTTTGGTAATAATTAATAAACCAATAATAATAAAAATAATAAAGATTAAATGAGAAAAATTTTTTGAAGAAAATCTAATAATTTTTAATTTATTTATATAGTAAAAGTCTAATAATAAAGCTAATAATAAAAATCCAAAAAATAAAATATTTATGTTATAAAAATAATTTTTTAATGGAGGTTTTTTTTCTGTATTTGTTTCTGCTAAAACGTTGGATTTTTTTGTGTTATTATTTTCGATATTTTTTACTCTTATATTTTTAGCTGGAAAAGAAAAAGTTGTTGAAGTCGATTGGTTGATAGGTTTACCAAACATTTGAACTACAAGAGTAGTTTCTTCACCATTTAAAACACCATTAACAACAGCAAAACCAACATCAGTATAGTCTTTTTTTAAGATATTTTCTTTATGCGATGGTGAATCCATCCAGGCGGACACAACTCCTTGACTAAATAAAAAATTTTTTGCTAAATTTTCGCCAGCGTATTCATAGTCGTATCCTGAGGCTAAAATAAAGTCCCAAGGTTTTTTACCATCGGGCGCATAGTGAGACCAATAATTATTAGTAAACATATCTTGAGCTTTAAGGTATGCAGCATGAGCGAGTTTTTCATTATAGTTTAAAGTCGGTAAGTTGTTTTTTATTCTTTCTTCATTGGTTAATTGATAAAGTTTTTCAACTGATATATCTGTTGCAAAACCTAAAATATTGGTGTCAAATTTTTTAAAGAAAAAAGTAATTATTAAAGCAAAAAACAAGTAGATAGTTAAAAAATCATGATGAAGAACTTTACCTTGATAGTTGTTTTTTTCATTAGGGATGAGAAGATGATAAAAAAATTCTTTTAATTTTTTCATATCTAATTATTTTTATTTTAATTAAAATAGAGATAATAGTCAAAGTACTATAAATAGTAGATAGGAAAAATAGATAATAAAGATTCTGATTATGTTTTTTGAAAACTTTTTGAGTAGTAATACCTAGTATATTATTAGATTGATAATTATTAACATTTGAATTGTAATGATTAGTATTATTTAAATAATTAAGTTTTATTAATTGAGTTGTTGGTTTAAGGATTTTAGTTTCTTTTAAATTATTTATAATATTAGAGGTTGTTGTTTTAATAGTAGAAGTTAAGAGGGGGGTTAACGTAGGAGTTAAATTAATAATACAAGAATTATTAGAATTATTAGGTGATGGTTCCTCAAGGCAGAAGTCATTATTTTCAAAATTGATTCTTCCATAGCTTTTTCCTTGAAAACTATTTTGATACTCAAAGTCATCCT
>FWPV01004610.1_pt1 | contig 28856 bp, 23 predicted proteins | sample 2228371 | NCBI WGS metagenome assembly FWPV01 (sample SAMEA103939776, study PRJEB20133) | metagenome | reverse complement strand
CAAGAATTGTTCCCCGATGCCGCCCCTCATCTTCGGTGGCTGAAGGATCTCTTGGAGGGTTGCGATGTTTCTGCCCACTTCGAAGATCTGCTTGCTCGCCGCCGAGAGTTCTCCGATATTCTTTTGGACCTCTCCGATCACCTTTGCCGCAGTGTCAAGACGTTTGTTGATATCTCCTGTCGAATTCTGAAGGTTCCGATAGACGCGATCCATGACATCGCTAAGCGTCTGGTGGATCGATTTTTGGTTCTCGATCAGGAGCGAAACGTTTTTCTCTAAGCCCTCCCTGAGCTGTCCCCTCAGTTGCTCGATCTGCTGCTGCATCAGAGTCCATATAGGACTCGACGCCTGCTCTCGCCTCGCCTCCTCCAGCGCCTTTCTCCATCGGTAATCGACGAAGAGGATGAGAAGGACGACAACGACGACGGCGAAAGCAAGGAGGAGATAAGAACTTTCTGTCATGTCCTTTCCGTTGATGATTCCACTTCAAAGCAAGAATAATTTATCTAAGAATGAAATTCAAGAAGCTATTGGGGTGTACTGCCTCACTGAAGCGGAGGGAAGATGGGGCCACCGGAGAGGGATATCTTCGAAAATCGTACCAAGCGTACGATCTGAAATGATCATTTGACAAAGGTCGCTTCTCCCAATTTTGCGATCGGCGGTCTCTGCCGGTGCCAGGGAGTCGCCTGTTCGTAGGCAAAGGCCGTCTGAAGCACGGTGACCTCGTCAAAGGGTCTGCCCGCCAGTTGAAGGCCGATGGGCAATCCGCTCTTGGAAAAACCACAGGGAACCGTAATGGCTGGAAACCCGTTGAGATTAAAAGGCCGAGTGTATTGGGTAAGCGCAGCAATGACCCCCATGCGAGTCTTTCCTATTGAGACCTCTTCCGTCCCGATTTTGCAGGCTGTCATCGGAACGGTGGGGGTCGCCAGAAGATCCACGGTCTTGAAGAGATTCCGGCTCTCTTCGTAGAAGAGTCTTCTGGCCCTTTGGGCCTGGAGATAGTCGACTGCTGTAATGACAAGACCGGCTTCGATACGCAACCTGACTCTTGGGTCGATACGCAAAGGCTCATCCTTGATCAATCGAGAATGATAGGCAGTGGCTTCGGCCATGAGAATGGTAGTCGAAAGGCTCTTCGAGATTTCATACATCGGCCAGCGGATCTCTTGGATCGTCGCTCCCAGTTTGCCCAAGAGTTCGATCGCCCGACGGACGGCATTTTCAACCTCGGAATCGACGGGATCCTCGAAGACCTCTTTCGGAACCCCGACCCTCAGACCTTCGATCTTTTCTGTGAGAGACGCCGTAAAATCGGGGACCGCCCTCTTTCTTGTGGAGGCATCATGGGAATCGTATCCTGCGATTGCATTCATCACCAAGGCGCAGTCCTCCACGGTGCGTGCGATCGGACCGGCATGATCCTGGGACCAGGAAAGGGGGATCATTCCATAGCGGCTAACACGGCCATAGGTTGGCTTCAACCCCACCAATCCGCATAAAGCGCTCGGTATACGAATGGATCCCCCCGTATCCGTTCCCATGGCCAGACCACACTGGCCAGAGGCTGTTGCGGAGGCGGACCCACCGCTCGAACCTCCCGCGATCCTCTCCGCGTCCCATGGGTTATGCATATCTCCGTAGTCAGGGTTTTCACCCGTTGGACCATAGGCGAATTGATGAAGATTCAATTTTCCCAGAAGGATTGCTCCTGCCTTCTTCAGTTTCAGCGCCACAGCAGAATCGTAGGCGGGGACGAACTGATCGAATATCTTTGAGCCGGCGGTATTGCGGATTCCAGATACATAAAAGATATCCTTCAAGCCTATGGGAATTCCATGGAGGGGACCTCGGTAGCGACCCGATTCGATCTCTCTTTCCGCTCCCTCCGCTTCTTTCAAAGCCTGCTCTGGTAGCAGAGTAATGAAGGAATGGAGGATCGGTTCCGTCGCCTCAATACGGGCCAGGTGGGCCTTGACCACCTCCACAGGGGAAACCTTCCTCTTCATGATGAGCCGCGAAAGCTCTCCCACGCTCAGACCACACAAATCGGACGAGTCCATCTTCTTCACTCCTCGGGCAGTACAAATGTTAGCATCGGCTCCGTTTCCTTCAAATCGAGGTTCTCTGAAACTTTGAAGTTCGGGAAGAGCCTTTCCACGTAAGCATACAGTTCTTCCAAATGTGAATCCTCTTCGCGAACACCAAGAAACCTAACCAGGGATAGAACGGTCTTCCTGTCCAATCTCGCGCTTTCCCCCATCCGGTCACCTCCCTTCAGGATCAGGTTCTTCATATCAGAATCCCGAGGATTTCGTCAATGACGTATTGCGACAGAACCTCATGTCACCTTGACACGCTCCACTCAAAGTTGTAACAATGGGCATGAAAGATTGAGGCGCAGGTCGAGGGAGAGCAATGTCGGATCGAAATGAGAAATTGGAGGAAAAATGAAAGGCTTTATCGATCTCCGAAGCGATACGGTCACGAGGCCAACTCCCGGTATGAGAAAAGCGATGGCAGAAGCAGAGGTGGGCGACGATGTCTTCGGCGAAGACCCAACCGTGAATCACCTGCAGGAAAAAGTGGCCCAGATCCTCGGTAAGGAAGCATCCCTCTTTGTCCCTTCAGGGACGATGGCGAATCAGCTCGCCATCAAGTCTCATACTCAACCAGGGGACGAGGTCATTATCGAAGCCACCTCCCATCCCTTCAATTTTGAGGGGGGAGCTTCGGCAGCCCTCTCCGGAATCCAGTTCTTTTGTCTCAAAGGAGTTCGAGGAATTCTTGACGCCTCACAAATCGAAGAGGCCATCCGACCTGACGATCATCACTTTCCCGTCACCCGCCTCATCTGTCTTGAAAACACCCATAACCGCGGTGGGGGTTCCATCTACCCCATAGAAAAAATGGCTGACATTAGCACCCTTGCGAGGTCAAAGGGCCTCTTCGTCCACTTGGATGGTGCGAGGCTTTGGAATGCCTCGGTCGCAACTGGGATCGAACCGAAAGAATACGCTCGCTGGGCAGACTCTGTCTCTGTCTGTCTCTCCAAGGGGTTGGGGGCGCCGATTGGCTCCCTGGTCGCGGGAACCAGGGCCTTCATCGATCGGGTCCATCGCTTTCGGAAGATGTTCGGTGGCGGAATGAGGCAGGTTGGAATCATTGCCGCTGCGGGTCTCTATGCGCTGGATCACCATATCGGACGTTTGAGGGAGGATCACGACAATGCGAAGCGCCTTGCCCTTGGCCTCAAGGCGATCCGAGGGATTTCGATCAATCCCGACGAGGTGGAGACGAATATTTTGATCTTCGATGTCTCGGCCACGGGCAGGACCGCCTTTCAGATCAGAGAGGAGCTGAAGAAGGAAGGCGTCCTCATCCATCCCGTAAGCAGAACTCAGATCCGTCTGGTGACGCACCTCGATGTGTCGAAGGAAGATATTGACTTTGCTCTCAAGGCCTTCAGAAAGATCTTGGCTTGACGCGGAGTGACGGGGTTTAACGAAAAGCGCTATGTCTGAGGCCCTCGTGGTTCTGGTCACATGTGGTTCGGAAGAGGAGGCTTCGAAACTGGCCTACTCCCTTGTGGAGGAACGATTGGCAGCGTGTGTGAATATCGTCTCGCCCATTCGGTCGATTTATCGCTGGGAAGGAAGGATCTGGAACGAAAAGGAGTGGCTTCTGATCATCAAGACGCAGGAGGAAAGATTTGAGGAGCTGGAACAGAAGGTGAAGTCCCTCCACTCCTATTCGGTTCCTGAAATTGTCGCTCTACGGATCGCTGAGGGCTTCTGTCCCTATCTCAAATGGTTGGCAGAAATGACCGAGGGACAGAAGGCAGAAGGCCAGCCTGAAGGGAGGGAATAATATGCCAACGGTTCTCATTCTCTATTATTCGAGAACAGGAAACACTGAGGAGATGGCGAAGGCGGTTGCAGAAGGGGCTGCTTCGAGAGGCGTAAAGGTCGTTCGGAAAAAGGTTCAACAGGCGACGTTTCAGGATCTCCTGAAGGCGGATGGAATCATCTTAGGCTCTCCGACCTATTATGGAACGATGGCCGCTGAGATGAAGGCTTTTCTCGACAGGACTGTTAAGCATCATGGGAAGTTAGAGGGGAAGGTGGGAGCAGCCTTTGCTTCCGGGGGCGGCTTAGGAGGTGGGGTCGAGACGACCGCTCTCGATCTGACCAAATCCCTTTTGATCCACGGAATGATCATCCAAGGAGATCCATGGGGTTCCCACTACGGGGCCGTTTCCATCGGAAAGCCCAATGCCTCCGCCAAGAAGGAATGTAGAAAGCTGGGGGAGAAGGTGGCCACTCTGGTCAAACGATTAACCGCGGCTTCTTGAGATGGAAGTCGGTATTCTGCTCAAAGGTGTAGGCGACCCTCAAGAGCGTCCCCTCATCAAAATGTCTTCCCATGATCTGAAGGCCGATGGGAAGGCGATCCCGGCTAAAGCCGCAAGGGATCGAAACGGCGGGGATCCCTGCGATGTTCACCGGAATCGTGAAGATATCGGAGAGGTACATCTGGAGGGGGTCCTCGGTCTTCTCGCCGATCCGGAAAGCGGGGGTGGGAGCCGTCGGTGCCACGATAACGTCCACCTCACGGAAGGCCTCCTCAAAGTCCTTCCTCATCAGTGTCCGCACCTGAGAGGCCTTTCGATAGTAGGCCTCATAATATCCAGCCGAGAGAACATAGGTACCCAAAATGATCCTTCGCTTCACCTCTTTGCCGAATCCCTTCGCTCGGGTTTGGCTGTACATCTCCATCAGATCCCGGTATCCCTCTGCCCTGAACCCGTATTTGACCCCGTCGTATCGAGCCAAGTTTGAACTGGCCTCGGCTGTGGCAATGATGTAATAGATCGCCACTGCGTACTCCGTATGAGGCAAAGAGACTTCCTTCACCTTCGCCCCCCACCTTCCAAAAAGCTCAATGGCTTGCCTCACGGCCTTCTCGACATCGGGGTCGATTCCTTCGATGAAGTATTCCTTGGGTATCCCGATTCGAATCCCCTTCACATCCGTCTTCAGGAAACCCCTATAGTCAGGGACCTCCACGTTCACAGATGTAGAGTCGCAAGGGTCGTAACCGCTGATGGCATTCATCACAATGGCGCAATCCTCCACATCTTTCGTGATGGGACCGATCTGGTCCAGCGAGGAAGCAAAAGCCACCAACCCGTACCTGGACACCCTTCCGTAAGTTGGTTTCATCCCCACCACGCCGCAACACGATGCCGGCTGCCGGATCGACCCTCCCGTATCTGTCCCCAATGAAGCGATGCATTCGTCTGCTGCTACCGCCGCGGCCGAACCCCCGCTCGATCCTCCGGGAATACGGTTCAGGTCCCAAGGGTTCCTCGTAATCTGAAATCCCGAGTTCTCCGTGGAGGAACCCATGGCGAACTCGTCCATGTTCAGTTTCCCGAGGAAGACGGCTCCGCCTTCCCTCAGCCGCTTGATGACCGTCCCGTCATAAAAGGGCACATAATTTTCAAGGATCCTGGAACCGCAGGTGGTGCGGATTCCTTTCGTGCAGAGGATATCCTTCAGCCCTATGGGGATTCCAGAGAGATCCCCAACCTTCTCCCCTCTTGCAATCTTGCGGTCTGCCTCATCGGCCTGACGGTAGGCTTCCTCTTCCGTCAAGAGGAGATAGGCACCGATCTTTCTATCCACCTCTTTGATCCTTCGATAGAGTGCTTCGGTAGCCTCCCGTGAAGTCACCTCTCTCGTCAGAAGAAGGTCATGGAGTTCATGAATGGTGAGAGCGCAGAGGTCCATGGGGAAACCTTTTAGTGACTGATGAAATAAGGAGTTTCTCTTTCTATTCGATGATCCTCGGAACTTTGAAGTGCCCCGCCTCTTGTTCAGGGGCTATCCCCAGCACCTCGTCCCGCCTAAAAGAGGGCCTTGCTTCATCCTCCCTGAAGGCGTTTTGAATCGGGATGGCATGGGAAGTCGGTTCCACCCCCGTCGTATCGATACGATTGAGTTGCTCCATATACGTCAGGATCTGTTCCAACTGATTGGCAAACGTCTCCTTTTCCTCTTCCGATAATTCGAGCCTGGCCAACCTTGCCACCTTCTCAATATCCATTTTCATGAGAGAGCCCCCCTTCGGTTTCAGCCCGAAAGCGCTTCTCGGATCCTCCTCAAGTTTTCCTCCAACTTCATCCTGAGGGCTTGATAACGTTCCGCCTTCTCCTTTTCTTCGCGAACGACCTCCGGAGGTGCCTTCAAGAGGAACTGTTCATTCGAGAGCTTCCGCCCCACGAAAGCGATTTCCTTCTCAATCTTCGAAATCTCTTTCTGCAGCCTCCTTCCCTCTTCTTCAATCTTGGAACGGTCCATGGGCACAAAGACCTCCACATTCCGAACGGCAGCAAAGGCGCTGTAGGGCGGTTTCTGAATGTCTCCCGCGATCCGAACGTTCCTCACCTTTGCCAATGTTCGTATGAAGGGGAGGTTCCTTTGAAGCCTCTCTTCGTCCTCCCTTCCGTGGACACGAAGAGTGGCATCCATGGCTTCTGCCGGTGGGATATTCATCTCCCCCCGGATGTTCCGGAGAGCGGTGATGATCTCGATCACCAGTCCCATCTCATCCTCTGCCAATTCGTCATCGAACGCTTCGTCTGGCGTTGGGAAGGATGCGACCATGATCGAGCCATCCCCTTTCTCCAGAGGAAGCCGCTGCCAGATCTCCTCGGTCACAAACGGCATGAAGGGATGAAGCATCCGAAGGATATCGTCGAGAACTTTCAAGAGATTCCTCTGAGTTTTCCGTTTCTGAGAGGGATCCTGATCTTGATAGAGAACCGGTTTGATCAACTCCAGGTACCAGTCACAGAATTCATGCCAAACGAACTGATAGACATGGTGCGTCGCCTCGTTAAACTTATACTCCTCAATCGACTTCTCCACCGCTCGGATAGTCCGATTCAATCTTCCCCGAATCCACCGATCGGGCAGGCTCAGATCGACGGGCGATAGCCTCCCTCTTCCCGACTCGAATTCCAAATCACTCAGGTTCATCAGGGCGAAACGGGAGGCATTCCAGATCTTATTGACGAAGTGCCGATACCCTTCCGTTCTGGACTCCGAGAGCTTCAAATCACTTCCTGGCATCGTGAGTGCAGCGAGGGTGAACCGGAGGGCATCTGCCCCGTAACGGTCGATGAGCTCCAGGGGATCGACCACGTTCCCCCGTGTCTTCGAATACTTCTCTCCCCGTTCGTCACGGACGAGACCATGGATGTAGACATCCCTGAAGGGAACGTCCCCCATAAACTTTAGGCCCATCATCATCATCCTGGCGACCCAGAAGAAGAGAATGTCGAACCCGGTGACCAGAACAGAAGTCGGATAAAACTTCTTAAGCTCCTTCGTCTCCTTTGGCCACCCCATCGTGGAAAAGGGCCAGAGGGCTGAACTGAACCAGGTATCCAGCACATCGGTCTCTGCTCTCAAACGATCGGACCCACACCGGTGACAGGCAGAGGGTTCTTCCTTCGCCACAATCACCTCTCCGCACTCATCGCAATACCAGGCCGGGATGCGATGCCCCCACCAGATCTGCCGCGAGATGCACCAGTCCCTAATATTCTCCATCCACTCAAAATAGGTTTTCTCCCAAAGCTCGGGTATGATACGGGTTCGACCGTCTCTGACCGCCTCGATCGCAGGTTCGGCCAAAGGCTTCGTCCTGACGAACCACTGGAGGGAAAGATTGGGCTCCACAATGGTTTTGCACCGGTAGCAGTGGCCTATCATGTGACGGTAATCTTCGATCTTCAAAAGGATTCCGTCCCTCTTGAAGTCCTCAACGATCCGGTCTCTGCACTCGAAGCGATCCAATCCACGGTAGGGACCCGCGTTCTCATTCATTCGCCCTGTCTCGTCAATCACCTTGATCTGTTCGAGACCATGCCTCAAGCCGATTTCGAAGTCGTTGACGTCATGGGCTGGAGTGATCTTTAAACAGCCAGTGCCGAATTGAATATCCACATAGGAATCGGCAATCACGGGGATTTCCCGATGGAGGACGGGCAGGATCACCCTTCTTCCGACGTCCCCTTTGTAACGCTCGTCGTCTGGGTTCACGGCCACGGCCGTATCCCCTAACATCGTCTCTGGCCGGGTGGTCGCCACCACCAAGAAACGGTTCCCCTCTCGAAATGGGTACTTGAGGTGGTAGAGCTTTCCCGGAACCTCATAATGCTCCACCTCCAGATCCGAGAGGGCCGTTTGACATCGAGGACACCAATTGATGATATAGTGACTTCGGTAGATCAGCCCCTCCTGATAGAGGCGGATAAAGACCTCCTTCACCGCCTCCGAAAGGCCCTCGTCCATTGTGAACCGTTCTCGACTCCAGTCACAGGAGGCTCCCAATTTTTTCAGTTGATTGATGATCGTTCCCCCCGATTCCTCCTTCCATTTCCAGACCCTTTCGATGAACTTCTCTCGCCCCAAGGTATGGCGATCAAGCCCCTCCTCCATGAGCTTTCTCTCCACCACATTTTGAGTGGCGATCCCTGCGTGATCCGTTCCAGGCATCCACAAGACCGTATAGTGTTTCATCCTCTTGTATCGAATCAGGATATCCTGCAGGGTATTGTTGAGGGCGTGTCCAATGTGAAGCGAACCGGTCACATTGGGAGGTGGGATGACGATGGAATAAGCCTTCTGATTTGAGTTTTCATCAGCCCGGAAGTAACCACGATCCATCCAAAAACGGTACCATTTCTCTTCCACCCGATGGGGGTCGTACGATTTGTCGAGAATTTCTGAAACCATTGATGCAACCTTTTCCCTCCCTATTCTTTTTCTCCCTTCTCCAACCGTCTTATCTCCTCTTCGATCATTTTGGCCGCAATATCGGGAACGATTTCCCTGACCATCCTTTCGATTCTTTCGATCGTCAGTTTGACGATATCCTTCGTCATCTCTGGAATATGCCTGGCAATAATCTCCTGCATCATCGCACCGACCTTCTCTGAGATCAGTGCTTCCACCTGCTCTCCCATCAAACTCGAGGGGGGAACTCCCGTCTCGGCTCCAGGAGGAACCTCCACGGCTTCCGCCAACGCCCCACCTACCTCGGGCATCTGAGCAGGAACCTCTTTTATTTCCTCTTGGGCTTCGAGGCCCTCCAACCCCTCAAAGAGGTCGATCTCCTCCATTTTCTGGGGCTCCTCGACGACGGGAAGCGGTTCCTCCTCGAGAAGTTCTTCGACGGACTCCTCTTCCTCCAAGAGCTCCTCCTCGAGCCATTTTTCCCCTTCCATCGATTCCCCTGGTAGCGCTTCTTCCTCCAACGCTTCGGTTTTTGGGGATTCCTCTTCTATTCGCTCCTCTGTTGCCGCTTCTTCTAAGATCTCCTCCTTGAGCAAGCCCTCGAGGAGGGATTTTGGGAATTCCTCGGCTTCAAGCTCTTCCTCCTTCGCCTCCACCCCAATCTCGGATGGAAATTCTTTCACTTCCGCCTTTTCTTCCCTGGGCTCCTGAACCCCAACTCCGGCCTCAACCCTCTCTTTCAAGGCTGTTTCGAGCTCAGCAAGATCGAATGGCTTCTCTTCACCCACCTGAACCCGAGTTTCTATCCCTGGCGCGGCTTCCATCCCACTTTCCGAAGGAAGCTCAATCTTCCCCACCTTTTCGAAGATATCTTCCAGCTCGAGCTTCTCAAAAAGATCCACCTCGGCAGAGGTCTCTTTCGCGGGAGGCTCCTCCTGCTCCATCGGAACGATCGCCTCTTTGGCCTCTTCTGCCTCCCCTTCCAGACTCAGGACCAATCCCTCCTCAGCACCCCCTTGTTCTTCCTCTTCCAACCTCTCCCAGGATTCAATGGAGGTGATCCTCCCGAATTCTTCTTCTGGATGCGATGTCACGAAGTCGTCGATGCTTACCTTTGTTTCAGCCTCCTCCGCGGCTTCTTCAACGACGTCGACGAGTTCGATGATCTCTTCCTCTTCGTTCTCGGCAAATCCCACGGACCCGAAGCGCTCCTCTCCCATATCCCCAAAGCTCTCCAATGCCATCCCCTTCCCGGGAACCTCCTCTTCGTCGGACACCGCACCCCTCAGCAAGCCATCCACCATCCTGAGCACCTGAGCGTCTTGGAGAGGCTTGGTGAGAACTCCATCAGGCTTGAGCCGCTTGCGATCGCTCTCGGACAGATCCTCGAACATGTTGAGCAACAGGATGAATGGGATGGATTTGAAATCGGGATCCTCTTTAATAGCTTGGCAGAGTTCGTAACCGTTTTTTTCGGCAAGGGCGGTCCCGGCAATGATGAGGTCGGGTTTAAAAAGCTTCATCCGCAGGAGGACATCCTCACCGCTTTCGGAGAAGACGAGGTGATAGTCGGTCGTCCCAAAAATTTTCTGAAACTCCTGGCGATTCGCCTTATCCGAGTCCGCAATTAAGATTTCTTTCAACGGCTTTGGCTCCCCGACGGGAAGAAACGACCCCTCTCTGTCATGTTAGTGTTCTTCTACCACAAGGGATATAGAATGTCAACCTTAAGGTAAGGCCTCCCTCCACCGTTGAAATTCGACGGAATCGGACAGGGATGTCGGAGAAAATCCTATAGCGGAAACCCCAGGTTGACCCCTGGCTCGAAGAATCCACGGATCGTCCGATCCTTCCACGGTTCATTGAGGGACCGAGCTTCTTCAAATGTCCTTGACAATTAGGCGAAAAGAGATAATATTTTTAAGCTCGAACAGCGGGGAAACCCTTGCGATCACTGGTCACTGGAGCCACGGGTTTTATCGGTAGTCATCTCGTCGATGCCCTCATCCGACGCGGGGATGAGGTTCGCTGCCTTGTCAGGGATGTCCACCGCATGAGGTGGCTAAAGGGACTTCCTGTAGAAGTCGTCTGTGGCGATTGTCGTGAGGGCGCGTCCTTACCCGAGGCGGTCTCGGGGGTCGATCAGATCTTCCATCTGGCAGGCGTCACCAAGGCGGTGGAGGAGCGAACCTACTTTGACGTCAATGCTTATGGAACGGAAAAGTTGATCCAAGCCACCCTTGAACACAATCCTTCCATTAAGAAATTCATCTACCTTTCGAGCCAAGCGGCCGCAGGACCCTGCCATGATGGGGGGACAAAGAAAGAGGCAGACATCTGCAAACCCGTCTCTCCTTATGGTCGAAGCAAACGACTGGGCGAGGAGATCGCTCTGGCCCATGCCGATCGGCTCCCCATCCTGATCCTCCGCCCTTCTGCGGTTTACGGACCCAGGGACCGAGACCTCTACGTCTTCTTCAAGCTCCTCTCTAAGAAGATCAAGCCTTGTTTCTATACTGAGGAACAGCGCATCAGCCTGGTCTTTGTCGAAGATCTGATCCGAGCGATCCTTCTGGCTTCTGAGAGGGAGGAAGAAAGTGGTGAAATCTTTTTCATCTCCGATGGGGGCGATTATCGGATGGAGGAAGTGACCCATCTTTTTGCCACAGCGATGGGGGTGAACCCAATGGCCATTCGAGTTCCGGAGTGGATGATCTACGTCGTTGCCTCCCTGTCGGAATCTATTTCGAAGGTCACCAGAAGACCCGCACTTCTGAATCGTGGAAAAGTGGAAGAAATGGTTCAAGACAACTGGGTCTGTGACATTACCAAGGCGAGAATGAGGCTCGGCTTTCAACCCCGGGTCTCCCTTGCGGAGGGAGCCCGATTGACTTATGAATGGTACAAGAAAGAGCATTGGCTATAGCGAAAAAGGGAGAGAGGTGACCCATGGACATCTTTGAAAAATGTGAAAAGGTCAACCAGCAGTATCAAGAGGTTCTTGAAAGGGGATACTACTTTTACTTCCGAAAGCTCGAATCCCCCCAGGACGCAGAGGTCGTCGTGAACGGAAAAAAAGTGATCATGATCGGCTCGAACAACTACCTTGGCCTCACCAACCACCCTCGGGTCAAGGAAGCTGCCATGCGAGCGGTGGAAAAATATGGCAGCGGCTGTGCCGGGTCAAGATTCCTGAATGGAACCCTCGAGATGCATGTGGAGCTCGAGGAGAAATTGGCCCGGTTCTTCCGCAAGGAGGCAGCCCTCGTCTTCGCCACAGGGTATCAGACCAACCTGGGCACGATTTCGAGCCTGGTAGGTCGGAACGATGTCGCCATCATCGATAAGTACGACCATGCGAGCATTATCGATGGTTGTCGCCTCTCCTTTGGCCAGGTGAAGAAGTATCGACACAACGACATGAAGGATCTCGAACGTGTCCTCGAAGGTACGAAGGACAAAGGGAAATTGATCATCGTCGACGGGGTCTTCAGTATGGAGGGCGACATTGCGGACCTCCCCAATATCGTTAAGTTGGCGAAGACGTATGAGGCAAGAGTCATGGTCGACGACGCCCATGCCGTCGGCGTTCTTGGAGAGGGCGGCAGAGGCACGGCGGAACATTTCAACTTGGAAAACCAGGTCGATCTCATCATGGGAACCTACAGCAAATCCCTTGCTGCCATCGGAGGATTTGTAGTGGGCTCCCAGGAGGTGATCAATTACATCAAGCACACAGGCCGTTCGATGATTTTCAGCGCCAGCCTCCCTCCTCCCCTCGTTGCCTCGGTGAGCGAGGCCCTGGACATTATCGAAGAACAGCCCCAACTTCGGACCCAGCTCTGGAAGAATACGCGTCGAATGTTAAAAGGTTATAAGGAACTTGGCTATGACACGGGAACGAGCGAAACCCCGATCATCCCGATCATCATCCGGGACAGTTGGAAGACCTACGAGATGTGTAAGCGTCTCTTCGAGGAGGGTGTCTTCGTCAATCCCGTCGTCAGCCCTGCAGTGCCTCCTGGGAGAGAATTGCTCCGGACGAGCTACATGGCCACCCATACCGATGATCAACTCGACCGAGTCCTCCACGCCTTCCAAAAGGTCGGAAAGGAGATGGGTCTCATCTGAGCCGTGGGAGGTCGCCTCATGAAAGGGGAACTTCACATTGAAGAGGTGAGAACCCCCAAGGATCTGATGAGCTTCATCCGACTCCCTTGGAAGATCTACCGAGGGGATTCACATTGGGTTCCTCCTCTCATCAAAGATCAACTCCACAAATTTGGCCCCGATCATCCTTTTCGTTCCCACGCGCAGATGATCTTCCTCCTTGCCTATCGCGGGGAGGAAATCGTTGGAAGGATTGCAGGGATCATCGACGATAACTTTACCGAGTTTCATCAGGAGAAAACGGGCTTCTTCGGCTTCTTCGAATCGATCGAAGATTCAGAGGTCGCTCGCCGCCTTCTCTCGGAAGTGAAGGATTGGCTCAAAGAACGAGGGATGAAGAAAATGATCGGGCCGATGAACCCTTCGACCAACGACGAATGTGGCCTGCTGGTCGATGGTTTCGACTCGTCTCCTTGCCTCATGATGCCATACAACCCCGCCTACTATCCAAGGCTCCTGGAGGAGACTGGATTGAAAAAGGCTAAGGATCTCTATGCCTATCTTCTTGAGCGCGCGACCTTTGTGGCTGACCGCCTGGACCGTATCGCCGCCAAGTTAAGGAAGAAGGAACCGAACCTTCGGCTTCGCCCGATCAACCTCCGTCGCTTAGACGAGGAGTTGAGGATCATCAAGGAGATTTATAACCATGCCTGGAGTCGAAACTGGGGATTCGTTCCTCTCACCGAAGCAGAGATCGATGACCTCGCCAAAAGCCTCAAGCCCCTGGCCGTCCCGGACTTGGTTCTCTTCGCCTATTGGCAGGAGGAACCTGTCGGCTTCTCCGTTGCGTTGCCAGACTATAACCAAGTTCTCAAGAGGTTGAACGGAAGGTTGGGCCTCTTAGGGCTCGTCAAATTCCTTTACTTTTCGAGAAAGATCGACACCATTCGCGTCCTCCTCTTGGGCATCAAGCATGCCTTTCAAAAGCGAGGCATCGAAGGGTTGCTCTACTATGAGACCTTCAAGAGGGGGCTGGAAAAGGGCTACGTGGCTGCAGAATGCTCTTGGATTCTCGAAGACAATCTTCTGATGTGTCACGGAATCGAAGCAATGGGGGGCAAGCGGTATAAGACTTATCGGATCTACGAAACGAACTTATGAGACGATGAAGCAGAGAACAGACCCAACAACCGGCCCCCTCATGACCGATGGCCAAGGGATTGGGGAGTCCAGTACCGATAGAGCTTTTTCGCCAAGAAGAGACTGCCCGCGGCGAAGGCCACGCCTGCAAAGAGATCGATGACATAATGGTACCTTAAATAGACGGTCGACAGGATCAAGGCACAGACGATGGGCAAGAAGACCCAGAAGAGGAACCTGTGATAGCGACGGGCGAGATAAAGAACCATGAGGACGATCTGGGTATGGCCACTCGGCATGCAATCCCTTTTGTTATGCTCAAGGGCGTTCAGCGTATCCCTCACGAAATCTGTGATCCAGCTTCCCTCGAGAGGGACCGAGTAGAGGGGAGCCAGGGAATAACGGGGTCCAATGGCCGGAAAGACGATATAACCGATGAAGGAGATGTAGTACCCAAACGTCAAGACGAAGACCGACTCTTCAAATTCCGATGTTCGTTTTCTGAGGTAGAGGACGACAACGAGGATGACAGGAAGGAAATAGTAACTCCCGTATGCCACTGACATCGCGTCCGTCAACCAGGGAACGATCCATCTCTCCATCCATACCGTGGGATGCACTCCAAAGAGGAACAGGTCGATCTTGATCAACTTGGAATCGATATCTGGCTGAAGATAATGGATCAAGTCGCCGAGGGATTCATAAAGGGAGACTACGAAGATCAGGGGAGAGAAATCGTTCAAGATTTGGGCTGTCCTTGCCTTACGATCGGAGGCCACCTTGATAACGAAAAGGATGGCCCCTAACATGAGATAGCGTAGCAGAAGGGAATGAAAATGTGGAAGGGACGCTCTGAAGACGAGCACGACGAGGACCAAGCCAGCAATGAAACCGAGGGTGAGCCTTTGGGTCGGTGAGAGTCTCTTCATACGGATGGGAAAACGCGACCGGTTCGGAACGATTTCGGCCGACCGGCTCTCTTCTCATGGAACATCGTGGGCGAAAAACTTATACTCCAAGAGGCACAAAAAATCAACCCAGTCGATCCCGCTTCGTTTGGCATCCCCTCTCACCCGATGGGTTGCTGTCAGCAAGAGATCGGCATCGCTGTGAAGGAGGAATGGCATGCGGTATTCACAATATTTTCTTCCGACCCTGAAGGAAATTCCTTCGGAAGCAGAGGTCCCCAGCCACCAGCTCATGCTGCGGACAGGGATGATCCGGAAGCTGGCCTCGGGGATCTACTCCTACCTTCCGTTTGGGCTCCGTGCGGTACAGAAGGTGGAAGCCATTGTCCGCGAAGAGATGAACCGGGCGGGCGCTATCGAGGTTCTGCTCCCCTTCGTGCAGCCAGCGGAGATCTGGCAGGAAAGCCATCGTTGGGAGGAGTATGGAAAAGAGCTTTTGAGATTTCGAGACCGCCACAACCGGGACTGCTGTCTCGGGCCGACCCATGAGGAGGTGATCACTGATATTGCTCGCAGGGAGATCCGATCCTACCGCCAGATGCCCCTCAACCTCTACCAGATCCAAACGAAGTTCCGGGATGAGATCCGGCCCAGGTTCGGGGTGATGCGAGCCCGCGAGTTCATCATGAAAGACGCCTATAGCTTCGATGTCGACGAGGAGGGTCTGGACAAAAGCTATCAGAGAATGGTCGAAGCCTATCAAAGAATTTTCAGGCGCTGCGGATTGAGATTCAAAATGGTCGAGGCGGAGTCCGGGGTGATCGGAGGTTCCTACTCCCACGAATTCATGGTACTGGCCGAGACAGGAGAGGAAACGATCGTGAGCTGTACCCGATGTGCCTATGCTGCAAACATCGAACGAGCGGAATTCAAAAGAGCCACCCCGGGGGAGCATCCCCATAGCCGAGAGGATCTCAAGCCCCTTCAAAAGGTTCTCACCCCCGGGAAGCGAACAGTGGAGGAGGTGACCGATTTTCTCCATGTCCAACCCAGGGATCTGGTGAAGACTCTCATTTTTGAAACCGACCGAGGATGTGTCGCTGCTTTGGTTCGTGGGGACCACGAGATCAGCGAGAAGAAATTGAAGATGTCGCTGCAGACCGATCATCTCCAACTCGCAGGGGAGGCTACGGTTGAGGAGATCACCGGTGCTCCAAAGGGGTTCGCTGGCCCCGTGGGGATCTCCATCCCCATGATGGCAGATCTGGACATCCAGGAGATGCGGAACTTCGTGACAGGAGCCAATGTGAAGGATGCCCATCTCATCAATGTCAACATGGGTCGAGACTTTCAGGTCACTCGGTTCCTCGATCTCAGGAGATTTCACCCTGGAGACCTCTGCCCCCTCTGTGGGGGAGAGACGAGGCTGGACAAGGGGATCGAGGTGGGGCACACCTTCAAGCTGGGAACGAAATATAGCCATGCCATGGGGGCAACCTACCTCGATGACGATGGGAAGGAGAGGGAGATCGTGATGGGATGCTACGGGATCGGGATCGGGAGAACCGTGGCGGCAGCGATCGAACAGTACTATGACGAAAACGGCATCGTTTTCCCCATGCCGATAGCTCCATTCCAGGTACTCCTTCTTCCCGTCAACACAAAAATCGATCTTTTGAGGGAGACCGCGGAGGAGCTCTATCGGGATCTGAGGAACGAGGGGATAGACGTTCTCTATGACGACCGGGAGGAGACTCCGGGTACCAAGTTCAAAGACGCCGATCTCATCGGGATCCCTTTGAGGATCACCTTAGGGGAGAGGAACATGAAAAAAGGGCTGATTGAGATCAAGCGACGAAGGACGGGAGAGGTCCTCCTGCTGAAGAAGGAGGAGGGGGTGATGAAAATCAAAGAGCTCATTGTTCAAGAGATGGAGGCAGTCGTTCCGAATCGCTCCTGAATCGCCCGGCGGAAGCGGGGTCGGTAAATGAGTTCGAAGGTTTCCTCCTTCCCCGGAAAGAAATTGCAAGCCACCCGTTTCACGTCTTCCACCATCTTCCAAGCTTCTTGAAGGGAAAGATCGGACTGCTGAATCAACCGTATGGAGAAGTCCACAAGAAATCGAAGGTAACGGATCTTCCGATTCTCTTCTTTCACCTCATCAACACTCGCCATCGTCGCCTCCTCGTGAGCAACAACCCGTTATCCTCTGTGTAACAGGAAGTCCTTCCATTGTAAAGGGGGTACCGCGACCGGGTCTCCGAAAATTATCCATTGACAGTGGAGGGACAAAACCTATATGATAGGGGCGTCCCGAGTGGAGAAAACTTCTATGCCTTCCGCCTCTGAAAGAGATCCAAAAGAAAAGATCATCTTCGCCCTCGATGTCGACCACTTCTCGGAGGCCCAGCGCTGGGTAAGCCTATTGAAGGACCACGTCGGTATGTTCAAAGTTGGAAAGCAGCTCTTCACTCATGCGGGACCGAAGGTGATCGATATGATCCGGAAAAAGGGGCAAAAGGTCTTCCTCGATCTGAAATTCCACGACATCCCAAATACGGTGGCCCGCGCAGGGGAGGAAGCGACGAAGCTGGAAGTCTCCATGTTCAATCTTCACGCTTTGGGCGGGTTGGAGATGATGAAAAGGACGGTGGAGGCCTCCCGGGCTGTCGCGAAGTCTCTCGGTATTCCCAGACCCCTCATCGTCGCCATCACGGTGCTGACCAGCATGGACGAGGAGGGGATCAAGGAAGTCGGGATCCAGGGACCGATTGCAGAGGAGGTAGGCCGTCTCGCCCTTTTGTCGATGAAGGCAGGATTGGATGGGGTAGTCGCCTCGCCGCAAGAGATCAAGATCATCCGACAATGTTGCGGGGAGAAATTCTTGATCGTCACACCGGGAATTCGCCATCCCTCCGAAAAGAAGGATGACCAGAAAAGGACGCTCTCCCCGAAAGAGGCGATCGCCGCCGGGGCCGACTATCTCGTGATTGGCCGGCCGATCAAAGAAGCTTCTGACCCCCTGGAAGCCGTTCAGAACATCATCGAGGATATCTCTTAACCTCGGCACGATATCCGATGAAGAAATCGAAATGCCGAATCGACTCCGAACCCCGAACCCAAAAGTCTCAAGACGGAACATTCGAATCCCTTTGGATATCTTTACGCTGACATCCAGCATTTCGCACCCCTATGTCTCAAATCATCTATGGAATTCATCCCGTTGAGGAAGCCCTTAAGTCGCCCGTCTTTGAAGTCGAGAAGATTCTGATCGCGTCCCAGAGGCCAAACCCAAGGCTCCAGTCGATCCTTCAAGCAGCCCAGCAGAGACAGATCCCTGTCGTTTACACCCGTGGGGAAACACTGGAGGAAATGACTCGCGGCGCTTCCCATCAGAATGTCGTCGCCATAGCAAAAGGGATCGCCTACGCGGATCTGGACACTATCCTCTCGGCTTGGAAAAAGGAGGGGGCGAGGGCCCTCTTGCTTATCCTGGATGGGATCCAAGATCCACAGAATCTTGGATCGCTCATCCGCACCGCCTTAGGGTGTGGCGCTCAGGGGATCATCATCCCGAAGGATCGGGCCGTGGGGATCACCCCTGCGGTGATCAAAGCCTCAGCGGGAGCCGCAGCGCACCTGCCAGTTGCGCGGGTAACGAACCTTTCTTCTACGATCGATGCCTTGAAAAAAGAGGGATTGTGGGTCTATGGGGCGTCGGGAGAGGCGAGAGAAAAGATCTTCGATGTCGACCTAACGGTCGACCTCGCACTCGTCATTGGAGCCGAAGGAAAGGGAATTCGCCCGTTGGTGAAGAAGAAATGTGACCGGCTCTTTTCGATCCCAATGAAGGGACCCGTCTCATCCTTTAATGCAGCAGTTTCAGGCGGAATGATCCTCTACGAGGTCATGCGACAGCGCTCCCTCCGCCCTGACTCGAGCGTGGAGGAGATTCATCGGCCCGTTTCGTTCTCAAGAAAGGAAGGAGTTGAAGAAGAGACATGATCACCCTCCAAAGACCCGGTCATCTGCCCTTAGAGCTCGAGTTCCTTCTCTTGGATTTCGAAGGAACCTTGGCGACGGATCGCCGTGTCCATCCAAAAACAAAGGATAAGCTTAACCTTCTCTCCAAACGAATGAAGATCTACATCTTCACTCGAGGTAGCCCGGAGGTTGTATCGGAGGCGTTGAAAAAAGTGAAGGGAGAGGTCATTTACTTGAGCGACGAGGAGGCGTCCCAAGGGAAACTGAATTTGATTCGTCAAATCGGCCCAGATCGGACGGTGGCTATCGGGAATGGATCGGACGACGTCTTCATGCTCGAGGAGGCCGCATTAGGTATCTGCGTCATCGGGACCGAAGGGGCCTTTGGGGAAGCCGTCGGAAAAGCCGATGTCGTGGTCACCCACATTCTTGATGCCCTCGACTTTCTTCTCAAACCCCTTCGCCATCAGGCGACGCTCGCGAGATAAAAAGGTCGGAACGATTTGTGGGGAGGTAATCGCTCAGTCGACCGAGGAAATTCGACGGAATCGAACAGGGATGTCGGAGAAAATCTTATGGCGGAAACCTCAGCTTGTCCCCTGGCTCGAAGAATTCAATTAGACATTGGGAGGGCTCTCCTGTCATGGGCGAAATGACCTTTGCCAAACGATCATCCCAAGTTGTCCGCTTGGTAAGATTTTCGGAGAGATCCCTGTCCGATGACCCGATCTTCCCCACGCTTCAGTAACGCATTACGTGGGTGGGACCGTCTCATCTTGAAAGGCACAACTCCTAATCCGGGAAGTATCACGATCGGTAGGAGGCATTGATCTTGACGTAATCGATCGAAAGGTCCGAAGTGAAAACCGAAAACTCCCCTTTCCCGCAGCGGAGGTCCACGGTCACCCTAAACGATCTCTTTCTAAGAACCCTGGCCGCCTTTTCCTCCATTTTTCTCCCGACCCCGATGCCGTCTCTGACAACGGGCATCGTGTCGAAGAAGAGATCGACCCGATTGGGATCGATCCGAGCCCCCGAATGGCCAACCGCGCATAGGATCCTTCCCCAATTGGCATCCATGCCGAAGAAGGCGGTCTTCACCAAGGGCGAATGGGCGATCGCATAAGCGGCCCGCTTTGCATCCTCTTGCGTCTTGGCTCCTTTGACGTAGATTTCGACCATTTTCGTCGCCCCTTCTCCGTCCTTGACGATGCTCTTGGCCAAATTCTGGCAAACCTCGAGAAGTTTTCGTTGAAACCGCGCGCCGTCCCGATCCATTCTCATCATCTGGGGGTGACCCGACGTTCCGTTTGCTAAGAGCAGGACCGTGTCATTTGTGCTCGTCTCACCATCGACCGTGATCCGACCGTAAGAATCCATCACTACCTCCTCGAGCATCCGCTGAAGGAGGGACGCTTTCACATTCGCATCCGTCACGATGAAAGAGAGCATGGTGGCCAGATTCGGCCGAATCATCCCTGCCCCTTTCGCCATACCACAGATCTTGACCGGTCTCCCTTTGATCTCGCACTTGGCCCTCTCCATCTTCCGGATGGTGTCCGTTGTCATGATTGCCTCGACCGTGTCCATCCAACCCTCGGGGGAGAGCGCCCCTATCAATCGGGGGATCGCCTTTTCAATCTTCTGCATCGGGAGGGGAACGCCGATCACTCCCGTCGATGAAGCAAAGACGAGTGATTCTTTGATCCCCAATCCCTTTGCGACCCATGAGGTCACCTTCTTCACATCCCTCAACCCTCGCTCCCCTGTACAGGCGTTGGCATTGCCGCTATTGACCACCAAGGCCTGGCAGCACCCTCCCCTGAGTCGCTCTCTGTCCAAAACGACTGGGGCTGCCTGCACTTGATTGGTGGTGAACAGGCCAGCTACCTGAGCTGGGACTTCTGAGAAGACGAGCGCCAAATCCTTCCTTCCGTCTTTCTTGATGCCTGCCGAAATCCCTGAAAAAAGAAAACCCTTCACCTTGAAATCTTTGGGACTCATCAGATGTGTCTCCATTTCATAACTGGCCTTCTGCTTTTGGCAAGGGAGCTCGCTCCTCTAAGGGGTTGGATTTATGACTCAGGCTCTGGCTGACGTCTCCTTGAGTAGGCAACACCGTTTATATTTCTTCCCACTTCCACAGGGACAAGGATCATTCCGACCAACCTTCTTCCCTTCCCTACGAACGGTCACCCCTTTCCCTCCTTCCGTCTCTCCTCCGGCCCTCACCGCGGGCTCGGTCCCTCGGGTCAGGAAAAAGGTCTGTCTCTTAGGCACCCTCATCTCTCGGATTCCTTCGTCTTTGGCAATCTGAATGGCAAAGAGTTTTTCGACCGTATCTTTCTTGATCCGGTCCAACATCTCCAGAAACATCTGGTAGGCCTCTCTCTGATACTCGATCTTCGGGTCCTTCTGGGCGTACCCCCGGAGCCCAATCCCTTCCTTCAACTGGTCAATGGCTAAGAGGTGGTCCTTCCAGTGATAATCGACCGCGTGGAGCATGATCATCTTTTCGAGCGACCGAAGTGTTCCTTCCCCAAACTCTCTCTCTTTCTTCTCGTAGACTTCCTTCGCTGCCTGAACGATCATCCCCTTCAGACGATCCCGATTCAATTCATTTTTCTCGGGCGCGGGTGGCGTCCATCGAAACGAGAACTGCTGATAGACCGCATCCGCAAGCCCTTTCAGGTCCCAGTCCTCGGGGTGGGTCTTTTCGTCCGCATAGACATCGACGAGGGCTTCCGCTTGCTCCTCGATCATCTCCATCACAGATTCCTTCAGATTGTCGCTCGTCAAAACCTCTCTTCGTTGGGCATAGATGACCTCGCGCTGCTGATTCATCACATTGTCATATTCCAAGAGGTGTTTCCGAATCTCAAAGTTATGGGCCTCGACTCTCCGCTGTGCATTTTCGATTGCCTTCGTGACAAGCCCATGTTCGATGGGCTGATCCTCCTCGATTCCCAAACGATCCATGATATGGGAAATCCTTTCGGAACCAAAGATCCTCAGTAGATCGTCCTCCAGGGAGAGATAGAAACGAGAGGATCCAGGATCTCCCTGCCTTCCGGCGCGGCCTCTCAATTGATTGTCGATCCGCCGCGCTTCGTGTCTCTCCGTGCCGATGACATGGAGCCCTCCTAACTGAACGACCGTCTCCTTTTCCTTCTGGACGATTGCCAAAGCCTTCTCATAGGCCTTTTGGATGGCTTCCTCCGTGGGCTCCCCCTCGATCATCGTCTTGGCCAGGAATTTCGGATTTCCCCCGAGGAGGATATCTGTCCCTCGTCCGGCCATGTTGGTGGAGATCGTCACGGCCCCCCGCCTTCCAGCCTGGGCGATGATTTCAGCCTCCCTTTCGTGATGCTTGGCATTGAGGACATTATGGGGAATTCCGCGTCTTTTCAACATCTGACTCAATCTTTCCGATTTCTCGATCGAAATGGTCCCCACCAGCACCGGACGTCCCTTCCGGTAGAGTTCTTCGATTTCTCGCACCACCGCACGGAACTTCTCATTTTCCGTCTTGTAGATGACATCGGGGTGATTCGTTCGAATCAGAGGCATGTTCGTGGGAATGACGACGACGTCGAGATTGTAGATCTTTCGAAACTCGGCCGCCTCGGTGTCAGCGGTCCCCGTCATCCCCGCCAGCTTCCGGTACATCCGAAAGTAATTTTGGAAAGTGATCGTGGCCAAGGTCTGATTCTCATTTTCGATCCGCACATTCTCTTTCGCCTCCACGGCCTGGTGGAGGCCATCGCTCCATCTCCTTCCAGGCATCAGCCTTCCGGTGAACTCGTCAACGATCACCACCTGACCCTCTTTGACCACATAGTCCACATCCCTTTTGAACAGGGTGTGGGCCCTCAGGGCTTGATTCACATGATGGAGGGTCTCGATGTTTCTGGGGTCATAGAGGTTGTCAACATGAAGTAACTTTTCGACATGGGCCACCCCCTCCTCGGTGAGAAAGGCGGTGTGGCTCTTCTCCTCCAGCTGGTAGTCCCTCCCCTGTTTCAGCAAAGGGATGATACGGTTGATTTTGTAATACTTATCGGTCGATTCTTCGGCCGGACCGGAGATGATCAAAGGGGTCCTGGCCTCGTCAATCAGGATGCTATCGACTTCGTCGACGATAGCGTAATTTAAATCCCTTTGGACATAATCTTCGATGCTGAACTTCATGTTGTCCCGGAGGTAGTCGAACCCGAATTCATTGTTTGTCCCGTAGGTCACATCGCACTGATAGGCCTTCTTTCTCTCTTGGTCATTCAACTCGTGGAGGATGACGCCCACGGAGATATCCAAAAATCGGTAGATGACTCCCATCCACTCGCTATCCCTCTTTGCCAGGTAATCATTGACCGTCACGATATGAACACCCTCCCCCTTCAAGGCATTCAGATAGGCAGGGAGGGTGGCTACCAATGTTTTTCCTTCCCCCGTTGCCATTTCTGATATCTTGCCTTCGTGGAGGACAACCCCGCCGATGAGCTGCACGTCGTAGTGCCTTTCTCCCAACGTCCTTCGGGCTGCCTCTCGAACCACCGCGAAGGCCTCCGGCAGAATGGCATCCAACGACTCCCCTCTGCTGATCCTCTCCTTGAATTCCCAAGTCTTGGATCGGAGTTGATGGTCGGTCAGAGGCCTCATCTGAGATTCCAGCGCATTGATTCGCTGAACGATGGGCCGGATCCTCTTCATCTCTCTCTCGTTCTTGCTCCCTACGATCTTCTTAATTATCGTTCCGATCATGAGATCCTCACATGAAGAACGCCAAAGTCGAAAAGAACAAAATAATGGGGATGGAATCGCTCTTCCTTCGCCAAGATTCTAAGCCCTCTTTATTCCCACCATACGAGACATTATAGGACGGATGGGCTCCACTTTCAACCAAGGGAATGAATCCCTTGCCGTGCGCATACAAAAAGGCCCGATAAATCTCTTTATCGGGCCTTCCTCTTTTCACCGTTCGTATCAATTCTCAATTCTAATTTAGTATATACCGCATCGGGTTTGCAGCGATACCATTGACCCTCACCTCGTAGTGAAGATGAGGACCGGTCGTTTTTCCGGTCATACCGACCTCGGCAATCTTATCTCCTCGTTTCACCCTCTGTCCAACCCGCACCAAGACCTTGTTGAGGTGGGCGTACCGCGTCGTAATACCGTAGCCGTGGAAAAGGACCACGATCTTCCCGTTGACATTGTCATTGCCGATATCCGAGACAACACCATTCGCAGGTGCGAGGACAGGGGTTCCCACCCGATTTGCAATATCCAGCCCTTCGTGCAACTGTGTCAGACCTGTAAATGGATTCGTCCGGTAGCCAAAACCAGAGGTTACCCAACCGTGAACCGGCCAGATTGAAGGAGTGTGGGCCAACATCTCCCGCTTCATTTGTAGGAGCCGCTCGAGCTCCGAGAGGCTATCCTCGCGAGACATGGCCTCCGACTGTAGACGTTCCACATCGCTTCTCATCTGCTGGATCAGTCCCGCTTCATCCTTCTCTTTCATCAGTTTGTCACGAATATCGGATGGGGACGGACCGCCCATTCCCATGGACGCTACGGTTTCCTGTCCCTTTTCGAGATTGGCGATGATCCGAATCTTTCGATCCAGTTCTTTTAGCCTGGAGAGTTGCTTTTCGAGATCTTCAATTCTTGCCGAAAAAAATTGAATTTGCGATCTCTGATTTTGTGTCTCCTGCCGAAGCCGATTCAACTCAAAGGCCTTCTTCTTAACCTGGATGTAATCACAGAAGAAAAATGTCGTGGAGAGGAGAATAAAACCCAACAGATAGAATGAGATCTTGACCGTTTTCTTGTTGATCCTGAGATGGCGGGTCTTGGAAGTCTTGTGGCCAAAGATAAGAATGTTGAAGTATTCCTTATCCATGGTCACTCCTCCTTGTTCCTTAGATCAACCCCCGAAAAAACACCCCTTAGATACCAAAATCGGAGGTTCTTTGTCAAGCTTTTTTACAACCCCCTTTTTCAGCAAATACCGTACCAAGTGCTCCAATTGCCTGCAAAAAGGATAAAATCATGGATATCTTTGGGAAAAAATCGAGAATCCCTATCGATTCTGAGAATCTAACTCGTCCACCCCACTGAAACTTTTTCAGGCCGAACTGACAAGTTATCGATGAAGAGGGACAAAAATGTCCATTATTGTCCACTTATCTTCATCTCCTTAATGAGAAGGCTCGGCGATCCATAACCCCCCAGGAACCGAAAATCCTTCCCAACACCGGCGACGTCTCGAAAGAGCTGATAAAGGTTCCCAGCCACTGCCACCGATTTCACCGGATGGACGATCTTGCCTTGCTCAACCCATTTTCCCGAACATCCTAAGGAGAAGTCCCCCGAGATAGGGTCGACCGTATGAAGCCCCATCACCTCCTCCAACAACACCCCTCGATGAAGATCGCTTAGCATTTGATCGAAAGACCGCTCTTGAGGCTGGATGAAAAAGTTGGAAGGGCCCATCCCCGGTGGTGCTTTGATCGTGGGTCGCCGACTGTTTCCCGTGGATCGAGCATTCAATCCCGAAGAGGAGGTTTCTCGATTGGCCCAGTATCGGTCATAGAGAAACCCACAGATCTCGCCCTGAACAACCAACGGGGTCTGTTGAGTGGGCGTCCCTTCGCCATCAAACGGGGCAGAGAAGATTCCTTTGGGGTGAAGTCCGTTATCCTCAATGGTGAGGAGAGGAGAAAAATATCTTTCCCCTTTCTTCCCCTTGAGAGGAGATTTCCCCTTCTGAATCTGTTCGCTCATGAAGCAATGGGCAAGTAGCGACAAGAACTCCAGGGCCACCCGATGTTCGACAACGACTGGGTAGGCTCCCGAGGGGATCTTTCGCCCTCCGAGCCCTTCCACGGCCCTTCGACCAGCCTCCCTTCCCACGCGCGGGACATCGAGTTCTTTCTGGAAATGAGCTACATCCGCATCCCATCCCTCCTCGGCCTCTTCCCCTTCCTCGGCTACAGCAGTCACACTGACCGAACATAGAGTGGCGCTATACGAGACGTGGAGCCCATTTGAATTGATCAGCGTCCGATGAACCGTACCTTCCTGGTAGGAGGCCTTTCTCACCTTCCGAATCCTCTTCGGATCGACGGAGCGTACGGCCTCCTCGAGCTCCATCGCTCTTTCGACCTTCACCTTCTCGGACGTCTCCTTCAGGCTGTGATCGAAGATTTGAAGCGATGGGGGAGTTCCTTGGAATGACGGAGCAAAGTCATAACAAGGATCCGGAGCCGTATCTTCGGAGCTGGCAATGGCATCATCGATAATCCGTTCTAATTCGCTCACCCCTCTCTCCGGCTTGCCAGCAAGGGCTCCCGAAGAGGTGGTGTAGGAAAAACCGAGACGATGATGATTCAGAATGCGGAAGGCAACTCCCCATCCCTCCGAAACCTGCAGGGTGTCGATCTTCCCCTCCTTCGCTTCGACCTCGAAGCGGGAAGACCGATCCAAGCAAATCTCATAGCCGTCGATGGGCTTCCTGCGGAGGGTTTCTATGGCGCAATCGATGAGATCGTCGGGATACCCCATCCCCTCACCACTTAATCAAACTGCTTCCCCAGGTGAGACCACCGCCGAACGCCGTGAGGATGACGAAGTCGCCTTTCTGAATCGATCCGTTTCTGACGGCGTCATCAAGCGCGATCGGCACGGTAGCAGATGAAATGTTGGCATACTTCTCGATGGTCAGGTAGACCTTCTCGAAAGGAACATCGAGCCGTTTGGCCATCTGTTGGAGGATCCGGGAGTTCGCCTGATGAGGGATGATCCATTTGACGTCGGACAATGAAACATGGTTATAGGAGGCGGCTTCCTCGACAGCTTCCGCAAATCGCCTCACTGCGACGCGAACCGACTCATTGGCTTTGATCATCCTTAACGTATGGAGTTTCTTGTCCACACTTGCATAACTAATGGGGGTCGTCCTCGACCCACCCCCGGGGAGGAGGAGGTTCTCTCCGTTCGCACCATCCGTATGAATGTGAACCGAGAGGACTTCGCTCATTTCTCTCCCATGGTGGAGCAGAGGTGAACCTCCAGGTAAGTCGAAGGCTCGAAGCACGACTGCCCCTGCTCCGTCCCCCCATAGGATACAACTCTCGCGATCCGTCCAGTCCAGGGTACGGCTCATGATCTCGACCGAAACGACCAGTGCTGTGTCGAAAGTTCCGCACTTGAGATACTGTTGGGCCACAGAAAGACCGAAGATGAAACCCGAGCAGGCAGCGGTAACATCAAACGAGACCGCCTTCTCTGCTCCCAGTTTTGCCTCCAGCCAGTTCGATCCCGCAGGACATGCCGTATCCGGAGTCATGGTGGTCATTACGATCAGATCCAGATCCTTTGCCGAGATTCCGGCCATTTCCATGGCGCGCAAGGAGGCCTCCTTTGCGAGATCGGAGGCGTTCTCATTCGGCGCCGCAATCCTCCTCTCCCGAATTCCCGTTCGTTTGTAGATCCACTCGTCGTTCGTATTCAGAATCTTCTCCAGATCAAAATTCGTGAGAATTCTCTCCGGCAGGAATGAGCCGGTGCCCAAAATCCCGATCCTTCTCATCTCCAAACTCCTTCCGACTCTCTTCCAGCACCCTCTCCTCCATCCATGCCATCGCTGCCCTTTCCCAACGACGGGTCCATCTAAAAGCCTTGGGTTTGAGGATTGGGGAGGAGTTGGGACGCGAGAGCTTGGCTTTCCAGATTGGATGCGGAAGAGGGAGCGTTGGACCACTGAAGACGAAAGGGGAGGTAGAAGATCCTGAGAGAAGAGGACTCCCCCTCTCGCCGGTACAGAAACAACCCCTTAAGGAGAGAAACGCTTTTGACCCCATCCCATTTCTTGACCGCAATCAGATGTGCGATCTCCCAGTAGTCCACACTCTCTTTTTCCACTTTTTTGAACAAACCCCAAAGGAAGTTGACCCAAACCCCTTGCCGAGGTGACTTCTCTTGACGGTAGACCCGGAACAAGGGGAAGAAATTTCTTTCAAGACCTTCTTCCTTAAAGGGCAAGAGATAGAAAAAGTTGAAGGTCTCCCGTCCTTCTCTGTCCTTCTCGTAGTCACAAAAGGGCCAGATTCGAATCGATTCCTCCCTCCCTTTTCCCGTCGAGTCCTCGCTCATTCGGATACGGCTAAACAAGATCCGGTAAGTCTTCTCGTGGAAATTGGGCAACCAATCCTCCTCATACCGAAAGAGGGGATAGAGGATGAAGAGCCTTCTTGACTCCCCCTCTCTCACCTTGTCGCCATAAAAAAGGAAGAACCTCTTCCCATAAAAGTTTTCTCCTCTGAATGTCCGAAAAAGAGGCCAAGGAAGATCCCACTGCTCAAAGCCAGTGCGTTCTTCCTTCGCATGGGAGAAGAAAGGCCAGAGGAAGGTCTGACTCCTAAAGAACCTCGATTGCTTGGAAATGTAGAGAGGAAAAACCATCCGTTCATAGATGGGGTCCTCGGTATCCAACGCCTTCGTCCTCTCCATAAAAATGGGCCAGAGGAAGAAGCTTTCCTTGGATACCCCGATCTCCTCTTTCTCTCCGTAGAGGGGCCAAAATCGATACCCCCTCTTTCTCTCGCCGCTCGTGAACGAGAAGAAAGGCCAGAGAACGTTTCGAGTTCGAGTCCCCTCGGAGAGGGACTCCGAGTAGAGTGGCCAGAGGTAGAAATGGATCTCGTCCTTTCCATAGCGTTTCAAGAGAGTGCCGAAGAGAGGAAAGATGCCAAAATATTCTTTTCCCTCTTCCGTCTCCCCAAAAAAGAAAGGAAAGAATTGAAAATCCCATCGCCTCTTCCCGTCCAGGGTTTGATCCCTGTAGGAGGAAAGGGGAAAAAGATATCCCTTTGCATCGCCTCCCTTGACTTGATAT
>FWPV01004609.1_pt1 | contig 28857 bp, 10 predicted proteins | sample 2228371 | NCBI WGS metagenome assembly FWPV01 (sample SAMEA103939776, study PRJEB20133) | metagenome | reverse complement strand
CAATTGTCTGATGAACCATTGTTAACTGCCGTTGCTGTAGTTGAAGCAGCTCCGTTTGCATCTAACTGAATGGTTACATTTTGTGCTACCGCTGTTGGTGTAATGTTGTCTTGAACAGTTACTACTGCATTAGCAGTTGATTCGTTTCCGTTTACATCCGTTACTGTTAATGTTACGTTATTGTTTCCAACGTTTGAACAATTAAATGAAGTTTTGCTTAAGCTTACTGAAGCAATGCCACAATTATCTGATGAACCATTGTTTACCGCTGTTGCTGTGGTTGAAGCAGCTCCGTTTGCATCTAACTGGATGGTTACATTTTGTGCTACCGCTGTTGGTGTAATGTTGTCTTGAACAGTTACTACTGCATTAGCAGTTGATTCGTTTCCGTTCACATCCGTTACCGTTAAAGTTACATTGTTGTTTCCTACGTTTGAGCAATCGAATGAAGTTTTGCTTAAGCTTACTGAAGCGATGCCGCAATTGTCTGATGAACCATTATTAACTGCCGCTGCTGTGGTTGAAGCAACTCCGTTTGCATCTAACTGGATGGTTACATTTTGTGCTACCGCTGTTGGTGTAATGTTGTCTTGAACAGTTACTACTGCATTAGCAGTTGATTCGTTTCCGTTCACATCCGTTACCGTTAAAGTTACATTGTTGTTTCCTACGTTTGAGCAATCGAATGAAGTTTTGCTTAAGCTTACTGAAGCGATGCCGCAATTGTCTGATGAGCCATTATTAACTGCCGCTGCTGTGGTTGAAGCAGCTCCGTTTGCATCTAACTGGATGGTTACATTTTGTGCTACTGCTGTTGGTGATTGATTATCAACCACAGTTACATTAAATGTTGTACTTGAAGTACCAACCGGGTTAGTTGCGGTTGCCGTTACCTGAACAGTACCTATAGCAAAATTACTACCAGGAGCAATTGAATAGGTAATGGTTGAAGCCGGAACACCTGTGGTTTCTGTAGCAGCATAATTAACTATTGCTCCACAAGCATTAGGGTCGTTGTTAACTGTGATGTTACCCGGAGAAACAATAACCGGTGCTACGCCTGTTACTGTAACAGTAAATGAACATGTAGTTATATTACCTGATTGATCTTTTGCTTGGTAAGTTACAGTTGATGTACCTAATGGGAATGTGGCGCCACTTGCTAAGCCTGAAACTAAACTTACGGTTGCAGTACAGTTATCAGTAGCAGTAGGTAATGTATAGTTTACCACAGCACCTGCTGCACTTGTAGCAAATACAGAGATGTTAGCAGGGCAAGTAATAACTGGAGCAATCGCATCAACTACAGTTACCAATGCATTGGCAGTTGAAACATTGTTGCTTGCATCTGTTACTGTTAAGTTTACAGGAAGTGTTGCAGGTGCTTTATTAGTGATAGTTGCTTTAAAACTAATATTACCACGGTCAGTTCCTGAACAGTTACCAATAGCTAAAACAATTTCGTTGTTACCTACCACAAATAAGTTTGATGCGGTAACGTTGTTTACAACATCAAAGGCTTGATAACCTGCACCACCATTGGTATTAACACCATTTGCACCTAATACCAAGCGATGATAAATGTTATCACTGAAGTTAGTCACATCAAAATCTCTCTCCAATGCCACAGCAACACCATTAATCCATATTTGAACAGTGTTATCAACGCTTGCTAAAAATTCAGCATTAATATCATGTAAGCTGCTTAAGTAGAATGATTTCTTAAAGTATCTGATGTTACTCTCAGAGAACAATGCTTGTGTACCGGGAATAATATTGGTAACATATGCATTTAACGATGGAGTAACAGTAAATGTTGATGCAGCAGGTAATGAACTTACACCTTCAAAAGGCTGACCACAAGTAAGTGTATTTGGGGTAACAGTTGAACTTACTGTCCAAGATGTATTGGTAGGTAAAACTTGTGTAATGGTATTGAAAGTTAAATCAGCACAGCTAAAGTTAGACTTATCAATTGCAATAGAAGCAATTGAACAGTTGTCGGTTGAGCCATTATTGATTTGCGAAGCTGTAATAGAAGCAGTACCACTGGCACCTAAGTTTACAGTAATGTTCTGTGCAACTGCATTAGGTTTAATGGTATCAATAACTGTTACTGTTGCAGGAGCAGTAGCTACGTTTCCATTAGCATCAGTTACAATTAAGTTAACGGCATTGTTGCCAACTTTTGCGCAATTAAATGTGTTTGACGAGCCTGTGCCTGTCCATGTAGCTTGAACATATAAACGTTTAACTGTTCCACCGCAAGGATCACCAAATACACCATTGGTAGCAGGAATAGTAACTGAGTTCTGGTTTAATGCATATCCTTCAACAACAGATTTACTGTTTGTTGCATGGCAAGAACCGATAGAATAATTGTTACATGAACCATTTGGTGTACCATAACTTGCAAAATCAATTGCAGTAATTACAGCACCGGCAGGAGCTGTTAAAGTTACATTTTGACCTTCGGTAGCAAAACCACAAATAGTTCCGGTTTGACTCATTGATAACGTAACATTTCCGCAATTGTCAAAGCTACCGTTATTAATATCAGCAGGAGTTACACTAGCAGTACCTGCTGCATTCAAATATACAGTTGTATTTTTTGATATCGCTTTTGGTAACTTATTATCTACAACAGTTACCACAAAGCTGCATGATGCAGTTCCACAAGTTCCGGTAACATTTATCGTTACAGTTGTTTGTCCAACATTAAATCTTGAACCACTTCCTGTTCCGGCACCACTTCCTGTTGTTGCACCACTAAAGGTATAGCTTGCAGTAGCATTTGTTCCTGTTATGGTTGGTAAGTAAGTAAATACTGCCGAGCAGTTGTTTGAATCAGCATAAATTTGATCGTATTGTGTTTGAGGGCAATTACTGATAGCAACCGGTGAACAGCTTATTTGCGCAGATACATTAAAGTTATAAACCGACTCATCACAATCATCAGTAGTGATATTAATTGTTGCATTACGAGTTCCTACCGAGTTTGCATTCATGCTTACTGTAATGTTAGCAGAAGTTCCCGCAGCAAGTGTAGCAGGCAATGTAATTCCACTAACTGAAAAATCAGCGGCATTTGTACCTGTAAAGTTAATGTTACTAATACTTAACGGACCTGTACCGGTATTTTCGATAGTAAATGTTTTACTTACTGCATTACCTAAAATAGCTGAACCCATATTGGTAAAGTTTGCGGTAGATAAAGCGGTAGTACCATCATAAATAGTAGTGTTGTTACCTTTTACATTAATATCACCTACAATATAGTTGCTACATACACCATTAGTTCCACCTTGTAAAATCCAGTTAGAAGTATTACCGTTTAAAGCAAAATTGTTTAATATACCATTACCATTGTTTACTGTGGTATCATTTAACATTGTTACGCCAGCGTTATTTGCACCTGCAAATCCATTATCAAAGTTGTAATTTGCAAACAAGCCATTACCCACTCCATTTAACTGACAGTTGTATTGTGATGTAATTTCTTGCGCACATAAAGCACGATTCCAAACACGTACTTCATCAATAACACCTTTAAAGAATCTGCGGGTTCCGTAACCGGCATCATCGTTATGGCGACCAATAAACATGTTGGTATTACCATTTAAAGGAGCTTGGCTGTGGTTAACAACATCTTTTAAAACACCATTAATATAGGTTTCTACTTTACCATTGGTATAAACAATTGCAATATGCACCCATTGTCCGGCTACAATTGAATTATCGTAAAATGTTCTGAAACCATTTTTATACTCAACAGTAATTTGTGAGCCATAACTGTTGATGTTAATACCCATACCTAAACCATAGTTACCCGGTACGTCATTACTTAAAATATTATTCGGATAAAAGTTGGTATTTTCTGTTCTCATTTCAGGCTTAACATAAGCTTCTAACGTAACCGGAATAGCATTAATAGCAGGCATGTTAGTTACATTAACCCAATCATCAACCCCATCGAAATGTAAGGCTTTTGCAGGTTGTGCATTTACAGTTACAGATACGGTTGAAGTTGCGGTACAACCTGTTGCACTAACTGCATTTACTGTATAAACACCAGCTGCATTTTGTTGAACATTTGAAATAGTAGGATTCTGTAAAGTTGATGTAAATCCGTTAGGGCCTGTCCATGAATACGAAGCAAAGCCGGAAGTAGCGTTTAATGATAATGTTGAAGTAATATTAGCCGGTGAATTGCTTGTTGCTGAAACAGTAGTAGGTTGAATACCTAATAAACAACCGCAATTGGATGCAGCTGATTGGCTGTTTCCAATACCTTGTCCGGCACCAGCAACGGTTGGTATACCTGTTGAACTTACAGTTCCGTTAAGTCTTCCGTTAGTTTGTAAACTTAACGCAAAGCGAGAAGTTCCTTCTAAAGCATCAGGACAACCATCATTATCAGAATCAATATCCAAATAGTTAGCTATACCATCATTATCAGTATCACCACAAGTGGTGATATCCGCACCAAAAGCAAAGTTGCAATAAAACTCATAAGCCAAATAATTGAAGCTGATGCTTGAAAATGTACCATTCATTCTTACAATAGCATATCCTTCTGTACCTGTAATTTTGGTTGGTGAGTTTACTTGCACAGCAGTTGACCATAACACTTCAATAGGAGCACCAAATTCAATTGAAACTGAATTCAATCCACCTATTGATGCGAAAACTAAGATTGGATTTTTAATTGGGCTTGCAAAAGTTAATGTATTGTTTGTTGCATTGATATTTTGTATAGTTGGGTTTGAGTTAGGCACATTATAAGATGAAGGAAACACACTGTGTGCAAACATACTTGATGTAGTACTAACTGAGCTTGATGAAGTGTATGTATATGCAATACCGGCTATTGTTCCTGTTGCGGTATTGCCACTAACCGTTGGTGTATTCGACCAAAAGAAGTTTGATACATTACACTCCGATTCATCTAAGATACCATCGTTATCATCATCTAAATCTACATTATCAAAAACGCCATCACCATCTGTATCTACAGAACTTGAAGCTTGTAATGAAGCCATTTTGGTTAGGCTTGCCAGAGTTTTTGTGATGTTTGGCATAGCTACGCCACTCGTGGTTAGTTCGTTCCCTACCGTAGGCAACGACAAATGAGACAAAACATGCTCTTTGAATGACAAGTGATGTGAATGATTTTTTTGAGTCATCCAAAAATCGGAGGAGGTAAGGCCCTTTGCATGAATACAGGAAAGTATGATGCCAAAAAGCATAACCAAACTTCTGAACAGTGGTAAAAATTGTTTTTTCATATTATTTAAGAATTAGGTTTTACTTAATAAAACCAATTGTACCGAAGGCCATTAGGTTACTCCGGCACAATAGTTTCAACACCAAACTTAGAGCTAGTTCAAGTATTTACAGGCGTTTAATCGGGGTACATACTTATGTATTTTGTGTAAATGGTGGTTTATACAAAATCAAACAACCACATTAAAAATCTATTAAGGTACATGTTCATGTTAGCGCATCATCTTTCCCTTCACATTTCAGGCAATCATAAATAATTACATCTGGTTCATTACCTGAATATTCCTGCTCATTACCAAAACCATACTCTGAAACAAAAGAATTTGGCTTAATTTGTTATGCAATGAAATATACCCTAATCTTATGTTTACTTTTTTGCTCAAGGTGTCAGTATTCCAATGCCTTTAACATCGACTCCGCAAGACAAAGTATTGAACAACTACCCAATGATAGTGTAAAGATTAGGCGCATGTTGGAAGTAGGTTGGAATTGTCGCTATGAACATACATACAAGGCTGCAAAACTGCTGGAACAAGCATTGGTATTAGCTGATGAGATTGACAACCATAAATTAAATGCAAACCTATATATGGCTGCCGGTAATTGTTATTACTATGCCCAAAATTACGCGAGAGCATTACAGTATTTTTTAAAGGGTTTACCTTACACGCAGCAATACCCAAACGAGTACATTAAAGCATCGTTGTATATGAATATTGGTAACGTATACAATAGCCAAGGAAACTACGACCTGTCCAAGTCGTTTTACAACAAATCACTCCATTATTTAACAGACGAGAAAGAGTTTAACCTTCAAATAAATATATACAATAACTTGGGTATGATTGAGGGGCAAACAGGAAACTATGATGGTGCCATTAAGTACTTGTTGAGAGGAATTGAAATTGCCGAAAAAAATGGATTATACAAAGAATCTGCTAACTGCTATAACAACCTTGGCATATCATACACATTCAAAAAACAATATAATGAAGCATTACATTACTTAAACAAAGCATTAACATTATCAACCCAATACAACAATACACGCGAAGTGGCAAACAGCTTAAGTGATATTGCCAATGTGTATGCCGAACAAAAAAAATATGAAAAGGCATTTAAAACATACCAGCAAGCACTAACCGAAGCAGAGAAAACCAACTACCAATATTTAATAGCCATTATTTACGAAAAGATGGGCGATTTGGCTTATGCAACAAACAATTATAAAAATGCAATTGATTATTACAGGCGGTTTAAATTATTAAACGATAGTTTGTTTAACACAGAGAAAAGCAAACAGATAAATGAATTACATGCAAAGTATGAAAGCGACAAAAAAGATCAAGAGATTAATAATTTAAAAACAGAAAACCAATATAAAGCGAAACTTGCCTACCGCAGGGCATGGATTATTGGTATATGTTTGGTTGCACTAATTATGGTGGTTGTTTTAATTATACTACTACAGAAAAACATAAAAGAAAGAAACAAAGCCAACCTCTCTTTGAAAAAACAAAACCAACTAATATTAGAGCAAAAACAAGAAATTGAAAAACAAAAAGAAGTATTGGAAAACTACACTGCTGAGTTGGAAAAAGAAAATGTAATTGCGCAATACGAAACTTTAAAAAATCAGGTTAATCCTCATTTTTTATTTAACAGCCTCAATGTACTATCATCGCTCATAAAGAAACATCCAGAAAAAGCATATCTGTTTACCAAAGAATTTGCAAAAATATACCGAGTTGCTTTATCCTTGAAAAACAGTTTACTTATCAACTTATCTGAGGAGCTTGATTTTGTTCAATCATATATTCACCTTCAAAAAGTTAGATTTGGTAATAACTTAAAAGTAAATATAAATATTAGTGATGATTGTTTAGCGCTTTTTATACCACCTTTTGCACTCCAAATGATTATTGAAAATGCCATCAAACACAATATCATTTCAGAACATAATCCTCTTGTAATAGATGTTTTTTGTGATAATAACTCGCTTATAATTGTAAACAACTTGCAACGTAGAACAGATTCAACCAACTCTACCGGTATTGGAAGTAAAAACCTGATGCAACGTTACGCTTTGATTGGTGATAAACAGCCTAAGTTTATTGAATTGGCCTCCTCATTTAAAGTAATTTTACCTTTATTAACAGAAGAATAAATTAATGAAAGTACTGATTATTGAAGACGAAAGTTTAGCTGCTGCCGAGTTGGAAGAAATGATAAACGACCTAAATGCAAACTTTGAAATTGTTGCTAAGTTAGATTCTGTTAATGCTGCTGTAAATTGGTTAACCAAAAATAGCTGTGATTTGATTTTTTTGGATATTCATTTGGCAGATGGTAACGGGTTTGAGATTTTTGAACAAGTGAAGGTGCTTACTCCTGTTATTTTCACTACAGCATTTGATAAATACGCCATCCAAGCATTTAGCATTAACAGTATTGATTATCTTTTAAAACCTATCGAACAAGATAAACTAACTGCCGCATTACAAAAATTAGACCGCCAAAACCAACAAATTGAAAATAAGATAGCTAAACTGGTTGAACAGTATAAATCCAAAGAGAACCTATACCCACGTAAATTTATGGTTCACTCTGGCGAGCTGATGTTGGCTGTTACTATTGATGATGTTGCATACTTTTACGCGCACCATCGCTATGTATTGCTGTGTACATTTAAGAATGAGCAATTTATTGTTGATTATACATTAGATAAATTAGAACAGCTCTTAAATCCTGAAATATTTTTTCGGGTAAATAGACAATTTATTGTGGCACAAAAAGCCATCATAGGTATGACAGCGCACACCAAAGGTCGTGTAAAATTAAGTACCAATCCTTTAATAAAAGACGAGGTGATAGTTAGTGTAGAACGTTCCCCTAAATTTAAATCTTGGATAAATTTATAATCCGGGCCCATTCATTACCAAAATTTCCCGGTTCATACACAGCGGTTTTATTCGCTGCAATTTTATTTACAAAATTGCTATTGATTTAATAACACTTTTCTGCATTAGAGGGTACAAGCCTTTTAGTTTGTCATACCTCAACCTAAAGAAAAGTATATAAACCAAGAACTATGAACAAAAGAAACATTTTCTTTAAAATGGCTCTGCTGCTGATTTTATCAGCTGCAGGACTAAAAACAATGCAGGCACAGTACCTGTTTCACGAATCATTTGCCAATCTTGGTGTTTTTTCAAAACCTGGATGGCAACTTATCACACTGCGAGGAAAAACATTTCGCGACACCATTTCCGGATACCAAACACCATTACCTGGTTCATTACGTGTATCATTTAACGATATTGGTGCAGGAGATAAAGACACCCTCGTATTTCCTACATTTGCTTCGTCTACAGTAGGAGACTCTGTTTGGTTTGACCACGCACATAGGGCCAAATTTACAAACACCGACTCTGTTGGTATTTTCTACTCAACCAATGCAGGCGCAACTATGCAACTTCTGCATATCTATCGTGGTAATGTATTACCTGATCCATCAACATTATCTACTGTTGCACCAACTATGATTGGTGGTATTTTCATCCCAGCATCTGCCAGCCACTGGGCTACCAAAAGCTTAAGTTTACCTGTAGGAACAAACCGTATAATGTTTGTATTTTACAGCGACAATGGTGACGAACTTTTTATTGATAATGTTAAAATTGGTAAAGCACCACAAAGTTGTATTAACCCTCCAGCCTTTATAGGAACAACATCAACTATTCTAGCATGCCCAGGAAGCGCCTTGTATCTTTTACCTGATAGTTTTGAGCTAAACCCTTACCTTAATTATACTTGGCAACGCTCACTTGATAATGGATTAAACGACCCATGGACTGCTGCTACAAATGGATATGGATACAACACTGCTGAGTTTTACCTAACAAATTTCTCTCAACCATACTATTACAGATTACAAGCTGAATGTGGCTCTCAGTCTCATACGCCAAGTAAATTCGTAACCTTTGACAGTACGTATAATTGCTACAACAGAAATAACTTAGGCGGCTACTGCAACGCTTGGATAACCAACGTAACACTTGGCGCTCACCTGAACAACAGTTCTTTCTGCGGTGCTAGTACTCCCGGTAATGAGGCAACATATTATCCCCCATCGGCAAGTACTACAGATACTTTAACAGCCGGAGACCCTTATGCATCTATCTCGATTGCAACAGACCTTTTCGGACCATGGCTTGATGCAAGGGTTGGTTTTTGGATTGATTACAACAGAAATGGTGTATTTGATTCAATAGAATTTACAATGGCGAATACAAATGCTTCTACTCAAAATTCGGTGGTTAACTTTTCGGTTCCGGTTAATGCCGGTTCCGGTCTCACCGGACTACGTGTTCGGGCAGTTGAAAGTTTTACTACAATACCGATGGGCAGCGGCCCTCAATTAAACGGTAGTCACGGACATTCTTTTGCAACCAGTGGTGAGGTAGAGGACTACTTGGTATATATCAATCCGGGCCCGATTTGTTCATCGACACCAATTGCCGGTACATTAAGAGATACATTTTATGCGATTTGTTCAGGGAATACGCTAAGTTTCAACGTTACCAGAGCGAGCTTTGGTCAGGGTATTACTTACCAATGGCAAAAATCAAATGATAATGGTGTGTTGGATCCATGGACTGATATTACCGGAGCAACAACAGTCAATTACAATACCCCCGCTATTAATACCACAACCTACTACCGACTAAAAGTTCATTGCAGTAATACAGCAAGTACCAGTTATACCTCAACCATTTTTGCATGGGTTAAACCTTTCTATGCCTGTTATTGTAATGAAGATTTGGGAGGAAGTGGATGCAACAGTGGAACAGCATACATCAGTAATGTTACAGTTACCGGCACTACAATTAATAACAATAGTTTGTGTTCAAATAACAGCTATACCTTCTATGATACAACATTAGCAACAACAACCGATACTGTATTTACCGACCAGATTATTACTATTCAAGTAACAAATACAGAAACACCAAGTGCTGTGGCAGTTTGGATTGATTATAATCATGACTCAACATATACTAAAGAAGAGTTCACATTAATCACCAACTCTTCAACACCAAATGTAGCCTCTATAGGTTGGGCAACCATTCCTACAAACGCATTGTTGGGTTTAACAGGCATGCGTGTTAGGGTTGTTAATGCCGCAACATTCATCGATTCAACTGATGCATGCACTCATTTTAGAAGTGGAGAAACTGAAGACTATGTAATAAGAATAGAGCAGGCTCCTGCATGCAGCGGTTCACCCGCAAAAGCCACCTACCCACTAAATCATGAAATATGTGCAGGAACATCATTTAGCACCAATGCAGTTAATGCCACATATGGAACAGGCATAACTTACCAATGGCAATACTCATTAGATGCACAAAGCTGGTTTGATGTAACAGGAAAAACTTCAAGAAATTTTGTTGCTCCTGCCAGCAACGATACCACTTATTATCGATTAAACACCACTTGCTCAAACTCCGCTGTAACAACTTATGGCGATACAATTAAAGTTGGTATTAAAGCATTTTACAGATGCTACTGCAGCGACAATATTGGAGGGGCTTATTCTTGCAACAATAACGAATACATTAGCAATGTAAATTTCCCATCGCGTAACTTAAATGTTTCATCAAATTGCAATGTGGTTAATGTTGACCATAGTTATACTTACAACTCACCAACCGGTTTTGCTACTGATTCTGTTACTGCTGGTCAACCGTTTAATGTTGCAGTCAGCTATAATTATACTGGTCAATACAAAGTTGTAGCTTGGGTTGATTACAACAGAAATGCAGTATTCGAAAACAATGAGTTTACACTTCTAAGTGCTTTCACTGCATCCGGCACAAATGCATTAGGTAACATAACTATTCCGGTAACAACTTCGGCAGGTTATACAGGTATGCGTATCAGAGCCATGGATGCATCTAACCCACTTGATTCAAATGAGGCTTGTGCATTTTATCTTGAAGGTGAAACAGAAGACTATGTGATATACATCAAAGCTGCCGAACCTTGCAACAGCACTGTTACAGCCGGAACGATACCTTCAAGCATGATAATGTGTGCCAATAAAGATTTTATGGTTTCAGCAACAGGTACTACCACCGGAATTGGCGTGAGTTATGTTTGGGAAGAATCTGACGATAATGGACTAACCGATCCTTGGACAACCGTTGTAGGTTCAGCTTCGTGGATAAGCACAAATATTCCGGGAATAAATACCGCCAGATATTTCAGACTAAAAACCACTTGTTCGCTAACCGCAACTGATGCAGTAAGCAACAGTATGCATTTAACAATTGATACATTTTACAACTGTTACAATGCCACATCAAATCTTGGTGGTGGTAATTGCAACAACGATTATATTAGTAATGTTTCTATTGATGGTACCACACTTGATAATAATTCAACTTGTAACAACACACCTTTGGGGGCAAGAACAGTATTCCCTGCATCAGGCAATACCACTGCAACTTTAGTTGGTGGTGTTACTTATACCATAAACGTTACCCCGAGTAACCTAAAAAGTATGGGCCTTTGGATTGATTATAATAAAAATGGAAATTTTGAAACAAGCGAATTCACGCTGATTGAGCAACGATCTGACAGAACCAGCTCCATACAGTTCACAGTTCCATCAACCATAACTCCAGGGTTAACCGGAATGAGGGTGAGAACCAATGAAGCGCTTGCATTTGGATTTCCGGTTGGTGGTATATATAGCCATCAAGCCGCTAACAACTTTATTCAGGGAGAAACCGAAGATTATGTAATTATGTTGGATACCCTCAAACCAGCAACGGGTGTTACAATAACTGATGTAACAGATTCGTCATTACGTGTTTCATGGATTAATGGTAATGGTAGTGGGCGTATTGTGGTTGCAAAGCGTGATACTACAACATTGATTTTACCTGCCAATTCAACACGCTACAACTCCGACCCAATTTTTGCATCAGGCTTTGGAGATTCAACCGGAATTGGTAATTACATTGTATTTTCAGGCGATAGAGACAACTATGTGGATGTGTATGGACTCGATACGATTGAAAACTACGATTTTTACGTATATGAGTACATAGAATCACCGATAAGATACTTCCTTCCAGGGCAATTTGCATCAGGTACCACCTTGCCAGTAACTTTACTTGAATTTAACGCCAAAGTATCCAATAATGATGTAAAACTGAATTGGACAACAGCCTCAGAGAAAAACAACCGTGGTTTTGAGTTGCAAAAATCAAGCGATGGAAAATCGTTTATTACCATAGCTAGCATTAAAGGTAACGGTAATACAGCAACTCAAAACAATTATAGTTATGCAGATGATTATGCATTTAATCAGTCAAATAAGTTGTACTATAGGTTAAAACAAGTTGATTTCAATAATTACTTCACATATTCAAAACAAATATTTGTGAGCAAACAATCTGATGTAAATTTAATAACGGTAAGCCCAAATCCATTTACCAATGAGCTAACCATTGGTTTACCTTCAACTACAAATGAGGAAATCGAAATCAATATCACCGATGTATTAGGTAACAATGTTATTTCAGACAAAGTCACAAGTAACGGTAGCTATATCAAATTAAATAACCTGAACAAGCTATCAGCAGGTGTTTATTTTGTTAACATTCGTATAAACCAAACTACTAAAACATTCAAAATCATTCATTAATAATTAGGTGTAATTTTAATATAAAGAGGGTGATTACTTCGGTAATTCACCCTTTTTTATTAGTTCAAGTTATTGTCATTTTATATGGTTAATTTCCTATTGTTCAATTCTTATTTATCTTCGCATGCGTTTTAGGTTGTGAAAAGCATTAAAAAATATATAGCTTGGGCAATTTTGGTGTTGTTTTGCATCACCTTTTTACCCTTTAATTTCCTGCATCACCATGCAGAAAATGAGCATGCTATAGCCATGCACAACCACCAAATAGAGAAGAAACACCATTGCGAGTTGGACGATTATTTTTGCGATATTTCAACCCAAACACAAAATTGTGAACATCCTCAACATATTGCAAAAACCGTAGCCAAATGTTTTAGCTGTGAGTTTCATTTTGTAAAACACTACCAAAACAGCACATTTAAATACATCACTGAGATTACGCTACGTAATACGCAATATAGACCTCTAACTCCTGCCAGTTTGCGTAAAGCAAACATTCTTTTAAGTAATAAAGGTCCACCGCAAGCATCTCTGCATATTAGTTAACGGAGTTTTATTGGTTTGATGTCAATACCACAACAAACCATATTTACATTTATTTATCAAATTACAGATGTATCAAAATACAATACGTATTTTGTTGCTTTGCTTTACACTGCTTTTATCTACCAAAATTTTTGCAGGAAATGTTCCGCCTAAACTATACAAACTACATATTATTGTGGTTGATAGTATAAGCAAACAGCCTTTAGAAGCAGCTAGTATCAGCATAGCTGAACTGCACAAAAACACAATTGCCAATACCACTGGAGCAGGGGTTTTCGACTCACTGCCTAAAGGGTTTTATACCATACAATGTGCATTTTTAGGATATCACCCAACACAAAAAAAGGTTTGGGTTGATACCGATATGCGCATAGTTGTTGAGTTGTGTCCGGAACACACGCACTTGCACGAGGTTGAAATTAAGAGTCATACCGATGAGTTAACCCGATTTAACATTCAAACGCACACCACAATAAATGCACAATGGATAGAACGTAACAGAGGTAATTCGCTGGCAGACTTATTTAAATCAATACCGGGTATTACAACCATAGGCAGTGGTGTTGCTATTGCCAAACCGGTTATTAGAGGTTTACATAGTAACCGTTTAGTAACCATAAATAATGGTATTAGGCAAGAAGGACAACAGTGGGGCGCTGATCACGGAACGGAAATTGACCCGTTTTCTTCCAACAAAATTGAAGTTATTAAAGGAGCCTCTTCTGTTGAGTTTGGTGCTGAAGCTATTGGTGGTGTAGTTAGATTTAGTCCGCGCGAATTTAAGGATACCAAAGGTATAAATGGTGATCTGATATTAAATGCGGCAAGTAATAATGGCCTAGGCTCGAGCGCACTGATGCTGGAAGGTGTGCACGGCAATAAACATAAATTAAGTTGGCGTACAACCGGAAGTATACGAAAAGCCGGTGACAGTCGAACTCCTGATTATGTTTTATCAAACACAGGTTATGAGGAAATGAGTGGTAATTATGCTCTGCATTATCAATTTAAAAACTTTCATGCCGAGTTTACACAAAGTTATTTTGGGACTACAATAGGTATTTTAAGGGCAGCCCATATTGGTAACTCAACAGATTTATTAAAGGTAATACAATCAGGTAAACCAATTTATGTAGCACCATTTACTTATGGTATTCAAAATCCACGGCAAGAGGTAAACCACATAATAAATGCATTTAAAACTTATTATGTGTTTGATAATGGTACTAAAATACAAGCACAATTTAGTATTCAATACAATAACCGTAAAGAGTTTGATAGGCCACCACGTTGGGCTACATCACAGCAAGCAAACCCAACACCACAATACTTTTTACAACTTAAAACACAGTTAGGTGAAGTAAAAGTGGAACACCCGAAATGGAAAAACTTTAAAGGTGCAATTGGTGTAAGTTGGATGAAACAAGATAATGTAAGCGAAGGAATACAACCTATCATACCTAATTTTATTGCTACCACATCTGGTATATATGTCATTGAAAAGTGGCACAAAAACAGGTGGGCGGTTGAGTTAGGTACCCGTTACGACATCAGAAGTCAATCGCGCTATATATTGGTAAATAAACAAGTTAATCAGGAAAACAAACAATATGGTAGTGCCACGTTTTCTACAGCCACATCATATTGGTTTAATGAAAAACTGAAAGTACAAGGAGGCATTGCTTCCGCATGGCGTCCACCAAGCATTAACGAATTGTACAGTAATGGTTTGCACGGAGGCACAGCAACATTTGAAACAGGAAATTCGCAGTTACTCCCCGAACGAAATTTCAACACAGAACTATCGGTAACGTACACAAGTAGTAAATGGAATATAGAATGGAGTTTGTATAGAAACTATATTCAAAACTTTATTTATAAGCTGCCTGTAAATTCACCCATAGTAACTATTCGTGGTGTGTTTCCTCAGTTCTTATTCACCCAAAACAATGTTTTATTACAAGGTTCTGATTTTGTTGCCAACCGTTACATCAATAAAAATCTAAGTGCAAGCATCACTGCCTCATACCTACATGCACAAGAAATAAATAACAATACTCCGTTAATTTTTATGCCGGCCAATAGGTTAGGATTTAAATTAAACTACCAGAAAAATAAAATATGGAAATTATTACATGATGTGTTCATTCAACCCAAAATATCATATGTGGGTAAACAACACCGTTATCCTGAAGGAGTTGATTATGTAAGTCCACCCGAAGCCTATACCCTACTTGACATTAACTTTGGGTTTGAACAACATATAGGCAAACAAACTTTACGCTGGAGTTTTAGCATTAACAATGTGCTAAACTCAAACTACCGCGACTATCTTAGTCGTTACAGGTATTTTGTTCTTGAGCCTGGACGAAACCTAATCATTAGGCTCACTATTCCATTTAATATGAACAACAAAAACAACTAACAACATTTAATATGAACACATTTAAAAAACTGACTTTAGCATTAATGGCATCAACACTTATTTTTTCGGCTTGCGACAAAGATGATCCTGACCCGACAAAACCACAAGACAACAATGCACAAGAATTGATTACAACCGTGGTGTTGAACGGTTATAATGTAAACAATCCTTCGGCAAATCAATTTTCTGTTAAGTGGGAAGACCTTGATGGTGACGGAGGGAATGCACCATTAATTGATACATTACAATTAGACAGTGGAGTCTCTTACCGTGTGCAAGTGTTGATGTTAGATAAAACTAAAACTCCGTTCGATACTATTTCAAATGAAGTAATTGAAGAGGCTAACGAACACCAAATGTTTTACACCTTAAGTGCAAACTTAAACGATAAATTAAACATAGCGCGTATTGATACGGATAGTAATAATCCACCATTACCATTGGGTTTAGATATTAAAATAACACCTTCACATTCCATGCCTTACGCAATACCTTTTTTGGGTAGTGTTAACCTAAAGCTTAGTCATTATGATGGTGTTCCAAAAAACACATCACCATCATCAGAAAGCGATATAGACATTAACTTCCCGATAAAAATTAAATAACAAAAAGCGAGTTGTAGGTACAACTCGCTTTTTTTATGCTTGCTCTGTCTCCGGAAAAAATAGTGCTTTCAATTCAGTCGCATCATCCGGCTTCATTTTACCTGCTAATATCAACCTTAATTGTCGTCTGCGAAGCGCACCATCAAATCTTTTTTGCTCCTCTTCATTTTCTGGCATCACAGAAGGAACCGCAACAGGTGTTCCGTTTCTGTCTAAAGCTACAAAGGTGTAATAAGCTTCATTGCTTTTAAATCTCTCTCCACTAGGAATATTATCCGCCCAAACCGTTATGTGCACCTCCATTGAAGTGTTGAATGATCTTACGATTCTGGCCTCCAAGGTAACGACATCACCCAACTTAATGCTCTTTTTAAAGCTAACGCTATCCACCGATGCCGTTACACAAAGCTTACTACTATGTTTTTGGGCAGTAATAGCTGCCGCAATATCCATCCAGTGTAGTAATCTTCCCCCCATTAGGTTGTTAAAAGTATTGGTGTCATTCGGTAATACAATTTCATTCATAATAGTAACCGATTGACTTGTTGTTTTTGCTTGTAATGACATGGGTGCAAATTTAAGCCATATTTGGGGTATAAAAAAAGAGGCCCCAATGGAGCCTCTTTTAGTATATGAAATACTAAGTGTTATTGTTTAATTAATTGGCGTGTAATTACACTGTTTCCAATTCCCACGCGTACCATGTAAACTGCAGATTTAGCGCTGAAATGAGTTTCATTTAACTCAATTGTTTGCTTACCTGCTGTTAACACACCAGCATTGTTGGTGTACACGTTACGGCCAATCATATCATAAACTTCAACTTTAACGTTCTCTGATTTCTCTAAATCGAACTCAACATTTGTTAATGAAGAGAATGGATTTGGATAGACATTAAACTTAAGTTGTGCAGCTAGCTCTTCGTTCAAACCAACGTTAGCGTTAATGGCTACAGATTCGCTGTAAGAAGCATCACATAGGTTAGAATCTAAGATAGTTAAGGTTACGTTGTAGTTACCTTTACGATCAAATATGTGCGTAATTACATTATTAGTTGTATTTACTACCGGTGTACCATCACCAAGATTCCAGGTGTAGCGTGTTAGGCCAACTCTGTTTGAAGTAAATCTAACTCTATTTGAATCTAATTTAGTGTAAGTGAAGCTTACTGACAATGCACTACTAATGTTTACGGTTTTAGTGGCAGTGTCACGGCAACCTGCCACGTCTACAACTAATCGAGGTTGTTTAACACCACCTGTTAAATATGAATGTGTGGTATTTGGACTGTTTGAAGTATTGTTGTCGCCAAACAAGTAAGTGAATACAGGAGTGACTGCAGGAGGAACAATTGACTGATTAGTAAATGTCACAGGCTTACCTGCACAACCATTACTTGTTGTAAAATCAGCTACAGCTTTATCTTTTACAGTTGCAATTGTTTGAACTGAGTCTATACAACCATTAACTGAGTCTCTTGCCACCAATTTAACAAAATATGTGCCTACTGCACCGTATGAGTGAACAGGAACTGCATCTGTTTTTGGCATAGAGTTGTCACCAAAGGTCCAAGTGTATTTCACCCTTCCTAAACCATCAGCAAATGTTGAATTATTATTAATGATTAGGTTACTTGCCTTACAAGTATTATCTAAAGTAAATGAAGCAACTGGTTTGTTAAATACTGATACATTTGCTGAAATCGTATCTATACAACCATAATTTGAAATTACTTTTAAGATTGCTTTGTAAGTTCCACCAGCAGGGTAGTAGTACAATGGGGAATTAGAATACCCGATATCTCCATTACCAAAGGTCCACTCGCTACCAATAGTATTTACACGTCCATTTTTACCAGGTGCAATTGATGAAGAGTTAGTGAATTGAACCGGAGCACCTGCACACACATCTTGTGCAATGAAGCTGGCAGTTGGTTGGGCAAATACCTGAACAGCATTTGTAGCCGTATCAATACATCCTTCTATGTTACGCACAAGCAATCGTACATTGATGATAGTGTCAGATCCTTGAACAATTGCATCAACAACACTACTATCTGCAACTTGTCCACCAATATTGAATGAATAGAAGTTACCCGGTGTGTGAGCCCCTGTGCTTGTAAAGCGTGTTACCTTACCAGCGCATGACAAAGTTGAGGTAAATGAAGCCACTGGAGATGGTAAAACAACAACATTATATGCTACCGAATCAATCAATGTGGTGTTATTCTTAACAATTAAACGAACCCTATAATTTCCAGGATTGCTGTACGCTTTTACTGGACTTGCTGCATTAGATGTGGTTCCATCACCAAAATCCCAGCTAAATTGCATTGGTAAGGTAAATTGTCCTGTGGTTGAAACATTTGAAAATAAGTTGTTAATATTTTGACATAAAGTGTCGTTAGGTGCAAAGAAATTGGCAACAGGTGCATTTCCAATTGTAACATATCTTAACACTGTTGAATCACAACCTTGAGGCAATAATCTAATCTTAACTTGTAATGCAAATGTTTTATTTGAATCAGTTGGCATACCAGTTACAGCTATGTAACCTGGGGTTCCCGGTGTTGGTGGCACTAATGTGAAGTTTCTTGCAGAATCTACAATAATGCTACTGTTCGTATTTTGATCATAGAAATACTTGTACATTGTTACATCAGTTACTGTCCATGTGTTATTATAATCGGCATTAGTTGCACCAGTTGGAGGAACCAACTCATAACGACCAACACCACCAACCTTAACCGCATCAGGTGTGAACATATCGCCAAAATTATACTGCCCGTCAAAAACAGAACCTTTAATTACAAATGGCCCATTTTTAAAGTTTCTGAAGTATACAATTGCCGTATCATTCATAAAGTTTGTACAATTAGAAGTCAAGTTTCGCGCCATAACCCTTAAATATGCTGAGTCAGCATCAGACAAATAGCCTTGCAGTGTCATATTAGCATCAGTACCAATAACTGTTGGACCGATGTAACGTTGGGTTAACATATCGTACATGGTATACTCAAACTTAGAGTCTGCATTTGCGATAGTTAAATTAATAGAATCATTATAACAGTTAATAAAGTTCTTGGGAGTTATTGGTAAAGATAGGAAGTTGTCAAAAATCACCAAACTATCAATGATAATGTTACCGCCATTTTTCGAATAAGCTTCTATCCCTAGACGAACCCCTGAATTACCTTGTAGACCTAAACAAATATCATAAACTTTATAACTAGGTACCGCAGGAGTTGGACTGTAACGATATATTGGATAACTAGTTAACAAGTCAAAGTATAAACCGAAACCATATGAAACTCTTACCAAGATAGAATCGTTTGCGGCAGGATTATCAGCTGATTGAGAAACAAACAACCTTAATGTTGGACGTTGAGCATCACTAAAATCCAGACAGGTTGATGAAATCCTTGACGCGGTGTTGTTTACTGAATTTAACATTGCAGCACGCGCACCTGTAAGAGGTGCTAAAACTGGATTTGTAACCGAACCATAAGATTGTAAATCCCACACATTATTACTTCCGCTAATTCCTTCTGCTGTCCAATTATACTCATTTGGTAAATCAAAACCAGTTGCGATAATATTATTTGCGTTAATAGGAATTACTGTTGTAGTATGGTTATATCCAGAACGAGAATCTACGTTTACAAAAGTTGATAGTTGCCCAACCCCGTCTGCACCAGAAAAACGATAAGCCACTTTTGTACCCATAGGTTGAGCAGGAATAGTAAACACCCTATCAAGTCCAACATTGGTACTTGCTTGAATAGCAACTTCAGCACCACCATTAATTCTGTAATACAGTGTATCATATACAACCGGAGATTTGTCCATAACACGTGCTTTGATTTCGATAGGCACACCATCAAAGAAACAAAAATCAGCAGGTTTGGTTATGTCATAAATTTTAGGACCAAAAATATCACTAAATGAACCTGAAAATTCGTGAGCACCTATTGTAGCGAATCCTACATTTACACCGGGACGAGGCGCACCCAAAATATCATAATTAACTGCAGGGACCCTCGATCCGGCTCTGTATAGAGCAGAAGAAGTGCTTGATGGTATTAACAAATTTACATCACTTGTATATGGTGCTGGTAAACTCATCGATAGTGTGTCATGCTTGGTAAAACCAACCCAACTAGCAAGAGTTGGATAATTTACCGCTATTGCATTTAGGCTTGATCCCGCAATAAGATTGTTTCCGAAAGTTCCGGCTGAATAATAGTTATTATAATCGGTATATTTAAACGGATTCGTGCTACCTGCAATTGCAACAGCATATATATTTCCTCCAGCAGATGACCTTGATAGTTTGTTTTGTAAAATATTATTCGTTAAAGTAATATCTCCAAAAGTTGTAGCATTTACACCAATACAAGCAGAAATACCTGATGCGCCTAGTAAAGTAGCCTGACCAAGATTTATCGAGTTATTCCAAATGTTTACATCAATTTCAGTAACCGATGGTGACACCTGAATACCATTTAAAAGTATAGCATATGGATTATTAATGAAGTTTGCTCCGGAAGGAACACTACCTGCAGAAACGATGTCTGAAATCATGTTATTATACATGTTGATTGACTTCTTGCCATCCCATCTCAAGTTTACGTTAATACCATAGGCCGCAACGGTAGATTCAATTCCGGTTATTGTGTTTCGGATAATGGTAACAGCCGAATCTGTATTGAAGAAAGGGAAAGCAGTACTGCTAATTTCTATACCACTATTTAGGTTAAAAGTCGGAATATTATTTCTAATCAAGTTACTGTCGATTAACAAATTAGCTTGAGATACAGCCAAAACACCAGCAGCATTATTTATACCACCAAAATTATCAGTAGGAACGCCCGGAACGCCATAGCTTGTACCACCAATCGTATTGCCTTTAACAACTGTTCCTAAATCATATGACCCTGCAAAGTTTGTATTACCTCTTAAGTGAATACCGTATTTAACACTTGTGATGTAGTTTCCTTCATAACGATTATTGTTGTTACGCTCTCTGATAGGATTTACAGGAACAGTTGTTGGAGATGTAAATGCAACACCACCTTGATAAATACCTGCAAATGTAGAAATAGAAGTTGGCGTTGAATACCCAACGATGTTACAATTCAAGATTTCTATGTTAGTGGCAGGCTGAGCCCAACCCATTACATCAATTATCCTTGTTAGAGCATTATTTACATAAGTTAAATTTGCCGGTGTTTGTGGCAATCTAATGGTTAAGTTTCTATTGATACCATCTGATGAACCATCAATGGTCACGTGACGTGCTCCTTGGAATCTTAATACGCTTCCTGCTGCCGAGAACTGAGAACGTGTTGATGCTCCTGTTGATGAAATAACCGGATTTGCACCAGGTGCAGGACGAATAATGATTTGTCTATTTTTCGTATTTCCACTCATGTTCGGATAATCGTGAAGAGCGGTAATCAGTGTATCTCCTTCACCTACGTATCCATTAGTTATGTTTACTAATATCTCATAAAATGGAGGTTGATTAGCATCAACACCATTTGTGTTAATGTAACGGAATAAATTATTAATGGTATTAAATGAACCAACAGTATTACTACCAGTAAGCGGGGGAGCCAATGTGCCATTTACCTGGTAAGTAGCTCCACCAACCAATGGTGAATAATTTCTCGGCAATTCTAATGCACCAACTGTAGCATCAAAATCTCTTCCATTACCTGCAATATCAAGAACTACTGATCCGTTTCTAACCACCGAGCGTGCAATATGACCAACATACATCAAATCCATTAAGTTGGTGGTATCATTTAAAAACGGCACTTCACCAAACTTAGATGAAGATTCAAAACCATACAAACCTCTCAACTCCGCCATTGAAGGCAACTGAACGTTTGGACTTATTAAGCCAATTATATTGTTGGTAAAATTAGGATTTCCACCTGTATAGTAAACATTTGTATTACTTTCTACGAAAGGATTTTGAGTACCACCCACAGCAATAGCTAAAGCATTAGATACAGTGCCGGCTATTGTTCTTCCATAAGTGTTTGAGAATATGTTGCTACGCGATGTAATACCTGAAGATCTTGGATCAATGTATAAAGCTGTTGAAAAGGCTCCTGAGTTAACTTGAACTGTTGGATGTTGTGACAAATGAATGGTGTTGTGTATTAAACTAATACCTATATTAACAACAGCTGTTCCAACAGGCGACTCTATAGCGATACCTGATGGAGAACTTAAGGTTGCAGGAGAGGCTGTACCTGTTCCGTAGATTTTAGCTATAATGTTATTTGCTATGGTTATTCCTCTATTTGTCTCGCTTATACCGACACGAATACCAACTGCATAACCGTTTGTCGCACCTAAATTATAAATTGTGTTTCTTGTCACATCTATATTTCGAGGAGTTCCTGCTTCGTTTGGAGTACCATCAATGTCAATACCTCTAAAACCACTTACTGAAGGAACATTGTTCTTAATAATGTTACTATCTATAACCCCTTGTAGAACACCTTTTATATATATACCTGAAACATTAATCAAAGCTCCACCCACGTAAGTTGTTGGGTTAGCAGTACCTACACCAATGTCACCACCAATCCTGTTTCTGTTAATAACCAAAAATTGATCAACTTGACCGGCCATAGCTCTCCAATAAATACCATATCTTACTGCTTCAATTATATTATCACCAATAAAGTTATTAATATTAGCACCACCAATTGCGCTAGCCAGACCAGATGCGGGATTTGAAGCCCCCATATAAATACCAACTAGAGTATTGTTAGTTAAAGTCGTTGAGCTTCCTCTTAAAATACAGTTTCGTATCGCATTACCTGAAGTTGTATGATTTAGAGTAGGAACAAAAGCAACCAACTTGGCCAGAGGAGAATTAGCAGAAGTTGGCAAACTAATAGTTATATTCTTAGAAGAAGAACCATCTATCTCAAAGAATGACGCTCCGTACAATTTTATAATTGCCGAGTTGTTACAAATTACCGAACCATTCGGTATAGTAATATTAACAGGTAATGAGGCACTTAATCTGACTGGTCTTGTTCCCGACATACCTGGGTAAGGCAGAATTGCTGGGGGTACAACAGCGTCACTTGCGAAACCACTACTAAACACCGCATTAATAGTACCAGTTCCGGTTGTACCAAAACTATTCAAATGGTTAATAAAACTGGTTAAAGAGGCGAATGACCCGGATGTTGGATTAACATTTGTAGGCCAAGCATCAACGCCATTAATCAAATAAGTTGCCCCACCGACTAATGCCGCCAAAGCATTTGTCGTGTTTTGTGTAAACTGATAGGCACCTATAGATGAATTTGCGGCTGGACGCACATTACCTAAAATGTCAAAAGATAACATAGAACGTCCTGCTGATGCATAGCGCGTTGCGGCACCATTAGAAGTTACTAATGTTGTATCATTCTCAAAAAACGGACGGGTTACAATACTATTTTCATCGTATCCTGTAAAGGAAGCCCATTCACTGACTGAGGTATAGTTGTTTGCAATCGTATAACCAACATTTGCCCAACCACCAGTTGTGGTTACCTCATAAAGGTTATTGTCAATACTATCAAAAGGAGAGCCCACAATACTTCTGTTTACGATAATGGCATAAGTATTATAAGCTCCAACTATAGATGGGATATTCTGTTGAATATTAGAGAAAATATTATTAAAAACACGAATACCACCATTTGTGGCACCACCTGTTGCTAGACAAGCGGAGCTTGATGTGTTTAAAACCGCACCCGACAATGCAATACTATTGTTAATAATATCAATACCTGCATCTGAGGTATTATCATCAACTAAAATTCCAATTGGATATTGATAACTTCCAATTGCTGCTGAACCAGGTGATGATAATTTAGCAATTGTGTTGTTTGTAATTTTAATGGCCAAACGCTGCCCATGTGCACCAAGCGCCACACGTATACCCGTAACACCGGCAACATTGGCTGTTATATTATAGATTCTGTTACCATTGATGGTAATATTACTATCTAACGATTGGGCACTTGCAAGATTTGAAAGTTCAATACCCCTGAAACCAGTCTGACTAGGGAGGTTATTCATGATTGTATTACCCTCAACAATTACATTTGCTTGGTTACTCAATAATATACCCGCAACATTCGAAGCACCACCAATAAAACTGGTGGCATTACCTATTCTATTATTTCTAACAATCAACCCTATATCTTGATTACCGGGAGAGGCGGCACCGGAACCACGCGCATATACACCATATTGGACACCGCTAATATTACAATTTAAGATACTGATATTAGCATTCCTGCGCGCTGAGTTCGTATTCAAATTTGAACCACCTATGTATACACCGGCATAGGTGCTTACTACCGAACCTGTTGAAACGCCATTGATATTAATATTTTTTACAGTAACTGTATTAATTGGAGAAGCAGCGGTACTTACTAACTCTATTACACGCTGAGTTGCATTAGCACCAGTGGCATTCACATTAAATGTTATGTTACGCTCTCCTGCAGTTCCTTCTCCATCAAGAATAAAGAACTGTGTACCAATAAAACTAAACAATCCTGTATTGGCAGTTTGTGCACCTGATGTTGTGATGGTAAAATTACTACCCGCAGCCGGTTTTAAAACTACTGTTCTTAATGCTGATGCATATGCTATTGAACCCACATTAACACCGGATGCATTTGGCTCAGATCCGGTGTAACCGGGCACCAACAAAATGTTTATCTGACCGAGGGTATTAGGATCAATACCATTTGCAGATAAAGCACTGATAACCCCTGTAGTGTTTGTGTAAGGATTACCTGCTGTGTAAGCACCTGACAAATTAGCGAAGGTGTCTTTAGGAGCAACAAAATCGTTACCCACACCATTTACATAATAGGTTTGACCCGCAGCAAACGGGGCCTGAGCTCTCACACTAGTAAGCCCTGTTAGCATAGCTAACAAGAAAGCTGAAGCGAAGAGTTTGTTTGATAGATAAGTAAATTTGGTCCTCATATATGGATGTTGTATTTATTTTCTGAGTATTAATCAAAGTTTAAAAATTTTAATCAGAATTCAAAACCTTTTTCGTACAATTTTCGGCTTTTAAGATTTTGTTTAGCTGGGCGGTCTTTACTTCTCCATACAAAACCCTTGAGTCTCAACTCTTCAGGAGCCAATTCATTAATTGGATAAAAGGTTGCTTCAGGCTGTGTAACAAACTTCGCATTTTTAATTTTACTATTCTCAAAAGCAAATACCATCTCGCTACAATCAATTACATTCACGCCAATATATGCACTATCTTCTTTTGCATAATAAATACTTTGTCCATTACCATATACCTTTATAAATGATATCTTCTTTTCGAAAAAAAGAGCTGTCATGTTTCGGCCTTTCACTTGGTTAAAATGCCTACTTGTCTCCTTTGATATTACAAAACTATTATTTCTGATATCCATCGAATCAAGTTGACGATTATTTAGATAAAATAGAATCGTATCTCCCGTAACTTGGTTGACCTCACTCCATAGCATAGGATGATGATATAGTGTCATTATCGAGTCGCTTTTAATATAAACCAATGAGTCACATACCGCTTGCATATCAGACTTGAATATTTTTACGTTACGGTAAGCCTTTAAAATCTCCTTATCTTGTTTTTGCTTTTTCTGATAAGTGTATATTGTATCCGCCCAAACCATCATACTATCGTTATCTACTATACTAACCACGAGCGGATTATTTGTAACATAGCTTCTTCCCTCTTTACCAAACATCTCGGCTTTGTTTCCCAATATTACTGTTTTATTAGTCGTATCAATAATAACTAAGCTACCAAGTGCTTTGGCGTATTTCATTTTTCTGTCATATACAATTGTGTCAGCTATTAAGGTATTTTCAGCACTCCGAATTTTAGCACGCTTATAAAAAACTCCAGTTTGTTTTTCGGTGTGGTAGTTACCGGATTGGCAATAAATGGTATCTTCTTTTGATACAATTTTTGTATTGCTGTAGAAGTGTGCAACACGTGAATTAGTTTGATACTTCAAAGTATCTGACATTAATGAAAAATCAGGGCTAACTAAGCGCACTCCCGTTTTAAAAAACAACTCTTTGGTTGATGTGTAATAGTAACCGTACTGACTCTTCAATTCATTTTGTCCGCTATTTAGTGTTCCGCCACTAAAATAACTGGCCTTATTGTTTGCTAAATCAAATTCAAGCTCATTTGTTTTTAGAATAAAGGTAGCATCAACCATACTTACATTTTTTTCTAAGCGTGCTATCCTTTTATTACCATCATACTTTAGTACATCACCATAAAAATTAACACTATCTTTGTGGTTTATATTTACATTTTGATAGGCTTCAACAAAGTTTATTTCATCGAATAAATAGGCACTGTCACAACTCAGAATGGTTTGGTCCTGTTTTAACTTAACCGCACCAATCAGCTTTTTCACTTTATTCTTACCGCGCATTTCCAACTCAAATGTATTGGCATTCAAAATCTCTATTTTGTTTCCTTGTGCCAATACATTTTGTACCATACTTAGCAGCATGATTAAAAACGTAAGTATTATGTATTTTTTCATTGAGCCACCAAAACTAAGCAAATATTGTAATTTTGAGCCATGAATATTACCAAGCTAATAAAGGTTTTGTTGAAAACTGATGATGTACATCAATTGAAATACATTGTTGCTGTTAGCGGTGGTATGGACTCTATGGTATTGTTGCATTTGTGTAAAACTGCTAATCTTAATATAGTTGCAGCACATTGTAATTTTATGCTCAGGGGTGATGAAAGTTTTGATGATGAAAGTTTTGTTCGCGACTTCTGTGCATCAAGCCAAGTAACAGCAGAAATTATTCGCTTCGATACCAAAAAAATTTGTGATGAGTTAGGAAAATCAACGCAAGAAACAGCAAGAATTTTACGCTATAATTGGTTTGATGAATTAACCCAAAAACACCAAGCTGATTATATTCTAACTGCACATCATGCAAACGATTTAGCTGAAACTTTTCTGTTTAATCTAGTAAGGGGCAGCGGCATAAAAGGTTTAACAAGTATTCCGGCTATAAACGGTAATATTATTCGCCCTATGCTGATGCAAACACACAGCGTGATTCGTGATTACGCGTCAACTTATCAAATCCCATTCAGAACAGATTCATCAAACCTAACTGATGATTACTCACGTAACTTTATCAGGCACCATATCATACCAAAGCTTACTGAAATAAATCAACAAGCAGTTGAACACATTGCATCATCTACTCAAATTTTAACAGAGGCACAACTAATTATCGATGATAAAATTAATGATCTAAAAAGTCTTTTTTATAATGTTAAAAATGAGGTCATACACATCAATATTAAAACATTAAAAAAACTATCATACTACCCAACTATTTTACACACGTGGCTAAGCCCAAAAGGATTTAATGCGAGCCAGATTAATGAGATAGTAAATACTAATCAAGCACCAGGAAAAGAATGGTTAAGCAACTCACATCAACTTGTTTTTAATAGGAATGAGTTATTGATTAAATATATTGAAAGAAAAGGAGAAAACCAGCTCACTTTTGAAAGTGAGTTTCCGAAGACATTTAGTTTTAATGGATATATTTTTAGTATTGATTTTATAGAAAAAAAATCAGTTTGTTTTGCCGATTCGCACTTCTATCTCGATGCAGATAAACTGCAATTCCCGTTAACTATCCGCTCTTGGTTAATTGGTGATTTTTTTCAACCACTTGGTATGCAAAAAAACAAAAAATTGAGTGATTTTTTTATTGACAAAAAAATAGACTTGTTTCAAAAAAGAAGAGCTGTAATTATTTGCGATAAAAAAAATATTATTGCTGTTTTACCACATCAAATTGATAATAAATACAAAATTACACCTCACACCAAAAACGTTGTACGAATATGTTTAGCATAGAAAAACCGCTCTAATGAAGAGCGGTTTTTTATTAGTTAATTTTCCTATTTCACCGTCACACGTTGAGTGTATTGTCTGGCATTGTTGGTTAACTGCAACAAGTATATACCTGTTGGCAATCCTGTTACATTTATCTCTGCCTTGTTGCCCAACATCTCTATTTGTTCGCTGTATACTTTTGCTCCCAATACATTATACATCACCACCTCTGTTTTGCCAGGTAAGGCTTCTTGGGTGCTGATCATAAATTTGCCTGTGCTTGGATTTGGATATACACTTAATCTGCCTTCTTTTTCTATCTCATCCAATG
>FWPV01004608.1_pt1 | contig 28875 bp, 26 predicted proteins | sample 2228371 | NCBI WGS metagenome assembly FWPV01 (sample SAMEA103939776, study PRJEB20133) | metagenome | reverse complement strand
ATCAGGTCCTTGCCGGTGCCGGTCTCACCGGTCAGCAGCACGGTCACATCCGTGCGGGCGACGATCTGGGCGGAGCGGATGACGGTTTCCAGCAGGGGGGACTGGGTGACGATGCGTGCAAAGGAGTTCATGCGAGCCTCCACATCAAGCAAACTGTTCGAAACAGTATGCCATGCGACTGAGTGATATAACTCAATTCTATACCACATCCATGTGATTTCATCGAGGAGCCTTCCCGGGAATGAAAATCTATCTGGTCGGCGGCGCGGTGCGCGACGCCTTGCTCGGCCTGCCGGTCAGGGAGCGCGATTACGTCGTGGTCGGAGCCACCCCCGCGGACATGCTGGAGCGCGGCTTCCGCCCGGTCGGCAAGGATTTCCCCGTCTTCCTTCATCCCGAGACCAACGAAGAATACGCCCTCGCCCGTACCGAGCGGAAGTCCGGACGCGGCTACCACGGCTTCGTCGTGCACGCCTCCCCGGAGGTGACCCTCGAGGAGGACCTTGCCCGCCGCGACCTGACCATCAATGCCATCGCCCAGGCTGCGGACGGCCGTCTGGTCGACCCCTACGGCGGCGCGCGCGATCTTGAGGCGCGCCTGCTGCGCCACGTCTCGCCCGCCTTCGCCGAGGACCCCGTGCGCCTGCTGCGCGTGGCCCGCTTCGCCGCCCGCTTCGCCTCCTTAGGCTTTCGCGTGGCGGACGAGACCCTCGCCCTCTTGCGCCAAATGGTCGAGAACGGCGAGGTCGATGCCCTGGTGCCGGAGCGGGTGTGGCAGGAGCTCGTCAAGGCGCTGGCTACCGACCATCCCGCGCGCTTCTTCGAGGTGCTGCGCGAGACCGGCGCGCTGGCCCGCCTGCTGCCGGAGCTTGATGCCCTGTTCGGCGTGCCGCAGCCTGCAATGCATCACCCCGAGATCGACACCGGCGTGCACAGCCTGATGGTGTTGCAGCAGGCTGTCCGCCTCGGTGCCGATGGCCCCACCCGCCTCGCCGCCCTGCTGCATGACCTCGGCAAGGGCGTCACCCCGCCCGAGCTGTGGCCCCACCACTACGGCCACGAGCGACGCGGCGCGCGCCTTGTGGAGCGCATTGCGGAACGCCTGCGCATGCCGGCCCACTACCGCGACCTCGCGATCATGACGGCGCGCTGGCACACCCATGCGCACAAGGCCTTCGAGCTGCGCCCCTCCACCCTGCTCAAGCTGCTCGAGGGGCTGGACGCCCTGCGCCGCCCGGAGCGCTTCGCGCAGTTCCTGCGGGCGTGCGAGGCGGATGCGCGCGGACGGGGTGGCTTCGAGGAGCGGGCCTACCCGCAGGCGGACTACCTGCGCCAGGCGCTGGCGGTGGTCAAGGGGGTGGCGGTGCAGCCCCTGCTGGAGCGGGGATTGCGCGGGGAAGCGCTGGGTCAGGCACTGGCCCAGGAGAGGACGCGCGCCCTGAGGGGGCTGAAAACCGACCGCCAGGACGCAGGCAACCGCCCCGGCTGAGCTCTCAGGCGAAGTAGTCCACGTTCTGGCCCAGGTTCGGCGGATTGACCGCCGGGTTGGGCTGCGGCGGGATCGCCTGAATCAGTTGGGCCGCGGTCTGCTCCTCGATTTCCATGGCCTTTTTCTGCATGGCGATATCCACGGACTGCAGCATGCGTGCGGTCGAGACATCCGTGGCGTAGGCGGCGAGGTTATTGATGTCCACGGCGAGTCTCCAACAAGGGTGATGACCTGAAGCATAGCCCAACCGGGGGCAGCCCTCACCCCGCCAGCTTGAGCACGACCACCCCGGAGAGGATGAGGAGCACACCGAGATAGCGCATCAGGCTGGCCGGCTCACCAAAGAACACCATGCCGGCCAGGAAGGTACCCACCGCGCCGAGGCCGGTCCACACGGCATAGGCCGTGCCAATGGGGATCTCGCGCTGGGCAAGCCAGAGGAAGACGCCGCTCAGGGCAATGCACGCCAGGGCGATGCCGAGCCCGGTCCAGCGCAGCCCCGGCATGGTCGACAGCTTGTAGCCGACCGGCCAGCCGATCTCGAACACCGCGGCGATGAGCAGGTAGACCCAACTCATCCGCGCTGCCCCGGGCAAGAGAGGTTGCGTTGTCCGGTGCGGCTGCGCTCGAGCCGCGCGGCGCGCAGTTCAGCCATCGGACGCAGTTCCCCCGTGCATCCCGCCGCGCGCCACTGCATCTCGGCGACGAGGGAGAGGGCGATGGCCGCCGTCTCCTGTCCGCCGAGATCGATCCCGGCCGGGGCGGACACGCGCTCGAGCAGGGCAGGGTTTTCCAGACGCTGGGCCACCTGCGCGAGCACGCCCTCGGCACGTCTTGCCGATGCCACCAGGAACACCCGCTCTGCCCCCGCACGCAGCAGTGCCTCGACCGACTCGGGATCGCCCTCATGGCCGCGCGCGACGACGGCGAAAGCATGGGCTGGAAGCGATTCGGGCGACTCGGCGAACACCCGCGCCACAGTCAACGTGCCCTCAGGCCAGGGGTGTTCGGCCACGTCCCGCTCCCACACGGTCAGCGGCCAGCCCATGCGCGCGACGAAGGCCGCAAGCGTACGGGCCACGGCCCGGCTGCCGAGAATCACCACATGGGGGACGAAGGATTCGCTCACGAACGGCTCCGATGACATGAATAAATGACGATGGGGGCTTATCCTCTCAACAAGCCAGCCCAAGGAAAAGACCATGACGCCGAATGCCGACGCCACCTTCCTGCGCGAGGCCATCCTGCTGGCCACCACTTCGGTCGCGGCGGGGGGCGGGCCGTTCGGCGCACTCGTCGTGCGCAACGGCCAGGTGGTCGGCCGCGGGCGGAACACCGTGACCCTGGATTGCGACCCCAGCGCCCACGCGGAAATCAACGCCATCCGCGCCGCGGCACGCACCCTCAGCCACCCCCACCTCGACGACTGCGTGCTGTACACCAGCTGCGAGCCCTGCCCCATGTGCCTCGCTGCAAGCCTGTGGGCGCACATCCCGCGTATCGTCTATGCCGCAAGCCACGCGGAGGCCACCCGCGCCGGCTTCGACGACACGCCCATCGCCCTCGCCCTCTACGGCGCACCGTCACCCGCCGCCTGCCCCTGCCTGCACCACCATCCACTGCCCGAAGCCGCGCAGCCCTTCGATGCCTGGCTGGCGAAGCAGGACCGCGTGCCCTATTGACGGTTTTCCCCGTCGGCTTCAGCCTTGGAACCATGCTTCATCGCCGCGGCACGCGGCCCCCACCATTCCACACCCCACCTTGTGGGAGCGGCGTATCGCCGCGATGAGGGTCCGATGAGAACTTGACCATCCCAAGCCTTAGCCCCTCCTCCCAACGGAGCGCCCGACATGACCATTCCGGCCCACAAGGCACTGCCCCTGGTCCTGCTGCTATTGCTGGCCGCCTGCAAGGAACCCGAACCGCCCCGCGAGGTCGTCCGCCCCGCCCAAGTCTGGACCGTGAGCGGACAGGCCTCGACCGCGGAGACCGCCTACTCCGGCGAAGTCCGGGCACGCCACGAGGCCGAACTCGGTTTCCGCATCGGCGGCAAGGTCAGCGACCGGAGGGTGGAGCTGGGCGACGCGGTCCGGGCCGGACAGGCGCTGGCGAAACTGGACACCGCCGATCTTGACCTGCAGCTCGCCAGCAGCCGTGCCAACCTCGCAGCGGCCGAGGCCGACCGGATCAACGCCCGCAACGAGCTGGCGCGCCTGAAGCCTCTTTACGAGCAGAAGTTCATCGGCAAGTCGGCCCTCGACAATGCACAGGCGGCGTTTGACGCCGCCGTGGCGCGCGTGAACGCCGCCCGCGCGCAAGTCAGCCTGGCCGAAAATCAGGCGCTGTACACGTCGCTGGTCGCCGACCGGCCGGGCGTCATCACCCGGGTTGGCGCCGAGGTCGGCCAGGTGGTGGCCGCGGGCCAGCCAGTGCTTGGCATTGCCTACGACGGCGAGCGCGAGGTGCATATGCGCGTCGGAGAGAGCACCGCACAAATCATGCCTGTGGGCACGCCGCTCCGGGTGCGGCTCTGGTCCGCGCCCGATACACCACTCGAAGGCCGCGTACGCGAGATCGCACCCGCTCTTGATGTCTCCCGCAGCGTGCTGGTGAAGGTCGCCCTGCCTGGCGCCCCGCAGGATCTGCGTCTCGGCATCGCGGCGGACGTCCTCCTGCCCGCCGCGCCCGGCCAGGACGCGCATTGGCTGCCCGCCTCCGCCCTGTTCCAGCAAGGACCGGCCGCCGCCGTCTGGGTGCTGGGAGCGGACGACCGGGTCACCCTGCAAGCAGTCGAGGTGCTGGCCTTCCGCGAGGATGGCCTGCTGGTGCGTGGCCTGGCGCAGGGGCGGCGCGTCGTCGCCGCCGGGGTGCACATGCTGAGCGAAGGCCAGGCCGTCCGCCCCGTGCCCTATGATGGCCCGTTCAAGGAATACACCGGAACAACGCCGCCGGGAACGGCGTTGGGTCGCCGCACGGCGACACCCGAAGGGCGGAGTCCATGGATGGATTCCGCCGCATGAAGAGCTTCAACCTGTCCGAGTGGGCACTGCGCCACCGCAGCTTCGTGCTCTACCTGATGGTACTGACCCTGGCCCTGGGCGTGTTCGGCTACGGCAAGCTCGGCCAGTCGGAGGACCCGCCCTTCACCTTCAAGGTCATGCTGGTGCAGGTCGCCTGGCCGGGCGCCAGCGCGCGCGAGGTCGAGCAGCAGGTGGTGGATAGGATCGAGAAGGTGATCCTCGAAACCGAGCACGTCGACATCGTGCGCAGCTTCTCCCGCCCGGGCGAGGCGAACATCTTCGTCATGGCGAAGGACAGCGCACCCTCGAAGGCCATGCCGGGGATGTTCTACGACATCCGCAAGCGCGTCGGCGACATCCGCCACACCCTGCCGGAAGGTGTGCTGGGGCCGTTCTTCAACGACGAGTTCGGCGACACCTTCGGCAACGTCTTCGCCCTCACCGGGGACGGTTTCACCTACGCCCAGCTGCGCGATGCGGCCGATGACATCCGCAAGGAGCTGCTGCGGGTTCCGGACGTGGCCAAGGTGCTGATGCTCGGCGAGCAGGACGAGCGCGTGTTCATCGAGCTCTCCAACAGCAAGCTCGCCAACCTCGGCTTCAGCGTGGAGCAGATGATCGAGGTGCTGCGCGGGCAGAATCTTGTCGTGGCAACGGCCAGCTACCATACCCCGACCGACCGCATCTTCGTGCGGCCCGAGGGTGCCTTCCGCAACCTGGACGACCTCCGCGACCTGCCGATCAGCATCGACGGCCACACCCTCCGCCTGCGCGAGGTGGCCGAGGTCCGGCGCGGCTACGAGGACCCGCCCACCGCCACCTTCCGCTACATGGGCACGCCCGCGCTCGGCATCGGCGTGGCCATGCGCAAGGGCGGCGACGTCATCGCCCTCGGCCAGGCCCTGGATGCGGCGATGGCGCGCATCGAGCAGCAACTACCGGTGGGCATGGGTCTGCACCGCGTCAACGACCAGCCGGCGGCGGTCAAGCGCTCGATCAACGAGTTCCTCAAGGTGGTGGCCGAGGCCGTCGTGATCGTGCTGGCGGTGAGCTTCCTCAGCCTCGGACTGCGCGCCGGCATGGTGGTGGCCCTGTCCATCCCGCTGGTGCTGGCCGGAACCTTCTTTGTCATGCACCTGTTCGACATCGGCCTGCACAAGATCTCGCTCGGCTCGCTGATCCTCGCCCTCGGCCTTCTGGTGGACGACGCGATCATCGCGGTGGAGATGATGGCGGTGAAGATGCACGAGGGCATGGAGCGGATGAAGGCGGCGAGCTTCGCCTACACCACCACCGCCTTCCCGATGCTGACCGGCACCCTCATCACCGCGGCGGGCTTCCTGCCCATCGCCCTGGCGCAGTCCTCGGTGGGCGAGTTCACCCGCTCGATCTTCCAGGTGGTGACCATTGCCCTGCTCCTTTCCTGGTTTGCAGCGGTCATCGTCATCCCCTACCTCGGCCACCGCCTGCTGGCCGACCGCGAACAGGAAAGGCGAGCACCCGGCCGGATCGGACAGCTGTTCGCCCCCCTCGGGCAGGCCCAGCACGCCCTGGCCGCAGGCTTCCTCACCTGGTTCCGCCGCCTGATCGAGGCCTGCGTGCGCCGCCCTCTGCGGGTCATCGCCCTGACCGTGGCGGCCTTCACCGGCTCGATCGTGCTGTTCGGCCTGGTCGAGAAGCAGTTCTTCCCGGACGCCACCCGGCTGGAGCTGATCGTCGACCTCAAGCTGCCGGAGGGATCCTCCCTGGAGGCCACCACCCGTGTCAGCCAGAAGCTCGAAGCGTACTTGGACACCCAGCGCGGGCACATCGACAACTACGTGGCCTACGTGGGCGAGGGCTCGCCGCGCTTCTACCTGCCGCTCGACCAGCAACTGCCCGACATCAGCTTCGCCCAGTTCGTCATCACCACGAACAGCATCCCGGACCGCGAGGCCCTGCGCGGCAAGCTGATCGAACTGCTCGACCACAGCGGGCAATTCGCCGAGGTGCGCGGGCGGGTGATCCGCCTCGAGAACGGCCCGCCGGTCGGCTACCCGGTGCAGTTCCGCGTCTCCGGCGACGACCTCTGGCGGCTGCGCGACATCGCCGGGCAGGTGGCGGAGGTGATGCGCGCCAACCCCAACCTGGTCAACGTGCACCTGGACTGGACCGAGCGTGCCAAGGCCATCGTGCTGAAGGTGGACACCGCCCAGGCCATTGGCCTCGGCGTGACCCGGGCGCAGATTGCGCAGGCCCTGCGCAACGGTCTGGACGGCTCACCGGTCGGCGAATTCAGGGAGGGCGATCAGACCATCCCCATCCTGTTGCGCGGCACGGCGGAGGACCGCGACCTGCTCGCACGCCTGGCCGGACTGAACGTGCCGACCGCGGGCGGCGCGACCGTGCCGCTCGCCCAGATCGCCCGCATCGAGCACGTGCAGGAGGAAGGCATCGTCTGGCACCGCAACCGCACGCCGACCATCACGGTGCGCGGCGACATCTACACCCGCATCCAGGCGCCGACCGTCACCGCGCAGATTGAGCCCGAGCTTGCGCCGATCCGCGCCGCCCTGCCGCTCGGCTACCGGCTCGAAACCGGCGGCACGGTGGAGGAAAGCGCCAAGGGCAACGACTCCATCGGCGCGAGCTTCCCGGTCTTCATCGTCGCCATGCTGACCCTGCTGATGATCCAGCTGCAGAGCTTCCAGCGCGTGGTGATGGTGATACTGACCGCACCCTTCGGCCTGATCGGCGTGGCGCTGTTCCTGCTGCTGTTCGACCGCCCGTTCGGCTTCGTCGCCATGCTCGGCACCATCGCCCTCTCCGGCATGATCATGCGCAACTCGGTGATCCTGGTGGACCAGATCGAGCGCAACATCCGCGAAGGCTTCGTGCCACAGCAGGCGGTGATCGAGGCCGCCGTGCGCCGCTTCCGGCCGATCATGCTGACCGCGATGACCGCCATCCTGGCGATGATTCCGCTCTCGCAGAGCGTGTTCTTCGGCCCGATGGCAGTGGCGATCATGGGCGGGCTCCTCGTCGCCACCGTGCTGACCCTGCTGTTTTTGCCGGCGCTGTACACGGTGTGGTTCAGAATGGTGAAGGGGCGCGCGGCGTTTGCCGGCGAGGCGGCCTGAGCGCCCGGAACCCCGGAAGGATGCGGACCGTCCAAGGGGCATTCAACCGATCCTGAAGGCATGGCGATCATCCCACCCAAGCCGCCGCGCGGGCGCGGCGCCGTCTCCAACCCGGACAACCGCTACAGCGCGTACTCCAGCACGCTGGAGGATGATGGCTGGGGGCTGCTCGACGCCCTGAGCGAAGAACCCGGCCCGGCCACCACGCTCGGGATCGACACCGCGCGCAGCGTCATCAGCTTCAACCAGTCGCCGGATGTCGGCTTCGACCGCTCGGTGAACCCCTATCGCGGCTGCGAGCATGGCTGCGTGTACTGTTTCGCCCGCCCCACCCATGCCTGGCTTGGCCTCTCGCCCGGCCTCGATTTCGAGACCCGTCTGTTCCACAAGCCGGACGCCCCCATGCTTCTGCGCAAGGAGCTGTCGAAACCCGGCTACCGCTGCCAGCCGCTCGCACTCGGCATCAACACCGACGGCTGGCAGCCGGTCGAACGCCGCACCGGGCTGACTCGCCGGCTGCTGGAGGTGCTGGAGGAATTCGGCCATCCGGTGTCGATCGTCAGCAAATCCGCACTGATCGAGCGCGATCTCGACATCCTCGCACGGATGGCGCAGCGCAACCTGGTGCAGGTGATGCTGTCGATCACCACCCTGGACGATGAACTGTGCCGGCGCATGGAACCGCGCGCGGCGCGCCCGCAGCGCCGGCTCACCGCCATCGCCCGCCTGCGCGAGGCCGGGGTGCCGGTCGGGGTGCTGGTGGCGCCCGTCATCCCGGCGCTGACCGACCATGAGCTGGAGGCCATCCTTGAGCGCAGCCGCGAGGCGGGCGCCGAGAGCGCGGGCTATGTCCTGCTGCGCCTGCCGCACGAGCTGAAGGACCTGTTCGGGGAGTGGCTGCAGACGCACGCCCCGCTGCGCGCGGAGCATGTCTGGTCACGCCTGCGCGAGATGCGCGGCGGGGAGGCCTATCGGTCCGCGTTCGGCGAACGCATGGCCGGCAGCGGACCGTGGGCGGAGCTGTTGCGCAAGCGCTTCGACATCGCCCGCCGTCGGCTGGGCTTCGGCCGCCTGGCGCCGCTGGACATATCCCGATCTCGCGTGCCGGACACGTCCGGACAGATGGGCCTGTTCGACTAGCGGGCAAGGGCCGCTCTCAGAGCCGGTCGCGGAAATCCCGCATGGCGAAGCCGGAGAGCGGACCGTCCACGCCCTTGCCGAGGGCCATGACCTTGAAGCGCTCGCCCATCTCGCCCGGCATCATCAGGGTCTTGAAGCCCTGCGCCAGACGCAGCTGCTCGGCCTCGCCCCCCGCTTCCACGAAGGCCTGCTCGTAGATCTCGGCCAGGCCGCAGCCGAGCAGAAAATGCGCCTGCATGGTGTAACCGAGCACATCCAGCCCTGCCTCGGCGGCACACGCCGCGACGCGGGAGAAGTCCACCCACGCAGTGATGTCCTGCAGCCCCGGGTGGAGCAGCGGGTCGTCGTGCGCGTGGTGGCGCAGGTGGCAGCGCAGGGTGCCCATCCAGCGCTCCGGCGCGTACAGCTCACGCACGCTGCCGCCGTAATCGAACAGGAAAGCCGCCCCCTGCCGCAGGGCGTGGGCGAGCCCCGCGACCCAGCCCGGCAGCTCCGGATGGAACTCGACCCGGTAGCCGGGAGGGAACGCCTCGCCGCGGCTGGCCTCGATCTCCGCCAGCACGGCACGGTCCGAATCGGACGCGGGCACGCGGGTCCAGGCCAGCCTGCCCTCCTCCAGCGTCACGGCCAGGCGCACCGGCCCCTCCGTACCGATCTCGAGCAGGCGCAGCGGCAGGGCGTCGAGCACCTCATTGCCGACGATCACGCCATCAAAGCCCTCCGGCCAGGCATCAATCCACGCCACCCGCTCGAACAGGTGCGGTGCGCGGGCCTCGATGCGCTCCCGTTGCACGGCGCGGAGGCTGGCGGACACATCGAGGATCAGATAGCGCTCGGGAAGGCGGCCGAGCCGCTCCAGTTCGAGAAGAAGCTCGACCGCAAGCTTTCCGGACCCGGCGCCGAACTCCAGCACGTCGCCCACCCCAAGCCGCTCCAGCACCTCGGCCACCTGCCGAGCCAGGGCCCGCCCGAACAGCGGCGAGACCTCGGGCGCGGTGACGAAGTCCCCCGCCGCGCCGAACTTGGGCAACCCGGCGGCGTAGTAGCCGAGCCCCGGGGCATACAGCGCCTCGCGCATGAAGTCGGCGAAATCCAGCGCGCCGCCCGCCGCCTCGATGCGCCGGCACAGGTGGTCGAGCACCCGCTCGCCGTGCGCCAGCACCTCGGGCGGCAGAACGGGCAAGCCGTCGTTCCGCCGCGCACCCGGGGTCGCGCACCTCACGGGCGGCTGCCCCGCTCGATCTGCACCCCCACCTCGGCCGCGCCCTTCACCGCACCCGGCTTGGCCACCCGCACGCGAACCCATGGGCTGCCAAACTCGTCCCGCACGATCGCGGCGACCTGCTCGGCCAGGGTCTCGACCAGCAGGAAGCGGCTCGCGCCGATGAACTGGATCAGGCGCTTGGACACCTGCTTGTAATCCAGCGCGCGGGTGATGTCGTCACCCTCGGCCGGGCCTCGGTTGTCCCAAGCCATCTCCAGGTCCAGGCGCACGGTCTGCGGGGTCACCCGCTCCCAGTCGTAGATGCCGATGATGGTTTCGATGCGCAAGTCGCGTATGAATACAATGTCCATCTCAAGGTCCGGATTGGGGTTCGCGCCACTATAGCCGAGCACGGGGGCAGGATCACCGCACAAAAAAACCAACACCCCCCTTGACACCCCTGCCGAACCCTCTAAAATGCGCACCACCCGATGCCTAGGTGGCGAAATTGGTAGACGCACTAGTTTCAGGTACTAGCGGGTAACACCGTGGAGGTTCGAGTCCTCTCCTAGGCACCAAAGATTTCGGAAAACGATCTGATCGGTTTCCCAAATGACCAGACAACCCGGCCCTGCCGGGTTTCAATTTCAGGCGCGTAGCTCAGCTGGTTAGAGCACCACCTTGACATGGTGGGGGTCGTTGGTTCGATTCCAATCGCGCCTACCAATTCAGGGCGCAGCCAAGGCTGCGCCCTTTTCGTTTGTGTGGCATGCCTGCCGCGCAAGCGTCCTTTGTGTATTACGCGGCCCGTGGTAGGGGTCGCCACTGAACCGAGGAACTCGACATGCCGAACATCACCCTCCCCGATGGCTCCCAGCGCCACTTCGACCATCCCGTCAGCCTCGTCGAGATTGCGACCAACATCGGCCCGCGCCTGGCCAAGGCCTGCCTCGCCGCCAAGGTCGACGGTCGCCTGATGGACATGAGCCGCGTTCTCACCCACGACGCCCATGTGCAGTTCGTGACCGCGAAGGACGAGGAAGGGGTGGACGTGATCCGCCACTCCACCGCCCACCTGCTGGCGCAGGCGGTGAAGCAGCTCTACCCGCAGGCGCAGGTGACCATCGGCCCGGTGATCGAGAACGGCTTCTACTACGACTTCGCCATCGAGCCCCCCTTCACCACCGACGACCTCGAGAAGATCGAGGCACGCATGCATGAGCTGGCCAAGGCCGACCAGCCCCTGTCTCGCCAGGTGATGAGCCGCGACGAGGCCGTGGCCTATTTCAAGGGCCTCGGCGAGCACTACAAGGCGGAGATCATCGAGTCGATCCCCTCCAACGAGGAGCTCTCGCTCTACACCCAGGGCGATTTCACCGACCTCTGCCGCGGTCCGCACGTCCCCTCCACCGGTCATCTTGGCGCGTTCAAGCTGACCAAGGTCGCCGGCGCCTACTGGCGGGGCGACTCCAAGAACGCCATGCTCTCCCGCATCTACGGCGTCGCCTTCGCCAGCAAGAAGGAGCTGGACGAGTACCTGCACCGCATGGAGGAGGCCGAGAAGCGCGACCACCGCCGCATCGGCAAGCAGCTCGACCTGTTCCACTTCCAGGAAGAGGCGCCGGGCATGGTGTTCTGGCACGACAAGGGCTGGCGCCTGTTCCGCCAGGTGGAGGGCTTCATGCGCAACCACCTGGCCAAGTATGACTACCTCGAGGTCAACACCCCGCAGGTGCTTGACCGCTCGCTGTGGGAGAAATCCGGCCACTGGGACAAGTTCGGCCACATGATCTTCGCCACCCACACCGAGGGGCGCGACTACGCGATCAAGCCGATGAACTGCCCGGGCCATGTGCAGGTGTACAACCAGGGCCTGAAGAGCTACCGCGACCTGCCCTTCCGCATCGCGGAATTCGGCACCGTGCACCGCAACGAGCCGTCCGGCACCCTGCACGGGCTGATGCGCGCGCGCCGCTTCACCCAGGATGATGCGCACGTGTTCTGCACCGAGGACCAGCTGCAGGCCGAGGTCGCCTCGCTGATCGAGCAGACCTTCGACGTCTACAGCACGTTCGGCTTCACCGACATCACCATGGCCCTCTCCACCCGCCCGGAGCAGCGCGTGGGCGCGGATGAACTGTGGGACAAGGCCGAGGACGCACTGGCCAAGTCGCTCGAGGCCAAGGGCCTGGACTACCGCCTGCAGCCCGGCGAGGGCGCCTTCTATGGCCCGAAGATCGAGTTCACCCTGAAGGACTGCATCGGCCGCAACTGGCAGTGCGGCACCATCCAGGTCGACTTCTCCATGCCCGGCCGCCTCGGCGCCGAATACGTCGCCGAGGACGGCAGCAAGAAGACCCCGGTCATGGTGCACCGCGCCATCCTCGGCAGCCTGGAGCGCTTTGTCGGCATCCTGATCGAGCACTACGCCGGGGTGTTCCCGCTCTGGCTCGCCCCGGAACAGGTGGCGGTCATGGGCATCACCGACCGGCAGGCGCCTTTCGTGCAGGAGGTCGAGAAGACCCTGCGCTCCGCGGGCTTCCGCGCCCGCGCGGATTTGCGCAACGAGAAGATCGGCTTTAAAATCCGCGAATTAACTTTGCAGCGCATCCCCTACCTCGTGGTGATCGGGGATCGCGAAGTGGAACAGCGTCAGGTCTCCGTCCGCACGCGTGGCGGCGAGGATCTCGGCAGCATGGGGCTGGATGCCTTCCTCGCCAAACTGCGTGAGGAAGTCGACCAGCGCCACTGATGCGACGCTGGCGTGATCAATGACTTGAGGATACCAACATCGCTTTTGCACCTCCTGGGCGTGAGAAGAAAGACGACGAACCGCGCCTGAACTCGGAAATTACTGCTCGTGAAGTTCGCCTGATCGATGCCGAAGGCAACCAGGTGGGCATTGTCTCCCGCTATGAAGCGCTGCGCATGGCGGAGGAAGCCGAACTTGACCTGGTCGAGATCTCGCCGCAGGCCCAGCCGCCCGTGTGCAAGATCATGGACTTCGGCAAGTTCCGCTATCAGCAGCAGAAGAAGGCTTCCGAGGCCAAGAAGAAGCAGAAGGTGATCGAGGTCAAGGAAGTCAAGTTCCGTCCTGGCACCGAAGAAGCCGACTACCAGGTCAAGATGCGCAACGTGGTGCGTTTCCTGGAAGAGGGCAACAAGGCCAAGATCACCCTCCGCTTCCGCGGGCGCGAGATGGCCCACCAGGACATCGGCATGCAGATGTATGACCGCATCGAGAAGGATCTTGGCGACCTGGCCATTGTCGAGCAGCGCCCCAAGCTCGAAGGCCGGCAGATGGTGATGGTGGTCGCCCCGCGCAAGCACTGATCGTGCAGGCCGAGGCGATGCCCACGACGCCCCTCCCGAGGGGCGTCTCATTTTTGGATGACCCGGAACGCCGTTTGACGGCCATCCGGGTCTCGTCAGGCCGGGGAAAACCCGGCCAATGGGTGGCCCGCCAAGGGCGGATCACCTGGGCCCATGGCCCAGCCCTGCAGCGCTGACGCTCCGGCGCCACGGGATTTTGAAACACTGAAACTGGAGTCGAAAACGATGCCCAAGATCAAGAGCAACAGCGGCGCGGCCAAGCGCTTCAAGAAGACCGCCTGCGGCTTCAAGCGCAAGTCCGCCTTCAAGCGCCACATCCTGACCAAGAAGAGCAGCAAGACCAAGCGTCAGCTCGGCGCCCCGGTCTACGTCCACGAGAGCGACGTCAAGCAGCTCGTTCGCCTGCTGCCCTACGCCTGATTACTGGCCTTAGTTAAGGAGACCACACCATGGCACGAGTCAAACGTGGCGTCATCGCCCGCGCCAAGCACAAGAAGATCCTCGCCAAGGCCAAAGGCTATTACGGCGCCCGCTCGCGGACCTTCCGCGTCGCCAAGCAGGCCGTCATCAAGGCCGGCCAGTACGCCTACCGCGACCGCCGTCAGAAGAAGCGCCAATTCCGCAGCCTGTGGATCGTGCGCATCAACGCCGAGGCGCGCAACAACGGCCTGTCCTACAGCCGCCTGATGAACGGTCTGAAGAAGGCATCCATCGAGATCGACCGCAAGGTCCTGGCGGACATCGCCGTGCACGACAAGGCGGCCTTCGCCGCCCTGGCCGAGCAGGCCAAGGCAGCCCTCGCCGCCTGAGCCGACGCACCGTCCGCACGCAAGAGGGGGCGGCCTTAGGGCCTCCCCTTTTTTGTCTGTCACCCATCGTGGCTTGATGAAAGACGCGGACCCAGCGGCACGTTTTTCATCAATCCATGCCTGCTTAAGGTCGCTTCCATGACCGTCGATACGAGTACTGATTTCAACGCGCTCACCGCGGCCATCGACGCCGCGCTGCCCGAGATTGCCGCGAGCTCCGACCTCGCCGCCCTGGATGCCGTCCGCGTCCAGTTCCTCGGCAAGAAGGGCCTGCTCACCGAGGCCATGAAGGGCCTGGGCAAGCTGCCCCCCGAGGAGAAGCGTACCCAGGGGGCCGCCCTCCACGCCCTGCGCCAAAAAATCGAGCAGGCGCTCGAAGCGCGCAAGCAGGCGCTGGAGGCGGAACAGCTGGCCCAGCGCCTGGCCAGCGAGGCGGTGGACATCACCCTGCCCGGCCGCCGCCAGGCCATGGGCAGCCTGCACCCGGTCACGCTCACCCTGCGCCGCATCGAGGCGTTGCTCGGCCAGCTCGGCTTCACGGTGGCCGAAGGCCCCGAGGTGGAGGATGACTTCCACAACTTCACCGCACTGAACATCCCCGAGACCCACCCGGCGCGGGCGATGCACGACACCTTCTACTTCGACGCCCACACCCTGCTGCGCACGCACACCTCACCGGTGCAGATCCGGGCGATGGAACAGCAGCAGCCGCCACTGCGCGTGATCGCCCCGGGCCGCGTTTACCGCTGCGATTCCGACGCCACCCACTCGCCCATGTTCCACCAGGTCGAGGGGCTGTGGGTGGACGAGGAGGTCACCTTCGCCCACCTGAAGGGGGTGGTGCAGGAATTCCTGCGCCGCTTCTTCGAGCGCGACGACCTGCAGGTACGCTTCCGCCCGTCCTTCTTCCCGTTCACCGAACCCTCGGCCGAGATGGACATGAGCTGGAACGACGGCTGGCTGGAGATCGGCGGCTGCGGCATGGTGCATCCCAACGTGCTTGCCCACGTGGGGATCGACAGCGAGCGCTATCAGGGCTTTGCCTTCGGCCTCGGCATCGAGCGCCTGACCATGCTGCGCTACGGCATCGACGACCTGCGCCTGTTCTTCGAGAACGACCTGCGCTTCCTCGAACAGTTCGCCTAAGAGGCACCCACCATGCGTTTTTCCGAACACTGGCTGCGCGAGTGGGTCAACCCCGCGCTCTCCGCCGAGGAACTCGGCGCCCAGCTGACCATGGCCGGCCTGGAGCTGGATGCCCTGGAGCCCGCCGCCCCGGCCTTCTCCGGCGTGGTGGTGGCCCGCATCCTTACCGCCGAGCAGCATCCGGACGCCGACAAGCTGCGCGTCTGCCAGGTCGATGACGGCTCAGGCTCCCCGGTGCAGGTCGTGTGCGGCGCGCCGAACGCGCGCGCTGGTCTCATGGCGGCCTTCGCCCGCGTGGGCGCCCAGCTGCCGGGGGGCCTTGCGATCAAGCAGGCCAAGCTGCGTGGGGTCGAATCCTTTGGCATGTTGTGCGGCGCGGACGAGCTGGGGCTGGCGGGCTACCCCGATGGCCTGCTCGAGCTGCCGGCAGACGCCCCGGTGGGCGCGGATTTCCGCGATTACCTTGACCTCGACGACCACGTCATCGAGCTCGGCATGACCCCGAACCGCGGCGACTGCCTGAGCATCCTCGGCCTTGCGCGCGAGACCGCGGCGCAGAATGCCATGCCCCTCGGCGGCCCGGCCCTGGTCCCCGTCCCGGCGCGCAGCGATGCCGCCGTGAGCGTGAACCTCCGCGCACCCGAGGCCTGTCCGCGCTACTGCGCCCGCGTCATCGAGGCCATCCCGGCCGACGTGACCACCCCGCTGTGGATGTGCGAGCGCCTGCGCCGCTCGGGGCTGCGCCCGATCCATCCGATCGTGGACGTGGCCAACTACGTCATGCTGGAGCTGGGCCAGCCGCTGCACGCCTTCGACCTCGACCGCCTGCAGGGCGGCCTCGAGGTCCGCCTGGCCCGCGCCGGAGAGGCCATGACCGGCCTGGACGGCAAGCTCCTCACCCTCGAGGCCGACATGCTGGTGATCGCCGATGGCTCGGGCCCCGTCGCCCTCGCCGGCATTATCGGCGGCCAGGACTCCGGGGTCCGGGCCGGCACCACCCGCATCGTGCTGGAGAGCGCCTACTTCAGCCCCGAGGCCCTCGCCGGCCGTGCCCGCCGCCTGGGCCTGCACACCGACGCTGCCCACCGCTTCGAGCGCGGCACCGACCCCATGCTTCCGCGCACCGCCATGGAGCGCGCCACCCAGCTTCTGTGCGAGCTGTACGGCGGCACACCGGGCCCGGTGATCGAGATCACCAGCGCCGAACACCTGCCGCAGCGCGCGCCGATCGCCCTCCGCCGCAACCGCATCGAGCGCATGCTCGGCTTCGCCCAGACCGACGCCGCGGTGGAGGACATCCTCGCCCGCCTCGGCATGCAAGTCTCACGCAGCGGGGAAGGCTGGAGCGTCGTCGCGCCCAGCCACCGCCACGACATTGCCATCGAGGTCGACCTGATTGAAGAGCTGGCGCGCCTGCACGGCTATCGCAACCTGCCTGCCCGCCTGCCTGTTTCCAAGCTTGCCATCCAGCCCCGCCCGGAGAACCGCCTGAGTCTGGATGAGCTGCGCGACCGCATGGTGAGCCTCGGCTACCGCGAGGTGATCACCTACAGCTTCGTCGACACCCCGCTGCTCGAAAAGCTGACCCCGGACCAAGCCCCGCTGCTGCTGGCGAACCCCATCTCCAGCGAGATGGCGGCCATGCGCACCACCCTATGGGCCGGCCTGATCCTCACCCTGCGCCACAACCTCAACCGCCAGCAAAGCCGCGCGCGCCTGTTTGAAAGCGGCCTGCGCTTCGTGCAGGGCGATGGCGGCCTTCGGCAGGAGCCGATGTTCGCCGGTCTGGTGTTCGGCGATGCGCTGCCCGAACAATGGGGGCAAAAGGCCCGCCGGGCCGACTTCTTCGACCTCAAGGGCGACATCGAGGCCCTGCTCGAACTCAGCGGCCTGAACGGCCGGGTCCAATGGAGCCGTGCCGAGCACCCCGCCCTGCACCCGGGCCTGTCCGCCCGCCTCATGCTCGATGGCGAGGAGCTCGGTTGGGCGGGCGTGCTGCATCCAAGCCTGGAGAAGGCGCTCGATCTTCCCGGCCAGGTCCTGCTGTTCGAGCTGAGCCAGGCCCTCCTGCTGCAGCGCCGCGTGCCACGCTACAAGGCCGTGTCGCGTTTCCCGGTCATCCGTCGCGACCTTGCCCTGTTGGTGCCGGATGCAGTGAGCTCGGCCGAGGTGCTGACCTGCCTGCGCGAGGAGGCTCCGGCCTTCCTGCGCGAGATCGAGGTGTTCGACGTCTACCGCGGCCAGGGCGTACCCGATACTTTCGCAAGCATCGCTATCCGCTTGATTTTGCAAGATAACGAGCGCACCCTTGGCGACACTGACGTGGACGGCCTGATCGCGGCGATGCTCGCGCGTCTGCAGGCCCGTTTTGGCATCACCCTGAGGACGTAACACTATGGCCCTGACCAAGGCCGACATGGTCGAACGCCTCTACGAGGAACTTGGTCTCAACAAGCGCGAGGCCAAGGATCTGGTCGAGATGTTCTTCGAGGAGATCCGCAACGCCCTCGCCGAGGGCAAGGACGTCAAGCTGTCCGGCTTCGGCAACTTTCACCTGCGCGACAAGAACGAGCGCCCCGGACGCAACCCGAAGACCGGTGAGATGATCCCGGTTTCCGCGCGCCGCGTGGTGACCTTCCGCGCCGGTCAGAAACTCAAGTCGCTGGTCGAGGAACATGCAAGCACGGAAACGGCCTGAGGATACCGACGAGCTGCCCGCCATCCCGGGCAAGCGCTATTTCACCATCGGCGAGGCCAGCGAGCTGTGCGCCGTGAAGCCGCATGTGCTGCGCTACTGGGAACAGGAATTCCCCAAGCTCAGCCCGGTCAAGCGGCGCGGCAACCGGCGCTATTACCAGCGCGAGGACATCGAGTTGATCCGCCGCATCCGCGCCCTGCTCTACGACCAGGGCTTCACCATCAGCGGGGCACGCCAGCAGCTCGACGGCGCCGACAGTGAGGGACACGCCTCATCAGGCTCGCTGCGCGACATAATCCTGCGCGTGGAGTCCGTGCTCGCCCTGCTGCGCGAGGGATTGCAGCGCAAAGATTGACGCCCTGTGCATGAGTCAATATAATGCGCAGCTCAAACGCAAACTCGGCAAGTAGATCTGATCCGGGGTGTAGCGCAGCCCGGTAGCGCACCTGCTTTGGGAGCAGGCTGTCGGGGGTTCAAATCCCTCCACCCCGACCACATTGGAAATACTTACCGTCTCTACTGCGCCCGTAGCTCAACTGGATAGAGCATCGGCCTTCTAAGCCGAGGGTTGCAGGTTCGAGCCCTGCCGGGTGCGCCATGTCCTCTATGGTGGTCGTAGCTCAGTTGGTAGAGCCCCGGATTGTGATTCCGGTTGTCGTGGGTTCGAATCCCATCGATCACCCCACCCCTTTCTTCCTGTTCTCCCGTGCCGCCCTTCACCGAAGGTGACGATGCATGCCATTCCCTGCCCGCTTCTTTTCCGGCTCGATCCAGCCACGGATCAGAATCGCCCTTGCCTGGCTGTTCGCCATCGCCCTGGCCGGCTGTGCCAGTGACGCGCATTACCCGCTCAATCGCCCGCTGACCGCAAGCCCTGCCCTACTGCAGCCGGCGCCACAAGGCGCGGCCATCCTGCCATCTTCGGACACACTGCTGGTCATCCTCGCCTTCTCGGGCGGAGGCACCCGCGCGGCAGCGTTGTCCTACGGCGTGCTGGAGACGCTTGCCGGGCACGAGATCGCATGGGCCGGGCGTTCACGCCGCCTGCTGGACGAGGTGGACCTTATCTCGTCGGTCTCCGGCGGCAGCTTCACCGCCGCCTACTACGGCCTGCGTGGCGAGCGGATGTTCGGCGAATTCGAGACGGCCTTCCTCAAGCGCGATGTCGAGGCCGAGCTGAAGGACGAGCTGCTGAAGGCAAGCAATCTGTCCCGCCTCACCTCGCCGAGCTTCGGCCGATCAGACATCCTCGCCGAGCATTACGACCGCATCCTGTTCCATGGCGCCACGCTGGGCGACCTGCGGCGCAACGGTAGCCCGCGCATCGTCATCAACGCGACCCGCATGACGCGCGGAACTCCATTCGCCTTCACCGCCCGCCAGTTCGAGGCGATCGGCTCCAGCCCGGACAGTTTCAGCGTGGCCCGCGCGGTGGCGGCCTCCTCGGCGGTGCCGGTCCTGTTCTCGCCAATCATGCTGCGCGACTACCGCGACACCAGCTGTCAGGGCCTGCCGCCACCGCAGGGCGTCCCCCCGGAGCGGACCAGCGACGGCTGCTACATCCACCTGCTCGATGGCGGCCTGCACGACAACCTCGGCCTGAACATCCTTCTCGAGCGGACGAACGGTAACGATGACGCCGGCCTGGTGCTGGGCGAGGCAGGCTTCCCCGCGACCCGCAGGATCGTGGTCATCCATGTCGATGCCACCGCACCGCTCGATCGTCGCTGGGAGCGGTCGGCGAGCATCCCGCCACCCGAGGCAGTGCTGGAGGCGGCCACCAGCATCCCGCTGCTCAACACCAACCGGGACACGCTGCGCGAGCTGAGTCTGCGCGCCGAGGCCTGGCGCGCGCAGGGACTGGACGTCAGCCTGATCGAGGTCAACCTGAACCAACTGCCCGACTCCGCCCGGCGATCTCGCCTGCTGGCCCTGCCTACCGCGCTGACCCTGCCGGCGGCGGCCGTGGACGACCTGCGCAAGGCCGCCCGCGACCTGCTCGAGGCTCACCCCGAATTCCTCCGCTTGACCCGCGCGCCGTAGGGCGGACATGAAAAAGGGGGCCTGCGCCCCCTTGATCATGCCGCCATACCGGCCTCAGACCTGCTCGATGGCGAGCCCCAGGCCCTCGACCTCGGCGCGCGCGCCACCGTGAGTCAGCACGCCGATGCTGGCCTGCGGTGGCGCAAGGTAGCGTTCGGCAACACGGCGCAGGTCATCCAGGGTGACGTCCAGAAGGCGGTTGCGGTAGGCCATGCGGCGCTCCGGCGTCAGTCCATGCAGGGCATTGTGGAAGGCCTTCTTCGCCTCGCCTGCAGGCGAGCCCGGCTTGTCGATGCTGGAGATGACCGACAGCAGGGCCTCCTCCAGCGCCTGGGCGGTGTGGCCTTCGCCGTGCAACCAGTCGACGGCGCGGTCGAAATCGGCCAGCGTGTCGGACAGGCGCGGGTCGCGGTAGGAGTAGAAGCGGAAGCTCGCGGATTCCGGATCGTAGCTCGATCCGCCGCCGTAGGCCCCACCCTGCTCGCGGATGGCGCGGTGCAGGAAGCCGTTGCGCAGGTAGGCCCCCAGCAGGGCCAGCGGACCGGCATCGGCGTGGTCGATCGGCACGGCGGGATAGGCCTTGGCGCAGAAGTGCACCTGGGTGTTGGTCAGCCAGGCCTCGCGCGTCGCCGCGCGGGTTCCCGGCAGGGCGACCGCGGACGCGCCCGCCGGACGCGCACCCCAGTGGCTCGCCTGCGCCTTCTCGAGCAGCTCGAAGCTGCGCCCCTCGGCGACCATCAGCCACTCGCGCGGCGCCTCGATCAGTTTGCGGTGCAGCGCAGCCAGACGTCCGGCGAAGGCCTCCAGACGCCCCTCCTCGTCCAGCCCGTCGTCCAGTGCCTTGAGATCCTGCAGCCCGGCCAGGCCGCTCCAGCGGTGCGCGAGGCGGGCAGAGGGCGACAGGCGCGAGGCGGCGATGGCCATCGCGTGGCTGTGACCGGCGGAGGTCACGCCCTGCTCGCGCGCGAAGCGGGTCTGGGCGACCAGCTCGCGCAGGCGCGGCAGTTCGTCGAAACGGGCCGTCTCCAGCACCTCGCTCATCAGCCGCTGCAGGGCCGCGCCGTTGCGTGCCAGCGCCTTGCCGGACAGCACCACGTAGCCGCGGGTACGCTGCTCGTCCTCCAGTTCGGCGCGCACCGAGGCATAAGCGCTGATGCCGCCGGTGACCGCCGCCATCCGCTGCTGCATGGCGAGATAGTCGTATCCGCCCGCCCCGACCTCGCTCAGCATGCTGGTGACGTAGGGCAGCAGGTCCAGTTCGTCGTCATCCAGCTGCGGCAAGGGCATGACGACCTGGCTGTAGACCAGGCCGTTGGTGCTGGAGTCGAACCAGGTGGTGCGGCGCGGGGCGGCATCGACGCGCACGGGCGCGGGGATGTCGAGCCTCCCAGGAATGTCCTCGCGGGTGACCTTGGGCAGGATCTCCGGATCGTCCTGCTGCGCCTGGCGCGCCAGCAGGGCCTGCGCCTGCTCGACCACGCGACGCTTGTCCTCCTCGCTCATGCCGGCCTTGATCGCGGCCAGGCGGGCCCTCTCGGCCTCGACCTTGCGCGCGGCAAGCCCGGTGTCCGGCACCAGGGCGAGGCGGACGCGGTGCGGGTTGTCGAGCAGCAGGCGGCGCGCCAGGCCCTTGATGTACTCCGGATCCTTGATGCGCTCGCGCAGGCGGGCCAGCACGGGCTCGAGGTCGAGCAGGGCGACCGGGTCCCCTTCGTGGATGGCGGCCGGCAGGGCGTGCAGGATCAGCTGCAGGCCGTAGGGGTAGGAGTCGCCGGTGATCTCGCGCTGCGAGAGCTCGAGCTGGTGCAGCACCGCCTCGACCGCTTCCTGCGGCACACCCTCGCGGGCCACCTTCTCCAGCACATCGAGGATCAGCCGCTCGATGGCCCCGGCGTGCTCCGGATTGGAGCCCTCCACACCGGCGGCGAACAGCATCTCGCGCGGGGAGTCCTCCAGCCCGCACAGCGGCGAGGGCGCGCTGCCGAGTTTGGTGGTCTCCAGCGCCTGCATCAGCGGGGAGGCGCTGTTGTCGAGCAGCACGCCGGACAGCAGCTGGGCCTCGAGCAGGCCCTCAAGGTCGGCGTTCTCGCCCAAAAGCCAGCCGACCACGACGTGGGTCTTGTCCGCCGTCTCACCCTCCACCGCATAAGGCTCGCTCACCGCCTTCGGCTCGGCATAGCGCTGCTCGGCCGGCACGGTGGTGTTCGGGTTGATGCGGGTGAAGCGCTTGAGTGCCTTGTCCTCGAACATCGCCTGCAGTTCGGCCGCCGGGATGTCGCCATAGGTCATGAACACGGCATTGGAGGGGTGGTAATGGCGTTTGTAGAACGCCACCAGCTGCTCGTGGGTGAGATCGGGGATAGCCTCCGGCTCGCCACCACTGTTGTGGTGATAGGTCACGGTCGGATAGACGTGCTTGGTGAGCGACTGCCACAGCACGCTGACGGGGTTGCTCATCGCCCCCTTCATTTCGTTGTAGACCACGCCCTTGAATACCAGCTCGCTTTCCGGGTCGTCCGCCTTGGCGAATTCGACCCGATGGCCTTCCTGGGCGAAATCCAGCGGATCCAGGCGGGCGAAAAACACCGCATCCAGATAAACATCCAACAGGTTCATGAAATCCTTGCGGTTCTGGCTGGCAAACGGATAGGCCGTCCAGTCGCTCGAGGTGAAGGCATTCATGAAGGTATTCAGCGAGCGGCGCGTCATCATGAAGAACGGATCGCGCACCGGGAAGCGCTCGCTGCCGCACAGGGCCGTGTGCTCGAGAATATGCGCCACCCCGGTCGAATCCTGCGGCACGGTGCGCAGGCCGACCAGAAACACATTGTTATTGTCCTCGGCCGCCAGATGAAAATGGCGTGCGCCGGTGGCGATGTGCTCATACTCGTCGACGTGCAGCTGCAGCGCCTCGATCCACTGGCGACGCTTGAAGGCAAAGGCGGGATGGGTATTCATGGATACATGCATGTCTTGATTTTCTCGGCCGTGCGGGACGCGGCGGTTCGACAAGGAAAAGTGACTGGATGATACCATGCGCCTTTTCTTCTCCCGATCCAACCCCGCTGCGACAAGGGTTCCCGTACCATGCCCACTCCCACACTCCACGCCCGTTTGCAGGCCCTGCGTACCGGCCGTCTCGACGAGGCAGGCCAGCGCCAGTTGCTCGAAGACGCCCTCGCCGAAGAGGCGCAGTCCATCGCCTGCGAGACCGCCGATCACCTGGCCTATGCCCTGCTCGACGCGGGGCGACCAGCCGAGGCGCGCGAGGTGGCGGAGCGGGCCCTGGCCGCCGGGCCGGACTTCGCCCTGCTGCACACCCTGGCCCTCGCCGAACATGCCATGGGCGACTCAGCCCAAGCCATGGGCCATCTCGAGCAGGCACTGAAGCAGCTTGGCGAACCGCAGGAGGACGCCCTGCGCGTCATCCGCGCGGACATGCTCGAACACCTCGCCACCCTCTGCCAGCAACAGGGCAAGGGCCTGCGCGCCTGGCAGGCGCTGGAGCAGGCCGCCAGCCTGCTGGAATCCCTGGACGATCATGCCGGTTGGCTGCGTTGCGAAATCGCCCTCGCCCGGCTGGCACGCGAGCTGGGCGACAACACCCAGTCGGCCGACAAGTGGCTGACGGTGATCGAAATCGCGCGCCGGGCGGGGCGTGCGGAGGACGAGGCCCGCGCCCTGCTGGAGCTGGCCGAGATCGCCCGCGACGAGGGGCATGCCGAGGCCGAGGAATCGTTGCGCCAGGAGGCCATCGAAGCCCTCGTGCGGGCCAGGCTGTGGCCCGAGCTGGCCCGCACCCTGTTCCAGCTTGGGCGCGCACGTTCGCGACGCGACGCCGTCTGGCAGGCGCTGTGGCTGATGCTGGCGCAGGAAGGCCCCATGGAAGGCCTGATCAACGCTCAGGCCTGGCTGTTCATGCGGGAGGACCAGAAAGCCAAGCCCGAGGCGGCCCGGGTCGCCGCCGCGGTCATCGCCGTGGTCGAGAAACTTCCCTCCTCGCTGCCCCGCCACGCCGAGATTCATCGCATGGCCATCACCACCTTCCTCGGCTGTGCACGGCTACAGGGGATCCATGAAACTGAAATCACAGAGTGGATGGAAAAGGAAAGGATGCGTGCGGAGGATGGAATCATCGCCGCGACCATGAAAATGATCGAGGCCCACGAGGAAACCGGAGAATGGCTTTTCGACCGCGCGGCTTTCCTGGCAGGCCGTTGAAAAAAGGTTCAAGGGCCTATTTAAGGCAAGCCATGGACGGCTTGCACGAAGATCAGCCACGCTAAGCGATTGATCTGCGGAGCGCGTCGCGACTGGGCGAGTTGAAAAAGGGCATCCTGCCCTTTTTCAATATCCTGCCAGCTGCGAAACCCTCTTGATAACCACGTCCATTTCACTAGAATCAGGCATGGTTATTCCGAACCTCCACCACCCAAGGAACCACACCATGACCATTGATTCCATCGACCTGAGCCAATTCAGCATCGAAGAGCTTGAAACCCTGATCAAGCGTGCCGAGGCCACCATTCGCCAGGCCAAAGCCAAAAAGGCCAGCGAGCTGCGCCGCCAGGTCGAACTGACTGCCGAACAACTGGGTATTTCCGTCGCCGAACTGGTGGGTCTGGAAAAGTCCTCTCGCAAACCTGTGCGCGCAACCACCTCGAAGATCGCCCCGAAATACCGCGATCCCGCCCAGCCCGAACTGACCTGGACCGGCCGCGGCCAGAAGCCGGTCTGGCTGCGCGAGCGTCTGGAGAAGGGCGCACGCCTCGAGGATTTTCTGATCCGCTGATCGCCGAATATCTCAAGGCCCCGCTCGGCGGGGCCTTTTTCATTCCTGCTTCTGCAAGTCCAGGCAAGCCTGGTAATACGTCTTCTTGCTGCCCCCCAGCAGGTCGGCCGCAATCGCCGCCGCCCCCTTCACCGGCACGCCATGCGCCAGCAGGCTACGCAGGAGGGCCTCCTGACCGATCCCGGCCGTCTCCCCTGCCGCCACGGGCATTGCCCCGCGCACCAGAATCACGCACTCGCCACGCTGCTGGTCCTCGTCCCCCGCCACCCAGTCCACCAGTGCCTCGAGGGTGTCCAGGCGCACCGTCTCGAAGGTCTTGGTGAGCTCGCGCGCCAGGGTCGCCTCACGCCCCCCGCCGAGGACCGCGGCCATGTCGCGCAGGGAGTCGAGCAGACGGTGCGGGGCCTCGAAGAAGATCAGGGTGGGCGTCTCGTCCGCGAGCTCGGCCAGGCGTGCCTTGCGTGCCGAACCCTTGGCCGGCAGGAACCCCTCGAAGGTGAACCGGTCGCTCGGCAGGCCGCAGACCGACAGGGCGGCCATCGCCGCGCTCGGGCCGGGGACTGGCGAGACACGCACGCCGGCGCGCAGCGCCGCGCGCACCAGCGGGAAGCCGGGGTCGCTCACGAGCGGCGTGCCCGCGTCCGAGATCAAGGCCACGGACTGCCCGCCGAGCAGGCGCTCGAGCAGGTCCTCCACCCGCTGCTGCTCGTTGTGCGCATGCATGGCGGTGAGCGGCGTGGCGATGCCGAAGTGCTGCAGCAGCTTGCGGCTATGGCGGGTGTCCTCGGCCGCGATCAGGTCGACGGATGCCAGCACTTCGCGCGCCCGCGGGCTGAGATCCGCAAGGTTGCCGATCGGCGTAGCGACGACGTACAGGGTGCCGGAGGACATGAGCGATTCCTAATGAGCGAAACGGGCTGGGCTATACTCTAGCCCGCCAACTTCGACTTAGGGAAACCGCCGTGACAGGACTGATCCGCGGGCACTCGATCGCCATCATCCTCGCCCTCCTTGCCGGTCTGTTGAGCGCCTGCGCCACCCAGCAGCCTCCGCGCCCCGACACCACCGCGCTCGACCGGGCGCTGACCGAGGCCGAACGCAGCCAGGAACCGGTGCGACTGTCCAGCGCGCTGTGGCGCAAGGCAGCCGTGCTGCAAGGGGCCGAGCAGGCCGGCATGCAGCTGCGCGCTATCGAGACCTTGATCGACGCGGACAAACCGCAGAACGCACTTGCTCTCCTGCGCGACCCCGCCGCCGGCCGCGAGGCCTGGCAGCGCTTCGAACCGCGTCGCGCACGCATCGTGCAGGGCTTCGAATGGCTGCAGCAGGGCCGGCAGGGAGAGGCCATCCGCGCCCTGCAGGACATCCCGGCCCCGCTCGGCGTGGCCGAGGCCATCCGCCGGCTGGAATGGCTGGCACGCGCCCTGGAGGCCGACCAGCGTCCGCTGGAGGCCGCCCAGCAGCGCATCGCGCTCGACGGCCTGCTGGCTGACGACCGCCGCCCCGCCAATCAGGAGGCCATCCTGCGCCTGCTCGGCAGTCTCGACAAGGCCACCTTCGACAAGGCCCTGCTGGAAACCCTGGAACCTCAGCTCGGCGGCTGGCTGCAACTGGTGCATGCCCAGCGCGAGGGCAAGGCGGCCCTGGAACAGTGGCGCCTGGCCCATCCGGCCCACCCGCTACTGCCCGCCCTGTATGAGCGGCTGCAGCGCGAGGCGGCGGCACGCGTGCCGCAGACCACGGCGCACATCGCCCTCATCCTCTCGCAGGAGCCGCGCCTCGCCGAGGCTGCCCGCGCCGTCACGGCCGGCGTCATGCTCGCTCGCGAGGAGGCCGGCGAGAAGGCCCCCGAGGTGCGCGAATACCCCGTGACAGGCGATCCCGACGGCTTCCGGCACCGGGTCGAGGAGGCCGTCGCTGCCGGGGCCACCGCCGTGATCGGCCCGCTCGACCGCGAGACTCTCCAGTCGCTGACGCGCTTCCAGCCCAAGGTCCCGGTGATTGCCCTCAACACGCTGGAGAACGGTGCCACAACCGGCCCCAACCTGATCCAGTTCGGCCTGCCGCCGGAAGACGAGGCGCAGGTCGTTGCCGAGCGCATGCTGGCCCAGGGCAGCCTGCGCGCCCTGGTGCTCGCCCCACAGGATGCCCTCGGCGAGCGCATGCTGCGCGCCTTCACCAACCGCTATGCGGCCGGCGGAGGCCAGCTGGTGGAGACTCTGCACTATGGCCAGCGCTCCCCGATGTGGGAACAGCAGGCCCGCCAGCTCCTCCGCCCCGCGCCCGACCCGATCGATGGCAGCCTGCGCATGCGCGAGGATGTCGACGCCCTGTTCCTGATCGCCCGCGCCAGGGACGCCCAAGCCTGGGTGCCGCTGCTGCGCGCCAACGGCGGCGGCAACCTGCCCATCCTCGCCACCTCGCATGTCTACGACGGCGCCCCGCGCCCAGCGAGCGACCGCGACAAGGATGGGCTGCAGTTCTGCGACATGCCGCTGGTGCTCAACTACGCCCGCCGCCCCGGGCAGACCGGCCCGAGCCGCTTCGAACAGGCGGCGCTTTCCGGCCAGCCGCGCCTCTTCGCCCTCGGTTTCGACGCCTACCAGCTGGCCACCCGCCTGGATGGGGCGAAACGGCCCGAGGGACTGCGCGGACAGACCGGTACACTGCGGCTGGGCGCGGACAACCGCGTCCACCGCACCCCGGCCTGGGCCTTGTTCCGCGGCGGCCTCGCCAACCCCCTGGAAGCCCTCCAGCCTTGAGCGAGCGGCGCGCCGCAGGCGAGGCCGGCGAACAACTCGCCCTCGAGCACCTCGAACGCCGCGGCCTGCGCCTGCTGGCGCGCAACGTCCGCGCCCGCGGGGGGGAGATCGACCTGGTGATGCTCGACGGCCTCACCCTGGTGTTCGTCGAGGTGCGCAGCCGCTCGGCCCGCGGCCTGGTCGGGGCGCTGGAGAGCGTCACCACAGCCAAACAGCGGCGCGTGCTGACCGCCGCCCGCGCGTATCTCGGCCGCCACCCCCAGCATGCTGCCCGTCCCTGTCGCTTCGATGTGGTCGGGATCACCCGCGATGGTGACCAAACCACGCTAGAATGGGCCCCCAATGCCTTTGAAGCCTCCGCGTGACCCATGTCCATGCGGCACCGTTTTGTGAAGACCCCCAGCCATGCCCCTCCTGAGCCACGCCGAAGGAACCGAACTGTCTCTACTGCTCCTCCAACATGCCGAGGTGCGCCTGCAACATGTCCGCACGGCCCTCGAGGCCGCCGCCCCGGACCTGGCCACCGCCGCCGAAAGCCTGCTTGCCACCTGCCTGCAGGGGCACCGGGTCTACCTCTGCCCCCAGCCCGAGACCCAGGTCCTGGCCGAGCGGGTCGCCGACCTTTTACTGCGCGGCATGATCCAGCCCCGCCCCGGCCTGCCGGTCATCCTGCTGCACCCCCTGCCAGGCGAGCGTCCCGGCTGCGTGCAGCAGATCGGCAGCCTGGCGGCCCCGGGGGATGCCCTGCTCGCCTTCAGCGGCGTCCGGACGGACGGCCTTGAGGGCCTGATCGACACCGCGCGCCTGCACGACATGCGACTGATCCTCCTCGGCGGCCCCGTGTCGGAGGGCGTGGCCAGCCGCCTGCGGGAAGACGACCTGGTCATCCGGCTCGACACCCCCTGTCCGGCGAGCCTGCACGAGGCGGGCCTGGCCGCCGTGCACGCCCTGTGCGACGCCCTCGACCACCGCCTGCTGGGGCTGGCCTGATGCTCGACGCGGTGCAACTTCAGGCCCTGCACGCCGCGGCGGGGACCGCCCATGTCAGCACCGAGCCGGCCACCCTGTGGGCCTACGGCATGGACAACAGCCGCCGCCACGCCCCACCGGATGCCGTCGTCTACGCCACCGGCCACGATCAGGTGCGCGAGGTGGTGCGCACCTGCCACGCGCACCGCATTCCGCTGATCGCGCGCGGTCGCGGCACCGGCACCACGGGCGCCACCGTGCCCATCCACGGCGGTGTGGTGCTCAGTTTCGAGCGCATGAACCGCATCCTCGAAGTGAATCCGGATGACCGCCTGATGGTGGTCGAGCCCG
>FWPV01004607.1_pt1 | contig 28877 bp, 23 predicted proteins | sample 2228371 | NCBI WGS metagenome assembly FWPV01 (sample SAMEA103939776, study PRJEB20133) | metagenome | reverse complement strand
CGACTGAAAATGATGCAGTCTCTGGGAGAACAATTGGCCTTCTATCAGGATTCGGTCAATAATTTTAACCGGACACTACTGTGTATATTATAATCTTAGTATTTTAGAAATATTTTGTCAATGTCAAGCTTATATTGTATTCTACGATTATTTCAGTATCTTGTCAATACTTTTAAGTTTTTCTTCCGAAATGTTAAAAATCTTTTTGGCTTGATGATAATTTATTGTTTTATTGACTGAAATGGGAGGATCAACTCTTTTTTCTTCACATATCCAGTTATTGTTACGAATATCATACACCATTGCTGCCGCCTGACTGCCCAATGAAATATGGTCCGGAACAACTGCAAAAGTTCCAAAATTCAATCTGGGGGATACTAAAACTTCTATACCTACTATAACGGGTATCTTATATTGGGGGACAAAATTGTTCCACACTCTTTTTATTATTTCTGTTTGTAAAAGAAGATTGTCATTTGGAACCCACAATACATCAATTCCCTGGAGAATAAGTCTTTTTAACGACTCCATAATACTTTTTTCATACGAGTCTGCCTTATCGGGAAGTGAGATGTTTAATATTTCTATTCCTTCTTTTTTACAATATATTTTATCCATTTCAATAGATTCGTTCATAAAATTTCGATGAATTACTCCGACCTTTTTAGTAGATCTGCCTAAAATCGAACGTAAACTGACAACACTAGTAACAATCGGGATTTCATAAGAAATACCGCAGCAATTTTTCATTCCGGCTATTGATTGCTTTATCATAACACCCATAATCGAGAGGGAAGGAATCCGATGGGATTTGGTATTTGATTGATATTTTTTAAACAAATTAATCGCAACATTATCCATTAGTATAACCAATTTTGGATTGTCCGAATCAATAAGTTTAATAAATTCGTCTTCTGAACTTTCTTTACAGATAATATGTTGTCTAATAACGAAATCGTTCCCAAGCTCCTCAATCAGGCTTTTGCAGGCTTCCTCGAAAACTTTTCCTTCTCTGCGAAATATAGAGACGACTTCGCCTCCTTCCGATATATCAATAAGAACACTTGCCGCTAGTATTATCATGACTAACATTTTATCTTTTATATGGTTATTAAGAACGTTCATTATTTCCATCCCTCTATCTCAAATAATGCTCCGGTTTCCCTGTCGTGTTTTTTTAACGTTTTTAATTCGTTTGCTATATCGGATTCCTTTCTTACCCCAACAGCTATAATACCGCTCTTTACCTCGGGGATTGGAGATATTCCCAATTCAAGGTGTGAAGTCGATCTGAAGTATTTAACAAAGACTTCTTCGATAATAACCGCCGAAACCATATTGAATGTAAGGAGCGGTAATAAATCCTCAACTTTATTGACGCGCTTGATTTTAGAAATTTCCGGAAAGATATCTCTTATAAAATTTTCTGTTCCTGTTTTTCCGAGTATATCAATTGTACCTATTATAGTTTCGGAATTTATGTTTTTCAAATCAATAGGTTCCTTGACTGATATAAGAACATAGGTGTTATTTGTTTTGCCGTTACGGACTCCATTCAGCGCTATTGAATAATTACCGAGTTGTTTAATGATTTCAGGCTTCGCAAGAACCGCTTCAGGTTGGTCGGTTGATACCTTTTCGCTAAAATCGTTATACCTTCCGAATACGGTTACCGAAACCCCCGAAAGCGACTGTTGGAGAATCTCCTGAACTGCCTGAGGTCTGGCTAAAGTGGGATAAAACACATATAGTTTATTATCGGCAAAAATATGCAATGCGGAAAAACATATTATTATAATCATATTATAAGAAAAGGAGATATTTATTCCAATATAAACCGACGATTTAGTAATCCCTTTCATTTTTTGCATCCTTTTTTCAATTCTTCTTCTCTAACGGCAATGTTTTTTGTACATTTTTCCAGTTCGTGTGTCAAATAGGATCTTCGGTAATATTCGGTGGCAAGAGATATTAATTTATATGCATCGGAATGATTATTTTCATTCTGTTTTATTTGTGCTTGACTTATATATGATTCGGCTAAAAGAATATCGTCCGACACTATATGAAGTTCGGTACATCGCTCCTTGAAATGACGCAGAATTCTGTAAGCCTCCTGCATGTCTTTTAATGTTGTATCTTTTTCTTTTAAATCAGTGATTCGAGGTTTTATTATCGATTCCCAGGGAAGACTTTTGACAATTTTACCTCTGACAGCTTTGTCGATATGGACATCGAGCATTCTTAGATCAATTTCAGCAGGCAGTAGAGATATTCCGGAGATATTTATTATAGCCGGAGAGGGTTTTTCTTTATCAACAAATACGATTAACGGGACGCCCTTACCCTTTAATGGACCTTCCGTATTTTCCGATGACAAACGCCGTTCGATTTTCATCAGTGACAGTATTGACTCCGGTTTTGTCTTATTATCGGTAAACGCTAATATAATATCACACTGGTTATTATAAACCTCATACGATTCTGAAGATACCGATATCGAAATTATATTATATCTGCCTAAACGCAGATACTGTTCTATAGGATTAAAAACAGAGGCCGAAAAATCGGCTATCCCTACATTAAAAACCGGGGCAACAGCAGAAGTATAATGGTCATTTCTCTCTTCTGGTTTTTCTTCCAGCTTCAACAATTCCTTATACTTATCGAGTTGCTCTGATATCCTTTGAAATAGGTCTTCCGGAGGGCCTAACGGAGCATTCAGAAAAGAGAAATATCTATTATCAATAGGAAAGACGAAAGAATCGCAAGAGATACCAATCCTGAATGTTTTTGCCAATATATTGGCTATTGAAACTATAACAGACATAATTTCTTTTTCTGATGGTGATGATATATTCGATTGGAGTATTGTGTAATGGTTTACAACTGCATAAGTTATCGTTTCCGGTATTTTCCACTGTTTGAAAAGAAGATCTACTATATCATTATGGGTTATTGTAAGGATATCTTTTTCCACATCATAAAAGCGCCTTCCGTAGTCGGTGGAAATCTGAAGGATAAGGCTGAATATTTCTGGGAAGAATTCATCGAGCAGGATTATTCCGAAATCGTGCATGATACCTGCAAGAAATGCTTCAGAAGGATTGATAATACGTGATCTTCCGGCAAAATATTCCGCTATCTTTGCGGTTGCCACACAGTGGTACCAGAAGTCAAGACGGTTAAATCCGGGATTATGCTTCGAAGCGTCAAAGATCTGCATTACCGCCATACCGGTAATTATTCTGCGTGTTTCGGAAAAACCGATGCGAACTATGGCGTCTTTTATGGTTGCCGTACGGGTATGTCTGCCGGCAAAATATATAGAATTGGCTTTCTTTAAAAAATTAGCCGAAATTGTAGGATCCGTCTCTATAATTTTAGCAAGATCATTAACTTCAGAGTTTTCGTTTCGAAGAAGCTGTAATGCCATTGAGACGGTAAATGGGAAAGCCATCACTTCACTTATATATTTCATCATAAGTTCGATTTTTTTCTCCTTTGGCGTATATGCTGAAAGGAGTTTATCGATATCGATCTTCTTTTCCTTTTCAGGAGAGTAACTTTTTACTTTAGGTATTATTCCTTTTTTTTTGATCCGCTCGACAACCGAATCAGCCAAGAATTTCATATCGAAAGGTCTTTTTATATATTCATCGACGCCTACTTTTTTTATTCCATCTTCTATATTCTTCTCTATACCATCACCAAAACATATTATTGGAATATCGCTCGCTATGGTGTTTTGTTTGACCATCTGAACAAAATGCAGCTGATCGTAATAATTCTTAGGCATCTCAATAATAATCGCATCGGGAAGATATTGTAACGTTTTTAAATAATTGTTATAGCTAGGGTTGGATTTAAGAAAATTGATTTGTAAATCTCCGAATGCATCGATTACAGCATCGGTTGAAGCATCGGTAAGCGCCATTAATAAAACAGTTACGTTACTTTTCATTTTATTGACCGTTCATGTTTTAGTTGTTCTAAAATTTCCAGCCCCACCATATTAAGGCTTAGGCTGCATAATATTACGCCGTTTTTTCCGCTGAGCATTCCCATTCCTGATACATAATCAGCTGTGTGGTATTCTCCATATATCCATGCAGGCGGTAAAAGAGTAAGTGCACCGAATCTTTTTTCAAGGCCATTAAGAGAATGATGCGCACTTATATTAAGTGCTTCCCGCATTAATCCGGAATAGTTTTCCCGTTGAATAATTATTCCATCAAGTGAAACGGTTTCGGAATAAACACCGGCGATTCTAGCGGCAGTTATTTCATCCGTTGATATTATATAATCTCCCTGAACAATACCACTGAAATGAGATATAACTACTAAACCATTCTCGAATACAGGAGGGATACGAGGAAGCCCTTTTGCTACAACAGAGAATTCGGCATTTGTCATATCTTTTAAAGTGTCACGCACATTCTGAATAAAAACTGCCGTATTACTGCGTATTATGAAATCCTGTTCCTGGCGGGTCATACTGGCGCTCCGGTTTCAGGAAATATCAAAAAAATTCGGTTTATTACCATATTAACTTTCAGCAGGTACAAAATTAAGTAAGTCGGAAATAATCTCAATCTTATGGAACATATGGACAAATAATTTTACACTGACGATCTCAGGTATTCAAGAAAAATGGAATTGATAGAAACGGAATATTTTTATTATAATAAATAAACAATGGATGGCTTTAATATAAACATTCAAACAATCAGGAAATGTATGTTTTATCCATTCAAAGATGGCTTATTCTTATTGGTTAGAGTTTTTTTAACCATTCGTAAAGTATGGGGATACCTCCTACTACTTTTAATATAACCGTAATAAGACCAAATATAATGTATGTTCCCAACTGTTCGTCGGGAAGTCCTATTCGATTGAACATCAGAGCCGAGAGAGCGTCGCGGATGCCTACTCCATTCGGTGTCAGAGGTACAGAAAGGCAGATCACTTCTATTAAAGGTATGTATAGCAGGCACTCTTTTATATGGAATGCACCCGTTATTCCCCTAAACATTAAAACCGCATTCAAAATAAAAAGTAAATGAGTTATCAAGGTTATAAAAAGAACCTTGACCAGGCAAAATTTTCTTGTACGGTAACGATAGATACCTTCACGTATGCGCTCCATTGTCAGGATAAATCTTTCAGGCATTACTTTTTTTATAATTCGATTAAAAAGTCTGGTAAGTTTCTTTGAAAAAGACATAAATATTATCAATATTATAATACACCAGGAAATAACAGTCGCCGGAACCATTCCTTTGGGAATTGCAGCAGGTTCCATAAGTAATAGTCCTATGAATGAAAGCATTAGAAGTACAAACAACCCGGAAATCCTTGTCAGCCATGTAGCGCCCCAGGCTATGCTGTAATCATTGTTTCGGGAAAGCAAAACAGTGCGTACAACGTCCTGTGCGGCAGAAGTAGGAAGAAACAATGAATAATAAATTCCTTTAAAATGACATGAGAGTACTCTAGATAAAGAAAGATCAGGTATGAAAGCACGCAAAAGTACTGCCCATTTGAATCCTTGTAAGAACATTAAAATTATAGTCAATAAAGATATCACTGGAATTACCCACCATTCGGTTGCCGAAATGGCATTCCTGAGTTCTATGAAATCAATCCGTAAAAGAATCCATGCAATCGGAAGAAAAGCTATCAGATATTTTACTGCAAACAGGTTTCTGTTTCCTAACTTATTTGTCAATAAATGAAACTGCCTTTTAATCCGATAAAATATCCTATGATTCATTACCAACAGTCATTCGCCTTTAATTTACGATAGGATGATTTGAATTAACCGTTCAGCGCATTTTTCTATCGACAATTTATTCCTGATTTTTGTCAATTCTTCTTCGCTGATTGTTAAAGGATTATCGGCAAGCTCAATAAGCGCCGAGCGCAGTGATTCAACCGACTCGGCGGTAAAAAGTCTCCCTGCGCCGAATTCCGAATTGAATTCCGCAAAAAAGGAAAGATCTGAGGCAAGATATGGTATTCCATACATGCAGGTTTCTGCAAGAGCTCCGCTCTGGGTTATGTAACGATAAGGAAAAATCATCAACCCTATATCGGCAAAAAGAATTTTCTTATCCTCATCAGCAATAAAGCCTGTAAATTGTATCAATTCTCTGTATTCATCCGCTACCATTTTTCTGCATTTCTGTTCGTATTCCTCCTCTCCCGGCGCGGATTTCCCCATGATTCTGATCTGCGGCAATCTTCCGGGGCTGAAGGATTGATATGCTTTTAATAGAAGATCCACCCCTTTTTTATATGCAATCATTCCATAGAATCCCCATCTTGTCTTCTCCCCCCTGGCCGGTTCTATATCCGCAGGAACCGGATGGGGAATAATATATACATGTTTGACAGGTGCAAATGATCTTATCTCCTCAAAATGCATCTTAGTATGAACAATATAGGAATCGCTGAACACGACTACCATCCATTCATACAAATATGCTATCCATCTTAATGAACCGGGAAGATGTTTTGCATAAGTTCCTACAGTCTCGTGCGAAACCACTATTGCTTTACGGCGGAGCACTTTTGCACAAAAGAGAAAAATAATACTAAAAGGCCCGGAACCGACAATCGTGTGTTGCTGCAATATATATACAAAACCAGGCAAAAAGAGATACCGAAGCAGCACAAGCCACTTCAGGCTGTAAACCAGTTTGTTTTCCCAGAAGTATATCTTTTCTCTTACGACGTCGTAACCATAAGTACGATATCTATTAAAATATCCCTCTATATACGCATTCATCTCCATAGAATTGTGGGGATAAGGAGTAATCATTAGAAGACGTTTCATCGATTATACACTTATCTTTAGGGAAAGAATAGTTACTTTTTAATGGGTTCAAAAATGAAATTATTTATGTAAAACCCTTTAATCTTATGGTATTTTTCTTGGTAAAGATCGGTCTCAAATGGTTTCTGATGTATCTCATATTTGAATTCGTCAATAGGGTACCATTCTCCATTTAAAATAAATCCCCCCTTATAACCTTTTGCTTCAATAAATTTAAAAATTTCTCCAATAGGTATATCTATATGGCGTTGTTCTATCTCGATAATTATAAACGGATGTTCACGATTAATAGTATCTATTGCTCCATATAATACATTCATTTCATGACCTTCTACATCGATTTTCAAAACCGATACGTCTGTAAAATGGTATCTGTCCAAAACATCTACTTTTACACGCTCTACTATTGAATCTTCATCTGTATCTCGTAATGAAGCCAAACCATCAAGCTTGCTACCATTTTTAACAGGAATATGAAGATCCATTATTCCCGGGGTATCAGAAAGGGCTACCTGATATACTAAAATCTTTTTTGAGCCATAAGATTTTAAAACTCTCACACAATCAGGTTGAGGTTCAAAGGCATGAATAATTCTGCAATGCTTTCTAAAGGCAAACGAATATATACCTATATTGGCGCCGACGTCAATCATACATCTATTCGAAACAATACGCTTTTTTACGTATTCGATTTCATCATCAATTGTTCCCTGAATTTTCTTTACCAAATACCAGGCAGGTAGTCGCATAGAAAGGGGTAAAAATCTCATTAATATATCTTTAGAAATTCCCATATAACTTTTATCATCTTACATAATTTCTATTATAGTATATACTTTAAGGCATTAAGAATGGCTTCAAAATACCTATCTATTATTTTCAATGTCAACACCATTATTTTTTTATTATTAACTTAATAATCTATACCCATAATTGCCAATATTTATTTTCAAATATCTAAAATTTACCGATATTAAAAAATTAAAATATGTGTGTTTTATAGTATTTTACTATTTGAAATCGGCTCATTTTTTCCATTTGGAGGTAAGTGTGAAGAAAATATCAACGAATAAAAATAAAATTATTAGTTTATTAAATAATACATCTTTTTGTATTATTTGTATATTTGTTGCCACCATTATTATCTTCAGCAACTTTATTTTTTCAGATAAAATGCTTTTCAGCTCCGATCAGATGAGCGGTTTAGATGATAAAGTATTTACAAAAAACTCTATCGAGAAGCACCATCAGTTTCCTCCTTTATGGGTTAATACGAGGCTAAGTGGTAGACCTAGTGTAGATGCCCTATTTGGTGACGTTTTCTATCTCCCTTCTCACATTATTAATCTTCTTTTTTCAGTCCCCCGTGCAATCGGAATGAAGATGGTTTTTCACGTATTTCTTGCGGGTTTGTTTTTCTTCCTTATGCTAAGAAAGGGATTTGGGATATCTCCTTTTATCTCCCTTATGTGTGCGGTGTTTTATATGCTGAATCCTCAGTTCATTTCTCATATCTATCCTGGTCACGACGGGAAAATGTATGTTATTGCATGGTTGCCTTTTATTGTCTGGCAATTAAAATTACTCATGGATCGTCCCTGTTTACTCAATATGTCACTTCTCGCCCTGGGAGTCGGCATGTCGATTCTAACATCCCACATTCAGATGACATACTTTGTGTTATGGGGCGCTTTTCTTTACTGGATATTTACTGCCTACCTTACTCTTGTTAAACAAAAAGATTTTAAAAAAACTGTATCTCTTTCGCTGTTTTTCTGGGGTTCAATATGTCTGGGAGTAGGACTCGGAGCAATTCAGCTTTTTCCGTCTTTTTTTTACATCCGCGATGGATTTTCTGTAAGGGGAGTTGACCGCGGCTTTGAATTTGCATCTTCATGGTCGCTTCACTGGCCTGAGTTACTCTCTCTATGGGTACCTGAATTCGTGAATACTCTCGATTACTACTGGGGCCTGAATCCTTTTAAGCTTAATTCCGAATACGCTGGAATGATGCCTCTGCTGCTGGCGATACTTGCCATAGTACTCAAGCCGAAGAATCCATGGCGTATTTTCTGGGGGATCGTGGCACTAGGTGCGGTTATGTTTGCATTGGGAGCACATACACCGGTATTTCATATAGCTTATGCGATTATTCCAGGAGTCAAGAAATTTCGCGCGCCCAGCATGATAATGTTTTGGTTCTCATTTTCAACCATTCTCCTGGCGGCTCTGTTTCTCAAGGATCTTCTCCGTGGGGCGCTCCGATCAATGTCGCGCCAGCAGAGCGCAACATGGCGTCGGGGGCTGATGATCGCAGCAGGAGCGTGCCTGGCACTGACCGTTCTCTTCTCCGTACAGGGAGTTGTGAGGGGGATATTCGCAGGCGACCTGCTTGACCAGCAAAAGGAGCGTATTTTCGAACTTAATTTCAACAATCAATTCCTTCCCTTTCTTTGGTTGTGGTGTATCTTAACCAGCGGCGTCTTGCTTCTGTTGCGCGCGTCGATCGGCAACGACAAAAGCATCTCTCCAAATGTTGTTATTGTTTCTATTCTGGTAATCTGGTGTATTGATATATTACGTGTCGATTTTTTCGCAGCGCCGAATCCGAGAACTCATGAGCATGGATTTATCAGGTTGATCAATCCCCAACCCTATTTTTACAGTGATCCCGCACTTAAACCACTCCTTGACGAGATGCATAAAGAACCTTTTCGCTGTTTTTCACTTCCCGGAGCTCTTCCCCAAAACGGTGAGGGTATTCATGGCCTCGAAGGGGTTGGCGGCTTCCACGACAACGAACTCCGGTGGTATAGAGAATTCAGAGGCGACCAGCAGGACCGTAACTTCCTTTTTTCTCTTATAGGTATAAACAGCAACGGTCAGCCGTACCTTCGCGCGGAACGGCTTTCAGAAGGTAATCCTTTTCTCAATATTGCAAACGTACGTTACCTTCTGGTAAGAAACGGAAACAGATTGCTTACCATTAGAAACCGCAATGCACTCGACCGTCTTTCTTTTGTATCCGGATATATGCTGATAGACTCTTCCAAAATTATAGAATATCTTAGTAACGGAACGGCCGATTACCGCCGGAATGTTTTATTAACTGTCAAGCCAGAGCTTCCGGATTCTTTTTTCTATCAAACGGATTCGGTTTATTATGATAACTCGCTTTTTACGGAATGGATCAAATACACACCTAATTACAGGAAAGCAAATATTAAAGCTCCTAAAACTGGATTTATAAGGATTTCGGAAGTCTTTTATCCCGGCTGGGAAATACGTATTGATGGAAAAAAGGTTAAATATTACCGCGCTGATTTATGCTGGATAGCTGTCCCTGTTTCCGAAGGAAAACATATAATCGAAATGTTGCCGCATTCGTATTATCTTAAAAAATTTATACCAATATCATTTGGGGTCGCGTGTTTTTTATTAATCTATTGGCTTTATGCCGGAGTTATGTTTGCAATCAACAATAGAAAAAACCAGAAAAACGAAAACAAAGCCTGAAAACAGGTGGATCGATAGTTTTATTTTTTTATATATGATATATTGATCCGGCCTATTACTTTTGCAAGCTCTATCAATCTCGTTCCGTCGTCGTCAACTAGAAGCGGGATACGATCCTGATATGCGGGGAAACAATCATGTGAAGGATCGGCAAAGATCCACTCACCTGAATAGGACATTACCCATGCATGGTACATATATCCCTGCATTTGTTTCACGTAAAGCAGTCCGGCTACTACTCTGGCAGGAATATCAGATGCCCGTAAGAGTGCAGCCAGAAGAACTGCGTGCTCACCGCAATCACCATACCCTGCTTCCAGAGTTTCAAGTGCACTTGAAAAAGTAGCGCTGTTTTGTTTACGAAGAAAAGAGTAAACGAAAGAATTATATTTTTCAATGAGTTCGCATGCTGATGAACCTGCTCCCGTACGAAGACTGTCTGCAAGTCTTTTTATTCTAGGATGATCTGCCTGCAAGGTTGGTGTTGCTTTTAAGTAATCGTTAAATTGTTTGTTAAGGGTTTTCGTTTCTGTATAAGTGCACTTATCCGGCATTGGATTAAGTATATACTTTTTGCCATCTGATCTGAAAAACGACATCACCGACGTATCCATCTGCTGATTGTTTTCAAAAGATACTACTACAATTTCGTTGGTATAATCCGGCGGACGCGGCACCTTTATCTTTGTTATTTCAAAAATCGGTACAGCAAATGAATTTTTTTTATGAATGTTTCTCGGCAAAGTACCTCTTTTACAAACTACATAAGGAAACATCTCTCTGTATATCGTCTTGCCATGACGGTCTACCATCCAGATTTCCTTTTGTTGCAATGCCGTATTAAAGCATTGAAATACCCAGCAATTATTATTCTTTCTAGAAGGTATTTCTATACAAAGGATTTCCGATACAACAGGTTTACCCGAAGTCAATTCTATCGAAGTGTCGGTCCACAACATACCGATCTTGATATCACCCTCCAAGAGATTTTTATATAATGACAGAAGAGTAGAGATATTCTCTCCGACCGGCTCAACCTCACGTGTATTGCTGACGCCTGCAGTTTGTACTGTTAGTTTCCATTTTTTATTATTAATCGTAAGGAGCCATGAATTTACACCCGATGCACTCATCATATCCTCTCGTGCTTCTATAATTTCTCCTTCGATATCGTATCTTCTGAGCTCGTTCATATACAACCGCAGTTTATTTCCCTCATACGGCTCATCGACATCAACCGATATTTTTATACTGTTTTCGATATGTCCATTATTAATAGTCAACATACTGATCAATATACCTGCCGATTTTTCACCCGAATAAACATCGAGGGTGTCAATTATAGGCAAATGAGAAAAAAATAATGTGTCGACTTTATTCCCGGAATAACAAACCATATAAACAGAAAGAATTATCAGACCAAGAATTCTCTCTGAAACGTTATGCAGCCTCATTATGTCTTTTTTTACAAAGATCAAGGTAAGAAGGAAGGGTTGCTCCCATAACAGCTTCGAAATGGATTAAAAAAACATTTTTATCGGCATATCCCGATAGCCTTGCAAGTTCTTCAACCGGCAAATCAGGTTTTTTCGAAATAATAATTTTAGCACGGTTGATACGAACCTCTTTGATAAAATCCTCCACCGACAATCCAAGTTCCTTTTTAAATAAAGCTTCAAGAAAGGCCCCTCCCGTTACCAAAGAGCTGCAAAGGCTTTCAAGATTAAGATCCGGATCGTCGTAATGATCCTCTATATAATTACATGCCCTCCGTACTTCTTTGTCCATAATAGACAATCGTGTAGTTGAAACGAATCGGTTTCTATCGTGATAACTACGGTAAAAGTAGACGGTAACAAATATAACTATAACAGATAATACAAAAAACAATAGTTTCTTACAATGTAATTGCAGGACTTTTACCGGCGCATAGATAGATATCATACATTTTTTTGCTGTATTTATAATTGTAATAAATACTTCTTCAGCTATTTTATTCTCTTCCGGGAAGCGTATTTTCCCTCTGCAGAAAATATTTGCTCCTTTCGAATCGGCCGTATCTGATATTCCGGAAATAATATTCCTATGACGGTATATTTTCTTGATAATACCGGAGAAAAAACTACCTACCGTTACATTAGTTGCATTTGCTGCCGCTATCGTAAACAATATAATGAACTGAATCTTTACAATGTGTAAAATGCATGATGCGATATCGGTGTTATGTTGTCTTCTTCGCATATCGTTCCATTTGTTCTCTAAGTATGGCAATGTAATTGTTTCCCAAAGAGTTTATTTTGGCCATTAAACGTATTCCGAATCTTTCCACCTCATCAAATGACCTGAGTTTGGAATCCTGCCAAAGTCTTTTAATGGTTTTTTCATTGAGAATTTCGTTTGTGGCAACGGCAAAATGCAAACGATTGTTTTCTGAGACCCTTTTTGCCGCATCCTGTATCATTTGCATCATTTCGTTATATACGATTTGATCGAATTTATTTTTTAGTTGTCTAACATGTTTTAAAAGTTCTTCGCAGAAGAATATGCTGTCCAAAATATAATTACGTTCGTTTTTGTAAACTTTACCGTCAAAGAAGTATTCTCCTATAACTCTTCCGGCGGCTGTTTTTACTACCGATTTTGGGAAAGGAGCCGTGTCTGTTTTAGTGTCTGTTTTAGGTTGTATTACGGTTTGGTTTTCGTGCAATCCATTTCCGACTATACTATCGATGTTTTTCTTAGTTTCATTTTCCAATATTGATTGTTGAGGGATAACCGGCGGTTCAAAAACCAAAGTTATGGGGGAGGTATCGGTCTGCATCGATTGTACTGTATCTTCACGAACGGGTGGCGGAGAGGAGAGTTCGATATTTTCTTCAGGTTTTGTAGCCTGTACTGCAGATTTAGGTAATATATCCTCCTGCTGTCTCAAAATAATCTCGTAAAGACCGTTTACTATTTCGTTTTCATTCTTATTAAGTTCTTCACGTAGCTGATGTTCTATGAGAGTCAGTTCCTGTTCCTTAACCTTCAGTTTATTTAGTTTTTCGTTCAGTTCATTGAGCTCTTTTGTGCAATCCGCCACCTGTTGTTTTACGGTTGCGATTTCTTCGTCCTTTTTGCGTTTTTCTTCCAATAGATTTCTCGAGTCAAGGCTTATCTTTTTAAGATATTCCTCCTTTTCACGCAAAACATCCATTTTTTCCTGGTAGTAATTGATAAGCAGATCTATTGTGTCGTTCTTCCCGGAAAAAAGTGTCTTCTTAAAACGCCATAGATAATCAAGTGCCTGTTTTGAATTCTCTTTTTCTCCGTTAATCAGTTTTTCGGCAATATCGCACATGTTTTCCGACGCCGAAGTCGCTTTTGCATCAAGCAAAATAGAATAAAACCGATTAGGATCAATCGTACTGCTCTCGATACCGAACGTTGATTCATTAAATCGTTCAACACGTCTCATAAGTACCGCCTTTCTTTTTTATTTTTTATGAATAATGATTATTGCAGTCAAGCCTCTTCTATAAGCTGCTTTGCAGTCATTGAGTCGAATATCTCACGAAGTGCTTCGTTTGAATGAATTTCGTCCATATTGTTGAACCCATTGTCAAGGGAATGAATAAGAAGTACGCCGGCTCTTTTCATATTACCTCGTCTCCCCTCGATATCTGCCAGCAAAAAGTAGGAATCGAAACTTTCAGGATGATCTTTAAGATATTCTCTTATTTCACGCTTTACTTCCTTTGTAAAACCCAAAGCTATCTTTGCTCTCCAAAGAATTCCAAAAGCCCTTTCATCGGGATTTTTAATTTGTTCTATTTTTTCCCGGGCAGCCTCGAACTCTTTTCTTTGCAGATAATATTGGGCCAGCCTTAGACGAACTGCATCAGGCGGATTTTCCAAAGAAGAAATTCTCTCTAAAATACTCTGAATCTTTCTGCTATCCTTTCCTTGACTCTGATAAAGTAGAATACGCTGGCTATCAAGCATATCTCCACCTCTTCCGAGCCGGTCCGCCTGAGCAAGCAATTCCTCAGCTTTGTCAAACTGATGCATATCGTAGAGTAAGGAGATGCTATCGGCAAGCATTTCATCGGTAAGGCGAGGAAGTACTGCAAGTGTTGCGCGCATAAATGTTTCCAGGTCGCCTTTACTAATCGCATACATTCTAAGACTTAGCCAACAATGCGGATTATTCGGAGCAAGTCTTACCGCCTTGAGAAAACAGCTTTTCGCATCATCATATTTTCTAAGTTTGGCATATACATTACCCATATTGATATAAAGGTTAGCATCTGTCTTGTTAATAAGAACAGCCTGCGAATAAAACTTCAACGCTTCATCCAACATTCCTTTTTTTTCATATACCCATCCAAGATTCTTCAGTGCCGACGGAAATTCGCGACAATATCTGATTGCTTTTTCGAAAGCCTTTTTTGCATCATCCAGATATCCCAATTTTATTAAAGTATTTCCGAGATTAAACCATGCATCGGCAAAATCCGGACGTATATTGCATGCATGCTCGAAACAGTGTCGTGCTTTCTCATAATTTTCCTTTTCGAAAGAATAATTCCCCATATTCACAAGCGCACACGGATTTTCCGGTTCGATTTCAAGTATGTGGCTGAATGCCTCGAATGCTCCCTCAAGGTCTTTTATGTTTATAAGCGATATTCCCAGATTATTCCAGCCCTCAATACGATTCGGATATTCAGATGTCAATTGTCGAAATATCTGAACGGCTGTTCTGTAATCGCCCTTTTTGAAAACCGTATTTCCGTATTCCAATAAAACCGCCGCATTACCAGGATGCCTTTCATTTAATTCCCTGTATATTTCAATTGCCTCATTATACCATCCGATATCGCAGTAATGCTGTGCCAGAACCAAAGCCTTTTCTTTATTATCCGGATCATCATTATAAGCCTTTCGTAAAACAGATATATCTTCTGTATTTTGCATATATACCAAGCCTACTCCGTTTTTCTGTAGTTGACATTTGAAACAAGTCGTTCTGAATATATTGCTGCTTTCGGCTGATATATCGAAGCTATCCGGTTTTTTATATATTCACGATGTGGTATATCACCTGATTCAGCCCAATGCCTTTTTACTATAATATCGTCGATGCAATCAAGGTATAATTTCTCGATTTCGTTAAACTTTCTATCGACCGGAAAAATAGTATATCTGTTCTCTGCCAATTGTCTTACTGATGTTTCATAAATGTCCGAGATCCAACTTTCGCCGAATATCATAGAAATATCACTCAGAATATCTTTACGAACCGGAATCATGCCAAACCGCGAGCATTCATTTATCTGAACACTAGAACTTGTGATATACATGGCCAGATTAAATCCTCTTGCAGGATCGTTTGCTATAGATGGTATTCCCCACCACCAGATATTTGTTGAAACCCCCTTACTGCCGTAGCGTGGTATTCCGTTTTTATCTAAATCAACAGTGCAGGCGATGGGTAATGTGGCTGTTCCGATGTCATAATGAATTCTTGAATAGCCCTCATCGCTGTTATCGCTTCCGTAAAGTAAAAAACAATCTTTTTGTGTCAAAAAGGTAATAAAAAGTTCGCCAGATGTCAACAGGCTCAATATATCAGATTCGGCCCACTTTTCCTTCCACATTCTATCATCGTAAATACCGGCTGACGTATAAAGCGCTTCCCAGTAAAAGGCCTCGGTAACTGCATCTCCTTTCATTGACATTACCGCGTTGTTGTCTCCGCCTGCCTGGTAAATACGGTCGATAATATATCTGGCCGTAATCGGACCGCGTTTTCCTATATGAGCTATCCGCGGCTTTTTTGCTCCATTATAAAAGGTATGCCCCCATATCCAGCCTAATACAAAAATATCGAAATAGTCCCATCGGTGCGGATCTCGTTCCAGAAGATAGGTTGATGGCAAACCATATCCGTTGTATTGTTTAAGAACAATGTCTATTGAATCCTTCCAGATCCTCCATGAATCAAAAGCATCTGCTACTTTACTTTTAGAGAAAACCATAATGTAGGTTTCGTATTTTGCAGGAATAAAGTATTTCTTCCCTTCAAACGATCCTAACGACGACATCAGATAATCATTATCGACCCTTTTCAGTTCATCTTTTTTTAAAAAGGAATCCAACGGAAATAACAAACCTTTCCTGAGAAGCAAATCTGCATGAGAGATCGAAACATTAACCAATAAGATTGAATTGCTCTTAGAACTTAATATCTCTCCGAGGCTATCGGGAGTAGTGTAATTAATTATTTGCAAGCGTGAAGATACCTTCTTTTCTAATTCCGGAAATATTACATTTTTCAGATAATTTTCATGGTCAGTCGTTATACTAACTACCATACCTATCTCTCGACGTGTAGTACATCCAGTAATCAATAAAACGGATACAAATAAAGAAAAAACTCTTTTTTTAAATCTATTCATAGTTGTTGCACCCGAACTAAAATAACCGGCACTATCAGCCTTTAAATTATATCAATCAGGTAAATAAGTGTGAATTAAAAAACCGGACTTGATTCTTACCCAAGAAGCGATATGGATGTATAGTAGAGTCCCCGTGATATACCATCTGACATTATGTTCTTTCCATGCCCAGCAACTCCGGCAGATGCAATGTTAGTAATTCTTTCACATGCTGACACGACAACGAATATCCTTCCTCGGTCAGAGATGTACAGAATTCCCTGTGGGGTCTGCCACGGCGGTAAGAGGGTTCCCGGGGCGGATAATACAGGTAGCGTTCGAAAAGAGATAGATCCGGATTGACAAGAAGACTGGCCTGATAATAATACAGAAAAGGGTTGTTTCCCAGGTAGAGCGAACTACCTAGAATCTTCCGATCATTGAGCGAACAGTCGCTAATACCATTACGTACAACCCCTTCAATTCCTGCTTTGGATAAAACATTTATTAAAGCATCGTTGACCGAATCGAAATAATTCCTAGGGCTGGTTCCCGATGTACGTTCTCCCACTACAATAATGATTACCATACCAGGCGCCAGTACCACCGCTCCGCCGCCGTTTCTGCGTCCTACGATAGGCACACCGTCTGTTTTACACATTTCAACCCGAATCTCTTCGTTAATGCCGCATGCAGGGCCGTAAACAACCTCAATTTTCTGTTGTTCATATATAAAAACAAACGGTTTTGTCTGAAGCGCTCCATAGATAAAAATTGCGTCGTTTTTTCGTGGAGCACCAGGAAACAGAGGCAGTTCTGGTTTTATCATCAGCGTTTAAGGTCGGACAGACGTCTTTTAACAACAGAAATGAGGAGCGACAAATATGCGGCAAACGGCAGTAGTTTTCCCGCAAGTGGTTGCCGGATGAGAATAGCTTCCGAAGGACATATTTCCTGACAACAGAAACACCTGATGCATCTGCGGTAATTATATACCGGTTGATTACTGCGATTGTGTCGCATCAGTGCTTTAGGTTGTATTGGGCAAGATTCAATGCACCTTCCGCATAATATACACTTTTTCCGATTAATTACCGGACGCGCGAGAAAAAGCCGTCTGATCTTGCCCAAAATACCTCTTGAAGACATACGCACGGGAGGCTTTTTTGCCACTTTAAATGATCTGTCTGTAAGTGTCTTAATTTCATCGCCTACAAAATCTATTTTTTCCTCTTCGGCCACCCCGAGACCGCACTTTTGGCCGGCTGCAATTGTAGGAACATATTCCGGATTCAGGTTTATCAACCGGCAAGCTGCAAAGTCAAGAGCAACAGGATCGGTTGAAAAAAGCAGAACGCCTAATTTCTTCGGTTTTCCACTTTGCGGGCCGTTGCCCTCCATGGCATATACGGCATCCATTATATGGAGTCGGGGTCGTAATAACATTACAATATCTGCAAGAAGCATCGAAAAATCGTAAGGATCAGGGAAAAGTGCATGATACTGTCCCTTTGTCATGCCGGGTACGCATCCGTAAAGGTTTTTGACGGCGCCTGTCATTCTTACTAAACCGTGCGTCTTAAGTTTCGGAAGATTGATGATCCCGTCTGCTTCAAGCGCAGCCCCAGCTATCCGCAACATTTTTACTTTAATTCCTGCTGGAATTTCTACTGTTTTGCCTTCTATAAATGAAACAGCCTTTACAGGCAGAGAGGCAAGCGCTTTTGGATAGCCGCTTTTTTTAAGGGCCCCGGCGGCATTTGGTAGTCCTGCAGAAGAATCCCCATATTGCAATACGGCATTGGTTGAGTTAAAACAGGCAACAGCCGCCCTTACAACTTCGGGATGGGTAACAACGCAGCGTGCAGGATTGCTTCCCCATAGAACATTTGGTTTGAAAAGAATTCTTTCTCCGGGTTGTGCGAAAGAGCAACACCCTCCGACGAGTTCGATACCACGCTGCATCGCCCTCTCGACAACTACCCGATCATAAGATTCACAGCGAACGACGGCGACTTTTGACCTTTTCAATATCTGATCTTGAACACTCATTATTGGATATAAAAAATAACAAGCGCATCATTGTTAATCAACGAAGCAACCTGCATGTCAGCATCGCGGAGTGAAAAGGTGATTTTTTAAAAAAAAGTGATTTGGAATTAAAAAGCTATCTGAAAATATTTTATTGGAGGCTTGATCCCTATAATTCTCTAAAAAAATGATATCGTTGCTTACATAACAAAAAAGATACCATTTTCCTATTTTTCCGAGGCGATATTTCTTTTCAATGTAAATAATTATAATTTTTTTAAATACAAAGGAAATTTCTTATGGACAATAATCGAATCGTTTACGGAATAAATCCCGTTGAAGAGCTCATCCTGAAGAAGCCTTTATCGGTGGAACATGTTTTTTTTGAGAAAGACAGGAAAAATGACCGGCTTTTCCGTATTATGAAGCAGTGTCGCACAGAAAAAATTCCTTACAATCTCGTTCCGGCAAAAAAGCTCCGCGCGCTCTCTTCCACCATGCATCATCAGGGAATAGCCGCAACATGCAGCCTTATCCCGTTTCTTTCCGAAGAGCAATTGCTTGACAAATTAAATTCAAAGGCCGATCCTGTCGTGCTTCTTCCCGCTTCAATAGAAGACCCGCGCAATCTCGGCGCGATAATCAGATCGGCTGTGGCATTTGGAGCTGATGCACTTATTCTCGAAAGGAAAAACAGTGTTTCGATTACCCCGGTTGTTGCCAAAACCAGTGCAGGCGCACTGGAACATTGTTCCATTGCTCGGCCGAAAAGTCTCGAGGCATTTCTTAAAGGCCTTATTTCAAAGGGCTTTCGTATAATCGGAACCGATATGAAAGGAGGTGTACCTCCCGACGCCATTTCTCTATGCGGGCCAATAATAATTTTATTAGGCGGTGAACACCGGGGCATTCCTCCTTATTTGTTTAAACTATGCACAAATATAATCTCTATTCCCATGAGCAATGAAACAGCATCACTCAATGTTGCGGCCACCGCAGCGATCTTACTCTACGAAATTAGCCGTCAGAGAAAAAGCACAGGCTGATTACCGTTAAAAACTACTTTTCCAAAAGACCGAAGAACTTATCTATTTTATCCGCTACATCATCTCCGGTAATGGTCTCATCTTCAGAGCTATCTTTTGACCGGACATGACCTGACGATTTTTTCTTAGAATGCGGCGGACTTTTTTCAGTTTCCTTTTTTATTGAAACGGTTTTTCCCTTTTTCTTCTCTTTTTCAGGTTTTACTGTTTCAGATGATAGCTTATGAACCTCCAGCGAAGCGATTTTTTCGGCGACATCCTCGCCGGTTAATATCTCCTCTTCCCTATCGAATGCCTCAAGGTCGGCATCAGTCACCCCTCGGGAGGAAAACATTTGGTCAGAAGAACTGCTCTTCACAAAAGGGATTTGTTCGGCGGTCATTTCAAATGTGTCTGCAGCCTCTTTTTCTTCCCCTGCTTCAGCCCCCCCCTCAACGCATGTATAAGTCGTCTCTTCCGGAATCGAATCTTTTTCTTTATTTTCTCTCTTGTCAATTTCATCATCAGCAGTCTGTCTATTATCCGTTGTTACGGGCCGTGCTTCCTGTTGAACGTTTGTTTCAGTATGGCTTACATTCGAGGCTATTATTACTTCGAGATCTTCCGGTTTACCGGCCGCACTGGATCTCTTTTCTTCCTCTTGGATAGATACCTCAAAAAGCGAGGTTTGTGATTGGTTTGGAGACATGGTGCTTTTTTCGTGAGTCTGATCCTTCAAAAAGGGAGATATCGTATGGAGGTCAACATCCATCAGAGTCTCCATAGTGAAATCTTCTTCGCCAACCAGAGCGGCTTCCGATTCTTTCTCCGATGAGCTCCGATAAATAACGGATGAATCCTTCGCTGTCTCAATTATTTCTTTATCTTTTGTATATACTTCCGATGCTACGTTTTTATTCTTTTCATCAGGAAATTTCTCTTCAAAAAACGACTGTTCTTCTTTGTATGTAGTCGGCGCTTCTTTTATCTCCAAATAACCAGGCTCTTCGGTTTCTTCCTTTAAAGCTTCCTCCTTTTGATCTAATAATTTTCCCTTTTCCTGATCAGCCGAAACAAGCTTCGTATCAATAGAAGCAGAAAAATCACCTACGAGTTCCTGTGTTTTATCTGTAATTATACCGTTATCGACTGATCGTCCCGGGAAAAAAATCTGGGTTTCGGTTGCAAATTGCTCTTCATCTTTTGCGAAATCAAATATCTTATCTGAAATGCCCATTTCTTTAGAGTTTTCTGTAGAAGCTCCTTCCGCCCCGCTCTCGGTTACAGCAAATTCTTCCCGTAAAGCAACCCCACTCATTGAAGAATCAATCGTTTCCTTCTGATCGATAAAACCGATATCGGTCTCCATTTCATTCGCCGAAGATTCTGAAGTAAAAGCGGCGCCTTTTGGTTGTTGTCCCATTTCTGCCGCCCTATTATACTCGTTGATAAGTGTTTCGATGTATTTTACATAGTAAACATCCATCAAATGCAGATGTGGTTTCAATAGGCGGTTTATTGCTTCGGTTTTCGATAGGACAACTTCTTTCAATTGTCTCTGTTCTATACTTAGCTTTTTAAGTTTAAGAGATAAGAACATTTCATCGATTTCCGAAACTATCTTACCTATTGAATGCATGATCTCTTCCCGTTCGCGCCGGGTTTTTTCCTCTTTATTTTTATTGGATTTAATGGTGAAAAACCATATCATTGATACGACGACTGTCCCTATAAACATACCAGCAAGCAATTGGACTACTATCATAAGGTTCCCTTCCGTAAAACTTTTATAACCCTGTACATCGATAAACTATAATAAATATAATCAATAATAGCCCTTTTTGGCGACAATGTCAGAATCTAATCCGACCGCTAATAAAGAGAAAAACAAATATTATTTATAACCCCCTGACCGATACAGCCTTAAATACTTTATGGTATTTTTCCGCTGTTTCCTTCCAGGAAAATCCGCCTTTCGATCGAACGCCGTTATATATCATCGAACCGTATGTATCAGGGTTGTGAAAAACATTGATCGCTTCGGAGAGTGCATGATAAACGGAATCTACAATCGCACAATATAAGGGGTTTTCGATTCTTTGCCGTAAGGAAAACCGCAACATCGTCCTCCACTGTTTTTTCTCATCATCATCAGGATATATTTCTCTAAAAAGAATAGCATTCTTTTTGGTTGAGCAGTATTCAGGAATAATCTTATTATATTGCGGCGGAATGGAATACTCTTTCCCGGGTTGTAACTGCGACAGAAGCCCCCCTGTTGCCCGGGCAATGACCGGAGTTCCGTTAATAAGTCCTTCACCTGCAGAACCGAAAGGTTCATAAAATGAAGGCATAATAAGGAAAGACGCTCCTCTGAGTAATATCCGGTAGTGGGCTGCAGGTATAAAAAACGGCCATATAATTATATTTCCTTTACATTCATCGGCAATTTCCAAGAAAAAAGACAGATCTTCATTACCTTTACATGGAGTTGGACTGAATAAAAGCAATGCTCTGTCTTTTTCCAAACGTCTGAATGCATAAAAAACCGCATCGTAACCTTTTTGCATCAAATCGAGTCTTCCAGACATAAAGAACAAAGGTATCGAAAGATTATTTACAAACTCTTTCCGAAATGTCCCGTAGGAACGGTTCCATTTTTCATCAAGTAAAATCTTCATAGCACGGGTACGCCAGGCTTGTTTTCTTTTAAGAATCGGTTCATAGTCGCCTTTCTCCGCATCCATCATTTCCTTTGCGGAAAAGGGCGTTGATTTCTTCCCCAGAGAACCGTTTTCAATGCCGATTGGTGGATTGATTGAAAAGATATTTTGCAGATGATCGACAAAGAAGCCCTGTTGCAAAAGATCGTGCCGAAGCTCATAAGCATAAGGGGTACTTACAGTAATAATGGGGCCGTGGGAAAAAGGTATCATACTCTGAAGTACAGTCTCGCCGTCCAAAAAACGATTGAAAAAAAGTCTCTTGAATTCGCCGGGGAAAGGGGAATCGAAAGAATTATTCAAAGTCAACATTGTCTTTGCCTTTTGTAAAATTCCACTCAGTACTGCCAACCTGGCAAATAAAGCTATGGGAGCGCACTCCCAATCGTGGGCATTTATTATAACATTTGAAGTATATCCGAGATGCTGTAATATACGCGGCACTGCGGCGCAAAAAGCCAGCGAATCGAAAAGGAGTTCTTCACAATCTTCATAACTGTAAGGGTTATCGCATCCAAGAAACCGTCCTTCTATATCGATATGAAAAGTAGGAACCTGAACTCCCTTTTCTTCGAAACAACCAATGACAGTTTTATAATTGCATATTCGCAGTTCTACACCCCTCAATCGTACTTTCAAATCGCCTTTATCGATAGCCTCTCTTACTGCGCTGTTTCCGCGGTGTAAAGGGGTGAACAGCAATACATTTTCTTTTTCTTTTTTAAGTGCCTCAGGCAAATGCCTCATAACTGCTCCAAGTCCGCCCACTTGTACTAACCGGTTTTCGAACGAAAGAATAATTATGATGCTTTTCTCGTAGTTGAACGTACGGCCATCGCGGTCCAGGTACTCGATTTCATTTTGACTAAAAAATTTATATACCGCATTTCTTATAGGTGTCCAGGCATCGAGTCTGGTATTAAACAAATAGTTGAAACTATCATGCATCGCGGACATATAATTTTTTTTACTTGACGGTACAGAAGAATATCCGTATTTCATACCCATCAGTCACTTTTTAAATTGCTGTAGTTCCTTTCAAAATACATCCAGATAAGCCCCACCAGGGCGGGGATAATAATATTTACAATTAAAATCAGCGTTGCGGTACCAAATGCCACCGCTCCGCTTTCGGATATACCGATCCCCTCTCCTGACAGTCTTGTTATAAAGAAAGAAAATGCATACTCTCTTATTCCTATATTGGCTATAAAAAATGGGAATAACAGCATAAATGAAAACGCTTCTCCTGCAGCAACTAGGCCGATTATGGTATCGATACCGCAAAACATCCTGAAAAGAATAGCTGTTTGTACAAGAAGCAACAGATGCGCGGCTGCCGAAAGTAAAACAACTTGCGGTAAAGGAATATATTTAAAATGATTTATATATTCAATCAAAGGATCGTGATATTTCTTTAAAAAACGGATTTTTTTTAAGGTCCTACCGCCGTATCTTAATTCGGTATAAAATATTCCGCATATAATCAATAATATGATCGAAGCAGCTGCCAGCGGTACAAATACCGCAGCCGTGGATACCATAGGCTGAACAGCCATACATATAATTCCAGTAACCACTGTAGCTATAACAGCAAAAGAGCGTTCTTCAACAACCGCCAGAACAGCCGAAAACTCACGTCCGTTTTCGATGTTGATTGCACGAAAGAGCTCCCCCACTCTGCCTGGAGTTATGAAGGCAAGAAGACACCCCCGCAAAAGCGTCTTAAGGGATACTGCCGCGTTTGAAGGAAGCTTATGCGAACGAAGAATCAGACTCCACCGAAAAGCCTGGAAAAAAAACGATACAACTCCTATCAATACAGCCGTAAAAAGAAGGTAAATATTTACCCTGGACGTCAGCTTTACAATATCTGAAGCACCGATCGTTCTATTTACAAACACAACAAAGGCCAAAGTAGATGCTATACGTATGGCCCATTTTATATTTGTCTTCGATGCCGTAGAAAAGTTTCTGTAATGAGTAGCTATACATTTAATTATACCAGAAAGAGGTTCTTTTCTGCGATATACCATACGTATAAATTTTAATGGTGGTTTTCTGATTATATATATCACAACCGCTTTTAAAATCTATAAGGAAATGTGTGAATAGAAATGGATAAATGTCGGAATATAAAATAGTTTAATCCGCACTCTATAACATATTTACGGGATCTACATCTATAATAACAGAAGTTTTGCCTGAAAGATATCGTACCTTTTCCCTTATTTTCTTTAATGCAGAAATGATGGATGTGTTTTTAGAAGATTTTATTAATAATGTGTATCTCGACTTATCGGCAATACGTTCGAATAACGCGGGCGAGGGGCCGAGAATTACGGTTTCTTTTCCGGTCAACGACCGTATGCCGCCGGCAATATTATTAATGACGGTTTTTACGTCTTTCTCTACCTTTCCCGACACGATGATTCTTACCAGCCGACTCCATGGAGGATATAGCAGGGCTTTACGGCTTATGCATTCGCAGTTATAAAAGGAATCGTAGTCATGAAATGCCGCAAATTTAACACCGCTTTCCTCCGGACAATAGGTTTGTATTATAACTCTGCCCAAGGCGTCGGCTCTGCCGGCCCTTCCTGACACCTGTGCAAGAAGCTGAAATGTACGTTCGGATGCCCGAAAATCCGGCAGATGCAAAGCTGTATCCGCGCTTATCACTCCGACAAGCGAAACATTAGGGAAGTCCAGCCCTTTTGCAACCATCTGAGTGCCTATCAGTATATCGGCTTTTCCCTCGGCAAACTTCTTAAGTATTGCGATATGGGATCCTTTGCGTCTAGTTGAATCCTGATCCATACGCAAAATTCTTGCATGGGGAAAATTAATACTTAAGAATTCTTCAACTTTTTGAATGCCGGTTCCCTGATATTTAATATTTACGCCTCCGCATGAAGGGCATTCGGCCGGAGCGGGGCGGCAGTAACCGCACAAATGACATTTAAGCATCTTATCGGCCCGGTGATACCGTACGCTAACCGAACAGTTTGGACAGCGTGCAATAAAACCGCATTCTTTACATAACAGAATAGTCGAGAAACCGCGCCGGTTAAGCAATAGAATCGCCTGACGCTGCGACTGTAATGTTGATGATAAGGCGTCGTTAAGTCTTTCTGAAATCGGCCCCCAGTTGTTGTTTTGACGCTCTTTGCGCATATCGACTATTTCGACTTGCGGTAAAGCTGCACCGCCGAACCGTTTTGTCAGCCGTAGAAGATGATATTTACGGTTTATCGCGTTATAGTAACTTTCGAACGCGGGCGTCGCGCTTCCCAGCACAACAAGCGCATGCTGAAGTTTACCTCGCATTATTGCCACATCACGTGCATTGTATCTTGGATCGCAATCGTTCTGCTTGTAGGAAGCGTCATGCTCTTCATCCACTATTATCAAACCGAGCCTTTCCATGGGCGTCAATATGGCGCTGCGAACTCCGATTACCACCTGTTTCTTCCCTGTTATAAGCTCCTGAAGACTGTCGCGGCGCTCACCGTCGGACATACGGCTATGAATAACAGTTATTACATCCCCCAGTACGGCTCTGAATTTTTGAATAATCTGAGGAGTAAGGCCGATTTCCGGCACAAGAATAACGGCGCCTTTGCCTTTCTTAAGTATTCTTGAAACAAGCTCGATGTATACAAAGGTTTTACCGCTGCCGGTTATCCCGTAAAGAAGAAAGGGCCTTTCCGGTTTGTCGGACGCCTTCATAATCTCTTCTACGGCGGCCTGTTGCTCATCTGTCAATACTCTCCTTTTCGGTTCTTCGAACTGTTCCGTTTTAAGCTCGGGAGGTTCACGTAAAATCGTACGTCTACTTCTAATAATGTATCCGGCTTTGCATAAACGCTCGACCTCTTTTTTTGAGACGCCGAACTTTTCATTCAATTCCCTGAAGGTCAGGCCTTCGGAATTCATTAACTCCGACACCATCGAACAGTATTTCTCGTCTTGCGATCCGGAAGGTATGTTTTTTTGGAAAACAAAGGTTACCGCGGTTTTTTCTGAAACTTCCGTAAGCCGCTTTCTGAGCAAAGGTCTGAACACCTTTCCGAGTTCGCACTGGTAGTAATCGGCAATCCACCTGTACAGTGAGATCAGCGAATTACTCTTATCTGTCCAGTAACCGCTTTTAATTTCTATAATTTCCTTTAGATTACGTATCGGAGAATTCTGCTTGATATCGACTACAACCCCCCATAAATTTCGGTTTCTGAGAGTTACAAAAACCGGCATTCCGGGAAGAATAATGTTCTTAATCCTTGAGGGAATAAGATAATCGTAGAGACCAGGCGCCGCATTCGGAAATGCCACCGACGCCACCAGCCTGTTTTCGTTTGTCAGGTTATTAGAATCGTCGCTCTGTATATTATTTCCTGTCTGTATTTCTCCCACATTTGAGTATCTTTGCTTTCCTGAAAAAACGCAATCTCTCTAAAAACAGTCACAATAAATAGTAACCCACTAGCTTCACGCACGCAATATGGCCCTCATGCGTCTTCTATTCTATATCTTGATTATATCTTGCCTCCTCCACCGATTAATCAACTCCGTTGCAGCCTAATCAATCGTTGAATTTTCGGCGTTAACAGCCATAGCTTCGGAGCGGTTTAGTCTTTTTTCGAATTCTTCAAGAACAGCGGCTTCGATTTTTCTTCTCATCTCATTAGTTATTGGATGAGCGATATCCTTAAAACCGCCTTTCGGTGTTCTTTTACTAGGCATAGATACAAAAAAAGATCCGTCTCTGCTTATTACTTTAAGATCCCTAACCACGAAACTGTTGTCGAAGGTAATGCTTGCAAAAGCCTTAAGCTTGCCTCTGTCTTTAAGGGAAATTCTTACTTCGGTAATTTCCATGGCAGACCTCCTCATCGGAACTATCGTGTTTTGATGGTCACCTTATTCTTACAATAATAATATAAATTGAAAATATTACTTTATACAATGCAATACTACAAAAAATATTGTTTGATAAGGGATTGATTTTAAATGGGTAACGTTTTTATTTCTACAGATAATGGTGCGCAGTAAAATGAAAGACAATGAAAAAGCGACGGCGCAAGAGAGAGCAGGCAGAATTTCACTTTACTTACACACATATCGAGTGATCAATCTCTCCTCTCCTGCGCAGTCGTATTAGTAGTAAACAAAAAATGCGATTGTTTAAGGTTTAGTAATTCTCCTCTTTAATTTCAAAATATGCTTTCGGATGAAGGCATGAAGGACATTTTTCAGGCGCTTCGGTGTTCTCATGCACATACCCGCAGTTTCTGCACTTCCATCTCACTTTTGTCTCTCTTTTGAATACAATACCGCTTTTAATATTGTCTGCAAGTTTCAGAAATCTCTTTTCGTGTTCCATCTCAACCTTTGCAATGCTTCTGAAAAGAGCTGCTATTTCCTTCAGATTTTCCTTATCTGCGATTTCTGCTGCTTCAGGATAAAGTTTTGTATGTTCTTCATTTTCTCCTGCTGCTGCGGAAATCAGATTTTCAAGAGTCGTCTGTATCTTTCCGGCAGGATACGACGCCGTAATCTCGACCATCCCTCCTTCAAGATACGAAAAGAATCTTTTAGCATGCTCTTTCTCGTTCTCGGCGGTTTCGGTGAAGAAAGCCGAAATCTGTTCATATCCCTCTTTTTTTGCTACAGAAGCAAAATAAGTATAACGATTTCTTGCCTGTGATTCGCCTGCAAACGCCGCAAGAAGGTTCTTTTCCGTTTTTGTTCCTTTTACACATGCCATATATTGCCGCTCCTTAGTTCATATTATTGGTCCATAATCCATGTTTGTTGCAGAATTCCCTCACCGTCTTAACTTCTTTAATATCGGTTAGGAAAAACGCTTCCGGTTTGTCGCCCGGATTCAAATCCTGTCTTTCAATTTTCCCGTCGGCTCTGACTATTTCAATAAACTGAATCCAGTGATCCGCCTCCATCGGGTGAGGAACCGAACCGACTTTCACAATGATTCCGTTGTCTCTCTTCTCTACAACCGGCAGATGCTTTTCTCCGGCGCCTTCCTTTGTTTTTTCATCCATAAGTTTCATGGGCTCGCCGCAGCACACCAGCTTTCCTCCTCCCACTACGAGCACTTCGACAACATTGCCGCACTTGAAGCATTTGTAAATTTCCAGTTTCTGAACCATAAGTAACCTCCTGTTAATTGTTGATGTTTTAATAATGATTATTAAAAACCGTAACCCTATTCTTCGTTTTAACCTTTACGACGCATTCGCGACTTTCGTCCGGTCTTTCCGCTTTTTGCAATCGCTACAATATCCCTGGAGAA
>FWPV01004606.1_pt1 | contig 28877 bp, 26 predicted proteins | sample 2228371 | NCBI WGS metagenome assembly FWPV01 (sample SAMEA103939776, study PRJEB20133) | metagenome | reverse complement strand
AATGATTTGAAGGAAATCGCACCACCATCCATTTCAACAGCCGGCTTTACGTGAGCGTCTAATAAATCCTTGATTTTCAGTACTACTTCATTCTCTTCCTCTTCGCTCAATTTCTCTTCACGCGGGTTCAAGATGCCCTTGCCTTCTTCCAGCCATTCTTTTACAAAATCACGTAACTCGTGCATAATGCTGGCCCACTCAAAAGTAGACACCTTGCTTACGGTTACGAAGTTATTCATGATGAATACCGCATTCACATACGGTTTTTCAAACAGGGCCGTTGCCAAAGGGGAACGAAGGGCAGCTTCCCGACTTTGAAAATCAGCGCTGTCGTTTGGGAGTATCATGCGGTTAGCCACAAATTTCATGGTCTCCGGATTTGGAGTTGCTTCCGCGTATATGTTGATGAGTTCCTTTTCCATATTATTTAGAATCGTTCTACAAAGGTAACAATTTTCCTGCCACGTAATGATGTAGATACATTTATTTTTTTCCTTTAAAAACAAGGGTTTACAGCCATTTGCTCCGTGTTTTAAAGGCGCGACTTAGCTAGGTTTAGCACGGCGAAAAGCCTAATTTTGCCCAAAATCAATCGACATGCCGAGTATTTCAATCAATATAAAATCCGGAACCATTCAGAGCAAAGAGTATATCCTGGGCATCGACCTAGGCACTACCAATTCTTTGGTGGCTGTGATGGAAGAAGGAAAGGATGAGCCTACTGCGCTGAAAGGCAAAGGCCAGCATGTTATCGTGCCCTCCTTGATTCATTTCGGACCGGAAGGCCAGGTGATTGTAGGCAAGGCAGCCAAGCCTTTTATCGTAGACCACCCGGAACGTACCGTTTATTCGGTTAAGCGATTGATGGGCAAGTCGTATGGCGATCTGAAATCCCATTCCGATTACTTTGGCTATAAGATTATTGATGAGCAAGACGATAGCCTGGTTAAAATAAAAATTGATGAGCGATTCTACACCCCGATTGAACTGTCATCGCTCATACTCAAAGAATTAAAAAACCGCGCCGAACAAGAACTGGGAACGTCTGTAAGCAAGGCGGTGATTACTGTTCCGGCCTATTTCAACGACGCTCAAAGGCAGGCTACCCGAGATGCCGGTAAATTAGCCGGACTGGAAGTACTGCGCATTGTAAATGAACCCACTGCCGCCAGCTTAGCCTATGGTTTAGGCCTGGATCGAGAAAAAGACCACCACGTAGCCGTTTACGATTTGGGAGGTGGAACATTCGACGTATCCATTCTCCGCATCAGCAATGGGATATTTGAAGTATTGTCGACTCACGGCGATACCTACCTCGGCGGCGATGATTTTGACCGGGCTGTAGTGGACTATTGGATAAGTCAATTGCCGCAAAACCTGGAAGTGAGCAATTCTGAAATGCAGGCCCTTCGCTTGAAAGCCGAGGAAGCCAAAAAATCGCTCAGTACCCAAAAACAGATTGAATTGAGCGCTGAACTGCAAGGACAAAGCTTCCACTTTAGCTTGAGCCAGGAAAAATTCAATGATTTGATCTCTCCCATTCTTCAAAGAACCCTGAACGCCTGCACCAAGGCCTTGAAAGACAGCGGACTTACATTGGAAGAGATTGACAGCGCCGTATTGGTGGGAGGCTCTACCCGCAGCATCGCTGTAAAAGAGGCCGTTGCCGGATTCTTTCAACATTCAGCACTGAACGATAGCCTCAACCCGGATGAGGTAGTTGCGCTAGGTGCCGCCATCGAAGCGGATATCCTCGCCGGCAATAGAAAAGATATTTTGCTTCTGGATGTTACGCCCCTCTCTTTAGGGATTGAGACATTAGGAGGCCTGATGGACACCATCATTCCACGAAACAGTAAGGTACCCAATCGTGTAGGAAAAGAATATACTACCTCGGTAGACGGTCAGGTGAACATGAAGGTCAGCGTTTACCAAGGTGAAAGAGAGTTGGTAAGCGAAAACCGTAAACTGGCTGAATTCACTCTGCAAGGTATCCCTGCTATGCCGGCTGGCATGCCCAAGATTCAGGTGAATTTTATCTTGAATGCCGACGGAATATTACAAGTGGAAGCCAGCGAATTGCGCTCCGGCGTGAAACAGCAGATTGAAGTGAAACCGCAGTATGGACTAACGGATGAGGAAGTAGAGCGTATGCTACTCGATAGCATAACCCATGCTGAAACGGATGTCAAAACCCGCATGCTGGTAGAGGCTAAAACCGAAGCAGAACAAATGCTGTATGTGACGGAACGATTCATCTCCAAAAACGAAAATTTACTGAGCGATGAGGAGATTCAGAAGACTTCGCTCCTCCTGAATGATTTAAAAAATTCCTTGGAAAGCAACGATAAGGATATAATATTGGGTCATATTGATGAGTTAAACGAGTACACGCGTCCGTTTGCTGAGCGGCTTATGGACCAAAGTGTTTCGCAAGCACTAAAAGGAAAAAGCATTGATACGTAAGCAACACATAGTGACCTTGGGCATTTTTATGCTCTTGTTTAGTCAGCTTTGCTCGGCACAGCTCTACCGCAAATCTGATCTCGAACCAGATGAGCGTCCGAAGCGCGTTGGTATCCGCGCCGGCCTAGCCACCAACTGGCTCAGTTCGGATATTTTGCCCAAAAGTGTTCCCATGTTCGGCGTGCAGGGCGGTGTCTATTTTCGCTTAAAACTGGGCGGACGCTTTCATTACCAAACGGAATTGGCCGCTTCCTTTAAAGGCTCCAAATACGATTACTCCGATACCGGTAATTACTATACCCGCCTCGGATTGCTTTATATTGAATTACCGCAGTATTTGCTCATCAACCTAGACAAAGACGAAAAACACAACCTGATGGTGGGTGGTTCGTTTAATTATTTGGTGCGTCCATCCTTGTTTATCGCCAACGAGCTCTTTCCTTCATTCGATGACCTTCCGGTGAAGAGCTACGAACTCAGTCTTAATCTGGGCTACTTTCTCAACTTCGGAATGGTGGGATTGCAAGTGGCCTACCACCACGGTATAACGAATATTGATGAGCCATTTGAAAACTTTCAGAAAGGAAGTAACAACGGCACTAATCCCGGAATTTCTTTGGATAATGTGCATCCCAGCTTCAAGGATGTAACCCGTATCAATACCCATTCGCTGCATCTTTCCCTCTATTTTTAATGCGTTTGTTCTGGCTCCTTTCTGCCTTGTTGTGGATGGGCCTAAGCCGAGCCCAGAATCTACTTCCCAATCCGCAGTTCAAAGCTGTAAACACCTGCTGTGAATACCACGTAAGCTGCGCCCCCATGGGCTGGTGGACCTGCTCAGGCGGCACCTTCAACTTTGAAAAAAACGAATTCGACAAAAAGGGGAAGCTCGTATACAAACCGGCCATGATTCGGGTACTTTCCAGAAAACTGCCGGACCACCGCTCCTACATTCAAGCACCCATCCTTTGTCCTCTGCAAGAAGGCGCTTCGTATACCTTGGAGTTAACCGTAAAAGGTCGGGATTACCTGCCTGCAGAACTTGGGGCATGGTTTAGCGATACCTTTGTAAATCAAGCGTCTATTCAGGTATACACGGTTGACAGCCTCAGCGGCATGTTCAGAGGCTACCGCATCGACTCTTGCCTCAGAGCGGAACCGGATACCAACTTGCTCCTGCGCCCGTCAAATCCCTTTATCGCTCAAAAAATTACACTGCGCTATCGCTTTGCAGCCACCGGGACCGAGCGATTCTTAATTGTTGGCAATTTCAAAAACGACCCCAACACGAAACTTCACCGCTACCCATTCAGAAGCAAAGCCGAGGATTGCCTTCTTGAGATTTACGAAGTGAGCCTGAAGAGCGACGAAGGTTTGAGCTGTGAAACACAAGCCCAGTTGGAGATTTTAGACCAACTGAATCGCCGGCACACATTCTATGGCGCCTGCAGCGATACAGCAGCTGTTAACATGAATGAACTGTTCGCGCGTATCTGGCCCACTTCAGAACCCCTTGAACCAGCATCACCCAAACAACCCGCATATTTTGGCTTGAAACAGGTATTGCAAGGCATCCATTTCGCATTTGACGATACGCTTATGACGGGGCGTTCTCTGGAGGTATGCGATAGCCTGATTGCTTTGATACGGGAATCGGGTGCAGACAGCTTGGTTTTGATAGGCCATACCGACAGCTTAGGTGGAGATCACTACAACGACAGCCTATCCCTGCTCCGAGCGCAATCCATCGCGAATTACATACAGGCGGCTCATATCGCCATTCCAATAGTAGCCATAGGCAAAGGCAGCAGAGAAAGCAGAGCGGAGAATGGAAGCGAGGAAGGAAGAGCCTTAAACAGGCGGGTTGAATTTATCTTGCTAAAGAGCGAAGGCGGTAAACCTTAAAATCGCCCACCTGCGTAACTTCTTCACCAAATCTGGCACGCACAGCCATGTTGTTCAAGGTACTGGAATCGCTGCTTACAAAATAGCTCGCTCCTCTTCTAATCATGGAATCGAGCGGTATTTCGCCGTTTACCCTCACGCCCACAATCTGCTTTTCTTCGATAAAATTCCAGCCTTGGCTTTTGAGAAAATAGAAGTGAATGCACTTGCTTTCATCCGGACCAACCACGATAAGTGAATCGGACGGAATTGCCTCTTGGAGTGCATGCCGCATACTATCGTTCCAGAACTCTTTGGCAATACCGGGATTTTCATTGGCAAACCGCGCGGGTATCATGCGGAACCCGCAAAGTACTATATGGAGCGCTATAAATCCGGCAACTATTGGCCACCGCTGTTTCAGCAGTTTGGTTAAGCCAAAAGCGGCAACGGGAACTAAAAATGCCAGGTACGGCATCATGTAATATTGGTGATGCTCCAGCACCTTCAATTCTAAAATATGGTAAACACTGAATCCCCCAACAAATACGGCAAATGGCAAAAATAAAGGATGGTCTGCGCGTTGCTTATTCTTCAAGAAATACCAAATGGCTGCCGTAAACCCGAACAAGGCCACATAACCGAGAATGACTTCAGGGAAGTCGCTTAAAAAATTCTTTTGTAGCACATAAAGCGCGAACTCCAAACTCTCTGCCGGCTTAATAGACAATCCTACTTCCAACATGCCCGAGGTCTCGATGAGTTTCTTCGAGTAGCGGTACCAAGCCAAAACCGGTACAACAGACAGGGTACCGAAACAAAGCAAACGGAGCCAATCTGGTTTGCTCAGCGGTTTCCAATCGCGCAAAACGGTGCCGGCAACAATAAACCCAATTCCCAAGTACTGAAGTTTCACTAAGCCTCCCAGCAGAAAGAGGACTGCTGCCAGAATCCATTGAAACTCCTTTTTCTTATGCCACCATTGGTAAAAGAATACCAAACCCCAGAGTACCAAAGGCAGAGCCAAAGTATCAGGTAAGGCAATAAAGCCGTTGAAGAACATCTCCGGCGAGAACAAATAAAAGTAAAAAGCCACGGCACCGGTAAGCTCAGACTTGAACCACAAGCGGGTTAAGTAGAAACTGGCTAAGGCTCCCAAGACGGTAAACAGAAAGGACCAAACCCGATGCACCCAGAAATGATCGCCTGTGAAAGAATAGGTCTGTGCTACAATCCACTCATAGAGCGGGAAGTGCATGCCTGTGATGCCATCTGTAGCGCCCCGGTTATCTACCCGAGGCAAGAAAAGGGTATTGTCTTCGTAATGGTAGTTGTCTACCACTGAAAGCGTGAAGGTTTGTCTCCAAACATGTTGACTGGCCGGCGCATCATGCAAAAAGGGCTGATGCATAAACCAAGAAATGAGTGCTCCAATGAGAAGCACCCACCTAATTTGTTTGGAGTTCAACTCTTTCATCGCTTATTGAGCCTGGGCCAATGCTCCCGCAGCTTCCACTTCAGGAGCGATTTTTTTAACCAGGCCTTGCAATACTTTCCCCGGACCTACTTCCACAAAATGGGTAGCGCCATCAGCCACCATGGCTTGAACAGATTGTGTCCAACGCACTGGCGCCGTAAGCTGAGCCACCAAGTTTAACTTGATCTCATCGGCAGATGAAACGGCCGAAGCGGTGACATTCTGGTAAACCGGACAGGTAGGGGTATGGAACGGGGTATTTTTAATAGCGGCTTCCAATTCTTGACGAGCAGGTTCCATCAGTGGCGAGTGGAAGGCCCCTCCGACAGGCAAAACCAAGGCACGCTTAGCACCTGCTGCTTTCATGCTTTCACAGGCTGCGTTAACGGCATCAATAGCGCCGGAGATCACCAACTGACCCGGGCAGTTATAGTTCGCGGCTACCACGATTCCCGGAGTAGCAGCGCAAATTTCTTCAACTTTGGCATCTTCTAAACCAAGCACAGCGGCCATGGTAGAAGGCTCGGCCTCACAGGCTTTCTGCATAGCGAGGGCTCTTTGAGAAACCAGACGCAAACCATCTTCGAAAGAAAGTGTTCCGTTGGCTACCAAAGCAGAAAACTCACCCAAAGAATGGCCTGCTACCATATCCGGACGGAAGTCGGGGCCCAATACTTTAGCCATAACAACCGAATGCAAGAAAATGGCAGGTTGGGTTACTTTGGTTTGTTTCAAAGACTCGTCTGTTCCTTCAAACATTTCTTTGCTCAGGCTGAAGCCGAGGATTTCGTCTGCTTGTTGGAACATCTCTTTGGCCAGGCTATGCTGGTCATAGAGGTCTTTACCCATTCCAACGAATTGGGAACCCTGTCCCGGAAACACGTATGCTTTCATGGTATTGCTCAGATAGTGGATTGACTTGATTTCTCGCCTTGATTTTCTGGTTCTTACGGTAGATGATCAAGATGGCCATAAAGACCAGGAAGATCATGGATGCGAAGAAGATGATTTTAAATTGCTTCGGATTTGGTTCGTAAGGGCTACCCATAATACTCGACGTAATTCTGCTCTGTTTCGTACAATTTTATGCAATGCAGGTCACAATTGGCCAAATGTGGCTCAATTTGTTCCCATATACCCACCGCCAGGTTTTCGATGCTGGCCATCTTTCCGGCCATGAAATCCACGTCTTCATTGATATTCCGGTGGTCCAGTTTATCGATGACATGATCTCTTATAATTTGCTTTAACAGCTTCAGGTCAATCACAAATCCGGTATCCGGATCAGGGCTACCTTTTACTGTTACATAGAGATCAAAATTGTGGCCATGCCAGTTCTTGTTAGCACAGCGACCGAATACCGCGTCATTTTCCTCCTCTGTCCATTTTGGATTGTAGAGTTTATGCGCCGCATTAAAATGCTCTTTACGGGTGATGTAAAGCAATTTAGGTTTCTCAGCCATTCCTGTAGGTTATCCGTTGTTGCGCGGCAAAGATAACGAGAATTAAGAGAATGCAGCGAAGGGGGTTGAAAGTCTATCTTAGAGGAAACCTACAACCAATGAACCCACTTATCAAGTACTCACTTGGCGCGCTAATTCTATCGCTTCTCCCGGCCTGTGCCGGTTATCATTATACGAGTCCGCTCGTTGCATCACCTCAGTTTACTGATGCACACCAAATAAAAGCTCAGGGCACTATAGGATTTAACCACACACAAGCGCAATTAAGCTACTCCCCGCTGAAGCATCTCGGCTTGAGTTATACCCGATTCAATTCATTGGAAAAACCCAACAAAGGAGTAAATGCATTGCAGCTTACAGGCTATTTTCAGCTTGGAAATTCTAACCTCTACCTTGCTGGAAATATAGGGGCTCAACGGGCCAACCTAAGTAATACTGCGAGTTTGTTATTTTTAGGTTACAGTACCGAAGTGAACTCTCAATACATCGGCTTTAATCAGGGCTTAGAACTCTATTTGACCAAACCAAATGCCTATCGAAAATACAGTACATGGAGTATTGGTTTTAATTTTAAACAATTCCAATTCTCCAAATTGACGCTATATACCAAGTTGTACCAAACCTCAGAACCCAATACACTGCAAACCAGTGAAGGAACCTACAACTTGCAAAGCTTCTCTCCCTATATGACATACATGCTTCACTTTGGGCAGAACCAGCGGTATACCTATCGTTTTTCTGTGGAAGTAGATTTAGGCTATAGGGCCCCTATTCAGGGATCTGCAATTAACATCTACTCTAACCACACCCCTCACTGGCAACGGCCCTATGCATCTTCGTTTGATTTGAATGGGAGTCGCATTTTCATCGCTCATGCCTTTGGGTGGAATTTTGATCTGAACAAGCGAAAATTCCGAAAATACACCAACCCGGATACTGATTTCAGAAGTAAATAATCGCGACTCGTCCTTGTATTCTTGCGCTTCATCTCCATTCCCTTTAGCCTACTAAAAGATTTTTTTCCCTTTGCTGTAACCTAAATCCAATTGCCTGCGTAACAGGTTCAAGAAACAGCATTATGAAAAAGATCATTCTATTATTGAGTTTGAGTGTTTTTAGCCTCTCGACTCTTTTTGGTCAAATTAAACTAGACAGAAGCGACTTCAGTTATGCTCCTGCAACATTCCAAATGGCAGAAGATACTAACGCCACGCTTCCTTCCGATTTTGCCTTGGGGGGACCAAATAAAACATGGGACCTTTCATCGCTAGCCAATCACGGAAATTTTGAAACTCGCTTTATGGCCCCCAGCGAAACCAATGGTGGAACGGAACACGACTCCTGCAATTTGGTTATTCAAGAAGACAGCCGATATGGCATTTACCGTCTTATTCAAGCGCAGGATAAAGCCCTGAACCTACTCGGTCAGAAGCCCGATAGCATGGGTGCTTCAGCCTTGTCTAAGTCGAGGTTACTTCAGTTCCCTTTGCGCTATGGCGATGGCTGGAATGATTCCAACTCAGCGGAATTAATGTATCCGGGCAGCGCCTTTGGAATACCCTTCGATTCGATTAAACTAGTGATTCACGTCTCCATTGATAATGTAGTAGATGCCTGGGGAAAACTCAAACTCCCTGTAGGAGAGGCGGATGTGCTTCGCTTGAAAACCAATGTATTTGTGGATTATACCGCCTATGTAGACAATGGTATGTCGGGCTGGGTTGAAGTAGACCAAGACCAACAAAGCACTGTAAGCTTTACCTACTACAGCCAGAATTGCGGCTACCACTTGGCTAACATCAGCGAAGAAGAAAACGGATATTGGGTAGAATACCGAAACTCCTCCTTGCTGAGCACCGCAACCGCCACCCTGGAAACACCGCAGATTTACCCCAACCCTGTGAATTCACAGGGAACCCTTTGGGTAGACGTGCAGGAGCCTTTGACCTTAAAAATATACTCTGCAGACGGCAAATTGATTAGAGAAAGGTCTTTTGAACAAACCGGACAAGCAAACATCAGTACCGCTGATATGTTGCCCGGAACCTATTTCATGCAGTTCACTAACCGTTCTGGACAGCAAGGAAACAGCAAACTAATCGTGCAATAATCTAGTCACCCTATATCCGAGTTAGGGCCTCCAATTGGGGGCCCTTCTCATTTTTAAGCGATGCGAAATGCTTAGCTTTGCCCCATCATGATAGTTGTAACAGGTGCAGCCGGATTCATCGGCAGTTGTTTGGTTCAGAAGCTCAATGAGCATCGCTTTTTTGATGTAGTGGCCGTGGATGACTTCTCCCGTGCCGACAAAAACAAAAACCTCGAAGGCAAACAATTGGCCGCCCAAGTTGACCGCAAAGAATTTTTTACGTGGTTAGACGCGAATGAAGACCAAGTGCAGTTTATTTTTCACTTAGGCGCCCGCACGGATACTACCGAGTTTGATGTGAACATCTTCAACGAACTCAACCTCAACTACTCTAAAACCATGTGGGAGAAATGCGTGGAATATGGACTTCCGCTTGTTTACGCATCCTCCGCTGCTACCTACGGATTAGGCGAATTGGGCTATAAGGACGATGAATCAATCATCCCCCAATTAAAACCGCTTAACCCTTACGGCGAATCAAAAAACGAATTCGATATCTGGGCTTTGCAACAAGAGCGCAAGCCCTATTTCTATGCCGGGCTCAAGTTCTTCAACGTTTACGGCCCAAATGAATACCACAAAGGACGTATGGCTTCCGTTATCATGCATGGCTTCAACCAAATCAAAGAAACCGGTAAGATGAAGCTGTTCCGCTCGCATGTTCCGGAGTATACGGATGGCGGACAGATGCGCGATTTCGTATATGTGAAGGATGTGGTAGAGGTTTGTTATTGGCTGATGCACCACCGTAAGGACTCCGGTATCTACAACTTGGGCTCAGGTACCGCACGCCCTTTTTTGGATCTAGCGAAAGCCACCTTCAGCGCCATGGGGATCGAGCCTGTTATCGACTTTATTGACACACCGGTTGATATCCGCGACAAATACCAATACTTCACGGAAGCTGATATGAGCAAACTGAAAAGCATTGGCTATCCGCATGCGTTCACTTCCCTGGAAGATGGGGTGAAGGATTATGTTCAAGGGTATTTGTTAGAGCACAAGGCGTATTAAGAGTTACGTTTTAAGCGTCAAGCTTTTGAGGAGGCATTATCCGGAGGCTTAACACTCACTTAAAATTCGCGCCCTAGTTTCGAAGCCTATACTTCATGAAGAAAGTTCTAGCTGAAGCAATTGGCACCTTTGTCTTGGTCTTTGTTGGCACAGGAGCCATAGTGCTAAATGACTTGAGCGATGGCCAACAAAGCCACCTCGGTGTTTCGCTTAGCTTCGGACTTGCCGTCACCTTGATGATCTATGCTTTTGCCCGTGTTTCAGGCGCGCACATTAATCCGGCGGTCAGTCTCGCCTTTTGGGTCAATAAACAATTGGAAGGTAGGCTAGTTCTCCCCTACTTAATAGCCCAATGTAGCGGAGGTATTCTCGCTAGTTTTTCGCTTTCCTTACTAGCCCCTCAACACAGTACCCTGGGTGCTACCCTACCTCAAACCGGGATAGGGATTACCTTGGCCCTTGAGTTTCTGATGAGCTTTTTACTCATGTTGCTCATACTTTTTGTTTCCAATCGAGGTTCCAAAACGCTCCACCTTGCAGCGATCAGCATTGGCGCCCTCGTGGCCTTGGAAGCCTATTTCGGCGGACCTTATACGGGTGCTTCCATGAATCCGGCGAGGTCCTTGGCGCCAGCTTTAATACGTGATGCAATTAATCACATTTGGATCTACTTGTTTGTTCCAACCTTGGCCATGATTTCTGCTACCCTCTTTTGGCGAATTCTCAATCGCTAAACTAAAACTACTGAATTTCAAGTAGGATTTTCAATAGAAAGGATTCCGTACTTGCTGGTACAGAATTGAAGCAATATGCTGCAATCTGAACTGACCTGCACAGCTCTTGCAGGGGCGGTAGCCGAAAAGCCAAAGAGTAAGCACACACCAACTCATTAATTTATTAAACCCATGAATTCACAATCTAATGCAGCCGCTGCTGACTACGCATGGCAAGCAATGCCAATGAAAGGCATGACCCCTACTTCAATTGTATCTGCTAACGCGGGAATCGTATTTGCAACCGGTTGGTCTTATCCTAACCAAAAAGGAAGTCTCCAAAGATGGAGCCCAATGCAAAACAGCTGGACCGATCTTGGTGGAACCTTCACAGATGTACCAGGTCCAATGAGTCAAGGCAATGGATTAATCTACATCGCAGGTAACACCAACAACGGATTACAGCAAATCAATAAATACAGCATTATCAACAATGTTTGGACAACGCTGAATACCACATTCAAAGGAACGGTTACCGCCATGACCGTTGATAATTCCGGGAACCTATATGTAACCGGCAACTTCATCAATGGCAACAACCACAACTACGTGGCTGTTTTTAATCCATCAACCAGTTCTTGGTCAGAATTGCCCGATGCAGGTTTTTCAGGTGCTGCACTTGCCATTGACATGGACAAAAACGGCGTATTGTATGTGTTGACACAAGATTTCAGCGGCAACCCGAGCTTGTACATTTACCAAAACAATGCATGGTCCACTCCATCTATTTCAGGAGCCGGCCAAAATCTGGACACCATGTGTTGCGATAACAATGGCAATGCTTACTTGATGTCTGATACGGCCATTTATCAATTTGCAGTAGTAACGCAAACCCTAACAAACTTGAAGGCACCAATTCCGGCCTACTCTGGAACCGTATCAAACACCTACCTGCTTCATGCGGATGGCGTTCTCTATGCGGGAATCACCGGATACACAGGGCCAACAGCCACCAGCTCTGCTGTTTTGGCTTTGCAAGGAGGTAATTGGTCAACCATCACTCCGCCCAAAATTGCTTCAAACAATGCAGCTGTAATTTTTGGACTAGCCGCTACAGACATGAATTCACTTAACTTGTTTGTTGCTGCAAACGATGGCAATGCTTACGATGGAAAATACTTAAATCACTAGGTTTCTCTCTTGAGTTAGATAAAAGGCACGTCGAAAGGCGTGCTTTTTTTATTCTCAATACCCCTCCAACTCACCCAAAGTGAATAGGGCATAGTCGTATTGAACAGGGTCTTCCGGACTCATGTGTTTCAGTACCTCGGTGAGCTCCACGGCTGCTTGCCAGTCGGCTTGTTTTCTGGAAAGCAGTCCCAAACCGGAAGCCACGCGATGTACGTGAGTATCCAGCGGACAGATTAGATCTGAGGTATTTATTTGTTTCCAAATGCCGAAGTCTACCCCCTTATCTGCCGGCCTGACCATCCAGCGTAGGTACATGTTCAGTCGCTTGCAAGCCGATTTCTTAGCCGGGGTAGCGATGTGTTTTTGGGTACGATCCGGAGCAAAAGGCAGGCTGAAGAAGCTATCATGAAAACGTTTCAAACCAGTTTCCATAGGCACTTCCAACGTAGAATCCGGCAAGAATAGGGTTTCGAGACTGTCCGCTTTGCGGTAAAAATGCTGGAGAAACTCCAAGAAATAAAGCAAGTCGGTATCGTTAAAGGTGCGGTGCACAAAACCCAGAAATCGCTCTCTGTCTTGTTCTTGGTGATGCAGTATAAAATCGTGTGGCGCATCGTCCATCCACTCCATCAGCCTTAAGCAATTCCGGATGATGGTGGTTCTTTGTCCCCAAGCCAAGGTAGCGGCAAACAATCCGGCAATCTCACGGTCTTGCTTTTTGGTATAGCGATGCGGAATCTGGATAGGATCATTTAGAATGAAATCCGGATGCTCATAGCGCTGTACCCGCTCGTCTAAAAAAGCCTGTAGCTTATTGAGATTCAAAATTTCAGTCGGAAAGGCGAATCCTTTTGGTGCATTAAAATCGCTCTACGCGATAATTTAATTCCGAGATAAAGCGATAAAAAGGCCCCTACCGAGATCCCCGGAATATTGCGCAAGAAGAGGAAGAAATCATACGAGCCGTGCAGCAGGGTTGCGGATACCAGGCCTAGCACCAGATAGACCGGTCGCATTGGACTGAATTTCGATATCCCTACAAAATACCCCATCAAAATAGCGAAGCTGGCATGGGCCGGCACGGCGGTAAATCCTCGTAAAACCGCCACCCAATAAGCTTCATGCGGTTGCGAATTGTAAAAGACATAAAGCAGGTTTTCTGAAATAGCGAAGCCCATGGAAACGGCCACCGCATACACTATCCCATCAAAAGGTTCATTAAATGCACTGCGGTTATAGGCCACCAATAGCAGCAGGAGCCACTTCACGGCTTCTTCGGTAAAACCCACCGAGACGTAAGCGTAAAAGGCTGTCTCTAACCAATTACTGCTTATACCATAGCCGGCGTTTTGCCATAACAAATTGAAAAAAAGGACCACCAAGGGGCTAAGCAATCCTGCCAGCAGAGCCAGTCCCACCAAAGAAAGCGGTTCTTTTTCATAACGGTCTTTCAGGTATACCCAACCTAAGATGAGCATACCCGGACCGATAGTCAATGCCAGCAGGAGCCAGTTCATTAGCCGATGGCTTGTTCCAAATCAGCGATAAGGTCGTCTACATCCTCGATACCCACACTGAGGCGGATGAGCGCGTCAGACAAGCCTGCTTTCATGCGCTCTTCACGCGGGATGGAAGCGTGTGTCATGGAAGCCGGGTGACCCAATAGTGATTCTACACCACCTAGAGATTCAGCACAAGCAAAAAGGTGAGTGGAGGAAGCAAATTTCATCGCTGATTCGATGGATCCTTCTTTTAGTTCAAAAGAGATCATACCACCGAAGTCGCGCATCTGACGTTTGGCCACCTCGTGGTTTGGATGATCGGCAAAGCCCGGCCAGAATACCTTAGCCACTTTCGGGTGGTTTTTCAGGTAATGAGCGATTTTAGCTCCGTTCTCGCAGTGGCGCTGCATGCGCACATGCAAGGTTTTGATACCACGTAAAACGAGGAACGCGTCCATCGGACCCGGGGTTGCACCGGAGGCGTTCTGAATAAATTCCAAACGAGTTTTCAGGTCGTCGTCGCTGCACACCAATGCACCCATTACCACGTCGGAATGTCCGGCGATGTATTTGGTGATAGAGTGCATCACTAAATCGGCTCCGTGATCCATTGGATTTTGGAGGTAAGGTGAAGCGAAAGTATTGTCGACAGCCAGCAGGGTATTGTGTTTCTTAGCGATGGCTGATAACGCTTCAATATCAATAATTTTCAAGGTTGGGTTGGTAGGTGTTTCAGCCCAAATCAACTTGGTATAAGGCGTAATGGCCGCTTCAACCAATTCCGGTCTGGTCATGTCCACAAAGGTGAATTTGATACCCAGCGGTTGGTAGATTTTGGTGAAGATACGGAAGGTACCGCCGTAAAGGTCGTTGGTCGCTACGATTTCATCACCCGGCTGGAACAATTTACACACCGCATCGATGGCGCCCATACCGGTTGAAAAACACAAGCCGTGTTTGGCGTTTTCCAGTGCTGCAAGCTGATCTTGCAACTGAGTACGGGTTGGGTTATGGGTTCTACTGTATTCGTATCCTTTGTGATCGCCCGGAGAAGCCTGCACGTATGTGGAGGTCTGGTATATCGGGGTCATGATAGCGCCGGTAGTTGGATCTGGATGCACACCGGCATGCAAAGCTTTCGTTCCAAATTTCATGCTGCGAAGATAGAATTAGAAGCAGAGACTCACAGCATTTTGATGAAGTAGAAAGGCTAAGCATTGGGTACTCAGAGGAAAGCCAAAATTATTTTCCATTTTTTTTTCAGCACTCTTGCTTTTGTCTATCCCGATATTATCTTTGCACTCCCTTTGAAGAACAGCACTAGACGTAAGTCGCGTATCGAAGGGAAAATTGACGTGTTGGGAGTTTAGCTCAGTTGGTTCAGAGCATCTGCCTTACAAGCAGAGGGTCGGGGGTTCGAATCCCTCAACTCCCACAAACAAAACAACAAAGCCGGTCTGCAAAGCAGTCCGGCTTTTTTATTTATCGCGAGTCGAAGCCGCAGGCTTCAGCGAGCAGGAAATAAAAAAGACGGATAAGTGCAACGCAGTGAAGCGCCCGGCTTTGTTGTTTTGTTTGTAACGCCCCTCCAAGGGATCACGACTGGAGCGCAGCGGAAGGAGTAATCCCGAGGTGAGTGTGCGTGCGAGCAGGAAATAAAAAAGCCGGATAAGCGCAACGCAGTGAAGCGCCCGCTTTGTTGTTTTGTTTGTACCGCCCCAACCAAGGGATCACAACTGGAGCGCAGCGGAAGGAGTAATCCCGAGGTGAGTGTGCGTGCGAGAGGCAACCCTTAGCCATAGCCTCAACCTTAATCTGCGCCAAGCATGGCACAGCCACTTAACCTTGTCCGAAAGTGTGACGCAGCGCAGCGAAGTCTCTACTTTTGGGCAACCGTCCACTTCTCTATCCACCCTGTCCACAACTTTTAGCCACTCCCTCAGGCCCCATACCAAGTGCGGGCTATTTTTGCGTTCTACCTAAACTATGCAACGCCTGAAACGAATCGCGCTCATCACCGGCATCACGCTGGTCAGCCTACTTTTACTCTTGCTCATCGCCTCCTATTTCTTAGGTGATAAGGTAAAAGCCATGGTGGTAGCCAAGGTAAACGAGCAGGTGAAAACCGAAATCAGCGTTGACGATATCTACTTTTCTGTTTGGGAGAACTTCCCGCAAGCCAGCGTCTCCTTTGTACACGTGAAGATCAAAGAATCAACTGAGATTTACGCAGCCCCGCTTGCTGAGTTGGATAAGGTGAGTATCACCCTCGACCTGTTCGATATCTTGAACAAAGAGGCCCGACTCCAAAAACTCATTTTAGAACAAGGCTATGTGCAGCTAGCCAATAGCGATAAAGGCTTATCCAATTTCGATATCCTCAAAAGCGATAGCAGCTCCACCGATACCAGCTCCGGCAGTTTCGACTTGAAAAATGTGATACTGCAAGGTGTTACCGTATCCTATGAAGATAAAGCAACGCAGTTTTACAGCTCTTCTGAGGTAGATGAGCTTCGCTTAAAAGGCTCCTTTAGCGATAGCCAATTTGAAATGAAGCTTACCGGCGAACTAAAGCAGACACTCGACATCGCTAAAACTACTTGGTTCAGCCGACAAGCCATCAGCCTCAATACTTCCCTGCGCATAGACAACACCAAAGAGGAAATCAATTTTAATGAAACCTCGTTATCGCTCGAGCAGATTGGCTTGAGTTTTCAGGGGAAATGGAGTACATCAGGCGAGGGCGGCAAACTGGACATTGATGCCAGCGACCTCAAGATTAAACAACTGCTGAGCCTGCTTCCGGGAAAGGTCAAGAACAACATAGACGCCTACCAAAGCGCCGGCACCATCCGCTTTCATGCCCGACTGGAAGAAACGGCTAAAAATCCTTTGCGCATCAAAAGCGATTTCACGATTGATCAGGGCAGCCTTTACCTGGAAGAGTTTGGTGAAGGACTCAGCCAAATCAAACTGAAAGGCAAACTTGATTACAGCGAAACAGAACAGCATCTGGTACTTGAATCGTTTGAAAGCCGACTGATGGACGACCAGATTAGAGGCACACTCAAGCTGGATAATTTTGAGAATCCCTACCTCGATGTGTTCTGCCTTGCCTCTATCGATCTGAGCAACCTGAAGCGCATCAGCAAAGCCGATTTTCTGCAGAGCAGCAGCGGCAAGATCGACCTCGACGTGTCGGCCAAAGGCAAACTAGCCGACCTCAAAGACCCGAAACGCTTCAAACAAGTATTCTTAGACGGCAAGCTGAAAGGCCAACAAATCAAAATTGCCGATGACAGCCTCGGCTTCAGCTTAGATCAAACCGATTTTTTTGTGGAGCTGAAAGAAGAACGCACGCATATTCACCACCTCAACACCACCTTCGACGGCAATCGCTATGAAGTGAAGGCCGAAGCACAGAACCTCTTCGCTTACCTCTTTGAAGAGGGCACACTCGATTTAAACGGAAGTTTGAAAAGCGCTAAAGTGAGCTTCAATGGGCCTAAGTCGGAAAGCACCAAAGCCAGCCAAGCCGATAGCAGTCGCTTCCGCTTCCCGGAGCGCATCAGGCTGAATGTAGCCTGCGAACTGGGTGAGTTTATACTGGATAAATTCACTGCCAAAGCTGTAAAAGGGCTTGTTTTTATGCATCCCCGCGGACTAGAAATCCGAGGCATGGAACTGCAAAATGCCCAAGGCAGCATTAAGCTCAACGGCGCCTGGACCATCAAGGCAGATGGCGGTCATCAGATGGTAGGGCATGCCGAGCTGAAAGAGGTAGACATCACTGACCTCTTTGACGAGTTTAATGATTTTGGCCAAACCAATATCACCCGCCAACACCTCAGCGGCAAGCTAAGCGGCGAAACGGATTTTGGCTTCTTGTACGATGCCAACTTCAACTTCCTACCGAAGAGCCTCTATGCCTGGATTAAGCTGAGCATAGACAAAGGTCGACTGCTCAACTACGAACCGCTTTTGGCCCTATCTCGTTTTGTGAGCGTTGACGACTTAAAAGATGTGCGCTTTGAGAAATTGAGCAATGAACTGGAGATACGAGATGAGAAGATTCTGATTCCACACATGAACATTCGGAATAGCGCACTAAACTTAGCCATAGAAGGAGAACAGTACTTTAGCGGAAAGATGAATTACAGCATGGAGCTGCAGCTGAAAGACCTTTTGGCCAGCTCCTATGCTAAGAAACATGAACCTGACGAATTCGAAAAAGAAGAAAGCGGTGTGAAGGTCTTCATCCGCATGAGCGGAACACCGGATAAGCTGGATATTCGCTACGATAGAAAAAATGCCAGAAAAAATTTCCGTGAGGAGATGAAAAAGGAGAAACAGACCGTTAAGGATTTATTACGCAAGGAGTTCGGGCTGGATTCCAAAACACAAACGAATGAGCAAAAAGATTCAAATTCCGACTCTTGGGAGGATGATATTCCTGAATAATAAAAACAATCTGTTGAAAAACAGTTGGATTACGGGAAAGCTGTGTTGTACTTTTGCTTTGAACCAGAAGTATTATCCTAAACACGAAGTAATGAAAAAAGTATTTTTCTTCGGGGCTTTTATGCTCTTTGGAATAGGAACGTATGGTCAGGGCATGACAGCCGTTGACATGCAGGTGGCCGGTAGTCCGATTATCGCTAATCTGGACAGTCTCACTTACCTATTGCATCAAAACGGATTCATGAAGAATGCCCAATACCTTGGGCAGCCTGAGCTGGATTTTAGCGAAAATGGCGACTTACCGAATTACAATGGCAAACTGATTCAAGAGCGCATGAACGCACTCGGATCAGAGGTTCCGTTGGAATACAACCGCCATGTGAAAGGTTTTATCGACCTCTATGGCATCAGAAAAAAAGAATTGACCTCCCGCATCATGGGATTGTCTGATTACTACTTCCCCATCTTTGAAGAAATCATGGACCGCAACCAGCTCCCCTTGGAGTTGAAATATTTAGCGGTAGTAGAATCAGCCTTAAACCCCAAAGCGACCAGTTGGGCCGGCGCCTCAGGCTTGTGGCAGTTTATCTATTCAACCGGTGTTCGGTATGGCTTGACGATTAACTCGTATGTAGACGAGCGCCGCGATGTGTACAAATCGACCGAAGCCGCTTGCCAATACTTCAAAGACAGCTATGCCTTGTACGGCGATTGGCTTTTGGTCATTGCCTCTTACAACTGCGGACCGGGTAACGTTAACAAAGCAATTCGTCGCTCCGGCGGCAAAAAAACCTTTTGGGAGATTCAGCAGTATTTACCGAAAGAAACCCGCGGTTATGTACCGGCTTTCATCGCGGTAGCCTACTTGATGAACTATGCTTCAGAACACGGCCTTCAAGCCGCTGATGCCGATTTCTACAAAGTAGTTGAATCGGTTGAAGTAAACGCTTTGATGAGTTTTGAGCAATTGTCGGCTGCTCTGAAAATCTCTACCGAGTCTTTGTACGACTTAAACCCACACTACACCAAAGAAATGGTGCCTGATTTGCGTGAAGGCATGACCTTGTATTTGCCGTATGCGCAAGCCATGATGTATGCTTCTTTGAGAGACAGTATACAAAATATGCCCTTGTACGACAGAGAGGGTAAAGCTTATAAACTGGACATCAGTACCGAAAAACTGCGGCATAAAATCAGGCGCGGTGAGACCTTGGTATCCATCGCTAGAAAATACGGCGTGAGCACCTCTGATATCAAAGAATGGAATATCATCCGTGGCTCTCGGGTTCATCCCGGTCGCTACCTGACCATTCACATCGATAAAAAAGAGCGTGTATACCTGGATAGCCCGGCAGCACCGGGAGCGCCTGTAATGGCTCAAGCGAAAGCGAATCCACAAAGCTGTGAAGTCTTTCACCAAGTAAAAAGCGGAGACACCCTGTACAGCATTGCCAACCTTTACCATGGAACCAGCGTTGAATTACTGAGAAAACTCAACAAGCTTGGACCGAACGATTTATTGGTTCCCGGCATGGTTATCAAAGTTCAGGACGGTACTACATGAAAAAACTTTTTGGCTTAGCATCACTACTCTATCTCTTCAGCGGATGCGGCGGCTCCGGTAGCGCTTACTTGCCGGTATCTACAGGCGATTACGGCGAAATCTACGTTGTAGCGGATCAGGAATTTATGACGGCTGAAGTAAAACAAGCTTTAGGCCGATCGCTTTCTGCAACGCAAGAGTATGTGGGAATTCCGGAACCCTATTTCAGACTCACCTACCTCACCCCAGCTATGGCCCGCGGGAGTATGCTGTACGATGGCACCATGCTGTTTATTGGTAAATCAAGCTCCAGCTCCGACTTACACCGTGTGCTTCCGGATAAACTAGACAGCCTTTACAACGCCTTACACGGCAAGAGCCTGAGCACCTTCGCTCAAAAAAATGTTTGGTCTAACCCGCAACGTGTGTTATTTATGGTGGCCAATAACAAAGACAGCCTGATTAGCTTTTTACATCAAAACGGCAACGCCTTCCGAAGCAAACTTTTGGCCATGGAGCGCGAAGAAGCCATCGCTAAGATGACCTACCGTCCGGACCAAAAGATTAGCAAAGAAATTGAAGAGATGCACGGCATCACGGTGAAAGCTCCCATCAGCTTCCACATCGCCAGCAACGTGAAATACAACGACACAGAAGGTTTTGTGTGGTTGCGAGAAGACGGTGAATTGACCGATTTGAACATCGTGGTGCATTATGAACCTTACCGAGATACGGCTCAACTTCAGTTACCGTATATCATTGCGCGTCGCGACAGCATGCTCAAAAAAGTGATCAAAGGCGAAGTAGCCGGTTCGTATATGGCTACCGATAATCAATTTAGGTATTACCTCGAGCCTACCGAATTTGAGAATCACTTTGCACGAGCCTACTACGGGTACTGGACCTTGATCCATGATTTTATGGGCGGACCCTACTATTCCATCACAGCGGTCGATGAAAAGAAAAACCGCATCGTCACCATGGAAGGTTTTGTGTATGCCCCGAAATACGACAAGACCAAATACCTCCGAGAGATGCAGGGCATACTTTACGGCATCCGTTTCTAGAAATTCACCATTTCATAATGCGAGGAGTTTCACTTATCTACTGAGATTAGGTAAGTTTGCACTGCATGAATTCCCGTTGGTTTTTCCTGTGCATCGCTGCCCTGCTATGGGCCTCCTGCCAGAAGTCGTATAAAGGTGATTACCTGCCTAACCAGGCGCCAGAAACCTATATGCTTGCCGACACCATTCAGCGCTATGAAGACAATCGTTTTCGCAGCGTGGTGGAAGTGCAGTGGTGGGGCGATGACCAAGACGGGTTTATTCAAGGTTTCGAAATTTCACTCGACGGCCTGAACTGGACCTATACCACCCAACAAGATTCTGTCTTTACGCTTATTCTTCCCGGCAATTCAGACACCGCCGATTTCCAATTCTTTGTGCGATCCGTTGATAACGAAGGTTTGGTAGATGGCAGTCCTGCATCCTTGGTTTACCCGGTGAAGAACTCAGATCCGGAAGTACATTTTATTATTAGCGCCAGAACTCCGGTTCGGAGCTTTCCGGCTGTAAAGTATTTTTGGGAAGGCTCAGACCCTGATGGCGATAACTCGCTAGACCATTTTGAACTGTGCTGGAACGATACCACATTGCCTCCCTTTGAGATCAGCGCCACCTTTAGCGATGCCAGTTTCGTGGTGAGCGATTTGAATGCCGCCACTCCCTACTGCAAGGTTTACCCAGGCATTTCCAACACGGCTTTGAGCGATAGCATGCCGGGCATAGTGTTGAATAATACAAACAGGCTTTACCTCCGTGCGGTAGACAAAGTTGGAGCTACCTCAGCCTGGGCAGAAACGCCAGACGTCTTCATTCGAAAGCCTTTGTCGGATATGCTATTCATTAATGCGCAACAAAGCACCTTCAGCAGGGCATCGATTCAACAATTTTATACCACGCAAGTCTATCAAGCGATCAATAAAAATTTCGACACCTTACAAGCCGGGCCGGAAGGTTCCGGAGTGACGGATCTCTCGGTAGATCCGCAAACACAAGACAGGGTATTCAGTTATTTCAAAACGATTTTTGTGTACAGCGAAAACTCAGAATACATACTGAGTCTCTTGCAGCGGTCGAGTACCGGATTCTTCAGCCAAGGCGGTCGACTCTGTTTAATTACAGAAGGAAATGACGTGATTGAAAACCAACCCGCTTACCTCGATTTTTCACCCATCGCTCGCTATACAGCCCGCCCTGCCGGCGTATCTCTCCTTTTTAACCAGAACGACAGCCTATACAGCAGCCTGCCGGGCTACCCCAGTTTGAAAAACGATGTGCAAATCCTTACCGGCATTCGGCCATTTGAATTACCGGCCAGCGGGAGTAACTTCAGCTATACTGCTTTGTATTCCGGAGTAATTACCGAAGACAACAACGGAAGCATTGGCATCTGGGGAGGAAACGCTACCCTCGTTGCGAAACGTGTTCGGGTAGCGCAAAACCAAACCGACTTCATCATCGCCCTATTGCCCATCTATAAATTCCAAAATGGCCCGGCCATGCAAGCCTGGTTCCAGAAAATGCTTGTAGACGAGCTTAAATTTTAACCATGATTAAGCTTGCCCTTTTTGCTTCCGGCTCCGGCTCCAATGTGGAGAATATTGCACGTTACCTAAAAGGTCATGCACAAATTCAAATTACCCGAGTCTACTGCAATAACCCGCAGGCCTATGTGTTAGAGCGATGCAAAAACCTGGGATTGGAAAGCAGGGTATTCACGCGAGAAGAATTTAAACAAGGCCGGATTACACAAGAGCTTCTCGAGGAAGGAACCAACCTGATTGTGCTCGCCGGATTTCTTTGGCTGATACCGGCCGGTTTGGTGTCGGCATTTCCCGATCGCATTATCAATGTGCACCCGGCTCTTTTGCCTAATTACGGCGGAAAAGGCATGTACGGACATCATGTGCATGAGGCGGTTGTGCAAGCGAAAGAAAGTGAAAGCGGCATCACCATCCACTTGGTGAACGAAGAATACGACAAAGGCCGAATTCTATTCCAAGCCAAGACTGCACTAGCCGCGGATGAAACACCCGAAAGCCTAGCACAGAAGATACATCAACTAGAGAAAACCCATTTCCCGGCCGTAATCGAAGAATATGCCATGCACGTCCAAGCATAAGCCGGCCCGCGCCGTGGATACTCCCATAAGTTTATTTACCTTTGCTTGCCTTAAAAATTAAATGGAAATGTCACAAGCTGCATCCCTATTTCACAAACACGAAGCATTACTGAACGAAGCGATTGAAGCCATTCAATCCCGTAAATTTTATACGCCTTACCCTGAGCACCCGAAAGCCTACGGCGAAACCGGCGACGAGGAAGGCAAAACGGCATTTGCCAAGCAGATGAACGAAGATTTCAAAGAACTCCTGCAAGAAGGAGCCAGCGGCAGCGTTGGAGATGAAGTTTCGCCTTACCTACAATTGGGGTTGGGCGTGCGTTATCCTGCTTTCAGCACTGCACACCTCATTGAAAAAGCCCGCAGCAGCGGCAAAGTATGGGGCTCATTAAGCGTACAAGAAAGAGCCGGCATCTTAATCGAATCGCTCGATAAAGTGAAAAGCCGCTTTTTTGAAATCGCCTATGCTACCATGCATACTACCGGACAGTCGTTTATTATGTCATTCCAAGCTTCCGGCCCGCATGCCAACGACCGCGCTTTGGAAGCCATCACCATGGGCTACATGGAACTGACCCGTTTCCCGCAAGAGGTAGAATGGGTTAAGCCGATGGGCAAGTTTGATATCAAAGTAGACAAGAACTGGAAAGCCATCCCAAAAGGAACCGCTTTGGTTATTGGCTGCTCTACCTTCCCTACTTGGAATACCGTTCCGGGCATGTACGCCAGCTTGATCACCGGTAACCCGGTTATCGTTAAGCCGCATCCAAAAGCCATCTTACCTATCGCTATTGTGGTAGCTGAATTACAGAAAGTATTAGTAGCAGCGGGACTTCCTGCTGAAATATGCCAATTGGCAGCCGACGCCTCTGCAGCGCCAATCACCAAAGAATTAACAGAGCATCCAGAAGTGAAATTGATCGACTTTACCGGTAGCAATGTTTTTGGCGACTATGTAGAAAGTCTCCCGGGCAAAACCGTTTTCACCGAAAAAGCCGGTGTGAACTCTTGCTTGATTGACTCCGTGAAAGACATAACCCCGGTGGTTCAGAACATCGCCTTTGCGGTGAGCTTGTATTCCGGACAGATGTGTACCGCTCCACAAAATATTTTTGTGAGTGCAGACGGCATCAAAACCGCCGAAGGGCACATGAGCTACGAAGATGTAGTGAAAGCCCTTAGCGAAGGCATCAGCGGCATCGCTCAACATCCTAAAATGGGTGCCGGCACCTTGGGTGGCATTCAGGCGGAAGCTACCTACAACCGTGTTCAGACTGCGGCCGGACGAGGTGGTAAAACCATTTTGGCTTCTGAAAAGATTGCTAACCCGGAATTTGAAAATGCGCGTGTGGCCAGCCCAACCTTGATTGGGCTCACTGCTGATCAAAAAGACGTTTACCAGAGCGAATGCTTCGGACCGATTGTTTATGTAATCAAAACTGCCAGCGCTGAAGAATCGCTGCAATTGATGAAAGAAAGTGCTGCCAGCAAAGGTGCTATCACTTGCGCTGCGTATACCACCGATGAAGCTTTGATGCAAAAAATTGAAGAAGAAATGAACAGCGTTTTCACGCCGGTTTCTTTCAATTTCACCGGAGCCATCTTTGTAAACCAGCATGCTGCATTTAGTGATTTTCACGTTACAGGCGGCAACCCGGCAGGCAACGCAAGCTTTACGAACCCTGATTTTATCAACCGTCGTTTTGTTTGGGTAGGCAACCGTTGGGTGAACTAATTACAACCCTAAACCACTCCTTTGCGTTTGCTGATTGAAGGCAAAGTGAAGGGCTTTACCAACAAAACATATTTAATGCTTATAATTGCGCAAAGAACTTTATCCCAATGGAAAAAGCTTTAAGATTCATACTCCCGGTTATCATCATCGCCCTGGCTTTTTTACTGTATAAGTCGGTGGCTGACCCTATCAAAGAACAGGCTAAAGTCGATTACATCGAAGGCCGAATCAAAGAACGCATGGAAAAAATCAAACAAGCCCAGTTTGCTTACCGTGACCGTTACGACAAATTCGCAGGCAGCTTTGAAGAGCTGAACCGTGCTTTGAACGACGAAAAAATGCCTTTGATTAAAGTAACCGGAGACCGCGAAGACTCGAACAGTGTGGTATCGTATGACACCACCTATATCAGCCTTTACCAGCATGCTTTCGGTGAAACCAATGTCAACTTGGACTCACTTCCGTATGTTCCGGAAAGCCCGGACAAAGTGAAGTTTGAGATGAAAGCTGACGTTATCGTTGTAAACGAAACACCGGTAGCGGTATTTATGGTAAAAGATCCAAAACCGTACAGCAAGAAGAGAGGCCTTGTATTGGGTTCAACCTCAGAGCCTATCTTTACTGGAAACTGGCAATAATCTGAAAGAGCTATTCCGGCATACCGAATTAGGCGACACACTGAACGCCGAAGCACTTGCTCTTGATGTTAGCATCAGGAGCAATTTGCTTTCATACCAGGTACGTCGCAACGATGGCCGCTGCCTTGCCATAGCCGCCTTTCAACCTGACGGGGCTATCTTAGAAGATGAGCGACAGCTTTTAGATTGGCTTAAAAGCGAACCCCTTTTCAAAGAGCCCTTCAACACCGTGCAAATTCTATGGAACGAGCCTCGCCTCACCCTGGTGCCTCAAGAACTTTTTGACGCGAATGAAATCACGCGTTATATCCAGCCTGTCTTTGATATGCGAGATGCCGAATTGCTCTTGCATGCCGAACAAGGCGAATACATAGCTCTGTTTCCGGTTCCACAAGCATTGTATTATGCGCTAAAAAGTCGCTGGACAAACGTCCAACACCGCAACCAATTGCAGGTGAACATGGAACTTTGCTTGCGCAGCGATTCCATTAGCGAAGGTGTTTGTGCCTTGATTGACCCAGACTTCATTCACTTGGTTCTGACCGAAAATGGCAAGCTGCAATTCCAGAATGCCATCGCTTACAGCACAGCCACAGAAGCGGCCTATTTTATCTTGAACTTCTTTGAACAAAACAAGTTCAACCGAAACAGTACCCCGATCACTTTTTTGGGAATTACCGGAGAACACGACATCATCCGCAACCTACAGAATTATTTAGCCGATATTCGCTTTTACAGACCTGCCGGACTGCCTGCGGATAGTCCGCTGATACTCGATAGCTTTCTCAGCATCTAATGCGCATCGTTAGCGGGAAATACAAAGGATTTACCATCCAGGCACCCAAGGCCATCCCGGCTCGCCCCACTACCGATAGAGCCAAAGAATCGCTATTCAATATCCTGCAAAATAAGATTGACTTAGAAGGCCTTCAGGTACTCGACCTGTTCAGCGGTACCGGCAATATGGCCTATGAATTTGCCAGTCGTGGGGCGGCTGAAATAACAGCCGTTGACTTGAACTACCATGCTGTACAATTCATCAAAGCGACCTTTAAAAAACTCGATTTCCCGGCCAAGGTGATCAAAGCCAATGCCCTGCAATTCATCGCTCGTGCTAGCGAAGGCTATGACTTAGTCTTTGCAGACCCTCCTTATGCCATGCCTGAAATGAACAGTATTCCGGATCGGATACTGGAGAGCCCTTTAATGAAAGAAGGTGGCTTGCTGATTCTGGAGCATGCCAGCCAAACCGTGATTCAGCATGAATGCATGGTAGACCAACGGGTATACGGACAAAGTACCTTCAGCTTTTTTAAATGAAAAACCGTAGCTTTGGCTTGAATTCAAAGTATGAGAAAAGCAGTATTTCCAGGCACTTTTGACCCTATCACGGTAGGTCACGTAGACATCGTACGCAGAGCACTTCCTTTGTTTGATGAAATCATTATTGGTGTGGGTCGTAACAACGACAAAACCCATCTTTTTGAACTGGAAACACGCCTCAGCTGGATTCGTGAGATCTTTAAAGACGAGCCTAAAATCAGCGTAGATCACTACCCGGGCTTGACGGTGGATTTCGCTAAATACAAAGGCGCTCAAGCCATCTTACGCGGTTTGCGGTCCGTTACCGACTTCGAATACGAATTCCAGATTTCGCAGGTTAACAAAGCCATGCGCCCGGAGATTGAAACGGTATTTATCATGGCTACACCGGCTTTTACGCCAATCAGCTCAAAGATAGTGCGTGATGTAATTATCAAAGGCGGCGACTACAAGCCATTCGTGCCGGAAGAGGTAAGGGTGGAAAGTAAGTTTTAGGAACAATACACAAATTCCAAAAAACAAGTTCCAAATTGAGTTGAAATGCATTGGATTTTGGTTTTTGGAATTTTTCTTTTGTGCTAAGAATGTCATAGACTCTTCGCTCTTCGCCCTCTGCTATTAAAGTACTTGGCTCAAAATATCCCGAATACTGTTGTACGTATCCAGTGTTTCCAAGTTGATTTCACTGGGTGGGAAGAAAGCGAGTTCGGTGATATTCTCTTCTAGCTGAGGCTGCATGTCTTTTACATCGCTTACCTGCATTTTATACCAGTGGGTGGTTTTCAAAACCCGTTTGCCGTCCATGAAATAGGTATGGTAGCTTTTCGCAAGAAAATCGCCCAAGACCAAGCCCTTTAAGCCACATTCTTCTTCTACCTCCCTCACTGCGGTCTCTTCAATTTCTTCTCCTTCATCACGTTTGCCTTTGGGCAAATCCCACTTGCTTTGTCGCTTGATTAGAAGCAGTTCACCTTTATCGTTAAATACCACTCCACCGGCAGCAGTTACACGTTGGTATCCTTTGGTAAATTTCCGAAAGCTCTCCTCTTCATTTCCGGTGATCACCATCAGTCCGAAATCCGTATTGATACGGGAAGAATTTTCGAGTGTTTCCCGTGCTTTCAGTAATTCATCCGGGTGTTCATCCACCAAACGGTAGTTTCCCCCGCTGTAAAAATCTGTGGGGTTAGAAGTGATGACCAAGGGAAACTCGTTGATGAATATTTTATACATTTGCCGGGTTATGCAGAAGGAATCAATTGGAGCGAAAATAGCAGAATATCTGCTGCAAATCAAAGCGATTAAATTACAGCCGAACGAGCCTTTTACCTGGGCATCCGGATGGAAAAGTCCAATCTATTGCGATAACCGCGTAAGCCTTTCCTACCCGGAGGTTCGCAGCTTTATCAAATCCGCTTTGGCTGATCGCATCGCTCAAGAATTCCCACAAGCAGAAGCCATTGTTGGCGTTGCCACCGCGGGCATTCCACAAGGCGCCCTCGTGGCAGAAGCCATGAACTTACCTGCCGCTTACGTTAGACCGGAGCCTAAAAGCCACGGACGCCAGAATCAATTGGAAGGCGACTTAAAGCCGGGTACCAAAGTGGTGGTATTGGAAGATTTGATTTCTACCGGCAAAAGCAGTTTAAAAGCGGTTGAAGTATTGCGTGAAATGGGCCTTGAGGTTATCGGCCTAGCCGCTATCTTCACCTATGCCTTCCCTATCGCTGAAGAAAACTTCAAAGCAGCCAATTGTCCTTGGTTCGCGCTCAGCGATTACAATGCGCTTATCGATGCCGCACAAGCCAAAGGCTACGTAGCCTCTAGCGATGTGTCTAACCTGGCAGAGTGGCGCAAAGCACCCGAGAAATGGGGCGTGTAAATAGCGGAGGGCAGGGAGCAGAGGGCAAGGAGAAATTTCGAGTTAGCGGGTTTCGGGAAATGGCGTAGGGCGAAGAGCAGGGAGCGGAGGGCTGGGAGCTGTCGGCGTTGGTGCTCTGTTAGTCTTACTGCGGACTTTTTAACCACTCCCGGATAGTAATCGGGAGTTCGGGGAGTGTTTCGTGAAGGGCACGGGGAGGTGTGTCGGGAATTTGCGATATGTGACAGTCCTAGGTATCTTTTGAATCTAA
>FWPV01001172.1_pt1 | contig 28892 bp, 28 predicted proteins | sample 2228371 | NCBI WGS metagenome assembly FWPV01 (sample SAMEA103939776, study PRJEB20133) | metagenome | reverse complement strand
CGTAGTCGTGAACTCAAGGTGTCCAGCAACAGAAGAAAAAACCTAAAACTTATTGTCATGAACCCTATAGGCAGTATGATCTGGATGATCCATAACGGTATAGGCAATGCCACCAAGGTCTCAGCCAACTCATACTCCATCTTGAGAAAATCAATGGAGAAATAGCACAAGCTTGCTCCTACCAGCATCCCTACGAGGTTGATAATGGCATTGATCCGTCGTCGAGATGCTTCAGGCAATGCCTTGGCGAGCACATCAACCTTGATGTGCTCATTGTGTTGCGTTGCAAGGCTCCCTCCCACCAAGGCGATCCAGAGCACGAGGACCCGATTCACGTCAGAAGGCCACGAGGGAATATTCAGTACAAAGCTGCTTTCCAGCACCCTCAATAGCGACTGGACCATACGAAGGCCAATTTGCATGAGATTGACCCCCACAATAAGGGCCAGCATGACGAAAAGTGCAGCTCGTTCCACCCTCGCGATACACCTGTCGACAGTACGAAGCGCATTCATGGTACGGACCCCTTGCCAGAGGTCTGGGCTGCCTTGTGCGCCCTGTAGTAATCGAGGAGCTTTTGGACCTTATCGAGGAGTTCAGATGGGAAGTGCTTGCCAGACATCTCTTCGTAGACCTTGCGTGTCCTTCGCTTCATCTCTTGTACCTCTTCAGGGGCAATCTCCACGATTTTGGTGCCACCTTTCTGGAGCACCTCAAGACATTTCTCATCGTCACGATGAATCCACCTGAGTGTATCGTACTTTATCTTCTTTGCCTGCTCATCGAAGAACAATGCCTGAATGCTCGCTGGAATACTGTTCCACGAACGCAGGGTTACCACGACATAGGATGGCGTATAGAAGATAGCTGGTTTGTACACGTAGTTTATGTATTTATTCCACTGAAAGGCCAATGCGTGAATCGGGGTCCCATAAAATGCATTGATCATCCCGGTCTGTAAGGCAGTCAGTGTGTCAGGTAACGGCAATGATATCGTAGGAAGACCCAACGAGCGGGATATACCCATCATAACGGTCTCTCCTTCCCACTGCCAGACCTTTTGAAGCGGAAGATCTTTGAGTACAGACGTGAGCGCCTGGTGGGAGCAGATGTGGGCAAAGCCTGCTGATCCCAGTGCAATGATTTTGTAGCCACTCTTTTCAGCGTAAGCGTCGAACTCCTGCTCTAGTTTCTCATAGAGGTATTCGACTTCGTCAAAGGCCCTGCTCTCGAACAAAAACGGCATTTCGAACACCTGAAACTCAGGACAGGTCAGTCTAACGCCCGTGAGACTCACGCCTGAACCGTCGAGTTGTCCAAGTTTCATTTTTCGTACGACATCCGGCTCGTCACCCATGACACCACCGGTGAAAAATTTCACGCGCAACTGGCCACCACTGGCCTTCTCCACATACTCTGCCATCGCATGCATAGCCTTCATCCATACCGTGCCTTCAGGGGCCAGTGTTGCAATCTTAACAACCCGTTGCCCTTGCTCCTTCTCCTCAGCAGCCTCTGACGACCTCAGCCACATAAGGCTGCTTATACAAGCGACAAAAAGCCATACTGTGATAACACACCTTTTTTTCACGCTGACCCTCCATTTTTAGAAGTACGACCTGCGGTTATCGAGTAAGCGTCGCGCCTTCACTTTGGCAACCTCATTGAGTACGACGCAATCTGGCACCTCATGGGAATCCGCCTCGAGCACGTGCGTAAGCAACTCATCGAAGAGTGCCTCATCTCCAACCAATGTGGGAACGTATCGCGCATAAAAATAGTGATGAAGCAGCCATCGCCCGTTGATTTCCAATGCCCTGAGAAACTCCCGCTGGGCCTTATCTGGACCACCCCCGAGTATGGCCGGCATAATGCCAAAGTAGACCCCCAGAAGTGTTCGAGGGGCACCATAGTGATACTGTTCGTTATGGGTGATGATCCATTCGGTGAGCATTCGAAACGCGTTGGCCTCACCCAATGCCTCTGGCACTTCCAAGCTACATATCAAGAGCAATCCCATATTCAGTGCCGTAACAAATGCAGCTGGGACATCTGCCTTTGGATCGAGACTATCGACTGCCTTGTACAATGGCTCGCCTTTGTCGATCCGTTCCTGAAATCTGCGGTTACACGAAAGGGCCTTTTTCCCAAGATCGATACCCTTCCAATAGAGCTTCCTGGCTCGCTCGAGATCTTCGTCGACGACAAACCCAAACCCGTAGTAGCCATAGAGCTTTGAGGTGAGGATCAGAAGCTCACGACTGTGCGGGTGTAGCGCTACCAGGGTCTCAAGCAATAAGAGATCTGCTTCCAGGGTAGCCTTCACGAGTACAGGGTCGTCACTTCGAAGCGAAGTGTGCACAAGATCCTCGATAGTGGGGTACAGGCCACGAACCGCACAGCGTTTAACCAATCCCGATCTCCCCACCGCCGCACACCCGCAGCAAAAAAGAACAAGGAGCGCTACAGCAGAAGAAACCTTGTAAAATCTCGTATCACTCTTCATCGTCCAGGCCTCTGATGCGTAGGTTCAACAGATTGGTGGACTAAATAACAAAGGTCGTGAGAACGTGTCAACGTCATTTCTTGAGAGCCTTCTCAAGAGTTGTATAGATCGCCACACTGGCGCACACCCCGCATGCAGGGCACAAGGAATCAACAGAACAGGCTCAGTACAAAAAGCTTCCGATTGAGTACTCCCTGGAAAAGATCCGCTATGGGCTTAGGCATTGTTTTTGGGCAGGTGTTTTCTTGAAATCCAGCCCCGGCCGTGTATAGTATCAAGTATCATCAAGTGTTGTTCCTTTGTGCCGGTATCCACGTTACGTCACGACAAGGGCCTCGCGTGATGCTCATTGAATGCATTCAGTGCCAAAAACACTACAATATTGATGACGCCAAGATCACGGACGAAGGATTCATGTTCACCTGCCTACAATGTGGTGCGAGCTTTCTCGTCCGGTCTTGTGACGAACCCTCACCCACAGCAGGCAGCCAGGACTGGGGACCTGATCGTACTCTGTACGTGTGGAATGAAGGCGCGGCGTTGCCTCTTGCAGCATACCAAGATGCGGCATTCATCGACGAAGAAGAGGTTTCGCTCCCCTATGCGCAAGCAATGGGGGCCATTACCATCTCCAGAGAAGCTACGCTAGCCGTACCTACAGGGGGGCCTCCTGTATCACCTCATTCCAATGTACTCGATCAGTCGAGCGAGCCATATCGCCAGAGAGTTGGCATTGAAAAAGAGAAACCGCAACCAGTTGCTGACCGCAAGGGAAAGCAAGGTTCACGTCAGCTACTGCTACGACGATTTCTCGGTATTTTTGTGCTATGCAGCATCATCGTGAGTGCAGCAGTGACATTTATGATCGCGTACCCGATCTTACGAAACAAAATCCACTTTAAGAAAGGAGCTGTTGAACTGGTCTCTCGAGTTAACCAGCTCCTGGGATTCGAAAATCCAGAGAATGGCTCTATCCACCTTTCGGATATCAACGGATATTTTGTGACGCGGGACAAGAATACGAGAATCTTCGTCATAGAAGGCAAGGCAACTAATCGGTTCAAAAGCCCTTGCAGCTTTCTGCAAGTCAATGGCACGCTGTTTGACGAAAAAGGCGAAACTGCTGCACAAGAAAGCAGCTACTGTGGGAACGTGCTCAGTCTGAAGGAGTTGCAGACGTATTCGCCCAAAGCGATCAGTGAGCGTCTATCAAATGCGTATGGAACTACGCTCTCGAACTTAAACCTCGAACCCGATCAATCGCTTCCTTTTATGCTGGTCTTCTTCGACCCGCCTGCCAATGTCTCAGAATACAGTGTGCAGGTCGCTGACTTCAAAGCAGCGCACTCTAAGAGTCCGTGAGTGCGCACTTCGCACTTCAGGGCTCGCTCATGTATCTGTCTTTTCTTCGCCCTTGATCTCTTTAGGCGTAGGAGGTGTGATGTCGATCTCATCGACCTCTCGAGTGGCCTTCTTAAAATTCCTTATGCCCTTGCCTAAGGCCCCGCCAATCTCAGGGAGCTTTCCTGCGCCAAATATAATCAGGACTATGAAAAGAATAATGATAAGCTCTGTTGGTCCAACCCCAAAAGGCATGTGCCCCTCCTTTCCTTTGTATCTACACATCTCGACCGCGCACCGTCTCCCTCATCGCTCACCACCAATTGCTATTTTAACATACTTCTTTTACCGAACAACGTGCCCTCCCGAACCACCCCATATGAATTCCAAAGCTACCACGGCTGTGCAGCTCACATGGAGCGCTGTTCAGACAACCACCTCTTCATCGCGTCCTCGTTGCACCGCGCTGATACGCCCCGAAGCACTACCTTATTGACACGGGAGGAAGTGCCCTTAAGGAGCACCACCTGGGAGACAGAGATGCCAAAAACTCGAGCCAACAGTCTCCTGCACGCATCATTGGCTTGTCCTTCCCGGGCAGGAGCCTTTACACGGATATGCATACTTCCGCTCTCCCACGTGACGACTTCATCCCTTTGTGCCCTGGGTTTTACCACCAGGTGATACACCACGTCGTGCTCTTTTCTCCCAACCCCTGCCATACGTCTACCGTGCCAGTTCCCGTGATCGCTTTGTCGCAGCCTCTACTGCAGCCAGTATGGTGGCTCGAATTTTTCCTTCCTCGAGCATCCTCAGACCTGCCATGGTAGTTCCACCAGGCGAGGTAATGGTCTCCTTCAGCACTGGGACAGGACGCTCCAGTCGCAGCGCCATCTCAGCTGCACCCTGGATTGTCTTCAACGAAAGTGCAACCGAGACCTCACGGGATAGCCCAAGGTACACACCTGCATCCGTGAGGGCTTCCAGGAGCACAAATACATATGCAGGCCCACTGCCGCTCAACCCAGTCACGATGTTCAGGTGATCTTCATCTCCCACCTCGATCGTCACCCCCACACAATCAAAAAGCGCGAACGCCCGCGCACGATCCTCAGAGGTAACCTGAGAACCGCAAAAGATCCCTGTGGCAGCCATTCCTACCAGGGCGGCTGCATTTGGCATTGCCCTGATAATCTTTACCTCTGGCCCAAGACGGCTCTGGAGGAACTGGGCAGTAATACCTGCCAGGATCGAGATGATCAAACACGCTTTGGGAATCTGACCTTTGATCTCGTCGACAACTACGTCGATGTCGTGCGGCTTGACGGCAAGGATACAGACATCGACTCCCTTCACGAGGTCGCGATTTCTTGGTGTGGAGTTGACCCCATACTGTGCTGTGATCCATTCTAATCGCGCAGTGTTTTTGTCGGTCACTGAAATGAGTTCTTTCTGAAACCTCTTGGATTCCAGCAGCCCCTTGATTATAGCCTCGCCCATCTTGCCTACACCGATAACGCCCACACGCATCTCGGCACATGTATCCATCCCGCGTCTCCTCTTTGCCGCTAATGTCTTTCCCCAAACAGTGCTGTACCAACGCGAACCATGGTTGCGCCCTCTTCTATTGCAACCTCAAAGTCACTCGACATTCCCATAGAGAGCTCCAGCTCTGACCACCCTTCTGAGCCCAACGCGGCTGCTATGGTGTCTCGGAGCTGGCGTAACGCGCGGAAATAGGGCCGGGCGCGCTCTGGCGTATCAAAAAAAGGTGCCATCGTCATCAAGCCACAAAACCGTACGTGGGATCGATACGCCACGATGTCTTCAACCAGCGACTGCACAACCTCAGGTGCTACACCAGACTTGGTCGGTTCTCCTGAAACATTTACCTGGACAAGAACGCGCAGTGTCTTTCCAGCATCTCGAGCATATTTGTCGAGGTCTTCTGCGAGTCGTTTACTGTCGACGGTGTGTATGACATCAAAGAGCCGAACAGCCTCTTTTGCCTTGTTTCGCTGTAGGTGCCCGATCATATGCCAGGACACATGCGTACCTGTTATGGCTCCTATCTTTGACCGGGCCTCTTGTACATAGTTTTCTCCAAATACATAGAGTCCTGCTTCAGTGGCCTCTACAATACGTGCCAGCGGCACACCCTTTGTCACTGCGACGAGCGTGATATCAGAGGACTTCCTGCCAGAGCGCTCAGCGGCATTTCTAATACGCTCCAACACCTCCTTCACATTATCCTTTAGAGATAGAGAACTCATCAGGATGCTTCCTCATGATGCCTCGCTCGTACAGCGTGCCATCGAGCCATAGAAATGCCTTTGCTACTTCTTCTAGCGGTAGTCCTACCACGTTGCTATACGACCCCTCGATACCCTCGATGAAGCGGCCTGCTATCCCTTGAATCCCGTATCCACCTGCTTTATCCAGGGGTTCTCCTGTGGCCACATATGACGATATTTCTTCCTCGCTCATCATCCTCATTCGTACCCTCGTTTCGACCGCATTTGATATGGATTCGTATCCAGGGCGTCTGAGAATGCAGAAGCCTGTGATCACCGTATGGACCGTTCCCTGGAGCATGGCGATCATTCGCCTTGCCGCATCTGGAGTTCCTGGCTTGCCAAGGATGCTCTTGTCCACCACCACAATTGTATCTGCTGCGAGCACAAAGCACTCTGTCTCGCCAAGCCTCGAGAGGACTGAGACCGCTTTTCGATATGCGATCCTGGCCACGTGAGCCAGTGGTGATGGAGGTTCATGATCATTTTCATATAGGCCACTTGGAAGTATAACAAATTCACTAAACAACTGTCTCAACAGTGCTTCTCTTCTTGTTGATTCTGAAGCAAGAATTATCATTGTTCTATGTAGTTCTGCAGGAGGTCTATCGATGCAGTACGCTATATCACGAGGCTACAGCTGTCAAGAAAAAGGGCGCCACACAAAGGACGCAGGCTCTCTACCTGTAAGCAAGGGATTCAGCATTATTGCTACTGGTCCCGATCGTGTGGTACTGTACCTACTAGTCTCGATTGCGCCTCGGGTAATCGCACTTATGTACGATACGAATAGATGAGACAGTGTCTATGCCAGCCACGTTCAGGATGATCACAATTGACGTAAGAACCAGGACCAGAACCGAGTTCGTGGATATCACCTCACAGGTAAGGGAGGCCGTGCGTCAGGCAGGAGTCAGGGATGGATTTTGCCTCCTGTACGTACCACACACTACTGCCGCCATTACCATCAACGAAGGCGCTGACCCATCGGTTCAAAAAGATATCCTCGAGGTTCTCAATCGCACAGTACCTCGAACTGGTACCTACGCTCATGTGGAAGGCAATGCCGACGCTCACATCAAATCATCCCTTATTGGCGTCTCTCGCATGCTTCTCATCCAAGGGGGAAGTATCGTGCTGGGCACATGGCAGGCCATCTTTTTTTGTGAGTTCGACGGACCCAGACACCGGAGGGTCCTTTTGAAAATCGTAGAAGGATAGGCTATATAAAATTATTACGATACTGCATGCTACTCATGACTACCGTAAGGCAATAGATAAAACCAGCGGCCACATGGGTATGGGAAATCCGGTATGTCTCCTCGACGTAAAGCAAAGCCTGCCAGTTCTTCGGCCTCACCAAAGATCATCAAACGCTACGGCAATCGAAAACTCTACGACACCCAGCTCAGTCGCTACGTGACACTTGAAGAGATCTCACAGATGGTCCGAAGAGGTGAGGATATTAAGGTCGTTGACAACAAGACCAAAGAAGACCTCACCGCGCTGACCCTCACCCAAATAATGGTCGAAGAAGAAAAAAAGAAAAAGAATATCCTCCCGCTCTCACTCCTGAAAAACCTTATTCAACAGGGTGGAGGCTCTATTGCCGAACTCGTCCAGCGAGGAAAAGATTCCTTTGCCTTTATGAGGACTGAGGCAGAAGAACAGCTACTCAAACTCTTCGAAAAAGGTCACGATGCGGTCGAAGAAGGCCCTGCCCTTCTCAAAGAGTGGCTATTCGGGCAGCAAAAGGGATTAGAACAGATTCAAAAAAGGATAGACGAAAGAATCAAACTGGTGTTGCAACGTCTAACAGGTCTTGAGGAACTCGAGAAACAGATCCAGGAGCTGGAAAGTCGTCTGGATCATATGGAAGAGCTCCTCAAGGGAGCCCACAACTAGACCGCCTGCCCTCGCGTATCCCCTGCAGTGGCATAGCCCTCAGCGACCCCCACGAGTCATGACTCCTTCTCTTGTTCCTCTTCTATGTACTTGGCATATGAAGCAGCGCTCAAGAGATTATCCAGCTCTGAGGGCTCGCTCATTTCGATCTTGATGATCCAACCATCCTCGTAGGGATCCTCGTTGATAAGCTCTGGGTTATCCACAAGCGTGTCATTCACCTCTGCAACAGTACCAGAAACAGGCGAATAAAGATCCGAGACAGCCTTTGTCGATTCTACCACACCAAAGGCCTCTCCTTGGGATACCTCAGTGCCTTCCTCGGGCAGTTCCACGTACACGATCTCGCCCAAGTTCTCTTGCGCATAGTCCGTAATGCCAACGGTGACGATATTGCCTTCACGATGTGCCCATTCGTGTTCTTTCGTATACCTGAGGTGCTCTGGGATCTCCATCCTGTCTCCTTTCCGTCAATGAATACTGCTTAGCCACTATCACAGAACACTGCTACTGTATATACTGAAGCAGCCTACGTTTGTAAAGACATCTATGCTGTACTTATCAGTCGGATCGATATGGTAGTAGTTTTCCATGTCCTCAGCAACAGGTACAATGGATCGTGTCGTGCTCGCTGGATAGCGGTCATCTGTGGGAAACGATCGCGTCACAGAAAGTAGCAACCACGGAAACACCCTGGACGATAAATGCTCCATGGGAGCGTCACGCGTGCAGGTGTCCAGATGACGGAGAAGCAACAGCATGAAGATCACTGTCATAGGTGCAGGAAGTAGCTATACACCCGAACTCATTGAAGGCTGCATCCATAAAGGAACGACCCTGGGCATCGAGCATATCATTCTCTACGATATTGATGCCACCAGACTCGACGTGGTGGGCTCGTTTGTTCGGCGCATGGCCGCTCACGCTGGTGCACCGTTTCGGATCGCCACCACTATGGATATCCACGAGGCGCTGGATGGTGCTCGCTTCGTACTCACCCAGATCCGCGTGGGAGGGCAAGAGGCACGCCATAGGGACATACAACTTTGTTTGCGTCATGGCTTGATCGGCCAGGAAACAACAGGTATCGGAGGATTTGCAAAGGCCTTGCGTACCATACCACAGATCATGGACCTGTGCAGGTTGACCGAACGGTACGCCCCCGAGGCTTGGATGCTCAACTTCACCAACCCGTCGGGACTTGTCACTGAGGCGATCCTGAAGCACACCGGCGTGCGTGCCCTGGGACTCTGTAATATTCCTATGGAAATCAAGATGCTCCTGGCTGGCTACTTCAATGTCCATCATGCACGGATCCGCCTCGATTACGTAGGACTCAACCACCTGGCATGGCTTCGGAGGATCTTTCTCGACGGTGAAGATGTTACTGAACATCTGCTTACTGAAGTGCTCTCACGTGGTACACCCAAGAACATCCCTGATCTCGACTACGATCCCTTGCTGGTGAGCTCCCTTGGCATGTTCCCCATGTACTACCTTAGATATTACTATTACCGGCAAAAGATGTACCGAATACTCAAGGAGCAGCCCAAGGACAGGGCGCAAGAAGTAATGGAGATAGAGCGTACTCTTTTTTCGATCTACCGAGATCCTTCTGTATGCACCAAGCCCGAACTGCTGAACCAACGCGGCGGCGCCTTCTACTCTACCGTAGCCGTTGAACTCATGGAGGCCCTTCAGCAGGAACAAGAGGTCGAACATATCGTGAATCTACAAAATCGAGACGCTACTCCAGACCTCCCACCTGAGGCAGTCATTGAAGCACCTTCACTGATCAGTCGTGCCGGTGCGCGGCCGCTCCCACTCGGAAGGATTGCACCGTCTATCCGAGGGTTGATCCAAGCAGTTAAAGCATACGAAGAACTTACCATTCAAGCCGCGATCAACAGGGATTACAAGACAGCGTTTCTTGCAATGATAACCCATCCGTTGGGACCAGACGCAGAGCATGCCGAGGACCTCCTGGATGAACTCCTGTCCCTCAACGGGCTCGAGTTTCCCAAAAACCCGATCTGATCGCGAGCAAGGAACGCTCACGTATTGCCTCACCCACCGGGCCCATGACATCCTCAGCTCCGGGCGAGTGCTTCGATACATTCCTGGAGTTCGCTTATGTCAAACGGCTTTCGTATGAATTCCACACGGGCATGAGATGCCTTGTAGTGTCTCAGCACGTCCTCAACGAGAAAAGAAGGCTTCCCGCTTATGAAAATACATTTTGTCTCGGGATGGTACTCCCGAATCCTGTCATAGAGGGTGGTGCCACTCACCCCGGGTAACATCAAGTCCAATATAACGATATGAAACGACCGGCGCCGCACCTCCTCTAGGGCTGCTTCAGCTGTGACTGCTGCCCGCACGTAGTAACCACGCAATTCGAGCAACTTTGTGAGTAGCTCGCACAGGCGCCGCTCGTCGTCGACAATAAGTACCGATACGGGACAAGCTTGCTCCTTGGTCGGATTCATTGGCTGCACAACCCTTACGGCTCTCTCCCTTGCATCTCATTGAAGTGCGAGCATCCGCTGAAGTGCAATTTTTGCATCTTGTTTAATCACAGGATCAACCGTTACGACGTGTACCTCTCCAGGGTTTTCCAGTGTCCACAGAAGCTTGGGAAGGTCTATTCTGTACATATTTGGACATAGGGATCGAGCCAATTCATAAATCTGCTTGTCTGGGTATTCTCGTGCAAGGCGATGCACGAGATTGATCTCTGTGCCGACAAATATAGTGGAACCAGGCTTTGCATCCTTTACGAATCGGCAGATAAACTCTGTCGACCCACACGCATCTGCCAGATCTACCACCTCTTCCTCACACTCAGGGTGCACGACCACCACTGCACCGGGAATCTGCTTGCGAGCCGCGATCACGTGTTCTTGTCGAAAACGCGTGTGCACATGGCAGTACCCCTTCCAGAGAATAACCCGTGCACGTTCGAGCGCGTCGCGCAGCGTACGTTCTTCAGGAGGATGGGATGGATCCCAGAGGAACAGATCCGTGTGCGTCAATCCAAGTCTACGAGCAGTAGTTCTTCCGAGGTTTTCGTCAGGGAAAAAGAACAGATACCTCCTTTGCGACAGCGCCCACCGAAAGGCCTTTTCAGCGTTTGATGAGGTGCAGACGAGGCCGCCCTTGCTGCCACAAAAGGCTTTTAAGGAGGCATCTGAGTTCATGTAGGTAATGGGAAGCACATGTTCTTCACCACACACGGACGCAACCATGGCCCACGCCGCTCGTACGGCTCTTATATCTGCCATGGATGCAAGGGGGCACCCTGCATCAGGATCAGGATGCTGGACTATCTGGCCAGGGGCAGCGAGGATGTCTGCACTTTCCGCCATGAAGCGGACACCACAGAAGACAATGAACGTGCACGTCGTATCAGCTGCTGCTTTTTGCGCAAGTCCAAACGAATCACCTCTATGATCGGCATATTCGATGACCTCCAGGCGCTGGTAGTGGTGACCGAGGATCAGTAGCTGGCGGCCGAGTTGCTTCTTCTGGCGTTGTATCCTTTCTCTGAGCTCTTCTTCTCCCATGTGGTAATAAAAGGACGGAATCTGTTCCATGGCGAGATCCTTATATCAGCCAGCACCGTGTACCCCGACGGGGGATACGCCTCCTTTATGCAATGGAGCATAGCTAGAATACCAGAAACCACTCTCTGAATCATTAAAGCTGCTAAGCCACTTCGTTCTTCATGGCATGAGCACTACAGGACTACTGATGACTATAGGCTACATGCGACATGTCCTGCAGCTTCGGTTGACAGTAAAAGACAAGATGTGCTAGTCGTTACCAAACCTGTCAAGGAGAAATCCCTTGGGACATATGTCGCTCACCTCTCGTGCACAAAGGAGAAGTACCTTGGGACGTATACAATCCACCTCGGTCTCAGTACTAGTGATGGTGCTCGTCAGTATGGGGAGCCTCAAGGAGGTCCGTGCTCGAGAACTCCAAGGCAAGCCTTTGAGGTACGACATCACAGAGCATGTCTCCCTCGAGCTGCCTGGTTATTACCGATTTCGTTTCACGCACCTTGGCTCAATGGATGTAGCGATACTACCAGTTGGCGAGCGGGCTGGAGAAAGGCAGACGATAGAGTCCATCGACTATTCAGAGCACCGTTTCCGCATAGAGCCGTCAATACGTTTCTTCAAGAAACTCGCTTTTCACTCTCAGATCGACATCCTGACGGGCATGCTCTCTGGCGATACGACAGGACGGGTCTACCATTGGTATGCCGAGCCTGAGCAACGATGGAATGCCATAGATGGCGATAAAACTCACAACTTCGGTAATCTTCACTTCAAGCGATATTACGGGGAGTGGGAGTCACCAATCGGCGTGCTTCGAGTCGGACGTCAAGGATCGCAGTGGGGACTCGGCATGCTGGCTCATGATGGAACCGGCTTTAGAAACGATTTTGGCGATGCCTACTACGGGGACAATGTCGATAGAGTCCTCTTCGGTACAAAACCTTTTTCCATCATTCGTTCCATTGTCTCTGGAGAACGACCAGAAAAAGACCCCCTGACCGCGGCATTTGCGTATGACTGGCATGTAGCCCGCGATGCCAATATGAAGCGGGGCAAGGAAAAGATAGAGGCTGCCACCGGTCTCCCCTACCATGACATCAACGGAGACCTCGATGACCGTATTCATCAATACATCGGCGCACTTTTGGTCGAAACAGAACCATTCGAAGGTGGCTTTTATATCGTACGACGGATAATGAAGCATCCTGATATCCTTTTGCCACTTTCCCTTCAGCCTCCTGGAGGAGAATACCTCAAGGTCTGGGTGTTCGACGTGTATGGACGGCTTAGGCTCAAGCCAGATATCCTTGACGGATGGGAGCTGTTTGTCGAAGGAGAACTGGCCAGAATCACTGGCACGACGAATTTGACTGTTTCACAGAGTTTTCAGAGCCCCGAGCATCCATTTCCTGAGAGCGATGTCTCCCAACTTGGGTGGGTGCTTCGCGGTGGCATAAGAAAACCGGTATTTGAAGGCCGCATCGAAGTCGGCTACGCGTCCGGTGACTCTGACCCGTTCGATACGACGGTCAAATCGTTCAAGTTCCATCCTGATTACAACGTAGGGATGATTCTGTTCGAAGACCTCTGGGCCAATGTCTCGAATGCCTCCACGTATAATGCGATACATAAATTCGGAGAGGCAGGACCTATCCCTCCACTCGGCGCAGACCTGCTGCCTACCAATGGCGCAGTCACCAACGCAGTGTATGTCGCGCCGACGCTCAAGGCTGCACCATATGAACATCTGGACTGCATCCTAAGCGTTCTGTTTGCCCGTACGGCTACAGACGTAGTCGATCCTGCAGTCGACGGCCTCTTTGGCGGCGGTGCGGGCGTATACAACCCATTTGGTGCGCCATCCAGCAATCACTATCTCGGGACAGAGATTGACCTGGGTGTCTCCTATACGTACAAGTGGGACTATATGGATGCGGTGGTAGGGATCCAGTACGGACACCTCTTTCCGGGTAACGTGTTCAAGGACAGCAAGGGCAATCGCCTCGATGACATCGACAAGGTTCAGATCCGGTTCACACTCCTTTGGTAACATAGGTGGATCATTTTCCTATGCAGAAACGTGAAAAGATGGCATCCAGGACATCCTGTGTTGTCGTTGTTCCGACAATTTCATCCAGCCGGCTCAATGCATCCCTCAGGTCCGCAGCAATGAGGTCGAAATAACATTCTGCCTCACACGCCCGAGATCTGGCCCGTTCCAGTGCGTGGCAACATGCGTGCATCTCCTGAACGTGTCTGGCACTGGTCACGAGGACCCTGGAATCGATATCGATGCCATCGCGGATAAGGACCTTGAGCACTGTTTCTTTGAGCGCGTCGATACCCTGGCGATAAAGTGCAGAGACCTTCACATGCGGAAAGGAATCCACCATTGGCGAGGCTAGCTCGAGTGCGGCTGCATCTACCAGATCAATCTTGTTGATCACCACGACAATGCGCTCTTTCTCGGGAAGAAGCTCAATGAGCTGTTCGCACTCCGAAGGGACCATGGCACTCGCATCAAAGAGCACGAGAACGATATCAGCTTTTGCGATTTGATCCATTGCGACTTCGATGCCCATGGCCTCGATGCCTTCCCCTGGCGTACGCAGCCCAGCAGTATCTATCAACGTCACAGGAATGCCTCCTATGGCCATATCTGCTTCGACAAAGTCCCTGGTGGTTCCAGGTACAGGGCTGACCAACACTCGGTCCCTTCCAAGGAGCGCATTCATCAACGTAGACTTCCCCACATTCGGCCTGCCAGCGATCACCATCTTGACTCCATCTCGAAGCAGATGTCCCTCCCGGTAGGTACTGGCAAGTTTTTCCACATCCCTGATGCACTTCTCCAATGATACCACGATCTCAGAAGAAGGTACCTCAGAGACATCTTCCTCTTCAGGAAAATCGAGTCCTGCCTCTATGCGAACCAGGAGATCGAACAGCACTTCTCTTATCCTGTGTATCTCCTGGGAGAGCAAGCCGGAGAGATGGTGTTGCGCCAACCGAGAAGAAGCCCTCGTCTTTGCCTCTACCACATCGAGGACTGCTTCTGCTTGCGTGAGGTCTATGCGGCCATTGAGAAAGGCACGCAAGGTAAACTCGCCGGGACGAGCCAATCGAGCCCCTTCGGCAAGCACGAGATCCAGAATCCTTTGGACTGACATGTAGCCGCCATGACATTGGATCTCCACCACATCTTCCCTGGTATAGGAATGGGGGGCCCTCATGAGCACGACAAGTACTTCATCGACCACCGCATCCTGCTGGTGCGGGTCAATGATATGCCCATAGTAGAGACGATGCGAAACGAAATCGGTAACAGGACGCCTTGGACGGAAGAGTGTATGCGCAATCTTTTCTGCGTGAGGTCCGGATACCTTTACTATACCAATCCCGCCAATACCATGCGGTGTAGAGACGGCAGCGATCGTATCGCCATTAGCCAGGGGCTCCAGAGGTTTCATTCCCTTTTGATTTCCCCGCATTCAAAGGATGAATGACCAGCTTCCTCATCTCTCCCTTTCCAATGCTGCGGGTCTCAAGCGCGGCATCACTTTTCAACGCAAGGTGTACGATCCGTCGGTCATGGGCATTCATGGCTTCGATCGTAATCGGTTTTTTCTTTTTCTTCGCCTTCTCTCCCAAGCGCACTGCCATCTTTTTGAGCGATTGCTCCCGCCTGCTTCGGTACTGCTCCATATCGATTTCTATCCTCTTCCACGGCCCCTGGCCGCGATTGACGATCTTGTTGAGTAGATATTGAAGTGCGTCCAGGGTTTGGCCTCGCTTCCCTATGAGGAGTCCATTGCGCTCGGCGCGGATCTCCAACTGGATACTTTCTTCATTCTCCTTTACGTCGACCTCTGCCTTGTCAGAGAGCCAGCCAAGCAGTGTGGTAAGGACCTCCTGTGCCTGCCGTGCTTTCTCGGACACTACGTTGGCCGTTGCAGCCAGTGGTCGAGGGCCCGATGTTTCTATCTCGGCATCAAGGTCGTCAGTCGATTCTCTGCTCTCCTTCTTTGACCACGCACGAATCTTGATCTTTCGTCCAGATACCAGCCCAAAGAACCCCTTGAGGCTGTCCGACAGGACTTCAATGCCTATCTCATGCGTGGGAACTCCGAGCTCCCGTGCTGCTTTCTCAAGCGCCTCTTCCTTTGTCTTTGCCTCCACTTCGACAAACCGCATAGATATGCCTCCTCCCGTTACGACTACCGGCCCTCTTTCTGAGCGAAGTATTGTTGGCCGATACTGATAAGATTGTTCACGAGCCAGTACACGACAAGGCCAGAGGGAAAATTCAAGAACATGACCGTAAAAATGATCGGCATGAACAGCATTATCTTCTGTTGAGCAGGATCCCCCGCAGCTGGGGTCATCTTCTGTTGGATGAACATGCTCAGCCCCATGATGACGGGAGTAATGTAACAAGGATCTTTATCGGAAAGATCTTTGATCCACAAGAAAAAAGGTGCTTGTCGAAGCTCGATTGAATTGAGCAAGGCCTTGTAGAGGGCAAAAAACACAGGGATCTGCAGTAGCACCGGCCAGCAGCCGCTCAACGGGTTTATCTTGTGCGATCGATACAGATCCATAATTTCCTTGTTCAACCGCTCACGGTCATCCTTGAACTTCTCTCGGAGTGCTTGCATCTTGGGCTGTAGCTTCTGCATCTCCTTCATGGAGGCATACTGTTTTCTTGTAAGAGGATGAAAAAGAATCTTGATCACAATAGTCAGCAAGATAATGGCGACGCCATAGTTATGCGTATACCGATTGAAGAACTTGAGAACAACAAGCAGCGGTTTTGCAATGGGACCAAACCAGCCGAGGTCTAAAGATCTATCGAGTGCGTATCCTGTCTTTTTAAGTACGTCCATATCCTTCGGACCAACATACAAATTGTACTCGAACACCGCACTACCACCCTCCAGGTGCGGCTGAATGTTATAGATAACACTCGAAGCAAGAAGATCCTGGCGAGCCTTCTCAACCCGTACGCTGGTCACAGATGTATTGATCGGCACGATTCCCGTCAAGAAATACTTATCCGAAAAACCCGCCCAATCGATCTTGCCTGCATGATAGACTGGATTTTCATCTATCTTCTTGGGGTCATTTTTGGTAAGAGATCCATCTACAACCGCCATGAATCCTGAAAATGAATAACGGTCACCGTCTCCTTGCCGGGCGTCTTCAGTAAGCATGAGTCCAATGGAAAGATCGTGAAATTCTGGTCGCACCTCTCCTATTTCAACCCTCAAATGCACAAGGTAGCTGTCAGGGAAAAATGTAAAAATCTTTCGGATGCTGCTCCCTAACGCTGTCTCACCAACGAACGCCACCGTCTGGGAGCCTGTCTCTTTGGTCATATCAATGTGGTCGCGATCAGGTCGAAATATCGCGGTAATAGGCGTACGTACTCCTTCGCTGATGAGCTCCAATCCAAGTGGAAGCTCAAGGGGATTCTTTACATGAATGCGCTCGATCAGTTCTGCTGAACGTTCGTCCTTGCGTTCTCGTCCACTTCCAACAATATGCCGTACGCCAGGAAGATCACAAGAACATGTCTCACGAGTCCTATAGTTCTTTAGTTTCCAACTCATCAGTCTACCGCTCTGGGCGCACAATACTGCCCTATAAAGCGGTGCATCGACGACCAGCTCTGTGCACATGGGCAGAGTGTCCCTGGGCCCTTCAGAGAGAAGCACTGCAGCTGCTTTTTTCTCAACCGAGGCTCGGCTGTCTCCCTGCGGCGGCTTGGTATCAGTGCCACCGTGTCCTGCCTCGCCACTTGGTGAAGTGATCCCGGCTGGCGCCGATCCAGGATGCGGTGGCTGGGATGGTCTGTAGTGTCGCTCGACATAGGCCTGATATACGAGCAATATCAGGAATGAGAGGACAATCGCCAGTAAAAATCGTTTTTCCATGTCCTTCCTACACCGAGGTATCGTCTACCCCTGTTGAACCACCATGACAGTCATGCCCCTCTGCCACTCTGCATACGTGTGTGTCGACATGGCGAGATTTATTTAACAGGATCGTATCCACCGGGATGGAGAGGCTGGCATTTGAGTAATCGTCGTAGTGTCAACCAGCAGCCCTTCCAGGCGCCGTACCTCGTGAGTGCCTCGATCGCGTACTGGGAACATGAGGGATAAAAACGACAGGACGGCCCAAGAAAGGGAGAAATCACATTTTGATAGATTTTAATAAGCACAATCAACATGGTCTTGATCATTGGCGTTGGTGATCTCCGCTATGGCGTACCTTCGCCCTGCTCCTTTCCAAAAGGAGGGCCTTCAGTTCCTCGTGTATCACTCTAGTGGTAATACCTGCACTGCCCTTCCGCGCAATGACAACGACATCCGTAGCGCACGGTACACAATGTTGATGCGTTCGAAAGAACTCTCGGATACCTCGCTTGAGCCGATTCCTCACCACCGCTGTTCCGATCTTCTTGCTCACCGTAACCCCTAAACGAGGTCTATTCTTGTCGTTAGGCGAGAGGTGTACGATAAAATACCGCGACGCGTATCTCTTACCTTTTCTCGTAACCGCCAGAAACTCCGATCGTCGCAGCAATCGTGCCTGCTTGGGAAACGAGTAGTCGTGTTCTTGCTTGTGTCGACCCGAACTGTAGTCTATGGTCATGGACTGCTATCGCTGTGGAGATTCTCCCAACCTTCGACATGGCTACCTATTAGACACAAAGCCGCTTTCTACCCTTAGCTCTCCTTCTGCTCAACACTCTCCTTCCGGCCTTTGTTTTCATCCGTGCCCTAAACCCATGGGTCCGCTTTCGCCGAAGGTTGCGGGGCTGATAGGTCCGCTTCATAACGTGTCTGCTCCTCTGCTACAGACTGGGTTATCTCAATCTACGCACGTATCCTTCTTGAAAACGTTCGCCCCGTTTTTTCTATTTTCTCAGGGAAGCACGCAGTAGCACCTGCCAACACCTGAAATCATGAACTATCAACCGGGAGCCTCGTTACTAAAGGAACACAAATCACCGGACATGTCAATAGCGTCGCACCATGGGTGTTGCACCAATGGGGGCGCGGCGTCTCCCGCATGTGTCCTACATAGTACAACATCATCGGCAACGGAGCTGTTATCTCATTGCCTGAATGGTAGGAACAAGATCTTGTGACAGGTACCCTTTCACTACACCGTAGACCCCCTCCACAACGACCCCCAGATATTGCTCATCTCTGAGTCGAGCTTCTTCACGTGGATTGGTAATGTAGGATACCTCCACAAGAACGCTAGGCATCTCAGCACCAAGGAGTACGTAAAAAAGGTTAGCCTTTGCTCCGTTGTCATTGACCCCTTTGAATTTCTTGGAAAGTGCTTTCACCAGCGAATCCTGGATGGCATGCGCAAGTGCATTGGATTCCAGCACATTACTGTTTCGACGCAAGGCCATGAGTATGCGCTGCACATCCGTCAGAGAATGGCCTACAGATGCGTTCTCAAATGCCGCAAGCCGTATAGCAGCCCTATCAGTGGTGTTATCGAGATAGTAGGTTTCAACCCCTGAAACAGAGGGGTCGGAGTGACCGTTTGTATGGATCGAGATAAAAATGTCTGCGTTCTTAGCATTTGCAATTGCTGTCCTTTTCTTTAACGACACGTAGATGTCTTTGTGTCTCGTAAGAAACACATGAGGATTGCCTGCAGCGTTCAAGCGAGCCTTGAGCATTTTGGCAATTCTCAAGGTGACGTCCTTCTCTTTTAGGCCAGTTGGTCCAATAGCCCCAGGATCATCACCACCATGACCAGGATCAATTACAATCCTGGGCATGGAAGGGCTGGAAGGACGACGTGCTTGCATCCTTGATGGAGCCGACTTCTGTGCTCCCTTTTCAGAACGAGATGCAGACCCAGTTTGGGTCGGACTCGGCTGCTCACTTGAAGCACTGAGCGATGTTCGCTCATCGGTCTCACTCACCTTCTTCGTTGACCACAGGTCCACGACAATCGTAAACGGACTGGAAACACAACTGATCTCATATCCGCCAAGATCCCGAACATCGAATACCACCCGTACTGTCTTGGCATCGAACTGCCCGATGCGGACCCCTTGTAATGGCCCTTGATCAATTGGGATATGACGCGGCACCTCCTTCTTGCTCGTGGCAGAAGAAAGATCGCAGTATACCCTTTGTGGAAGTCCCTTCGCGGTATCGCCTGGCAGAGTAGAGCACACATAGGATACCTGTCGATCACACTCCAATCGCACCTGCGTGTGATCCGGACTAGGGGCACACACCACACGCTCGAGGATTCTGAGTGAGGGTGCCTTTTGGGGCGAGGCTGCGGAAGTCTGGTTAAGGCCACTAAAGGCCATCACCACCACACAGATCCACACGCAATTATATGCCGTGCGACAACCAACCCTCACAAGAACTCACCTCTTGTGCGATACGTAACATGAGGATTCCATGCGATACGGCCAGGTTTTTCTTCCACTCCACGTGAGAAAAACCAGGCGTATAATAAAGTATTACTTTAAGTATGTCAATACATTGTATTGATCTTAGTTGTCATTCCGGTATCCCATTTTTAGCACATTGTTACGGCTGCACTTGTGCTTGCAAAGAAGTCTCTTAACGGGGAGGAATACTATCGTGCTGAAGAGGACGATACGTGCGGTGCAGGCACACGTGACATATCAGTCAGTGCCGGATGTCTGCTGTTCAGGGTACTTCCATCCCCCCCACGCCTGCTGGACAATCCTCATCAGGAGCGGATGTACTATTTCTTCAGCCACCTTGCCGTAGAGCAAGTCAACATGGCCTGCACCTTCGATTACAAAATCTATCAACTGGCTTCTGTCTGAAACAATCTCAACCTTTGTCAAGTCCTTGACCTTTTCCAACCTGTACACTTTCTTGATCCGATGGGGATAGTATTGGCTGTATCGAAGATTCGCGGGAGGCGACAGGACATCTCGAGATCCCCAAAAGTGAAATACAGGTATGTTGTCAGGGAAATAGGATAGGTAATTCGAATAGTTTAGCCTCGACTGATCCATCCTCTTAAAGCCTTCACCATTGTAGATTGCCTTGAGGAACTGAAACCCTAGGCCAAGAGGAATCGATTCGCCAGCACTTTGAAAGTACTTTTCAATAAATCGCTTGTCACTCTTGTGGTTTTTAGGACAAATAAGGGGATTGAGATCTCCTATGTTGGTGTTGAGAATAAATCTGCTCGCTTCCCTTAGGCCGGGAACACTGGTGAGGAGCCAAATGGATTCTCCAAACGGCACGTATCTTAATCGAAAGATCCTCGATAGGTGGTTGAGCCATAGGACCGAGGGGAGCAACACGTGGGTCATCTTTTGGAAAAATTTAGGCGAACCGAGCGTTACCACTCCCCTGATCATCTTTAGGTAGCGCTTGGCATCTTCAAGTGGAGGAAGGATCCTATCGAGATGGGATTTTTGGCTGGCATCGAGGTTTTCAATATTATCAAGGTTGCACCTGAGACTCCAATTGAGGATCATGTTTTCAGAGACGATGCCGCCCATGCTGTGCCCTACGAGAATCATAGGTTTGCCCTTGCTCCTGGCGTAAATGAACCGAGTCACTGTCGGAAGATCGTAGTCTATGAGTGTATCTACAGTGTAGAATGGGTCGAATTTACCTTCGTTTACGCCCATTCCCCTCGGATCGAACAAATACACCCAAAATCCCATATCAGCCATATCTTTGGCAATCGAATATCGATTGCTCACATTGAAGCAGTTGCTGTTGTTGGCTATGCCGGGCACAAGGACAACAGATGGTCTGTTGTCGCCCGAGGTTACTTCCTCCATACTGGCAAGGCGGCGAAACCCAATCTCCTTACCTTCGTCAGTAAAATCCCTATAGTACACAATTTCGTAGTCGCCCCTCCCGTTCTGCTCCCTTTCTTCAATCTGGCTCTCAAAGTAGGCAGGTAAGCGTTCTTTTTTCAGGGACTCCTTGAGAATCCTTCGACGGTCGGCCTCCTTGATGATGGCTGCGATATAGCGTCTAGGAATATGAAACCGTTCTTCAGCTAGATGGTGGAGCTCCTTCTGGCTGAGGAAAATCACGTCCTCGGTCAGCCGAAGTCGTTCTTTGTCCAGTTCGTCGAGTAGTACCAATTTGATTTCGTTTCTTGGGTAGCGGCACCCCGTCACGTGGAAAAAGATATGATACAGTGTCAAGGCAAGTTTTCCTGCAGCACGGACCCGGATTTCCTCCCTCGATTGGATAAGCTTCTTCGAAACAGGAAGCCCCAATCGAAGCTGCCCCTGGTAAAAACGGCTATAAAGATTGTACGTGAAATTCACGTATCTCGTAGGAATATCGTTCACGACGAATCGAACCGCTTCCTTTCCGACCTTTTGTAACACGGCTAATGCTCTCCTGAAGATTCCCTTAGCAGAGACGGATGAAGGTAGCCTTGTTAACCACGTTGCCGAGACTAAGTCCCAGGGCGAGTATCACCCTGATCATCGTCATAAACACAGAGTTTACTTAATATGCCTCGTATATTTCAAGGCTGCCCTGGCATCTGCAGTACAATAGGTTCGCGTGCGTCGTCTACCTTACATACGAGAATTGACAAGCCACCTTGGTTTCCATACAGTGTCACTGACCTGATGGCCATGAACCAACTGGCGATAAGCCAACGTACATACACCACGAGGTGAAGTGGAGTCTCCTCACGAGAGCGCGTACTACGGATCTGACAAGGGGGTCATTATGCCAAAGCCACGGTCTGGAAGCCAAAAACGGAGCACAGTGCAACGAAAGCCTACGGCACCGCGAAAGGCGAGCCCGCTAAGTCTCGTCACAGGTGCCTGTGGATTCATCGGGACGAACATGGTTGAGGTGTTACACGAAGCAGGCCACCGCATCAGGGCCACCGATCTCGCCTCAGCCTATGAACGGGACGATCGCCACAAAGGGCGTTTTCCGAGCGTGCTCAAGGACCTCGGTATCGAGTTCATTCCCTCGGACATGACTCGACCTGAGACCCTCTCTGGTCTCCTGGACGGGGTACAGTATGTATTCCACATCGCCGCGGTATTCAATTATAGTGCCCCCTGGGAGCTGCTCGAGCAGGTAAATATTAAGGGCACCCAGACCCTTTGCACACTCCTTCTTGAAGCCAAGGATTTTGAGAAGCTCGTGTTGTGGGGGGCAGGAGGTGTGTACGGATTTCCACCGGCAGAATTTTTGCCCATCAAGGAAGAAGATCCCAAGGCCCCACCGAATAACTATCTCAAATCCAAGCACGAGCAAGAACAACTGGTCATGAGGATGGGACGGACCCATGGCCTTCGCTACAGCATTGTCCGGCCTGGTGTGTATGGGCCTCGATGCGTGTACGGAATGGGTCAAATGCTCATGACATTGGCAAAGCAGAAGCGGCTCGCTATCCCACGCAATTTCACGACAAGGATCCCCCTCGTACATGTCCGGGATGTGTGCAGTGCAGCGCTCTTTCTTGCAACCAACAAAGAGGCAGACGCCGAGGCCTATAATCTCAATGACGACACACAGATCACTTTGGTCGAGTTCTTCCAGTTTATGGGTGAAACGCTCAACGTCCCGGTGAGGCTCCTTCCGCCAATTCCAATGTGGGCTTTCAGAAGTATCATGCTGGCAGTGGCACTCGTTGACGAGCAGATTTCAAAGCATGTTCTCAAGACCGCACCCCACCTGGAAAAAGATACGGTACATTTCCTCGGGAAGGACATATCGTACAGCAATCAAAAACTCAAAGACCTTGGCTATAGGTTCTTGTATCCTGATGCACGCATCGGAATCAGAGAAACTCTCGATTGGTACAGACAGCACGGCTGGATCTAGGGGTCAACCCCACTGTGATGGGGGTGAGAGTATGGAGAGTTTGCACGATGGCTAAGAGGGACAAAGCAATTCCTGAGGCAGACTGGAAGGAGATCGTAGAAGAGGCGATTGTCCGATTGCGAGACATCCTTCGTATGGACACGACCAATCCTCCTGGGAATGAGGCAGTAGTGGTCAACTACCTGGCCTCGCAGCTCGCGAAAGAAAAAATACAATTCAAGACCTTTGCATCTGCGCCTGGTCGTGCAAACCTCGTTGCAAGGCTCAAGGGCAATGGAACAAAACAGCCTTTGCTCCTCACTGCACATGTCGACGTGGTCGGTGTCGAAAAAGAGCACTGGTCCCGGGACCCGTTTGGTGCCGACATTGCCCAAGGATGCATCTGGGGCCGAGGTGCCCTCGATATGAAGCACATGGTCGTCATGTCCATGATGTGCCTGGTGCTGGCACGACGCTATAAGGTGTCGCTGAAACGCGACCTTATCTTTGCAGCGGTAGCTGATGAGGAAACCGGGGGTCGGTTGGGTTCCCAATGGCTGGTCGATAATCATCCAGAGCTGATACGTGCAGAATACGCCTTTGGAGAGATAGGTGGCTTTAGCAAGACAGTAGATGGTAAGCGCTTTTATCCTGTGCAAATAGCCGAAAAAGGTGCATGCTGGTTACGAATCACCGCCAGGGGCGAACCAGGTCATGGGTCACTTCCGAACTGGGAAGGGGCGGTCGCCAGGATCGGACGTGCAGCGGCATTGTTAGGAACATCGCGACTTCCATTTCACAAGACCAGAGAAGCAGAGGCGTACGTGAGGGCGCTTGCCAAGCACCAATCCTTACCCAAAAAGCGAATCTTACTCCAGACACTTAATCCGCGTCTGAGCAACTTTATCCTCGAATATGTAATCCCTGACAAGGCGCTGGCGCGAAGCCTGTATGCCATTCTGCACAACACTGCCAATCCTACGGTGATACGAGGTGGAGAGAAGATAAATGTGCTCCCCTCTGAGGCCACCCTCGAGATTGACGGTAGAACACTGCCAGGCCAGACGCCTGAGCAATTTATCAAGGAAATCAAGAGGGTAATTGGCGACGAATACGAGATTGAGGTCACACAGCATATGCCGGCTGTGTCCAGCTCACCCCAGGATCCTATACTTGGCTATATAGGGGATGCATTGAAGCGTCACGATCCCCAGGCCATCGTCATCCCCTTGATGATACCTGGGTTGACCGATGCAAAACATTATACCAGGCTGGGGATTCGCTGTTTTGGATTCTCGCCTGTCCGGCTCCCAGACGACTTTAATTTCATAGAACTCATGCACGGTCATGACGAACGGATTCCTATTGACGGATTCGAGTTCGGTCTGCGAGTTTTGTTTGATCTCGTTACAGATCTATGTACGTGAACAGATCCCCCGCCATAATGGCCTATGCGGTATCTTTTTGGTTGGGCTGCACGTGTGTGTTTCCAGGCTGCCATGACACACCGCCTCCATACCATGTGAGTCCGTCTGACGGATGTTATGCAGGTGTAGGGGTTCAAGAACTCGATATCCCGGTCGGCGTGCCGCAAAGTGGGTATGCCGCGCGGTATAAGAAGATACCTCTCTTGAGCTTGATCCTGGGAGGAGGTTCTATAAGGCTCCCTGATGCTCGCATAAGCCCCTATGCAGACTGTCTTTTCCCAACCATTGGGTTGTATACGCACCCAAATGCCAAATGCCTAAGCATCGAGAGTCGTAAGGCTGGCTCGTCACAACGCCTTATCCTGTGCAGGGTCGAGTTGGCGTTTGTCACAGATCTATTACGAAGAAGAGCACTCGAGATTGTGCACAAGCGTTCAGGATTGGATCTCCAGAGAAATCTTCTGCTCGCTGCATCGCACACCCACGCTGCAGGATCACGGTTTTGGCGGCTTCCGTATTTCAGCGACTTTGCGTCAGATACCTTCCACCCTGAAGTGTTTGAGCGGATCGCCTGGAGTATTGCCAAAGCTGTCATCGAGTCTCTGGAGACGATGGATCGGGCAAGGATCGGACTTGGAATACTCAAACCCTTCGATCCTCAGGACGAATTGTTCAGGGACAGGAGACTAATCAACAATTCATTCGACCTCGTGGATGCCACGGTGCCATGGCGGGTAGGCGAAAGCGGCTGTCTCGTATCAGACGGGTTACCAGATGGCCCCCTTAAAGACGATCAGTTGACGATCCTTCGCATAGACCGATACGATGGAAGCCCTTATGCGCTCGTGTTCCATTTCCCAGTGCACAGCACTACGTTTGGTCCAGAAAATCTCTTCATGTCTTCTGATACTTCAGGCGCTATCGAGCACCAGGTCGAGCTCTCCTTTGCCACACCAGTAGTTGCAATGCACTTGCAGGGTGCCTCAGGAGACATTGAGCCTTCTGCAGTAAAAGGACATCCACCAATACTTGTCGAAGCTCAAGGCCGTTGGGCAGCACCCAAGATTATGGATCTTTATTCACGAATTATAACCACGGACGATCTCCAGGGCATTTCCTGCTTCAGCAAGGATCTTAGACAGGACTACGACCTTTTAGGCTATGACCATGCGAGCGAGCCATATGCGGCGTTTGACGCTCGGTGGGGAGCGGCGCAATGTGGGGTCGTCTTCCCTACAGAGCCCTTCTATTGTCTCTCAAGACCCAAGGCCCACCTCCCACCATCTCGGTTGTCATCGATTGTCGGGGGTGTCATTTCAGCTTTTCTCTGCCACGAGTTGCACATCTGCTCCGATGACTGGGCGCGCGAAACCATCGAACCATTGAACCCGCTCGGACCACCTTACGAGCAGCCTCCCGAGGTCTTTCACATCCAGCACGCAGCAGCGCTGCTCAGAGGACTCCCCAGGGTCTTTCATGATCCCTTACGCGGGTTGACGAAGGCTGATATCGTGGACCTCGTACTACTTGGGTATCCTGGCGAACCGACCACCCCTTTTTCATGGCACTCCAAGGGACTGCTCCTCGAAGATGTTCGCAAGGCAGGACTTGCAACCGGACCTGAAGAAATTCTGGTATGTGGCTATATGCAGGACTACTTTGGATATCTCCTGACTCCTGAGGACTGGATCACTGGAGGATACGAAATAAGCATAAACCTTTGGGGACCACTCTGGGGAGACTATATGTGCCGGCACACTACCGAGCTTGCCCGTTCAATAATGTCCGGCACAGAGCCAAAGGAGGCGACAAGCCCCCTCTACGAGCCTGTGACAGTAGATGGCATACATCCACGACGCTCAGATCCTCCGATTACGATGAACGAGCCCTCTGACGTGCACCGCTTTCAAACAACCGTCTTCACTTGGCGAGGAGGTGACCCAGGAGTAGACAGACCAAGGGTCTCGGTTGAGAAGCAGATCACGGAACAGGGCTTCGAGCAGGTACTGTTGCCTAACGGTCTCCCTTACGATGATGCTGGTCCTGAGATCGTGCTTCTGTACGGTGATAATCAGGTCTGGAGCGCCTATTGGGAGATCCCCTGGGATTTCCCTGTCGGGACGTACCGCTTTGTGGTGCAAGGAACGTACTACTCAGGCGGACCAGCACGTAATGAACCACCTTTCTTCCCAGGCGCTCCCTACCGGCTTGCCTCAAAGCCATTTACGGTCGCTGCAGCGCTTCCTTGCAGGCTGTCAGAGCTCAAATGGAAATCAGGCAGACTTTTCGGAAGGATCGCGTATCCGGCACCCCGTTATGATGCCGATGCCAACACGCCAGACGGCCTGAGGTGGAGACCGCCATGTCCTGATGAGGTCTCAGGCACACTTACCTTCACGCCTACCTTCCCAGCACATAGCGAGCCCATAGTCATACACACAACGATACCGATTGATAACGAGTGCCTCTTCGAAGTAGAACTCGAGCCATCCTTGCAACCAAGGAATTATCGAGTAACAGTACTGCTCCAGGACGTATATGAGAATCCTTTCCATGCCATTGCTCGCTTCGCTATCAATAGCGATTAGTGTGGTACGTACATCCCAGACCCGGAGACACGAAAGACAGCACATATACCTCTCCCTTGGGCCAACACCCCTATACCGAGCCAGCTCTGCCGCGATCTTATCTCAGCTCAAGGGAAGGCCGAAGGCGTGCATTGACTACCGGTCTGCCAGCACGCAAGATACTACCACTAACTTGACCGTGGGAGATGTGCTCACATGGTATGGGTTACGAGAGGGTAAAGGGACCAACATAATGGCGATGCGCACTGTTGGCATCATTTCTCGCCACGGCCTTGCAGTTCATACAGCTGAATCACCAGAAGAAAATCACGCACCGTCAGCCTAAGCCTTATGTTCTTCGTGGCACCATTTGCCTTAAGATCAGCAATGACACGGTCCTCAAGATCCTCAACAGGCGGCACTATCAGATGAAGAATGCCTATTTCTTGTGCCTTGCTAGTTACAAAGTCACATCCCGAAGGAGCAATCTCGTCAATAGCGATGCTTCGAATCCCTATACACGAGGAAACGAGCCCTACTACAAGTAGTACAATCCCTGCTAACGACATTCGGGAGCCCATTGTCGCACCTCCTATTTAAAGGAATCCTCCTTGCCCCGTCGTGGAAAAAAGAGAAACATCAGTATCGCTATCGCCAGGAGTATGGCCAGTACATATTCAGCCTCGCTTATGTAGTTATACACCACGGATCGCTTCTCAGCCACTAAGTAGCCGATGGTTGCGACAAGCGGGACCATCAAAAAGGCCGATAGTGCGTCTGCCTGAAAGAATCTTGCATACGGCATGCCGCTTGCTCCGGCAACAACGAAAATCAGCGCCCTGAGAAAAGGAGTAAAACGGGCACTGAAGACTGCAAGCCAGCCGTAGGTCATAAGTCGTCTTTGCGCCTCGATCAATCGCTCTCTTCTGTTTGCCTTCCGAAAATACGGCATATTCATCACTCTCTCACCAAACAGCCGCCCGATTCCGAAATAGATGCTGTCTGCTGTCACGAGCGCGATGATACTCACCCCCATGTAGAGATAGAGATTCCCCATATCTTCTGCAGCAAGTACGCCCCCAGCGACAACAATTAAGGTCTTTGATCCCGGCACCACAAAACTACACAAAAGAATCAAGACAAAGATCCCAAGATACGAGTACTTTTCCAGGTATGGTGCAATGTGCTCCACTACAGCGCACCCCTCGGAGAAAAAAAAGATCTAACGTTCCGTCCGCGTTCGTCTACCACACCGCTATCCGGTCACGGTTACTGGGCCTTCCAACGTCGTACAATCTCGCTCATAAGGTACACCTTCTGCTTGATCATTTCCTCCTTTGATCTGCAATCCTTCTTACCAGCCCCAGCACCTCGATGGCCATCGCCTATGTTAAGGCTACGCATTATGTCGCCTATGTCCTTTCCTCGTGAGCTGACCTCCATCGCTGG